>Ga0180436_10003300_pt1 | contig 14900 bp, 5 predicted proteins | sample SS_ome_2_FD_132434 | JGI IMG/M metagenome (GOLD analysis project Ga0180436, IMG submission 132434) | Hypersaline lake sediment archaeal communities from the Salton Sea, California, USA - SS_3_S_2 metaG | ecosystem: Environmental > Aquatic > Non-marine Saline and Alkaline > Hypersaline > Sediment...
CACGACTGTCGACACTTCTCACCCGCTTGACGCCGTGCTGAGTGAGTTTTTCTTCAGGCGCGAGTCAACACTTAACGGCCCGTCGGCCGGAGCACGCTTATGACATTCATGAACCCATGGCTTTTGCTCGGGGCGGTGGGAATCGGCTTGCCGATTCTTGCACACCTGCTGAACCGTTACCAGGTCAAACGGACCGACTGGGCGGCGATGCAGTTCCTGAACCGAAGCGTACGTGTCAGGTCAAGGCAGATCCGTTTGCGGGATATTCTGCTGTTGCTGCTGCGTTGCTGCGCGGTGCTGTTGATCGTGTTGGCCATAGCGCAGCCTGCGATGGAGCAGGCCGACGGCGTAGGCGCCGGACTGGGCGAGCGTCGCGCGGGCGTGGTGATCGCCTTGGATGCGTCGTTCAGCATGCAACACAGCGACGGCGCCGCCACGCGGTTCGAGCGGGCGATCGATAAAGTCGAGACGATCGCCGAGAGCATACACCCCGGCGACCCGGTGTCGTTGGTCCTGCTTGGCGATGAACACAAGGTCGTCGTGCGGAATATGGCGTTCGAGCCGGAACGTTTTGACGCGATACTTCGTGCCCAGAAGGCGAACCCCGAGACGTTGGACCTGAACAGCGTCCCGCGGCGTCTGAAGGCGTTGGTCGAGGAGATGGAATCGCCGCAGAAAGAGGTCTATATTGTCACCGATATGCAGGAGCGGGACTGGAAGAATCGGTCCGGATGGTTACGCAGTGCATTCGATGATATTGACCGGATATCCAGCACTTGCATTGTTCCCGTGCGGGGCGGCCCGGAGAACCTGGCGATCACGAGCCTGGAACTTGTGTCCGGTGTGCTTCGCAAAGGCACTACTGCACGGTATCGCGCAACCGTGCGTAACTGCGGGGAGGGTCCCGTTGCGAACGTCAGGGTCAAGGGTCTGGTCAATAATATCACCGTGGACACCAAGATCATTCCCGCGATTGCGGCGCGTTCCTCGGAGTCGGTGTCGCTGTTTGTACCTTTCCAGAACCCCGGCGCCGTCCGTATCACCGCCATGCTGGATGCCGACGCGTTGCCTGCCGACAACTCACGGCGGGCGGTGGCTGTGATTCGGGACCGTGTGTCGGTGTTGTGCGTGGGGGGATCGTCGAGTCGCGCCGATACGTCGGTCGGACTCATTGCCGCCGCTCTTCGCGCACGGGGTAACGGTTCGGGCCACGAGGATTTCACCGTGAAGTCGGCGTCATGGGTCGCCCTCCCCGCTCAAGATTTAAGCAGTGTTGATGTCGTAATTCTTGCAGATGTTCCCGATATCACGGCCGACCAGGCGATTCGTTTCGAGGAATATGTCCGCAAGGGCAATGGCCTGATCTGGTTCCCTGGCGACAAAATGAAATCCGCCGTGTGGAACCAGCGGTCCGCGATTGGGGGAACCCCATTGCTCCCTGCCGTGATCGAGCGAGTCGTCAAGACGAGTGATGCGATGGGTGTGGGATGCGCGCTGGACCCGATCATGCCCGATCATCCGGTGTGCCGGCCTCTGCTGTCTCTGCCGGAGGACCTGCTCAGTGAAGCCCGTTTTCTGAAACTGCTGCAGGTCAAACCCGCCGCTACGAGCTTCACGACGCTGTCACTTGCCGGCAGCGGGGCGCCGGTCCTGCTGGAGCACGCCATCGGACGCGGACACGTGTTCATGTTCACCACGTCCGCGTGGCCCGCGTGGAACAACATGGCGGTTACCCCTGTGTTTCCCATGATCCTGCAACAGATGGTGACGTATCTGACCGCCCGTGAGTTCGAAAAGTCGCGGACGATCGGCGATTCGCTGACCCTGTCATATGTGGATCAACCCGATGCCAGCGATGCTGTGTTCGACACCCCATCAGGTGAGACAATCACGGTTCCAGTACGCCAATACCGCAATCAGTATATGGCCCTGCTCGATCATGCCCGCCAGGACGGTTTCTACATGGCTCGAGTGAGCGTCCAGGCTCCCGGGGCGCCGGTCGCCGTCAATGTGGACACCAGGGAGTCGAACGTCAAATGCCTGTCCGCATCCGAGACGGTAAGCAGCTTTGAGGGAACCGGCGTAATCGTTGCGCACTCAGATCCGGATCTGCTCAGCGCCATCGAACAGACGCGCACTGGACGTTCGTTCTGGGCCATCTTCATGCTTGCAGGCCTGATGTTCTTTGTAGTCGAGGGCCTGCTGGCCGATCTGCTGCTGAAGCGCCTGTCTCCCGAGAAGAAACCCGCGCCGACATCGCTGCACACGGAGGACGCTTAAATGATTGGCTGGTTTTCGAATATCCTTCAGAGCGAGCGGATCATGTGGGCGCGCCCGATACCGGTGGCTGGCGTGGTGGCGGCATTCGTCGCTGTTGTGGCCCTTGCCGCATACCTCTACCGCCGCAGGCGGGGGGTTCCGACGCGGATTCACATCGTGCTGGTCGTTTCCAGGCTGATCGTTCTCTGCCTGATCGTTGCGGTCCTGCTTGAGCCCACGGCCGTCGTCAAGCAAACCCGCACGGTAAAACGCCGTTTGCCCGTGCTGATCGACGTATCCAAAAGCATGTCCGTGAAGGATCAGCGCATGCGTCCCGAGGATCTTGTTGAAGCCGCCGCTGCGCTGGACATGCTGCCGCTCTCGGAGATCGCCGACACCAACCGAGCCTTCAATGCACTCGATGCGAAGCAGCATCGGACCATCGCCGCCGCATCGCGTCTTGATCTGGCCCAGGCGTTGGTGTCCAAATCGGCCCGGTCGATATTCGAGTCGATCGTCGACGATCTTGACGTCAGCTACTATGCGTTCGGCAAGGAGCTTCACATGCTCGGCCAGGGCGCCAGCGGCGTCGCGGACTCCCTGGCGAGCTTGGAGGCCGCGGCTCCGGGGACCTTCATCGCCGAGTCGCTTGAGGCGGCGGCCCACGTCGACCGCGGCGCGCCGTTGGCGGGAATAGTGCTGCTGTCGGACGGAATCGACACGTCTTCACGGCGAGCCGAGGCGGCGGCCCATGATCTGGGCGCCCGCGGCATCCCTGTCTATCCGGTATCGATCGGTATTACCGATCCCGACGACATCTCCATCCGCAACATTATAATGCAGGAAGTCGCGTTCTCCGGTGACAAGGTTCCGGTGCGCATTCAGATTCGGTCCAAGGGCTACGAGAAACGGACCGCTGACGTAACCGTGCAGCTCAATGGCAGAGGTGTGGCGCGGCGAAGCATCTCGCTGGCCGGCGGGCTGCAATTCGAGGATATGTTTTTCAACGTCGACGTGCACGAGAAAGGGGTGGCGCAAATCGAGATCGCCATTACCCCCTTTGCCGACGAGGCGACGGCGACGAACAATCGGGTCAAACGGAGCGTCCGGGTTGTGAACGAGAAGATCAACGTGCTTTGCATGGAAGGCAGTGCGCGATGGGAGTACCGGTACCTTCGCGCGATGTTGAAACGAGACCCTCGCATCAACGCCACCTTCATCGCCACCTGTGCGCGACCTGAGATGGCCCGGAATTCATCCGAGTACATCGCCCGCTTTCCCGAGACGCGCCGGGAGGCTTTCAAATATGACTTGGTTATCCTCGGCGATGTCGACGCCGAGTTCTTTTCCGCCGACGCGTTCCTGCGACTGGAGGAACTCGTGAAAGAACGCGGGGGGTCGTTGCTGATGTTGTGCGGCTCACGGTTCGCGCCGAGCAGCTATGCCGGAACGCCCGTGGAGCGCATGCTTCCTGTCGAGTTCGACGCCGGCGGATCATGGCGGGACGTGGACGACAGCGTCTATCCGGTGCTGACGGCCGAGGGTAAGAGCAGCCTGGTCATGACGCTGGAGACCGATGCGGAGAAGAACGACCGCATATGGAGCCGTGTGGCGCCTCTCTACCGGCTTCCTCCTTTCAGAGCCCCCAGGCCGGGCGCGACGGTGCTCGTCGAACTGTCCGATGCCCGCTCCCGTGTCGACCGGTACCCGCTGGTCGCCTGGCAGCGATACGGAACCGGCAAGTGCATGATGATGGGAACAGATCGGTTGTGGCTTCTTCGATTCAAAACCGGCGATAAGTACCACTGGCGAGTCTGGTCGCAGTGCATCCAGTTCCTGACCTTGTCACGCCTTATGGGTGAGCACAAGCGCATTCGGCTGGAGACGGATCGGGCCACCTACCCGATCGGCGAGCAGGTCCTGCTCTACGCGCATGTGCTTGACGACCATTTTGAACCGAGGGCCCAGTCCGGATTTGATGTTGTCGTCAACGGTATGGGCGACGCGGGCGGGAAAGCCCAACGCGTCACGTTGCGACCGGACTTGGCGAACCCGGGGTTGTATGAAGGCTACTTCTCGCCGCCAGGCCCGGGCCGTTACCGGATGGAGGCGAATTCCGCCGACCGTTCGCTTTCCAATACGACGGAATTCCAGGTGGCCGACATCAAGCCTGAAATGGCCAGCACCGACATGCAGGTCGAGCGCCTGCGGAGGATTGCGGAGCTTTCGGGAGGCAAGTGCCTTAACATGCTGGAGCTTCAGGATCTGGGGACTCTGCTCAACCGCCAGCCGCACACGACCACCGTCCGCACGGAAGTTTCTCTATGGAACAACGGTGTGGTTGCGATCCTGGTTGTTCTGTTGATGGGTTTTGAATGGATTGTGAGAAGGAGGTACGACCTGCCGTGACAGAGAATCGTCAAAAAGAGAACCTCTCTTCGTACGTAAGGGCCGTGTGGCGTCGCGGACAGACGCTGCATGTTACCGCAGGCTCGCTGGCGTTGAGTCAGTGGATAATACCGCTGTTTCTGGCGGTAATGGCGATTGACTGGCTGACGGACCTTCCCGCTGCGCCGCGCATGGCGTGCCTTGCGGGGTTGCTGTCCGTTTCGTTATACAAGGCTTGGCGCTGCGGGTGGCTGAATGTCCGCGCTTTCAACCCCACGCACTCGGCGCTGCGGATTGAGAAACACGTTGGCGGTTTTGAGAGTCTGCTGGTCAGCGCCGTCCAGCTCCGGGCAGGCGAATTGTCTCCCGGAACATCCGAATCACTGCGCGATATGGCCTGTAGCCGCGCCGAGCAAGCCGTCAGCCCATTACGGCCGGCGGATGCCGTTGATTACCAGTCGCTCCGCCGCCCGGCGACCGCCGCGATTGCCTTTGCGCTGCTCGTCGGTGTTTTCGCTATTGTGGACGGGCCCATGCTGGCCGCCGGCGCGGGACGCATCTTTGCTCCTTGGCTGGACATCCGGTATCCCACACGCACACAAGTTGAGGTGGTCGATGGCGATATGATTGTGAAGGCGGGTGGACGGGTCAAGATTCGGGCGCGGGTGTCAGGTGTCATTCCAGAGCGGGCAGAACTTGCCTTGCGAACCGGCGCGGACAAGTCGCGGGTGCGCGAGCTGGACATAACCGATGGCGATTGTGTGCACACCATCGAATCAGTCTTCCGCGGATTCGAGTATCGCATACTAGCCGGCGACGCGAAGAGCCGGTGGCACTCCGTGCAGGTGATCGCGCCTCCCCGAATCGCCCGCGCCGAGGTGACTCTCAAGTTCGAGGACTATACCAAGCGTCCGATCAAGACCGTTGAATCGCTTACGCTCACCGTTCCGGAAAAAACAACCGTCAATTGGCGACTGACGCTTGACTGTGCGGTCAGCGAGGCGTACTTCAATCCGGCTGGCTCCGAATCGATACCGCTCGACGTCAGCGCAGACGGGCGCACGGTGACGATGCAGCGGGTCGCCACGGACTCGCGGGCCTACCACTTTTCCTGGAAGGAACGGAAGCACGGTTTCAAGTTCACCAGTCCGCGCCACGCCCTGCATGTTACCCCTGATCAACCGCCGCACGTGGAGCTTACCTCGCCGGCGGAGAACCTTTATGCGACGCTGGGCCGGAAGCTGGACCTCGCCTTCCGAGGACGCGACGATCATGGTGTCGCCGAGTCGGTTGTCTGCTACCGCATCGACAAGAGAGGGGAAAACAGATTTCGCTTCACGCCGACAAAGCCCATTGACGGAACCGAGCAGGTGATCGACTGGGATTATCGTACTGTGCCTGTGCTGCGAAAACTGGCGGTCGGGCAGACGGTTACCTTTGTGGTTGAACTGGCCGACAGCTATCCGGGCGATGAGGGGTCGCACCGCGTTCGCTCGGAAGCGAAGCGCATGCAGTTCCTGTCGATGGAGGACTACCTGGCGCAGATCGAAAAGCAGCGGCAGCGCCTGTTGTCGCAGCTCAGGACGACGTACAGACAAGAGCGTAAGGTGCACGAGGTCGTGGCGCGGCTTGATCGTTCCGACCCGATCTTCATACAGACCTGCCAGCTCGAGGCGGTTCGACAGGATATGATGCGGGAGACGTTGAACAAGCTGGCGGATCGAATCTCGAGCCTGACGGAGGACATGACTGCAAACAGCGTTACCGAGCAATCGCTGATTACGTCACTCGTCCAGTTGCGTTCGGCGCTTCAGCGGATCTCATCCAAACATGTCTCCGGGGCGGCCAACGCGTTGAGGGAGCTGGCCCGGGATTCGAGGCACAAGGGCGATAAAGGTCTGGCACATGCCCATGCCGTATACATGCTGAACAGTTCCGCTCGCGAGTTGGGCCTGCTGGTCCTGCAACTCGGGTTTCGGGATGCCGCCGAAGTGATGGCGCGTGAGATGCACGCGGCCGCCCAGACCCAGGCTTCGTTTCGGCTGCAGACGATCATGTCGAAGGGGGACACGGCGCCGTTGGTTGAAGCGCAGGATCGCCTGCGGAAGTGGATTTTCCGCCTGTTGGCGGCCAGCCCGAAGGGCAAGGAGAGCACGATCGATGACGCGCTGATTGAGTTCACGCTGACGCGCATGGTCAAGCAGTTGATCAACGGCGGCATCGATGCGAGGCTACAGAAAGCCGCGACGCTGATTGGCGGCAAGAAGCCTGCCGAAGCCCTGCGGCTTCAGTCCGAGGCGATTGCGGCTTTGCTGAAAGCGGAGTTCCGCCTGCGTGCTGGTGCGGAGCGTGAGGCGTTGGCGAAAGCCATGGGCCTGTTCAAGTCGCAGGCGGGGGCTCTGAAGAAGCTCAGACTTGAGATGCAGGCGCTTGACGACGAGACGTTCAGGAAGAGACAAGCCAACCTGGCCGCGGCCCAAACCGCGCTGCATGGTAACCTGCAGATGCTGCTGATGCCGGAGATTCCCGCTCGTCGAGCGCGCCTGTTCGATAGTGCTGTTCCCGTACCGCCTGCGGTCGCGGATCTGCTGGCCGCGACGGACGCCGCCATGGCGCAGGCGGTGAGGCATATCAAGAAGGGCGATCGGGCCGCGGCGGCAGAGGCTCACGTCAAGGCGGAGTCCTCTTTCAGAGATTTGGCGGAAATGGCCGACAGGCGCATCGTGGAGATGACGCGCGCGGTGACGATGGGGCGGTTGGCCTATGGCGCTGCGAAGATCAGTGATCGCCTCGAGCGATTTCGCGAGCGTCAGCTCAGCCTGCTGGAGAAGACCGAGGACGCAGCGGCCAACGGAACGAAGTCCCAGTACATCATTGCGCTGCAAGGGAACCTGGCGGAGGACGTTGGGCAATTCGGAACGGACCTGGCGGGTCGGATAAGGACTTGCCCGATACCGTCGGCGGTCTCGTTGTCGCTTCCCGCCCGCCTGGACGAGGCTCTGCAGGCGATGCGAAAGGTCGATCCGCTCCTGAAAGGGAGCAAGCTGGGCGAGGCCGTCAAGCACCAGAAGGCGGTGATCGCGGCGATTGCCGGGGCCGAGGAACTGCTCGCAGAGCACGCGACGAACGTCGGCTTCTATGCCGGCATGCTTGCTCAGGCGAAGGACGCCATTGCACCGAGTTCTTATCTGCAGGAAATCGAAGAAGAACAGCGCGATATGCTCGCGCTGACGCGGAAGACCAAGCCCGACGACATGCCGAATCTCGCGATCCCCCAGAAGAACCTCATTCATGCTGTGGACGCCGTGCTGGTCGCCCTGGATCCGATAGCGCATATGGTTGAATCCGGGACGGTGATGCTCTTTGCCAAGGACGACATGGACGAGGCCGGGATCGCCCTCGAGGAAAAGGACGTCGAAGAGGCGTTGGACGCCCAGGATTACATTGTCGAGACGTTGGGAGAGCTGCGGGGCAAGATTGACGCGGCCACGCCGCAGTACCTGTATGTACTGGAAGTGATCGAAGCGATGCACGAGACTTTCCAGGAAGGCGTTCTCATTCGGGAGGCGCAGCGCAAACTGCGTGAGAAGGTGTCCGCAAAAGCAGCAGACGCGGCGGATCTGGCCAAAGAGCAGGGCGCACTGAAAGCCCGGGCCGAGGCGTACGGCAAACTGATCGACGAGATTACCGGATTGGGCGTCATTGCGCCGTCGGTGCAACACATGGCCGATGCCGAGAAACAGCTCGCCGGTGGTGATACCGCTGCCGCCGTGGACCGGATGAGCCAGGTCGAGCAGGCCCTCCAGGCCGATGCGGGCACGGTGCTCAGAGCGATGGAATCTCTGGTTCAACTCCTTGCTGCGCCAATGTCGGGCTCGAAGTCCCCTGCGGGCCTTGTGCTGCTCAAAGAGATATTGGTGATGGCCGCCCGGCAGAAGGATCTGTATCGTCAGAGCCATGCCGCCAAGCCGCAGACACTGAAAGGCTACGAGACGAAGCTGCGCGAAATCGAGAATGCCTGCGGCCCGTTCATAGCGCGCGAAAGGCAGTCCAGGAAACCTGTTGCTGAAGAAGAGGGCGGGGGGAAGGCTCCCGAAGTCGGTCCGCGCGGTAATCTGCATCTAAGACTTGCCGCGGCGCAAGGCCATCTCGCCAAGGCCGCTGTCAGCGCCAAGGCCTCGGACCGTACAAAGGTTGTTACTGAGCAGAAGATGGTTGCGACGAGTTTGCGACAGTTCATTGTCGCTAGATCCCTGGAATTCTGGGTTCCGCCAGCTGGCCCGGCTCCGCCTGCTCCGGGTTCCAGTGACCGGGTTGTAGAGAACGACTTCGATGAGCTGATTTTCTTGCCGGGCGTGGTAAGCGGGAAACGGCCGCCGGACGGCAAGCTGGATTGGGAAGTGCTGGGCAAACGCAACCGCGCCGCGCTCAACGAGAACTTCGCGCGGGAGCTTCCGCTTGAATATCGGGCGATTCTGAAGGACTATTACGAAAGGCTGACACGATGAGCATGACAGATCGCCGACAACTCTTTGGCAAGCTGTGTCGTGGGGCCGTGGTTGTGTGCTTCACGGCGGCATGTCTGGCGATCGCGTCCCTGACGGCCGACGGGCGGGAATCTTCAAAGAGTCGACCTGCCGCCGCGAGCGCAACGCCGCCGACACCGACAAAGCCCGCCGCCCAAGACGGAGCCCCCGAGCTGACCGACAAGGCGTCGGAGGCGATCGATAAGGGGTTGAAGTATCTGCTCAAGAAACAGCGGAAAGACGGTTCATGGGGGTCGGTAGGGGTGACCTCACTGTCCCTGATGGCGTTCATGGCCCGGGCCGAGTTCCCCGGCTACGGGCCTAACGGCGCGGCGCTGAATCGCGCCAAGGACTGGCTGCTCAAGAAGGCAAAGGAGTCGCCTAGCGGGTACTTGGGCGGGTCCATGTATGAGCACGGCCGGGCCACGCTGGCCCTGACCGAGTTGTGGGGGATGACGGGGGACAGGGACAAGGATGATGCTGTCATCCAGAAAGCCATCGAGGCGGCGCTTGACGTGATACTACGTTCGCAGAACGCCGGCGGCGGGTGGCGGTACCAGCCTAACCCGAACTGCGGTCAGGATACGTCGGTAACGGTGATGGTGTTCATCGGGCTTGCCTCCGCGCGGCAGGCCGGTTTCGAGGTGCCGAATGAGACGATTGCCAAGGTTGTCAAGTACCTGCATTCGGCGGTGAACAAGAACAGCGGCGGATTCAAGTACATTCCGACCGGAAGGTCGGCGGGACTGCATAATGAGACGGTCGCCTGCACCGGCGGAGGCGCATACGCCGCACAGCTTGCCGGCGAGCGAGGAACCGAGATCGTCCTGTCGGCCCTGCGTTATCTCAACGCACGATCTCCGGCCATTATCGACAACAATTGCGGGCACTACTATTACGCTCACTATTACGCCATACAGGCAATGGTGCAGGCCGGGGACGACTTCTACGCCAAGTGGTATCCGCTCATACGCGAAGCCCTTATTCGCAGGCAGAGCGCCGACGGCGGTTGGGATACTGCAAAGGGAAGCAAGGACGCGAAGTACACTACACCCATGGCGATCATTATTCTGGCTACGCCATACCGATGCATTCCGATTTATCAGAGGTGAAGAAGTGGCGAGCGGCGTCTGGTATCCAACGTGGCGAAGGCCGGGGGCTGTCGGCTGCTGTCGTCAACTATTGGCAGCCGTCGTCACCTGTCTGCTGATCACCGCCTCCCTCTGTATTGCCAAGCAGGCTCCCATCCCCGCAGCCGAGATCACGTTGCTTGAGGCGGAGTTGGTCAAGGGAATGCGGGGGAAGTCGACGATCGACATCCGAAGAGCCTGTAAGAGCGTTGCCCGGAAGGCGGCCGCGCTGATCGAAGCGTCTCCCGAAGCGCCCAACCGGTATGCCGCGATGGCGGTCATGTTTCGGGGCCAGAAAAGAATGTTGGCCCTGGAGGCTAGCGATGAGAACCGCGCCGCGATCTTCGAGACCTGTCGCAAGCTGACCGATGCGCCTGACGAATACGCCGAGGTCCGGTTCGAGGCCGAGATGCTGCTTTCGCAGCGCGACCTTGCGAAGAAGAACGCCACGGTGGCCCAGCGCGTTGCGGTTCTTGAAAAACTGTTGGCGCGTTACCGCGGGACACCGGCGGAACCGCGAAGCCTTACGATCGCCTCGCTCATTGCAGCAAACCTCCAGGCGTTCGACCTCTTGCAGAAGATTCGTGACAGAATGTCCGAGCGATGCGCGGGTAATCACGACGTGATCGCTTTCCGGCGCAGGCGATCCCCCAACGAACGTGTCAATGCCGTCTTCAGCGGCACATACGAGACGGCCGCCGGTGGTGCTGTTACCTTCCCGCATGATCGTTTGGGACACGACTGTCTGCTCGTGTTCTGGTCAAAGGCCACGGCGGGCTACCAGGACTTCCTGGGTAAGATCAAGGCGCAGCAGGAACGCGCCCCCGGGAAATTCGAGGTCTACAGCTTCAACCTGGACGAGCTGCCCGACGCCGGGGGGAGCCTTCTGCGCAAGATCGGGTTGGACGCGACGGCGATGCGTTTGCCGGGCGGCAGGTCCAGTTCAGCCTACGGCGCCTATGCCGCCATGGCCCCGGTGGCGCTGCTGGCCAACGGACAGGGCCGTGTCTATCTGTGTGGTCAGGCGACGCAATCCGACATAGGAATGTGGCTCGACGACGAGCGGTATCTCGCTCAGTTTCGATATCTGTTCTCCGGCGATTTCCTGGTGACACCGTCTGTGTCTTCGCTGAATGTCGCCTCGCCGTCCGAATCCTCGGCAGAAAAGGGAAGTCCTGTTCCGGCGAAAACTGTGCAAGCCATTCAGGCCTGTTTTACTCCCGCTCCGCTTTACTACCGGTTGACCTGTCAGGAAGCGCTGGCCAACTACCGTAAGGCGGAGAAGCTCTGCGTTGCAGCCATCGAGCAGCACTCCGCTGCTGCGGATCTCTGGATGGTGCGCAACTGCCGGATCATCGCCCTGCTGGGCATGTGGAACCTGGCCCGCGAGCCGAAATATCTGGAAGAGTCCGTTAAGGAGGGAAAAGCCGTGCTTGCCGCGGAATTGCCGCCCGGCGCGGACGTGGTCGCGCGATTCTGTCTTGCCAGGGACGCATTGCGCAGGGGGGACGCCGACCCGGAATCGTTGCTGACTGGACTCCTGAAAGCGACCGGGGGAGACAAGGCCCCGCCATCGGCCCTGGCTGCGGCGGCGATCCTGGCGATCGAAGCCAACACGAGCACTCCTTTCGGCCTGTATCGCGCCGCATTGCTTGATCTACAGGAAGAGGACCATCGGAGTTTGTGGCCGGTTCTCTCGTTCCTGCGTGATCGTCTGCACGTTCACCGGCTGTTTTGGGGCAATCCGGGGCGTTGGGATCACACCCGGGAGCAGCGATACAGGGCACGGGGGCTGATCGTTGCGGCGCCCGCGCCCGCGGATACCAGCCGGCTGTTCAGGGCCGAGTTCAAGGCGTTCAGCGGCGGGAAGCTGAGCTTCCCCAGGGATACGGCCGGAGCCTTCACCGTGATTGTGTTTGCCGAACCGCCCGCCGACGCCGCCGACAAGAAGCGTTTCGTGCAGAGCATAAACGCGCACGTCCGCAGTGCCGCCGGCGAGAATGTGAAGCTGACCGTGGTGTTCCTTTCGGAAGACACCAACATGCTCAGTGCCCTGATGAAGGAGAACAAGTGGACCTTCCAGGCGGTTATGGCTCCGGGCGGCCTGAGGAATCCGCTGGTCCGGCGTCTGGGAATACTATCGGCGGATCGCGTGCCCAACGTTGTGCTGCTCCGCCCGGACGGAACGATTGCCTGGACGATATCCGGGCGTACTTTCCCGATTCATGGGTGCAGCGTGCCGGGCTGGATACCTATCGCAATATCGACTAACATCGAGAAGTGCGCGATGGAAGCCGCGTTCGCGGCTGTCGAGAGAGGCGACTTCAAGAAAGCACTGGCTCTGTTTGACGCCGCGCGGGTCTCGCCCCCCTGGCGTGCGGACCGCCTGCACGGGCGGGCCCTGGCAACCATGGGCCTGAAGGATTGGAATGCGGCCCTGATCGAGATTGACGCGGCGATTACGCAGCGCCTCAACGATTTCGGTGAGAGCACGTGCAGATGTCATGGCGTGGTGGAAATGCGGCTGACAAAGGCGACCATTCTCGATAAACTCGGTCGGGCCAAAGAGGCGCAAGCCGAGCGGCGGCTTGCCGCAGGCGAGACACGCCCGCATGCCGCGGCTCCGACCAACATTGAGAAAAGTGGTGTGCCCGTCGGCGTCTTCTACGACAGGTTGAAACGGATACGGCTTGCCCGCTGGGGCAAGGAGAAGTGATTCGGGTGATGCAGCGCCAGTAGCGAAAGAGACAGTGCCATGAACAGGCGAAGATCGATCACGACATTCTGTGTGGCTGGGACGGTGTTGGCTGCGTGTCTAGCTATTGCGCTGGCCGCTGCTTTTGTCTGCGCCGACGAGCGGCCCCTGACGACGGCGCCGGCCGCCGCCTCGGCGATAGCGGAAACGAAGATCGCATCCCTGGAGGCGGAACTGGCCCGGCTGGTGGGCGAAAGATCGGCCACCATGATTCGGATGACCTGCAAGAGCGTGATGCGCCAGGGAGAAGCGCTTCTCGACGCCCATCCGACCGCCGCCAACCGATACCGCGTGCTGGGGATTGTATTCCAGTGCCAGAAGCGGTTGCTTGGCCTGCAGAATTCCGAACAGAATCGCAATGCACTTCTCGATACGTGCGAGAAACTGGCTCAGGCGCCCGATAACTACGCGGACCTGCGACTGGAGGCGGATCTGCTGCTTTCGGAAAAGGCCCTCTCAGCCAAGGGCGCCGCACTAGAGGAACGAGCCAAAACGCTCGAGACGATCATCGAACGTTACCGCGGCACGTCGGCGGAGGCCAAGAGCCTGATGCTGGCCTCGCGGATCGCCCCGAAGCTGCAAGCGTTCAAGTTGCAGCAGAGAGTCTTCGACGCCCTGGGCGAACGTTTCGCAGGCGATCCGGGCGTTATTGCGTTCCGCCGAAAGCATCTTGGGCTCAGCAAGCTGGACGTGCAGTTTTCCGGCACGTACACACGTGCGGACAACGTTGTCCTGCGTTTTCCGGCTGATCTGATGGGTCGGTTGAGCGTCATGGTGTTCTGGTCGCGGAAGACGCCCGGCTACGAGCGATACCTCGAGGGGATCAAGCAACAGCAGCGGCTCTATCCGGGCCGATTCGAGGTTTTCAGCTTTAATCTCGACGAACTGCCTGACGCAGGGGCCCGGACGCTGCGCTACTTGCAGTTGGATTGGACGGTTATGCGGCTGCCCGGGGGCAAGAAGAGCCAGGCGTTTCGTACGTATGGGCGAAAGGACCCGGTCGGCATACTGGTAAACGCATACGGCCATGCTCTCCTGGCTCCGACGGTGCTGACCGCGACGGGGCAGGCCAAGCTTGGCGTGCGCGGCGTACCGTTGCCGATGCAAACGTTGAATCGGCGCCTTGACGACCCGCGCTATCTTTCGCAATTGCAGTCGCTGTTAATTGGCGATGTTCTGGTCACAGAGCCCGACGGTCGCCTGGACGCCGCCTTGCCCCCCGAGTTGAAGATGGTCCCAATGGGCTCGGGCAAGGAGGCCGGCGCCAAGCCGGCTCGCAGGGCCGAGTCAGTGCCCGCCAAGACGCTGCACGCCATCCAGAAGTGTTTCACGCCGGCACCATTCCGCTACCGACTGACGACCGCCGAGGCGCTGGCGAACTACAAGAAGGCCGAGAAGCTGTGCGCCGAGGCGGTCAGGCGACACCCGGCCGCGCCGGATCTCTGGATCGTGCGCAACCGAAGGATCATAGCCCTTATGGGCATATGGACCCTTACCGGCGAGCCCGGGCATCTTGAACAGGCAGCCCGAGAGGCGCGCGTTTCTCTGGCCGCCAAGCCGCCCGGTGGCGCCGACATCGTACCGCGTTTCTGTCTGGCCAAGGAAGCACTCCGGCGGGGGGACTCGAAGCCGGAGTCCGTCCTCCTGGACTTGATCGAGAAAACCGGCGGGGCCGCAGCGCCCTGTTCGGCCCATGCCGCCGCCGCGGTCCTGGCGCTGAACGCCAACGCGCGGGACTTGCACAATCGCTACTGCGCCAAGCTGCTGGCGGCGCCGGACGGGGGCAGTCCCGTGCTATGGTCCATGGTCTCGTTCCTGCGTGATCGAATCTACACTTACCGC
>Ga0180436_10003301_pt1 | contig 14896 bp, 13 predicted proteins | sample SS_ome_2_FD_132434 | JGI IMG/M metagenome (GOLD analysis project Ga0180436, IMG submission 132434) | Hypersaline lake sediment archaeal communities from the Salton Sea, California, USA - SS_3_S_2 metaG | ecosystem: Environmental > Aquatic > Non-marine Saline and Alkaline > Hypersaline >...
TCATCTCCTACAAATTTATCAACTACTACATTGAATTCTTTTTCAATAATTCTTTTTGAATCTGCAAAAAACCTACTCATAATTCTCGACAAAGGATGACTTTTCTTAGGATATTTTTTGGTAACAGCAGTCATTATGTCACTATAATCATCAATGTCTGCATAAAGTGCAGAAAATGGATGAACAGTTGGCTCTTCCTCTAAATTATTATCTATTAATAGATTTGCTGGTAATAATCCAATATTTGAAACATATGATTCCCGTTGATGTTCACGCCATTTTACAATCCCTTCAAAAAATGAAACAGCTTCATTAATAATTCCTTCTCTAGTTTCATCTAATGGATCAAAAATAATTTCTCCAACCTGAGTTTTACCATCTTCATCTTCATAGTTTATTTTAAATGATTTCCCGCGCACTTTAGACTCTTCTTTTGACTTTAATAACCTTACTTTTTTACCATTAATTTCAATTGCAAATGGTTTTTCATGGTCTCCTGGTTTTCTATCACAAGTAATTACAAGAGGTCTTTGAATTATTTGGCTCAAGTATTCACCAACTTCCCCAAACACATTAGGCCAGTGTTTTGCTTTATGATCAGATTGTACTTCTTTCTTTTTCGTGTCAATTAACTGTTTAATCTCTTCTTTGAGTCTATCATTCAAAAAAGTATCCATCATTGCACTTATGCTTGAACATTTTGATAAAACTAATTTATGTACATCATCATCTTCAAATTCATATTCAATATAACCAAACTCTTCCTCTCCAAAGCTTAATCTATACACTGCTTTGCATCCTCCATCTTTATTTTTTACTTTTATATACTGAACCTCTAATTCTCCTCTTTCATCTTCGTATCTTTTCCATCTTTTAAATGTGGTGTCTTTATCTTCCACCCCTTTTGGAAGAGCTTTTTCGATATGTGCATAAGGATTATTTTTTATTGAGTCGCTTCTTTTGGTTTTAGGAAAATTATATGCCAATAAATCATTTTTTTCTGGATCCGGATCAAAGTGTAGTAAGCGCACATTTTGAAATTTTGAAATAACACTTAGGATTTTTTGAATTTTTGTTAATACATGTTGAATTGGATTATCTAGTTTTGTTTTTTTAGTTTCATCTATAGATTTATCTAATGCTGAAGAGGCATCAGCTCTAAAATCACCATCTAATGCGCCTTTTTGAGCTTTATATGCAGCTCTATTGATTTTATGCAGGATTTTTAAGACTTCAGGATTTTCAGTTAATCTTAATGCAGCAACCTCTCCTAATTCGAATTGGAAAAGGTCAAACAAATTAAAGTCTCCTTTTTCATATGCTCTAAGTTGTACATTTATTCTTTTTTTATCTAAAGGTATTGAAGTTACAGTATCTAATGCGAATCTAATCATTGCAGTTATTCCTTCTCTTGTATCTGTTGGAACTGGTTGATTACATAAAATTGCTGCAGTTTGCACTCTTTTTCGCAGATTATCCGGGATCCCACCGTTATTTTGCCACCATAGAGTTGCGAGTTCTTCAGCACTATTAATCGAGGCTTGATCTTCGCTCGGCAGCCTATCTTCAAGATGGTCTGACATATATAAAGTTTATTGGTTAATTAAAATACTAAATTTCGCGAATAATTACAAATTATGTTAAAATTTCTACGTAATTAATTGATAAGAAATGCTAAGCAAAACTCTTTATTTATTAAGACATTCACAGTCTACTTACAATAAAATTGGTATTATACAGGGAGATATTGATACTCCATTGTCAGATGAAGGGAAGGCAGAAGTTAAAAAAATGGCAAAAGTATTTAAAAACTTTGAATTTGAAAATGTTGTTCATTCGCCTTTGGCTAGGGCAAAACAAACTGCAGAATATATTAATGAACATTTAAATTTGCCAATGCAGGTAAAGGAAGATTTAAAAGAAATGGATTTTGGGGATTGGAGTGCAAATACAAAAGTAGATGGATGGATACAGTATAGAACTGATTTTTATGAACATGGTAAGCCGCCTCCTGGTGGAGAATCAAAAAAAGAATTATTTACTAGGGGAGCAAATGCAATTCATGAAATTTGTCTTGAAGTAGATGATGATCCCATATTGATAGTTGGTCATGGAATGCTCTTTAGAGTTGTTTTAGGTGAATGGTTTACAAATTCTACAGAAAAAGAAATTCGTCAGTTAAAAATGGGGAATTTAGCATTATATGAAGTCGAAGTTAAGTATGATGTTGATAGGATTCTTCCAAAAAAGCATAAATATATAGATATTTACAACTTGTAGCATGCCTTTTTTTGCTGATCTACATATACATTCAAAGTATTCAAGGGCTACAAGTAAGGAAATGAACCTTGAAAGTCTTTATAGATGGGCTCAACTTAAAGGTATACGCGTAATCGGAACAGGGGATTTTACTTACCCTGAATATTTTGTTGAGATTTCAGAAAAGTTAGAGGAAGCAGAGCCAGGACTTTTTAAATTGAAGTCAAAATTTGCAAAAGAAATTGATAAAGAGGTACCAAAATCATGTCGAGCAGAGGTTAGATTCATGCTTAGCGTTGAGATTTCTTCAATTTATAAGAAAAATGATAAATGTAGGAAGGTTCATAATATAATTTTTGCTCCTGGTCTTAAGGAAGCAAGCAAAATCAATACTGAACTTGGAAAAATTGGAAATATTAAGTCAGATGGTCGGCCGATTTTAGGACTGGATAGCAAAAAACTATTAGAAATTATTACTGCGGTGTCTGAAAGATGCTATTTAGTGCCAGCGCATATATGGACACCTCATTTTGCAATGCTTGGTTCAAAATCAGGCTTTGATTCTATTGAGGAGTGCTTTGAAGAGCTTTCAGACAAGATTTTTGCTGTTGAAACCGGTCTTTCAAGTGATCCTCCAATGAATTGGCGGCTTTCAAAATTAGATAATGTGACTTTAATTTCAAATTCTGATGCGCATTCGCCTATAAAACTTGCTCGTGAGCTTAATGTTTTTGATTGTGAGCTATCGTATGATGAAATGTGGGATGCAGTTCGAAAAGGAGATAAAAAACGATTCTTAGGAACTATTGAGTTTTTTCCAGAAGAAGGAAAATATCATTACGATGGTCATCGAGTTTGTGAATATAGTTGTGATCCTAAAGAAACTAAGAAAAATAAAGGTTTATGTAAGGAATGCGGAAAGCCAGTAATCATTGGTACAATGCATCGTGTAGAGGATTTGGCTGATAGGGATAAGGGAGGGAAGCATGATCGTGCGCTTCCTTTTAAATATTCTATTCCTTTATATGAAATCATTGCTGAAGCATACTCAGTTGGTGTTGGATCCAAAAAAGTTTTAAATGAATATCATAATTTGCTTAGTCAACTTGGAAATGAAATGTATATTTTACTTGAAGCACCGATTGATGATATTAAAAAAGTAACAGATTTATTTATAGCTGAAGGAATTCAAAGAGTAAGAGATGGAAATGTTTATGTGAAACCGGGATATGATGGTGAATTTGGAGAAATTAGTATTTTTAAAGACAATGAAAAGTATGCAAATAAGCCACAAATGCAATTATTCTGAATTGCTGAATGAAAAACAATTAGAAGCTGCTCAAACTATTGATGGACCAATGTTAATTGCAGCTGGACCAGGTTCCGGTAAGACTCGAACTATAGTTTATCGAACTTCTTACATGATTAATGAAAAGGGAATCGATCCAAAAGAGATTTTATTGATAACTTTTACAAAAAAAGCAGCAATTGAGATGCGGGAACGTTTATCAGAGTTGTTGGATTCTGATGATTTGCCATTTGTTGGAACTTTTCACTCACTTTGTTTAACAATTTTAAGAAATTATTCATTTAAGATTGGAATTGAGAAAAATTTTAAGATTTTTGATCCAACCGATCAGATAGAATTGCTTCAAGAGTTGTTAAAAGGTGCAAAAAAGAAAGCACTTGCAGATTTGTTAAAGCGCTTAAGTAAGCTTAAAAATGAATTTGTATCTCCTTTGGAAGCACCTTTTGATTTGCAGGAGGTTTATCGGAATTACAATGCAGCACTTAAGGCTCGAAATGCTGTGGATTTTGATGATTTAATTGTGAAATGTGTGCGTTTATTGGAAAAACATCCTGAAGTTTTGGAAGTTTTGCCTTTTAAATATATTTCAGTTGATGAATATCAGGATACAAATGAAGCACAGTATAAATTAGTGCGGTTATTGGCTGGGCGCGATGGGAATATTTGTGCGATTGGAGATAGTGATCAGGCAATTTATTCATTTAGAGGTGCAAATGTGCAGAACTTTTTAAAATTTGGTGAGGATTTTAAAGATGTTAAGTTGATTAAGCTAGATCAAAATTATCGCTCTACTCCGCAGATAATTAAAGCTTCAGAAAAAGTTATTGAGAAAAATGAGAAGCGAATGCAAACAGAAGTAATAGCTGCAGGTTCGGATGGGCCTTTGATTTCAGTTTGTGAAGCAAATAATGATTTTGCTGAGATGGATTACATAATTCAAACCATTGATTTGAAGATGGGTGGAGTTTCTCGTCAATCAAAAGAGTTCAAACAAATTGAAGATTCAGAAATTGCTCGAAAATTTAGTGATTTTGCTGTTTTATTCAGAACCCACTTGCAAGGAAAGGCGCTTGAGGAAGCCTTTTTAAGGCAAGGGATTCCGTATCAGGTTGTTGGAGCAATTCCTTTTCATGATCGTGCAGAAATTAAAGATTTACTAAGTTTATTACGTGCAATTTATGATCCGAATGATGAAAATTCTATGAAAAGAATTATTAGAAAATTTGCAAAAGGAGTGGGGGAGTCAACTATCGAAAAAATTAAAAATTATTCAATTGTTTATGAAATTCCTTTTTATCAGGCTTGTCTCGAACTAGATACAATCTCATTAACGAATGATGTTAAGAAATCACTTGGGAATTTTATAATTCAGCATGAAAATTTTAGAAATTTTGCAGTTGAAAATAAAGTTTCAGATTTGATTAAATATGTTTGTGAAAAAATTACTTATTTTGAAATTTATAAAGATAAAAAGAGGCAAGATAATGTTTTTGAATTAATTGGATACAGTGTGCAGTTCGATGATATGCCGCCGTACGAAGGGCTTAAAGCATTTATTGATGAAACCGCATTAATGCAGGATAAAGATGTGTATGATCAGTCAAAAGATGCAGTGACTTTAATGACTTTGCACGCTTCAAAAGGTTTAGAGTTCCCAGTTGTGTTTATAGCTGGCTGCGATGAAGGTTTAATTCCATACGAATTCGATGAAGGAGTTAACGAAGAAGAAGAACGCAGACTTTTTTATGTTGGAATGACAAGAGCGGAAGAAGAATTACATTTAATTAGTGTAAAAGAACGAAATTGGTTTGGTGAAAAAACAGAAATGGAAAAATCACGATTTTTGAAAGATATTCCTACTGAACTTGTGCAAGAAAGATTTCAGGAAAAGAAATTACGTGAAAAGAAAAAAGAGGTTCCTGACGAGCAGGAGAGTTTATGGTAGAATACCATCTTATTTATTAACTAAAAGAAATGAGTTTTGAAGATATTGCAGATGCTGTAGCAAAAAGAGAAACAAAAAAAGCTTTGGAATCAGATGCAACAAGAGAAGCAATGCTTAGAAGAGTTATTGAAACTCCAATTTCAGAATTTAGAAGAAGTATAAGAACTGTTGTTATTGTAGAAGGAGCAGGTGTTGTCCCGCGTGAATCAATTGGTGAAGTTACAGATTTAAGTAGAAGAAGAATTATTGAGCTTTTACAAGCTCCTTAATCCTTCAAACCTAACTAATTCTAATGCAGTTTGTTCACCGAGCATTTCTTTTGAAAGTGCGTCGTCGTAGTCTGAGTCGTAGACTACTTTTGTGATACCTGCGTTGATAATCATTTTTGTGCAGATGCTGCATGGGTGAGTGTTGCAGTAAAGTGTACCGCCTTCGATGTTAATGCCGAATTTTGCTGCTTGGGTAATCGCGTTTTGTTCGGCGTGGGTTCCGCGGCAGATTTCGTGACGTTGTCCTGAAGGGATTCCCATTTTTTCGCGGAGGCAGCCACCTAGTTCTGCGCAGTGCTTCATTGTTCGAGGTGCGCCGTTGTAACCTGCTGTTAATTGTTGGTTGTCTTTTGAAATCACTGAACCTACTTTTCGTCTTAAACAAGTCGATCTTTCAGCCCAGTTTACTGCATTGCCCATAAATACTTCATCGAATGTTGGGCGGGCAGAGCCGTTGATTATTCCTAAAAAGTGATCGATTTTTTGTTCAACTTCTTCTAGAGTTCCTTCGTTTACTATTAAAAAGTTTACCATTTCCAAGCATTTTGCTACTTGTTGTCCGTCTTTTGGTTGATCTTTACCTTTTTCAATGTTTAATTTTTCTAAAACATCTTCTTTTGATAATTTGTCGCCTTCTCGTGCACGTGACATTATTCTTTCAACAATTGTGTCTGGTGAAGCTGAAATTCCAACTAAATAGAAATCTGGTAATGCTTGAAGTTCTTTTGCTTCCATTGGATTCCGGATTCCATCAATTACATATTTTTTATCAGGATTTGCTTCAATTTCTTTTCGCACTTCACGAGAAAAATGTCCGCTTCCAAATTTTGCACGTAATTCGTTACCGATTTTTTGAAGATTTTCACGAGTGTGTTCTAAACCTTCATCAGTTGCTGCTTTTCGAACAACATCTGACAAAGAAATATAAGTAAAACCTTTATTCTGAAGGATATTTGCAAGCTCGCCTTTACCACAGGCAAGGTATCCAGTAAGTCCAATATGCATAGTCAAATCTTTAAAATACGTAAGCAGTGTAGCTTTTTTAAGCTGTTTTGGGCAATACTTTTTTGCTGAAGTATAGAATTAAGAAGAATGCGAGAATATTTGTTAATCCAGTAACAAATAAAGGTAACCAATATCCGTATTGTTCTCCTAATGGGCCAAAAATAAATGCTGAAATTGAACTAGAAACAATAATTATTAAACTGATAAAGCTAGAATTTCCTCCAATTCTTTCAATATCAAAGATTCTTACAATTCCGTAGTAGATGCTAAAAATCATAGCTCCGTCTCCGAATTCATGGAAGCATCTAAAGGCAAATGACCACCAAACATCACTTTGAATTGAAAATAATACGTGTCCTATTCCTGAAATTAATAAAGCAAAGTAAAAAACCTTTTTAGGGTCGAATCCTTTACTAACTTTGCGTGCAAAATATAAATTTCCTAAAACCAAAAACACATTTGCACCAGCAATAAACATTCCAACTTTATCCATTGTTAAATTAAAAGTGTCTCTAACAAAGATTGAGTAAGAAGTTGCTTCTGCACCAAAATGCAAAGTGAATAAAAATACAATCCCTACAAAAAACAGTACTTCTTTTTTAAATAAATCTTTTTTGTATTCAAATAATTTTACTTTTACAGTTTCAGTGATTGGAAGAAGCAACGATCCAAAAGCCAAGCAAACTAATAAAATGATTATTCCAACCATTGTGTATTCATAGCCATATTCAGCGATTGCATATCCACCTAATAAAAAGCCAAATATTGCACCAATTGAAGTTCCTGCAACATATTTGCTCATTTCTAATGGCGATTTTTTAGATTCAACAACTTTAAAGGTCAGTGCATCTATTGAAATGGTAAATAAATTCTTTCCAAGGCCGCCAATCAAAAATATAATCCCTAATAAAATTACATTTTCTGTGCTCAAGAGTCCGAAATAATAAATTATGCTAAAAAATAGCGAATAAAATATTATTGTTTTTGATTTATATCGATCATTTGCTACTCCAGCTGGCAAAGTTGTCAATAAAGATACTAAACTCGCCAATCCTATAAATAAGCCAATATGAAAACCTGAGAAACCTCTATCTATTAAGAAAACCGGTACGAAAAGCCAAAACAAATCGTATATAAAAGTGAAAATTGATTTTAAAAGGATAGGAAGAGTTATGGAGTTTTTCGTAACCATTGCTTGGTTTTTGAGTTTAAATCATTATAATAAGTCCGTTACAATTAATAACTCATATATGAAGAAATTACTATCAATTTTTGTGCTCAGTATTCTTGGTTTTTCAAATGTTGCTTTTGCTGAACCAATGATCGTTGAACCAATAGAAGCAGAATTATTTGATCCAGGACAAATGGAATTTGTTAGAGAACCAATCCCTTTAGAACCTTTTGAACTAATGGATCCGGATGATCCTTATACTGATGACCCTGCTTTGGAAGTTCGTTTAGATTTTGAATTATTAGAAGATGGAAGACCAGCTTTAAAATGGGAGAGATATGATGGCCCAAATTTTCTTCATTATAAAGTATTGCATGATCAAGATTCACCTAATTTATATTATCCTGAGTTTGGTTTCATTCATTATTATGAAGATCAAAATAAAACAGGTTATGTTTGGGATGAGCAATTACCAGTTGGTGAAAACTTTTTAAGAGTTTGCGTAATTTCTACTGATGATAGAAGGGGCTGTAGTAATACAATCAGTCATTTTATGCCTGAATCATTTTATGAGAATCTTGAAAGAGAACGCGAAGAAATGTTTGAACCAGAAGATCCTGAACCACGTGAACCAATTCTAAATGATGACCAGAGAGAAGTGTTAAAAGAAAAATTAACGCAAAATAATAATGGAAAAGGATTCAGCATTGGAAAATGGTTATCTGCAAATATTGGAATAATCTTAACAATAATTGCAGTTCTACTTGCTGCAACAGGATTTACTTTTGCCGCTAAACGTAAGCAAAAATCGATTTCTAAATATATGAATAAAATCGATGATACTTATACTGAATACAAGATGAAAGCAAAAAGATGTGAAGCTGAATTATATCGTTTAAAAGATATTGTTGATGATGAACTTAAGTCAGGGAAAATCGATGATGGAGCTTATCAATTATTAATGAATCGAATAGAAAATTATATGGTTGATATCCAAAAACAAATTGTTAATGAAAAGTTTGGAGGTTTACCAGGATCTTTAAAAGAAGAAATGTTTAAGATGATGGAAGATGGAGAAATAACAGAATCAGAAATGGATACTATGAAAAAATTAATCAAAAGATCAGAGCTTTCAGCAAGTGAACAAGATAATTTATTAGCTCAAATGAGAGACTTCAAAAAACAGGACGAAGCAATGAAGCGTAAGAACTAATTAATAAAGTAAACAGTTACCATTAGAATTGTCGCATAGACTCCCCATAGTAAATATGGCACAAGGAGATATGCGGCAATTTTATTAACTTTATATGAGCACATTATCATTAAAATGATTGATGCCAGGAAGAAAGGTAATTGGAATAATGCTAATTCAATGCTGTGGAATCCAAAAAATAGAATATTGAACAAAGAGTTTAATAGAGCATTGATTATATAAACTATAAGTACTAAATTACATTTTTTTCTCTTTTTTGCAGGTGCAAATAACACTAAAATTGCTGAAGCAGCAATCATTATAAACAGAATTGCCCATATTAGCATAAATCCCCATGAAGGAGGTTGAAATGTTGGCTTGTTTAAGCTTAAAAACCATTCATAGTTTTGCTCAGTAAAAACAGTACCAAAAAGATAAACTATAAGTGCAGTAAGTATTACTGTTACTACAAGTAGAAATTTTTTAAACGATTTGTACCAGAATCCCATTTTAGCAAGTGTTAGCTGACTCGCTACAGGTATTATAACCTAACTTTTTCCATTCGTTAATACCTCCAGCCATGCTTTTAACATTTTTAAATCCTAAATTTTTCAATACATTATAAACTCTTGCACTTCTATTACCTGATCGGCAGTAAACAATAAGTTCTTCGTTTTTGTCATAATCTTCAAAAGCAACCTTGCCAGATTCTATATCAACTGAATTTATATGATCTGCATCGCCTTTAATATGTTCAATTTCCCTTTCTTCAGGAGTTCGTGTGTCAATTAAGTGAAAAGGGCTACCTGATGCAATTTTTTTGTTAACATCTTGAGGTGAGATTTCGAAATTTTGAAGTTCCATGGTTTTTTCAGGTGGTTCAGTTAACATGCTTGTTTGAAGTTCACTTGAGTCAGAACAAGCTGATAGAATAAATAAAGATGAGATAGATACGAGCGCTGCAAGAATTTTTTTCATAACAAATTGGATTAATACATCAGATTAAAATATATCATGTTGGCTGTTAACTGCAAGTAAACTTTTTTAAAACTTGAATAAATCTCTGATTTTCTTGCCTTCAACTTCAATCGGATGATTTGCTGTTTTTTCTCGTAATTTGTTGAGTTTTTCCATTCCTCCGCCAAATTCAGCGATCCATTCTTTTGCAAATGTGCCATCTTCGACTTCTGTGAGTATTTTTTTCATTCGATCTTTTACTTTATCGTCAATTATTTCAGTACCGCGTGATTGTCCGCCGTATTCAGCAGTATTTGAAACTTCAGAATACATTCCGCTGATTCCTTTTTTCTGAATTAGATCAACAATCAGTTTAAGTTCATGAAGACATTCAAAATAAGCCATTTCTGGTGGATATCCTGCTTCAATTAATACTTCGAAACCTTTTTTAACTAGTTCAGAAACACCTCCACATAAAACCGCTTGTTCTCCAAAGAGATCTTCAAATGTTTCATCTTCAAAAGTGCATTCAATTACACCTGCTTTTGTAAAATGCATTGCTTTTGCCATTGCGAGTGCAGTTTGCAAAGCTCCTCCTGAAGGATTTTGGTGTGCGGCTGCTAATGCAGGCACACCTCCACCTGCTAAATATACTTTTCTTTCTTCTGATCCTGGTGATTTTGGTGCAATCATTATTACATCAACACCCTCCGGTGGAGTAATTTGTTTGTAAACAATATTAAAACCATGCGAAAAGCTTAAAGTTTTACCTGAAATTACATGCTCTTTAATTTCGTTTTCATAAACTGATCCCTGAACTTCATCTGGTAGAAGAATATGTATGATATCAGCTTGTTTTGCTGCTTCTGCAATTGGAAGAACAGTGAGGCCATCTGCTTCAGCGTTTTTCCAAGATTGTCCGCTTTCACGGAGTCCAACAACAACATCGAGGCCTGAATCATGCATCATTAAAGCTTGTGCACAGCCTTGTGAGCCATAGCCGATTACAGCGATTTTTTTGCCTTCGATGACTGAAAGGTCAGCATCGTTATCATAGTAAAGTTTCATTGTGATAGTTGTTAATTCTTGCTTATTAGTTAATAGGGAAAGAGGTTGAAAGTCAACTCACCAAAAAGACAGCATTTTGCGGTCATTTTGGTGACGATGTTTAAAACACATCAACTAGAATGGAAGATCATCAACAGTTACGTCGTCTTCTTTTGGCGCAGCTTGTGGCGCAGCAGGCGCAGGTGCAGCAGCAGGTGCTGGCGCAGCAGCTGGTGTTGGTGCTGGTGCTTGATCCATTCCACCATGTTCAGCTTGCATCATTGGCGCTGCGTCTGTAGGCATTTCACCTTTTCGGTCAAGCATGATCATATTATCTGCAACAATTTCAGTTTTGTATCGTTTACTTCCATCATCTGCTTCCCATGATCTTGTTTGGATTCTGCCTTCGATATAACATTTGCTGCCTTTTTTAAGATATTGTCCGCAAATTTCACCAAGTTTTCTCCAAGCAACGATGTTGTGGAATTCTGCTTTGTCTTGTCTTTGACCTGATTGGTCAGTCCAAGATAAGTTTGTTGCTAATCCGAAAGAAGTTACAACTTGTCCTCCAGGAATTTGCCGCATCTCTGGATCGCGTGTGAGGTTCCCTATCAATTGAACCTTATTCAATGACATTGCCATAGTATATGTGAGTTAATTTATATAAGAGTTTTGTCCTTATTCATTGCTGTCATTCCTGTTCGTACCATTTCAATGATACCAAATGGTTTAACCATATCTAGAAATGAGCTTACTTTTTCTGTTTCACCTGCAACCATCATCATTATCATATCTTTTTCAACATGGATGATTTTAGCTTTGAATAAATCTGCAATTTGTTGAACATCTCCGCGTTTTTTTGCATCTGCTTTTACTTTTGCAATTACAACTTCTGCTGCAAAAATGTTCTCATCAGTTACATCTTCGATTTCTATAACTGGTACGATTTTATAAAGTTGCTTCATTACTTGTTCTACATCAACTTTTTCAGTGTTCACAACAATTGTTATACGAGTAAGTCCTTTTTTTGCTGTATGTCCGGCTGAAATACTCTCAATATTAAATCGCCTACGACGCATAAGAGAAGTAATTCGGTTCAACACACCGGTTTCATTCTCAACAAGTAAGACAAGAATATGCTTATGCTTTTTCATAAAAATCCTTAAGTTCGTGTGCTCAAGTTTACTATATTATTTTGCCTTGATGCAATGATTTATTTCACCAATTACCTCCACTGGATCCCTAAAAACATACAAACTATGAAGATACCCCGCGAAGTAGCCAAAAATTAAGGATGCAATTATTGATAGACCTGTTATAGTAATTGTTGTTAATTGATTTTTCGTAATAGTAATAGGTTTTATATGCATAAATATGGGTTTGAATTAGGTAGGCAATGGCGACTCAGTGTTAGTGAACTTCAGTCGGCTTTCGGTGAGAAGGGTGAAGTGATAAATGATGAGATATGGCTTGTGGATCTTGCTAGGCAGCTTTCGGAGACTGATATGAATCGGCTTGGTGGAACTATTAAAATTATTGAGTTTTTTGCATCTTCTGAGACAATCGGTGATGTTGAGGATGCACTTTTTGAGCATTTGATTAGTCGAGAGAATAAAAAAGTTCAATTTGCTTTGAATTTATATAATTTTAAACAAAACTTATTAAAAAATTCTAAAAATTTATTAAAAAATTTAAAAAGAAGGTTAAAAGATGATGGAAGAGGTGCGCGCTTCTATAATAAGCCAAATCAGAACGTTAAAAGTACGGTGATTTTTGATGAAAAACTAACAAAAAAAGGCACAGACCTTAATGTTTTGAAAGTTGAAGGCGGATATTTGCTTGGTTACAGCATTGCGGTTCAACATTTTCGATCTTATTCGTTTAGAGATTATGAAAGACCTGCACGTGATGCAAAAAGTGGAATGCTTCCACCAAAACTTGCACAAATTATGATTAATTTAGCATGCCCTGAGTTTGGAGAATGTGTTTTATACGATGCATTTTGTGGAAGTGGGACGGTTTTGATGGAGGGCTTACTGATGGGCAAAAGAGTGGTTGGAAGCGATATTTCTGAGAAGGCTGTTAAGGATTCTGAGGAAAATATTAAGTGGCTTCGATCAAAATTTGAATTAGATCGAGGAAGTGAGATTTTTTTAAAGGATGCAACGAAACTTAGTGGTGGTGATTTTGGATTGATGCCTGGATGTATTGCTTCAGAAGTTTATCTTGGTCCTCCACAGTCAAAATTTCCAACTGAAGAACAGATTCGGCGTAACTTTCAAGAAATTGAAGATATTATTTTAGGATTTTTAAAATCTGCAAAAGGATTTTTGAATGAAGGAAGCTATGTGGTTTTAGCTATACCTTATTATAGGGGTAGGCAAGGGGATAGATATATTCATGATTTTGATCAACATGCAAGAGATCTCGGTTACACTACAGAAAAGCTTTATAAACCAATAAAAAGAGGATCAGTTTTGTACTATAGAAGAGACCAAATTGTTGGACGTGAGATTTTTAAGTTAAAATTAGTTGAAAAATAGGAATAATTAAATTATATTAGGTCTTGGTCCCTAAAGACCAACCCTTATACACCCAACGTTCTCGGGTAGCTCAATGGTAGAGCATTCGGCTGTTAACCGAAGGGTTGGCGGTTCGAATCCGCCCCCGAGAGCCAAATATTTTCAGCTTAGTATTCGTTTGAATAGAGCCATTTGCGTGGTTCGAACTTTTGTATGCAAGCCGTACGCTCGAACTAATATATTTCTTCTAAATAGCATTTTTCGCAATAAATGTTCTCAGGTCTGTCAGGAGAATAACTAGTTTTAATTTCAACATTACATTTATTACAGGTCCTATCCCATAAGATTAAAGGATTTCTTTTTGCAAATCTTTCTTGATGTCTTAATTCGGGGTGTTTAATAGGAATTGGGATTTCATTTTGTTCGTAGAATTTTCGTTCTTGATCAATGATTTTAAAATCTTTATTTGTTTTATCTTCTAGGTTCTTCCATTTAAAGCCTTTTGCTATTGCATCTTTTTGTGAGAGTGGATAAAAATCATTAGCCATAGTTTCGTTATATCCAAAAGGTGACAAATGTATAGGAAAAAATTTTCCCCATTCATCATCTTTTTTCATTTGATCAATTATTTTTGGAACAATTACTTCATAATCTTCTTTAGAATATTGCTTATTTAAAATACAAAATTGCTTATGTTTTAAACCACAACAGCCAAAGTTATTAGATGAGCCTCCCATTAAATTACAATATAGGTTATTACTTGAACCATTCCATGTACCTATACAGCAAATATTGTTTGAACAATTATTCCCAACAGCCATACAGTTATAAATCCATTCTGAATTACCACCAAAAATGTCGTAATCCATACAATTATTAGATTTAAATATGTAATAGCAGTAATTACAGTTTTCTACTTCAAAAGTATTAAAGCATCTATGACAATTTTTAGCGTTATGCGTATCATTTCCTGAAAAGTTTTCATTTGAGTGTCCTGAATAATTTTTTTTTGGATATTTTAAAGAAAATGTTTTAAATTCTTGTTTAAATTTTTCAACACCTTCAAGAGTTTTGAATTGCTCTTTTGTTTTATCAAACTCTTCCTTATTTACTTTTTGATTAAATATGTAGTATTTTTTGCCAACTAGATTACAGCACCCAATACAGTTTTTACATTGACGACAATCAGAAAGAAAAAAGCTATCACTACAACTGACACA
>Ga0180436_10003303_pt1 | contig 14892 bp, 8 predicted proteins | sample SS_ome_2_FD_132434 | JGI IMG/M metagenome (GOLD analysis project Ga0180436, IMG submission 132434) | Hypersaline lake sediment archaeal communities from the Salton Sea, California, USA - SS_3_S_2 metaG | ecosystem: Environmental > Aquatic > Non-marine Saline and Alkaline > Hypersaline > Sediment...
GAGCCGGGGGCCACCATCCTATTCGATTCACCGGATCGGCTATCAGGCCGGGGGCGGCGGCTCAAGAGAAAGCCGCGCCGGCAGACCAAAGTCTCGCCCAGGACGAAGAGCAACCCCTGCGAATCAATCCGGCGGGCCGCTATCCATGAGAGCCCGTCCGAAGAATTCTGTGGCCTGTCCGGGGCTGCTTCCCTTAGGGTGGGCGCGGCCCCGAAGGACACAATGGAACAAGCTCCCTCCGACCCCGCTCCTGCTCCGCAATGAAGAAAGCTGTCATCGTGGCCCGGTATGGAATGGGGGCCGGCGACCGGGCTCTGGGCCTGCGGTTGCTGCGCCGGTATCTGAAGAGCGATCTCGAGCGGAGCGAGCCCGCCGAGCGTTACGTCTTCTACAACGAGGGGGTCAAGGCGGCCCTTCTCGACGAGGAAGTGAACGGTCTTCTCAGGCAGCTCGAGGAGCGCGGAAGCCTCATCCTGCTCTGTGGCACCTGCCTCGACTACTTCGGCCTGACCGCGAAGCTCACGGTGGGCAAGAACGCCTGCATGGGAGACGTGCGCGCCACCATGGCCATGGAGGAGGTCCACTACCTTTGAAGGCGCGGCGCGGCTCTACTCGGGCAGCGGAAACCGCTCGTTGAAAGCGAAAACCCGCTCGCGGACCGCGGTCAGCCTCCCGGGGTCGTCGCGGTGCCGGATCGCTTCGTGGATGAAATCCGCCACTTGCACGATATCCTTCTCGATCATCCCGCGGGTCGTCACGGCCGGGGTGCCGAGGCGGATTCCGCTCGGTTTCATGGGGGTTCCGGTGTCGAACGGGATGGCGTTCTTGTTGACCGTGATGCCGGCGGCGCCCAACGCGGCGTCGGCCTCCACTCCGCCGAGCCCCGCGGGGCGCAGGTCCACCAGCATGACGTGGTTGTCGGTGCCGCCCGAGACGATCCGGTAGCCGTGTTCGGTCAACCGCTCCGCCAAGGCCCGGGCATTCGCGACGACCTGCTGCTGATACCCCTTGAAATCGTCGCGCAGGGCTTCCCCGAAGCACACCGCCTTGGCCGCGATCACGTGCATCAGCGGGCCCCCCTGCACGCCGGGGAAGACCATGGCGTTGATCTTCTTCGCGAACTCCTCCCGGCACAGGACGATCCCTCCCCGCGGGCCGCGCAATGACTTGTGGGTCGTCGAGGTCACGAAGTCGGCGTGCGGGACCGGGCTGGGATGCACCCCCGCCGCAACCAACCCCGCAATGTGGGCCATGTCCACGAACAGGTAGGCCCCGGCCTCTTCCGCAATCGCCCCCATCCGTTCGAAATCGATGACCCGCGAGTAGGCGCTCGCTCCGGACGTGATGAGCTTCGGCTGCACCTTCCGCGCCAGGGCCGCGAGCTGATCGTAGTCGATGCGCTCGTCCTCTTCGCTCACCCCGTAGTGCGTCACTTCATAGAACTTGCCCGAGAAATTCGCCTTGTGGCCGTGGGTCAGGTGACCGCCGTGGGCGAGGTCCATGGTGAGGATGCGATCCCCCGGGTTCAGAACCGCGAAGTAGACCGCGGCATTGGCCTGCGATCCGGAATGCGGCTGCACGTTGACGTGCTCCGCCCCGAACACCTCCCGCGCCCGGTCGATGGCGAGCTGCTCCGCGACGTCCACGTTCTCGCACCCTCCGTACCAGCGCCGGCCGGGATACCCCTCGGCATACTTGTTGGTGAGAACCGATCCCTGGGCTTCCATCACCGCCCGGCTCGCGAAGTTCTCCGAGGCGATGAGTTCGATGTGATGTTGCTGGCGTTTTTCCTCCGCCGAGATGGCGGCGAAGACCTCCGGATCGCCTTGGGCCAGCCGGCTCCCGGAGGCCTTCCTGATCCTGCGCTCGTGCCGGCCGCCGTCGAACTCCGCGCCAAGGAATGCCATGGTCCGTTGCACCGCCTCCTCGGGCGTGGAACTCGCCGATCCCAGACAGAGAATGTTGGCGTTGTTGTGATGGCGGCTGATCTCCGCTTCCGCCCGGCTGTTCACCTTGGCGCCCGACACCCCGCGCACCCGGTTCGCCGCAATGCTCATGCCGATGCCGGTCTTGCACACCAGCACGCCGTAGTCGAACCGGCCCTCCGCCACTCCCCGCGCCACCCGCTCCGCGTAATCCGGATAGTCCACCGACTCCGTGGTGTGGGTGCCGAAGTCCATCACCTCGTGCCCCATTTCGCTCAGGGCTTCCCGCACGGCCTGCTTCTGGTCCACTCCGCCGTGGTCCGCACCGAGCGCGATGCGCAGCTTGCTTCGATCTGCTTTTTCCATCGTTGCGACCTTTCCGTGCCCTCCAGCGGCCCGCTTGGCAACCGGGAAAATCGTTCCGGGCTACGATTCCTCCTGCTTTGCGAGTTCCGTCTTGAGGAAGCCCACCACCCCCTCGAGGGCCTCCTCGAGACAAGCCGCCACCTCCCGGTATGCCGCGCTCCCCTCTCCGATCGGGTCGGGAACATCCCGTCCCACCGACCCCTCGATCTCGGCAAATTCGCACACGAGGTAGTATTTCTCCTCGAATTCCGGATACAGGGTCTCGAGCGTTTCGAGGTGTCCGCGCGACATGCAGAACACATGCGTTGCGTCCCCGAGCAGTTCCTCATCCACCATCCGGCTCCGGAATCCGTCCAGAGCCACCCCCCGTTCCGCCAGCAGTTCGAGCGTCTCACGGCTCGGCTTGCCGTCCGGCATCGCCGCGATTCCCGCCGATCCCACCGCGACCTTCCCGCTCAACTCCTCCCCCGCCATGCTGCGGAACAATCCCTCCGCCATCGGGCTCCGACATGTGTTCCCCGTGCATACAAACAACACCCGGAGTTCCACCGCTGACATGCCTCGACCCTATGACGCATCCTTTCTTCCCGTCAAACCGGCAATTCTCCCGCGCCTTGCCCGTGGGGCGGCCCAAGGCACGGGTCATATATTAAAGATTTGTGTATATTTTATCCCTTAGTCCCTTTGCCATCGCCAACCGCCCCAACTGCCACCTTCTTCGGATTGCTGGTGCCGCCCTTCGACGCGCTGCGCGTCATCGGTTGGCGGCTCGGCGTGAAAATATCCGGCATATCCGCGAACTCGATTCGTCAATCCCTGACGCAATGCGGAAGGTGCGGCCGGAACGAACCTTCCGGGGTTCGCCGGCCCGGCTTGAGTTGTTCCCATAATCATTCTCAGGCACAATTTTCCGCAAGCTGGGTTCCCGACTTGCGTAGTGTCGGGTATAGAGCTATCTAAGGTTGGATTCGGATGAATAATGGTCCCGACATCGGCGACGTTCTTCGCAAGGCCCGGAATCTTAACGGCTGGTCCCTTGAAGACGTGGCGCATCAAACCAGGATCCAGATCGAGATCCTGCACGCTCTCGAGGAAAACGACTACTCGGGATTCCCGAGCGCCGCTTACGCGAAGAGCTTTCTCGGGCAGTACGCCGACCACCTCGGGGTCGACGCTCTCGATTGGCTGGACGCCTTCGAATCCGACGATCCGCTGGCACACCTCGACCGATACGAGTATCTGAAGGAACCGGAAGAATTCCTTGGCCCCGAACCAGTGCCGGAGAAGAAACAAGAGAGGCGCACCAAAGCGGCCCAGACCACCGCTTCGTCCAGCTATGCGTCCCTTCAGCCTCTGGTCGTCTTCGCCATCACCGCGGCCCTCATCACGGGAGGGATCACCGGATTCCTCCATCTCAGCGAGCGCCTTGCCACGGAATCGGCCGAGGCGACCCCGGAGTCTCGGGGGAAGAAGCCGGTCCTGCAGCCCATCCCCCGCATCCCCGACTCCCGGCCCGCTCCCCCGAATGTGTCCAACGCCGCCCGCGCCATTCCGGCCGAGGTCGAACCCTCCGCCCTTCGCGTGGGAGGCCCGGCGTCCGAATCCCTGTCCCACGCCGGGGCGGGCGCGGACGACAACGCCGAAGTGGCCACCCGCTTCGTGGCGGGCAATCCGCCCCCCCGCGCCGTCATCGTCGAGGAGTAGTGCCGGCGCTCTGCCGGGTTCGCCTGCACGCACCGAGAATCGACAGGCGGCGGCTGTGCGTCAAAAATGTTGACCATGCGCATGAACCCTTCCGGCGCCTGCGAAAGGTGTTTCTCGTTCCGGCTCGTCACCTTCATTTGATGAGCCGAACGGTCACCTGATCGCGGCCGGCGCTTCCGGGGTGGGGATGTAATGCCCGAGGAGGAGGAGGAGGCAGAGCAGCAGGAAGAGGGCGGCGAGGCTGAACTTGACGGCGGCGGTGTGCTCCTTCTGGAACCGGATGAGGGCGTCGCTGGTCATGCCGCCGTATGCGAGCGCGAAGACGACGATCAGGGGGGTCACGAAGGCGAGGTTGTAGAGCACCAGCAACGCCACCGCGTCGGCGTTCCCCTGTTGGACCTTGAAGATGATCGGGACGTAGACCTGGCCGGTGCACGCCAGCTCGAGAAAGGAAATCAGGATGCCGGCCACAAAGGCCGCGCAGAGGAAGTTGCGGGCCCGGGCCCCCTTGCGAATGACGGTGCGGATGCGCCCCTTCAAGAATCCCGGAAGCTGCAGCGTCATGCCTTCAAGGTCGCCGCGACGGGCCCGCAGACCGTCACGGAAGCTGAGAACCGCCACCACCCCGGCAAAGGCCGCAAACGCCCACGTGAGAGCGGCGCGAACCCACGCATACTGCTCGGACGTGCGCTCGAGCACCTGGCCGATGACCTGATTGAGCACGAGACCCGCCGCGAGGTAGGTCAGGAAAACCGCAAGGATGAAGGTTGCGCCCACCATCAGGATTTCCCGCGGGCTGCGCCGCGCCACTTGCAGGTAGGACAGAAAGAAAATGATGGTGGCGAAGGCGCAGGGGTTCACGCCGTCCACCAGACCCGCGCCAAGGACCAGGGGGAGGGTCAGGGCGTCGAAGCGTCGTTCCACCTCGGCGCGGGCCGAGACAAGCTCCTCTTCCGCGATCCGGAACCAGCCCTCGTCGAGAGGAAGATCCATGGTGCGGGCGAGGAGACGGCCCAGTTCCCTCGGATTGACGTCGTGGTGCACGAGGAATCCGCCTTGCGCGAAAACGGCGGGGACCACCCCGGCCCGGCCGGAAGGCGCGCCGAACCGCTCGCACAGGGCTTGGTTCAACAGGGTCGAGTCGGCCTCGGTGATGTTCTCGCGCACGACGGTGAGGAGCGGAAAGTCGATCTTCAGATCCGACAGCCATGACGTCACGCGGGCACACTCCTGGCAGCCCGGGGTGAAGAAAAACACCACGTTGAGGGCGTTCCGCGGCGCGGCTTCGACCTCGTCCCCGAGATCTCCGACATGTTGCGGGGCGTCCGTGGCGGAAGTCTCCACCAAGGCCTCGAACGAATGAAACCCGGACTCGCCCGCCGGCCCCGCCAAACGGCTGAGGAGGGTCTGCAGATCATCCTCGTCGATCGACTTCAGGTCCGCATGGGCCAGCAGCGGCCGCAACCCCGGCCCCACTCGCGAAGCGTTGCTCTCGAGGTAGTCCGCGAGCCGGTAGGGAACCCGGGCCTCCTCGGGCTGCGCCGGAATCAGCGCCATCAATTGATCGAGATTGATGGTGCGGCCGTGCGTCAGAAGGGCAAAGAGCGCCTCGAATCGGATCCGGTCCGACGAGTCGCTCTCCGCCATCTTCTCGAGCGCCTCCCGCGTGGCGCTGTTCAACCGGCGTTCCCGCCGGCGGTAGTCCGACCCGTGTTCATCGGTCGAGTGCAGGTCGTCGAACTGGTGCTTCCAGACCGAGGGGGCCCGGTTGACGGTCTCCGGCAGCACGGCCCGAACCATCGGAGACGGGTCTGCAACGAGCTGGTCGAGGTTCCGCCGGAAACTCACCGGCCGGCCGGCGGCCAGGGCATACCATGCCGCGCGCCGCTCCCATTGATCGGCAGACTGCGTGAAACGCTCGACGGTCTCCTGGTCGGGGAGACGCAGGTTGTGGCGGAGCAGAATCAGGCCCAGAACCTGCACCGGGTTCGGAGCATCCTCGTCGGCGAGGACTTCCCGGGCCCATGAGGAAATCACGGCCCGCATCCGGCGTTCCATGGCGCAATTCTCCAACCGGTACCCGTATGCTTCATGCGGCCCCAACGGTTGCGCGGGATCGAGAATCTCCTCCAAACCGATCTTCACGAGGACCGGGTTCCCGCGGCTGTAAAATGCCGAGCTGGCGGCCCCGCGGCGGATCTCCTCGACCGGATCACGCATCAGCGTCCGGAGGACCGGACCAAGGTCTGCATTGGCCGGCGACCAGAGGCCTTCTGCCAAGGCCGCCCGTTGCGCGGTGGACAAGTTCTGAAGGCGGCCCTGAAACCACTTCGCTCCCGCGCTGTCTCCGGCCATCACGAGGTGGTATGCGACCCGATAGCTGTGCTCGCCCCCTTCTTCGAGGAGCTTCCTGAGTTCGTCGACGATCTCCAACTTGGCCGCGGCAACCGTCCTGGCGGGCGCCCGACCCCGCCCCGGCGGGGGCAAGGCGGGCTTCTTCCCGCCCCCTGCCATGAGAAAGGCGTCGTAAAGCGGATCCAGGGAGGTCGGCTCGCCGGGTTGACCGCCGCCCGTCACCAGCGCCCAAACCGCCGGGTCGATGCGGCCCGGTTTGAGCCGCAACCGCAACGACTCGAGGATCGAACCGACCTTTTCGGGCACGCCGGACCGCAATCCCCCGAGGACCACCGAAGCGAATTCATCGTGGTCCAGGGTGTCATCGTCCGCCGCAAGCTGCCGAAGCGCGGCACAGGACACATCAAGGTCGTCGTGCCCCGCGAAGTAGGCCAACACCCGAAGCACCGGCGGCTTCGTGCTTTCGAGAACCCGGAGCGCCGTGACGATCGTGTCCGGCGATCGCCCCGCCAGATGCGCCAGCATCTCGTCGTCAAACCCTCGGCCAAGGCTCGAGTAAGCGCTGGCCACCGGCCCGATCATGGCGTCGTCCGCCAGAAACATGGACTTCATCTTGCGAATCGCGTCGCGCCGTCCCATGGCCACCGCCGCCTTCACCGCCCGATACCGCACGAACTCGTCCGGATCCTCGAGGAGCGCCACCACCGCCTCCGCCGCCGCGGCCGGCCGCCGTCTCTCGACATATTCCAGCGCCGCCGCCTTGATACGCCACCGCCCGTCGCGGAGGAGGGCCGCGATCTTCGCGTCGATCCCGCTCGGCACGCCAGCCTCTTCCCCGGAAGAAGAACGCCGCCGCCGCATGCTGGAATCCGAGCCCCCCAGCGACCCCAAGGCTTGAATGGCGGATATCACGAGATCCTCGTCCTCGTGATCAAGGAACGGTTCGATCAGTCTGATCGACTTCGGGCTCTTGATGTCGCGCAGCCGCCGGATGGCGCTGTGGATCACGTTGATGTCCTTCTCGCGCGCAAGGATCGGTTCGGCCACCCCGAGGATGCCTTTTCCACCGAGGCTCAGCAGGCTGTCGATGGCGGTCTCGCGAACCAGCGGGTCGGGCGAGTCGAGATAATCACGAACGATCGGAATGGCGCTCAGGCCCGCCGTCTTGAGCGCCGCAAGGGCCGCCAACTGCTGGTCCCGGTTTCCGAGAACCAGGTCGCGCGACCACACCGCGGCGCTGTCCCGCACCGCCCGCACCAGGACGAGGTAGTACTGCGCCTCCTTGAGACGGGCCCGCTCGCCGACCGGCAGATCGGGATGCACATGCAGGAAATCCTGGATGGCCTTGACACCGGCCAACCCCCGCGGCTCGAGCATCCGCAGGGCCCTCCCGGCCCGCTCGCGCTCATCCGACAGCAAGTCCCGCAGGTAGGATTGAATCTGCTCCCCGGTGAGAACCTCGACGTCCTTTTCGAGTTCCTCGTCGCCCGCGGCCCAGGCCTCCCAACGGCGCAGGGCCCCGGCGTTGCGCGGATCGGTCCCCGGCTCGACCCACGGATTGAACCCCATGACGCCGCCGCCCACTTCCTCGAGGATGTCAAGGGCCCCCAAACGGACCGCCAACCGCCGGTCGTCCAGCAAATCGACGAGTTCCTTCCGCGGAAACGGCGCCCGGCCCAGCAGGGCGCCCCGCACCCGGTCCCTCGCCGCCGGATCGGCCAGCGCCTGCACCGCCTGCACCCAGACCTCCGGGGCGGGAGGCGCGGAGGCCTTCAGATGCCTGACCAGCTGCCCCGGCGAAAGCTTCTCCTCTCCGCCGCCCGTCGCGATCCCCGCGACGAACACCAGCAGAACAACCGCGAGGCGGCTCCCGGCCCGGAAAGCAACATCACTCATGGCGGCGCCGGCAAATGACTCAATGCAGCAGGGCGTAAGCCAGGATGTTGGCGTTGATCTGCAGGGAGTTCCTGATCTCGTTTCCCCCGCAGCAACAACAGCCCTCGGTGTGGGCGGTGTCGTTCAACCCGTCGGGGGAATACGCCACCACCAGCTTCCCGTTGCGGCTGACGCCGCGAATCTCCGACCGCCCGGACGATTTCGACAGCTTCAGCTCCTTTACTTGAAAGATAGTACGAAACATGGCGTGGTCCAAGGATATGCTCTCGAGGCAGCCGGCGCCGAAGAGGCGCTTGATCTCCCGCTCGAAGGCCCTCCCCCAGTCCTTGCTCGAACAGGAGGCCGAGGCGAGGAGGAAGCCGCCGTTCTCGAGGTACTTCTTCAGGTTCTCGCGCTCCTTCCGGGTCAGGACGAACTCCCCCTCCCCGGTCATGATGACGAAGGGGAACCTGAAGAGTTCGTCGGAGGCCAGCTTCACCGGCTTGAAGCGCCGCTCGGTGGCGATGGATGTCTTCTGCTGCACGGTCGTCAGGAACTCGTCGCTGAAACACTCCGAGGTCTTGGTGCCGGCATAGATCAGGTTGCCGCACTCCACGGCCCCCTCCTTGGCGGCCGCCGGCAACACCATCAGGCATGTGATGAACGCTGGTATCTTCATTTCCGGTTGGGGTGGTTCGTGTTTTCGTCTTCTTCATCGCGGCCGGGGGCGAAATACCGCTGCACGGCGGCGCGATAGGCTTCCGGGATCTTCTCGGCGCGCAGCACGGCGGCCGCGGACTCGCGTTCGGGATTCACGTCGAGCGAGGTAGTTTCCGAAGCGTCCCGCGGCCCGCCGCCCGCGGCGGGAGACCCTTCGCCTTTCCCGCCCATGGCCATCGACCGGAAGCGCAGGCGGTCCGGCCCGTAGATCGGAATGTCGAGCGATTGCCCGATCATCGGAAACCCCTCCCGGCCGGTTCCACCGAATCCCGCCCCGGTTCCTCCCATCGCGTCGATCCCCTGCCCGCCAAGCTGCATCATGAGCGCCTCCATCAACTGCGCCATGGTCAGGTTCACCTCGAGCAGCACCTGGAACTCCGGCATGCATCCCCCGCACATCTTCCCGAAACAGTCGCCGGAACGCTTCATGAGCTGCTCCATCTGCAGCTTCGCCAGCTCGGCGTTGCTCGAAGCGTCCACCGCCCGGCCCCCGCGGCCGCACTTCGCCGCGGCTTCCATCGGGCTCTCGATGTCGATGTGCTTCATCGCGGCGAGAAACGCCTCCGCCGACCCGCGCAGTTCGGCGAATTCCTCGGGCAGTTCTTCGGCCCGCTTCGCGAGTTCTTCGGCGAACTCCCGCAGGCCCTCCCGGTTCCGGTCCTGCACGGTGGCGAGCGATTCGAGCTGGACGCGATTGCGGGTGACGCCCTTCATGATTTCCTCCGAGATCACGCCGAAGCGTGTTGCGATCGAACTCTGGGTCTTGTAGAGGCGCTGGAACCCGGCGGCCATTTCCATCACGCGCCCGACCTGGGCGACCTGTTCGGCGGAGGCCTGCACCTCCCGCACCGCGTCGCGTTCCCTTCCGATTCGTTCCTGCATGCGCCGGACGGCCTCCATGGCGGCGGCCACCTGTTCCGGGTTCAGTTCCCCGAGAACCTCGATGTTCTTTTCCAACGCCTGGGCGGCTTTCTTCGCGGCTTGCGCGAGGCGTTCTTCGAGCGCGAACGCGGGAAAATCCTCGGCGAGATCCTCCAACAGGCGGGCCGCTTCCTCGTGCCGCGCGAGGGCCTCGCGGCGCGCCTCGCCGGCGGCTTCCGCGTCGCCCTCGCGGGCGGCCTCCGCAAGTCCCTCGAGGGCCCGGGCGGCTTCGTCGAGGACCCTTGCCGCCGCCGTGTAGCGAGCGGAAAACTCCTTGAGGGTGGTGCGGGCCCGAATGCGTGCCGCGTAGTCTTCTTCCGAGATCACCATCACGCGCGTTACGGGCGAGGAGCCCACGCCAAGCAAGGTCGGATTGCGGTCCGCGGCCTCGAGATAGAATTCCAGCGTCTGCCCGGGGTCCACCCCGAGCGCGCCGAGATCGAGCGGTTCGTCGAAATCGTAATCCTTCGTGGTCAAGCCGTCCGCCAGCGTCTTGGCGCGGTCGCGATAGCCGACCAGCGTGCGGACCAGTTGCACCCTCGCCAATCCGAAATCATCCTCCGCCGACCCGGTCAGGTCCAGCCGCGCGGTGGGCGTCGCGAATGCGAGCCGGTCCGGCGAGGCCAGGTCCACCAGCGGCGCTTCATCGGGGTCAACCCGGAAACCCAGTTCGAGAGGGGCTTCGGCCTCGGTGCCCCGGACGTCCCGGATCATGACCGACAACTCCCCGGACTGCCGGCTCCTCCATCGGAAGCGCACCGCGTTCGGTCCGCCCGATTCGCCCCGCACCTCCAGCGGCGCCGAGTCCGAGCGGCGGTCGCCCGGCACGAGCTTCAGGACTCCTCCCGACAGCGGACGATTGCTCGTGACGGTCAGCTCCACCTCGGAGCCTTCGATGGCATGGATCTCGTTTCCTTCAACCGGGTAGCGCTCCGCCGCGAGGCCGGTGTGGGCCGGGGGCTCGATGCGCAACTCGGCTGCCGTCACCCGCGGCTGGTAGAGCACCTCGACCGGCAGCCATCCCGACCGAGCCTTGCCGACCCCGAAAGCCACCTCGATCGGGGCCACCACGTTCTCGATGCGCCTCGCATAGCGGGTCCGGGATTCCCGGAAGGCCCGCAAGCTTCGCACCTCGCCGCTCGCGGGCTCCCGGATCAGGCACATCACATCCTCGTCGACTTCGTCCCCCGTGATCTCGGCCGTCAGCAGAACCTCGCCGCCGTAAACCACCGCCGGCGCGTCCGGGGACAAGTCAAACCGGAATAACGAATAGGGAGGCACGTCACGCTCCGGCCAGAAGATGCGTTGCCCGACGACCCGCACCGCCTCCTTGTTCCAGATCCACAGTCCCCCGCCCGCGGCGGCGCCTGCGAGCAAGACCGCCAGCCCTCCGCCGATCATTTTCCAGGGCAGCCGTTTGCGGGCCGGGATCCGCCGCAACGATTCGGAGGCTTCCTTCCGCGCGCGCTCCGCCAGGTATGCGGTCAGCGGCGATCCGTCGCCGGGTTCGCGCAACGCCTCCGCCCCCGCCACCAGTTCGCGCCGGTCGCCGAGGAGCCGCGAAGCGTCCCGTGCCGACTGCCCGATCGAGCGCCACAACCCCCAAACCACCGCCGCCACCGCCGCCGCCGCCGCCGCCACCACGAGGACCACCCGCAACCCTTCCCGGGCGCCTCCCGAAAACGCGTATGCGGCGTCCGCCACGCCCACCGCCAGCGCCACGAGCACCGCCACCCCCAGCGCCGCCACGCCGGCCGCCACCACCCGGCCCGCCAACCGCGCCCGGTGGAAGGCTCTCAATTCACGTCGAAAGCTGTTCATGTCCGTCTTCTACTAGATCATCCCGTTCCTCCGCCGCAGCCACCATTCCAATCCCAGGACACCCGCCAGAAGAAAAGGAAACTCGAGCCGCTTCCACCACGAGCGCCATTCGACGTCCGACTCGCGGCTGTCCGGCGGACGGGCCACCAGCACTTCCTCCAGAAGATCCCGGCCCTCCCCCAAAGCCACCGCCGTCCCGCCGGTCTGCGCCGCGAACTCGCCGAGGAACTCCGGATCGGCGCTCAACTCGTCCCGCTCGGCCGGCGGGGCTTCGACGGTCAGGACCGCCTCCGGAACAGGCGGGGCGTCCGGACGTTCGTCAACCAGCGCCACCGAATAGACCCCCGGCCGCTCCGGCCGAAACGTCGCCCGCCACCGCGGCCGGCCGTTCTCGGGAGGCAGCCCTCCCGGCACCAACGCCATCGGCTCCCCCAACGCCTCCGAAGCGACCTCGAGCCGCGGGGCCGCCGCTCCGGGCTCGCCGCGATACGAGACATTCATTCCCACCACCTCCCCGGGCCTGATCTTCACCCGCGACAGCTTCAACGAGTAGTCCTGCCCCGGCAGAAACTCCGAATACGAAGACATCCACTGGATCAATTGCGACCAGAACTCGAGATACATGTTCCCCAGTTCCTTCGCCTCCGGATAGAAGTCCCATTTCCACATGCCGTCCGCATTGACCAAGCCGCTCACCCCCTGCCCGTAACGCCGGACCAGCACCAGGGGAAACCGGCCCTGCAGGGAACCGGAACCCACCTGCCCCTCCGCCAGGACCCGCGTGAACGGCTTCACGCGGTCAATCCGGCGCGCGTCCTTGAGAAACGGAAGCGTCCGCCACACTCCGGCCTCGGGACCGGGCAGCGCCTGGCCGAACAACCCCGCCGCTTCGCCGTCCGCCGACGGCAGGAGCCGGAATTCGGAAGTGTTCCCCGCCGCCCAGGTCACCGGTTCGATGATTTCAAGCGTGTTCGCCGCCGCCGTATACGCCCGGCCCCGGGAAAAAAGCACCGCCCCACCGCCGTCCCGGACGTAATCCACCAGCGCCGCCTGCCGCTCCGGAGTGAGAAAGGCGTCCACGTTCTTCCCGAACACCACGAGGTCGTAGGTGGAGAGCTCCTCCACCGTGTCGGGGAACACCGCCTTCGAGGCCTCCACCGGTTCCGCCACCCCCGTGTCGATCCGGAAGAACCGCTCCGGGCTCAACTGGTACACCGAGTGCATCTCGATGTGTTCCTGTTGGCGCAGCATCTGGGCAAGGAACTTGCTGTCCCAGTATGGCGCGCCCTCCGCCATGAAGACGCGCGTCTTCGACTTGATGACCCGCAGGTACACGGCCGCCTCGTTGTTGTTCGAGCGGGATTCCCCGTCCTGCACGCCGGTGGCGAGCTTCCAGGCGGCCGACTCCTCCGGCGCCTTTGCGGCCAGCACCACGACCGCCCGGCCCGCCTCGCCGGTTTCCGCCACCGCTTCGGCGAGCACCTCCCCGGCCTCGTCCAGCAGGCGCACCGGCGCGCGCACCGGCCCCATCCCGGCGCTCTCGAGGACCGCCGCCACGCTGAGGTCCTGGCCCCCGAAGGCGGTGATGGCGGGCCGCGCCGCCCGCAGCGCGATGTCCGCCGCCCGGTACGCCCCGCCCACCACGACGGCGTGAATAGTAGTTCCTTCCGCCCGCGCCCGCAGCGCCAGATTGTTCCCGGGATGCCGCGCCGTCTGCCGGCCGTCGGAGACGACCACCACTCCCGCCAGTCTCCGGCCGCGGGCCGCAAAGCGCGTCAACAACTCCTCGCTCGCGGCCACAAGGCCGGTGCCCTTCCCGGCAGCCTCCCACGGGCCCTCCCCACGGTCCAGCAACCGCTCGTCGAACCCGAACGACTCGAGCGTGATTCCCCGCTCCGCCGCCAGCTTTTCCGCCGCTTCCGCCAGGCTTCCCGCGGCTTCGATCCGGCGCCCCTCCTCCTCCTCGACCGCCATCGAGGCGGACTGGTCGACGAGGAGCGCCCACACCCGCTCCTCGACGTCGCGCAGCGATTCCCACCGTCCCGGGTTCAGCAACATCACCGCCAGCATGGCTATCGCCGCCATCCGCAAGCCAAGGACCCGGATCCGGATGCGCGGCGCGCTGCCCTCCGTCCCGCGCCACGCCATGAAGGCAGCCGCGCCCGCCGCGAGCACAAGCAGCGGAAGCAACGCCATGAGTGGAAGGACGGGTTTCATGCCGATTCATCCATCGCCCGGGGTTTCCAAAGCGTCACCACCCCCTCGCCCAGCAGGAACACGAGGGCCGCCGCCGCAAGCAGCGGCCAGAGCGGCACCCCCCGCCCGAGGGCCGCCCGCTGCAGCAATGCGCTTCCTTCCACCTCCTCGCCCGCCAGCCGGCCGGGGTCCATCACCCGCAGGTCGGACTCCGTCTCCGGGAAGTTCACCACCCGCCTCGTCGCCAGTTGCCCGCCCAGCTTCCATTCGTAGACGCCGGGCGCAGCCCGCATCCTTCCCCGAAACAGGGTCCCGGCCTCGCCCGCCTCCGCGTCCACCGGGCATTCCTCGCCCCCGCTCGTCACCAGCCTCACCTGCGAACGAACCGCCTCCTCTCCCGGTTGCCAGAACAATTCCCCCCCGGCCCGGACCTCGGTCGACGCCGGCGGCACGACCGCCCGCTCGTGCAGCAGGAACTCGCCGATGAACGGGACGAAGCTCGATTGATCCGGCCACGTCGACACTTCCCGGTCGAGCGCCAGCCCCCAGTAGACAACCTTCGCCGGGGGGCGGTCCCAAACTACCATGGCCGGCGTACCATCCGCGTAGCGCGCCAGCAGGCGCCCGCCGCCGGCCACCGCCCCGGCGGGCAGCTTCGACCGCGACCGGAACACCCCGCCCAGCGGGTTGCCGAACTCGCCCGTCCTGAAGAGCGCGAAGACCTTCGCATCCGCGTCGCCGATTTCGGCCTCCCATCCGGTCTCGCTGCCTTCGACCGCGAACGAACCGCCTCCCTCGCTCTCGACACCCGCAAGATCCAACAACGCGGCCAGCGGCGTCCGCGGGCCGGGGCGCATGAGGACGGCGGCCCCGGATGCCGCGAGTTCGCGCCACCGCTCGACGTTCTCGCCGTTCCAGTCCGCGGCGTAAGCAAACTGCGCCGTCCCCGGCCGCGGCGGCGCGTCCTCGAGGGCGGCCGAGAGCTGACGCAAGCCCTCGTCATTCCGAA
>Ga0180436_10003306_pt1 | contig 14887 bp, 12 predicted proteins | sample SS_ome_2_FD_132434 | JGI IMG/M metagenome (GOLD analysis project Ga0180436, IMG submission 132434) | Hypersaline lake sediment archaeal communities from the Salton Sea, California, USA - SS_3_S_2 metaG | ecosystem: Environmental > Aquatic > Non-marine Saline and Alkaline > Hypersaline >...
GAAATTCAAGTGCCCGCGGAATCCCCCTGGTTTGACGGGCATTTTCCGGGCGAGCCGGTTTTGCCGGGTCTGGCTCAGATCAGCATGGTATTTGATGTTATCCAAAAAGCCTCTGAAGGCCAATGGCGCGCATCGAGTGTGAGCCGGGTCAGGTTTAAGCGCATGATCCGGCCGGCCGATCGCCTGGAGGTGTTGGCCATCCCGCTGGCAAAAGCGGCAAATGGATTTTCGTTTCGCATTCAGAGTAAAGGCGATCTGGTGTGCAGCGGCGTGATGCGGCTGAAAAGAAAAAGCTGAAACGCTCAATTTAGGTTAAGGTTTGTCCGGGTGGTTCTGCATCCATTTTTCCACCACCACCCGGGCGGCCCAGCGAAGAAATATTTTTGTATAATCGTATCCGGAAAGATATATACCCAGCAGAAAAACAAGGTGGGAGAAGCCGTAAACAAGGGGTCCGCCAATGGCGATCAGCCAAGCGTTATCAAGGGCTACGGATAGATAACCCAACACGGCAACGGCCGGCCAGCCGATGACATAGCTGAAAAGGACGATGGCAATACCCAGCTTGACGCGCAAAGAAGGCCTGGCCTTGAAGGCGCTTAAGTCGGCCTTGTCGGCAATGGCGGAGCGGACGTATTCGGTCCGGGATATGCGTTCCATGAGACCCATGATTTGAGGTTCGGATGATCTCCTGATTGGTAGTCGTCTACTTAAGGTAGATTGTTTTCCTTTTTGGTGTATGTATCATAAGGTTCCAAGGCGTCGAGGTTTCAAGGGGCCAAGTGAGTACTGCGCATAGGTCGTAGCTCATAGCTGATAGCAGGCTGCGAGCTATCAGCCTTGAAACCTGTCAATTCTCCAATGCTTTTTGAATATAAGCATAAAATAAGTATCCTATATTTTATGCACGGTTAAGTTGATACTTCATTCATCCTTAACAGGCAATCGTTTTTAATGATAGCACCCGCAGTATACTGGCGCCGTTTGATCGTGGCGATTATCATTGTCGGCCTGTTGTTTGCCTTGGGTTGGCGGCGCCTTACCATCGAAGCCGATGTGGTGGGTTTTCTGCCCCGGGGCGATCAGGTCGTGGCTGACGCCCTGCTGATTTTTCAACATCACCCCATCCAGGACCAGCTGGTTGTGGACATCGGTCTTGCAGAAGAAAACCCGGAGCTCCTGGTTGAATACGGCCGGCGGGTGGAAACGCTTCTGCGCCGCAGCAAGCTGTTCAAAGAAGTGGGCCTCAAGGCGTTCCAATCCATTGTTCCGGATCTGGCCTTTCATGCGGTCAATCAGATGCCGGTCCTGTTTTCAGCCGAGACGCTGCACCATCGGGTGGCGCCGCTGCTGGACCCGCACGCGGTTCGCGGTAAACTGTCGGCCGTGCAGGCCTCTCTGCTCAACCTTTCGGGCATCGGCCAATCCGCCTTCATAACCAAAGACCCACTGGGGTTTAAGGACATTGTTCTGGAACAGCTGGCGCAATTGGCACCCACCCAATCGGCCAGGATCTACAAGGAGCAGATCATATCCGAAGATGGGCGGCACCTGCTGGTGACCGCGGATTCATCCATGCCGAGCACGGATACGGCCTTTGCGCGCCAGGTTTCAGAATTGATGCAAACCATAGCAAGGGACCTGAACGAAACCTACAAAGGATCCGGCCATGAGATAACCCTGACCCCCATGGGCGCCTACCGGATAGCCCTGGACAATGAGCTGATCGCCCGCAAAGATGTGCGCAACGCTATTTTTTTTGCAACCCTTGGCATTGTGCTGCTGCTGGTCTTTACCTTTCCGCGGCCCTATCTCGGGATTCTGTCCCTGCTGCCCGCGATTGCCGGTGCGGCAGCCGCGTTTTGCGTGTATTCGCTGATCCATGACACCATATCGTTAATGGTGCTCGGGTTTGGCGGCGCCATTATTTCCATATCCGTGGACCACGGTATTGCCTACCTGTTATTTCTGGACCGTCCCCATCGAACATTCGGCAAAGAGGCCTCGCGGGAAGTTCGGGCTGTTGGACTGGTGGCAGCGCTGACCACTATTGGCGCCTTTTCCTCCCTTATTGTCAGCGGGTTTCCTATCCTGGAACAGCTTGGTCAGTTCACTGCCCTGGGGATCGCCTTTTCCTTTATTTTTGTGCACACCATTTTTCCGCGCATATTTTCCGAGATGCAGGCTGCCCGAACCAGGCGCATGCCTCTCCACGGCCTGGTGGACCGGCTTTCCCGGACCGGCTCAAAAGGTCTGGCCATCGCCCTGGTGTTTGGGGCGGCCATGCTTTTTTTTGTAAAACCAGACTTCAATGTCAGCCTTGGCAGCATGAATACGGTGAGCACGGAAACAAAAGCAGCAGAAGCTACGCTAACCAGGGTTTGGGGAAGCGTTTTCCACAAGGTCTATGTCATGATCCAGGGTGAAACCCTTAAGGATTTGCAGAACAAAGGGGACCGGGTAGCAGCCATGATAGCCCGGGAACAACAGGCCGGCACCCTCTCCGCGGGCCTGGTAGGGTCCATGTTTTTCCCGGGTGAGCAGGGGCGAAAAGACAATTTTACCGCCTGGAATTCATTCTGGAGCACTGAGCGAAGCGCAGCCCTGGAAAACACCATCCAAAATGTCTCTGCGGATTTGGGTTTTGCTGCGGATGCCTTTAATCCATTTTTCGAAATGCTGGCATCGAAGACGACTCCGAAAGACCCCCCACCCATACCAAAAGAATATTTTCGCATCCTGGGCATTGGCCAGGATGCAGAAACAAAGACCTGGCGGCAGGTGAGCGGCCTGACCACCGGAAATGATTATCGTGCGGAAGCGTTTATGACACAATACGAACACCTTGGCACGTTTTTCGACCCTGAATTGTTTGCTGAACGACTCGGACAGCTCCTGTTCGCCACCTTCACCAAAATGCTGGCCATTATCGGGTTGAGTGTTTTCATTCTGCTGCTGTTTTATTTTGTGGACATCCCCCTGACCTTGATCGCCCTTTTACCGGTGATGTTCGCCCTGGTGAGCACGCTGGGGTGCCTGAATCTGCTGGGGCGGCCCCTGGATATACCCGCCCTGATGCTGGCCATTATCATCGTGGGCATGGGCGTTGATTATACGCTTTTTTTGGTGCGTTCCCATCAGCGCTACGACGATGACGATCACCCACACCATGGATTGATTCGTATGACGGTTTTTCTGGCCGGGGCATCCACCATCATCGGGTTTGGTGTGCTGAGCACGGCGCAGCATTCCCTCTTAAGAAGCGCGGGCCTCTCCTTGCTGCTGGGCATCGGCTTTTCCTTGATCGGTGCTTTTGTCATCCTGCCGCCGCTTCTTAAGGCGCTGCAACGCAGGCGTATGGAAAAACCCGTGCCTGGAAACATCCGGAAACAGGTGGCGCACCGCTATGGCATGCTGGAAGCCTACCCGCGCCTGTTTGCACGATTCAAAATGCGCTTTGATCCCATGTTTGCAGAACTGCCGGGCCTGCTGGATGCTTCCGAAGGGGCACAAACGGTCATGGACATCGGCTGCGGATACGGCATACAGACGGCCTGGATGCTGGAGCGCTTTCCAGATGCCCGGGTGGTGGCCATGGACCCGGATGTCGACCGGATTCGTGTTGCCGCAAGGGTGGCCGGCAATCGCGCCCGGGTAAACATGGGGGCGGCGCCGGACATCCCTGCCCTGTCTGATCCGGCAGACCTGGCGGTCATGCTTGACATTGCCCATTATTTAGATGAAACCGCCCTTGATCAGACCTTGATGCGCCTCTATGACTGCCTGAAAAACAACGGGCGGCTGATCATCCGGGTGACGGTTCCGCCCCAAAGACGATTCCCTGTTCTATACTGGATTGAAGAGCTAAGGCTCAGGTTGACCCGCGTGCCGTCCTTCTACCGGAGTGTGGAAACCCTTGAGACCATGCTGGCGGCGGCGGGTTTCAAGGTGGAACAAACCGCTGTTTCCGGTGGCCAGGGAGAGCTTTGCTGGCTGATCGCCGTTAAACCAAGCCCATGAAAATTGACCAGAAAAGCATATCAACAGGACCTTTGGCCATGAAAGCCTTTACCTGGGCGTTCTGTCTGGCCATGGGGTTGATGTTGATCGATGCCCGGCTGGCAGCCCTTCCCCTGGCCGTTTTTGTGTTGATCTGTCTGGCGGCGCCTTTTTTTCCCGGTTTCGGGTTTTTTGCTCGCATCATTTACAAGGGGCGCGGCGGTTTGAAGACCGTTGCCCTTACCTTTGACGATGGACCCGATCCCTTGACAACCCCTTTGCTGCTGGACCTTCTGGAAAAAAGGAAGGTCAAGGCCACATTCTTCGTCATCGGTGAAAAGGCAGCTGCCCACCCGGAGTTGATTGACCGCATCATCCAGAAGGGACACGCGTTGGGCAACCACTCCTTCAGGCACAGCATTGGAATTTTTTTCCAAAGGGTTTCCGTTGTCGCAAAAGATATTGAGGCCACCCAGAGGGTGCTGCAAAAGCACGGCGTCGAACCCCTGGTTTACCGTCCGCCGGTGGGCATCGTCAGTCCCAGGCTTTGGCCGGCCCTGAAAAAGACGGGCCTGGACCTGGTTACTTTCAGCAACCGACCCCTGGACAGGGGCAACCGGTGCCTCTCCAATCTTGCCAGCAAGGTGCTGCAGCGCCTTAAAGACGGCGACATTGTGCTGCTGCACGACAAGCGCCCTTCGGATAAGGAGCAGATAGGTATCTGGCTGCAAGAAGTGGCGGCCGTGGTGGAAGGGATCGAGCAAAGGGGCATGCGGGTTGTCCCCCTGTCAAATGTGATCGGCATGCCCATTATGAAAAGCTGTTGATCGTTTGACCGGGTATCTTGAGGAAGCATCGCCGGGAATGATGTAATCACCGCCAGATAAAATGGTGCATGCTTTCAGAGCTGCACATGAATCATGTTGTAAAAACGAAAAAGGCTGACGATTTTAATCTGCAGGCGCTCCTTCTTAGTAAAATCATTCCTGGCGGGCACTTTGGAAAGCATGGGATACGCTTCGATGATTTTGATCGTATCTACCCACTTTCGGAGAGTGGACGCTTTTTTCAGATACCACTTGATAAGTGTTGATGAATCCGTTTCGCTATTTTTCATGCTTTTCTTGATTTCCCTGTTTGACCCCCATGCCGGAAGCCACGACATGGAATCAAAGATAACATGGGATGCAGGATAGGTTTCAGCAAGCTTACGGAACAGGGCTCTAACCTCCCGGGGTTCGAAGTAGCATAGTAGGCCGGCAGCCATGAACATAATAGAGCGTTTTTTGGTCATCTGGGCTATGTCATCAATCCAGGTTAAATCTAAAATGGATTTTGCAATCGTCATTTCCCGTTCTGAATCAGGAATTAGCTTCTGCCGCAGCGCAACGACATCTGGAAGGTCGATATTGATCCATAGCACCGTTCCATCGTCAACGCGCTGAAACGTTGTCTCCAAACCCGCTCCAAAGTTTACAACGACAGCGCGGCTATTATCCGTGATAAATGTTTTAACGATGTTGTCGAAGTTGTACGCGCGGATAGCCCATACACCCTGATTATCCGCCATATGGCTTTCCTCGATCTGAGAGAAATCATAGTCGATTCTTTGGACTATATCTTTAGCATAGGTGTCGCAGATGACGGGATTGTCCTTGTCTGCCTCCCGGGCTCTTGCCCAAAAGGGCAGCATCAAGGTCTCCTGAACGTCACCCAGATCTATCTTAATATCCTTGGTATTCATATGCCCCTCCATTCATGGCGCCGGTAACCAGCCGCACGGTTTTGTTAAGGCTTCATACAACATGATACCGTCCATCTGAGACATTGATGGACAAGTGCTGGAATGTCATTCGCCGGAGAACTGTTGAACAAAAGTTCGCCCTGCGATCCAGATACAAGGGTCCCATAGGAATTGCATGGGTTCGCACCCATGGTTTCGAGTATGAAAAAAACGGCACCGGAGGGCAATGTCTCCGGTTGTCCGAAAATTTCCGGACAGTCCACATCACAGATGCCGCCCAGCATTTTTTTATTGTCGCCGGCAGCGACATGCCCCAATGCCGCCCAAAGACCAGCCAGGCCGGTGGGGCGTTGTTCAAAGACCGCATAGTTGGAGCCGGTCATCCCGAAATGGATGGCGGCTTCCCCCAGAAAACTGTTGGCAGATGTGTAGGAAAAAACGGCCGGGCTGGCCTGGGTACCGTGGTCGGGCAATACGGTATTGTAGAAGTCCACATCAGCCCCAAGGCAACCGTATACCGTGGCCGCCACCACGCCGATATCCCGTTTCCGGGTCCACATGTCAAGGCCGGCATCTTTTAATGTCAGACCAATGGCACTGACGCCCAGACGTGAAAAATCATCCATACGTCTCAAGTTGGGATAAGGAGCAGAAAAGATCTTTTCCGGGGAATATTGAGGCAACTGTCCCGCGGGCATGGAAAACCCATTGTGGTCGCGACCGCGTCCCATGCCTGCGGCGGTAACCCATCCCACACCTGTGATATCTGCTTTCATAACTTGCATGGTTGCTATCTACCTAAAACCAGGGCCGCATTGATACCGCCGAAGCCTGAATTGGTGGTCAGTAAAAAATCACCGGCAATTGGCTGCTGATCACGACTAACCAGCCCCTCAGCACCCTTTTCAGGAAAGGCAAACCCCACAGTCGGTGGCGCGATTTGGGTTGCCAGCGTTCTGAGACCAAGGGCTGTTTCAATGCCGCCGGCCGCCCCCAGGGTGTGGCCGATGGCCCCTTTTACTGAAAAGACGGGCAGCCGCCGTCCAATGAAGATCTTATTGAAGGCGTCGAGCTCCATCCGGTCGTTGTAGATGGTTCCGGTGCCATGGGCACAGATGGCGGCGATATCATCTGCCGTCTGTTGCGCGGATGCCAGGGCCTTGTTGATGGCCAGGGAAAGGCCGGCGCCGCCCCTTACCGGCGCGGTGATGTGGCTGGCGTCATTGGTGATGCCCCAGCCGCAGACCGTTCCCAGACGACCCCGCCCTTCTTGTTCGGCCCGTTTGGGTGACATTAACAGCAGGGCAGCCGCCCCTTCCCCAAGGGAGAGCCCTTGACGATTATCGTCAAAGGGCCGGCACGGGTCGGGTGCCAGGGCTTTTAGAGCGGAAAAGCCGGAAAAAACGTATTCCGACACAATATCCGCACAGCAAATAAGTACGGCATCTGCCTGGCCCGATGCGATCAGGGCCGCACCGCGGGCCACGGCAATGGTGGAAGATGCACACGACGCACTGATACAGGTGCCATTTTTTTTCAAGCCAAGGCGGGCACCAAGGTGGTCTGCCAGGGATGTCAGCAGGATATCCTGCATGCCGGTGGGTGTACCACGGCATTCCGATTCCAGATTGTCGATGCCCGACTTGATGGTAGCCGTAATCAGGACGGCATCCTTGGGGACAGAATCCACCTGATCCGCCAGCCGGTCAAGCAGGTCTGTCATGAGGGAGCGGCCAGGACGCGGGTTCAGGTCATTAATGACAGCAGCTACCTTGGATCGGTATTGTTTCCGGTCAACCGGAAAACGCGCAATCGGATGGATGGCGGTTTCCCTGAAAAGCAGCCGTGCCCACAGGTTCTCCAGGCTGGCTCCCAGCGCAGTAACGACCGCAGCATCGGTCACGATTGCTTGGTAGAGGGCATGATTCGTTTTTGATGCCATCGTTTTCATTGTTAGCTAGGGTGTGAACCATGGGTATCCGAAAATGACAAGCAAAATTTGTAGAGAATAAAAATTGACTTATAGCTGAAAGGTTGATTTGTAGACGATTATACGGTTGGCATCAGCAGGTAACGGCGCATTGCCATCCAGCATTTCAGTGTCTTGAAAAAACACATCAAACTAAAGGAGGCCGGTCATGACAAGAAAAGCGCTTTTTCTTATTACAGGGTTATTTTTCCTCATCGGTACCCTGGGAACTGCTTCAGCGGAAACGCTGGAATTACTGACCTGGAAGGGTTATGCACCCAAGAACCTGGTGGACAAGTTCCAGGAGGAGACCGGGATCACCGTTAAGGTGACTTACACCAACAACGAAGAGATGATCGCCAAACTGCGCGCCACCCGCGGCGGTGGGTTTGACCTGGCCCAGCCCAGCCAGGACCGGATTTCATCCGTGCAGGCCAAGTACAAGATCTATCAACCCATAGATCTTTCCAAGATAAAGGCCGAGCAGATAATTCCCTCCATGCTGGAGGCTGTAAAAAAGAACACCATGGTTAACGGGAAATCCCATGCCGTACCTTTTTGCTGGGGAACCTCCGGTCTGGTGGTCAACAAGAAATTTGCCCCCAACGGCGGGGACTATTCCGACTTGTTGAACGCGTTTTACAATGGCCGGGTCAGCTACCGTTTAAAAAGACCGACCCTTATTGCACTGGCATTTGCTATGGGGGAGAACCCCTTTGCCAAATACAGTGATCCCGAAGCCTATAAAGCCCTGATGGAAAAGGTGGGCCAGGCCATGATCGACGGCAAGGTGTTTGTAAAAAATTACTGGACCAATGGCGATGCCCTGCTGCAATCCATGCGTTCCGAAGAGGTCTACATTGCCATGGCATGGGATGGTGCTGGATGGAAACTGCATACCGAGAATGCCAACATCGATTTCGTCGCCCCTAGGAGCGGTGCCCTGGGATGGATCGATACATTTGCCCTGCCGGCCAAAGCCAAGAATGTCGAGGGTGCCTATAAATGGATTAACTTCATGCTGCGGGCGGAAAATGCCGCTGCATTTACCAATGCGGAAAAATATGGAACAGCAGCAGTCGGCACCAGTCAATTTCTGGAACAAGGTGTGCGGGATAATTTTGCCCGCAGTTTTTCCATTAACAATATAAACAACATTAAATGGTATCCGCCTGTTCCGGCCAGCATCGAGGCGATCGAAGGCAAGATACTGGACAAGGTTAAAGCCTCCAAGTAAACATTGTGAACCAGGAACGGACCCACAATGCCTATTTGTAATTTTTTTATACGAAACCAACCGGTGCCGCGAGCGGCACCGGTTGGTTTCGCATAATTGGGCAAGCACTGTTTTCTTCAGCTCGAACCCCGCTGAAGTCAACAGGACGTGAGTCTTTTATAATATCGGGCTTGAGAGCGACAACGTCCCATTTCATAAAATGGTGAAGCGTTTTTATCATGAATATTGATCTATCGGTTCAAGGTGTCACCAAGCACTTTAAGGCGTTCACAGCCGTGGACGACGTATCTTTTGATGTCCCGGAGGGGAACTTCTTCTCCATCCTGGGGCCTTCAGGATGCGGCAAAACCACCCTTCTAAGGATGATTGCCGGGTTTACCGAACCGTCTTCCGGTTCCATTGAAATCCGAAATAAAAACATGGTCGGGCGGCCACCCAACAAGCGCCCGGTGAACCTGATCTTCCAGCACCTGGCCCTCTTTCCCATGATGACGGTGGGACAGAATATCGCCTTTGGTCTTCAGCGCCGGGGCGAACAAAAGGAAACCGTCAAGGCAAAGGTCCAGGCGATATTGGATAGGGTTGGTCTGCCCGGATTCGGAGATAAAAGTATTGATCAGCTCTCCGGCGGTCAGCAGCAACGTGTGGCTATTGCCAGGTGCCTGGTGATGGACCCGACGGTTTTGCTGCTGGATGAACCGTTGGGGGCGTTGGACCTCAAGCTGCGGGAGCAGATGAAGGTGGAGCTAAAAAAGCTCCAGGCCCAGGTGGGGACAACGTTTGTATACATCACCCATGATCAGTCGGAAGCCCTGGTGATGTCCGATCATGTCGCTGTCATGAATGCCGGCCGATTTGAACAGATCGACACGCCCCAGAACCTGTACAACGATCCTCAAACCGCGTTTGTTGCCCAATTTGTGGGTGAAAACAATGCCTGGTCCGGGCGCGTGGTTCAGACTGTTGACGACGTCCTGCAAATCGAGGTCGAGGCGGGCCAAACATTTCGCGTTAGACCCCGGCAGACGGTTTCGCAAGGGATGCAAATCGACCTGTTTTTGCGGCCCGAAGCCATGCTGATCCAACCGGATCCGAGCATTGAATTGCTCAACCGGTTTGAAGTAAAAGTAAAAGCCATTCTTTTCGATGGGGCCAACAGCCGGCTGCTGGTCAATCCGCTGAAGGCGGAAAGGGAAATCCTCATCGCCCTGCCCCAGAATCGACAGTACGACCACATTCGGGTAGATGACCGGATAGAAGTGGGCTGGGATGTTGAATCGGGGATTTGTTTTAATTCCGGTCGCTGTGGATAGGAGTTCTGTCCATGAAAAAGGGAATCCGCTGGGCATTCGTTATCTTTGTTACGCCGGTGCTGCTCTGGCTGTTTCTCCTCATCGTTCTGCCCCATATTGATCTTTTAATCATGTCCTTCCGCATTGAGGATGATTTCGGGAATACCACCTGGAGTACCTCTAATTATCTCAATTTCTTCAAAGAACCCATCTACTGGCTGACCTTCGCCCGTACCGCGGCCTATTCCATCCTGGTTACGTTGTTGACGTTCACGGTAGCGCTGCCAGTGGCCTTTTTCATTACCAAAGTGGTGGATGTCCGCTACAAGGGATTTCTGACCATGCTGCTGCTGCTACCGTTCTGGGTGAGCGAATTGGTGCGGGTATATGGATGGATGATTCTTTTAAGGGAAAGCGGTGTCATCAATCATTTTCTGTTGAAAACAGGCCTTCTCAGGCAACCTGTCGAAATGCTCTACAACGATGTGACCATGGTGATGGGCCTGGTCTACACCTCCATGCTTTTCATGGTGGTGCCGCTCATCTCGGTGCTGGACAGCCTGGATGACAGTCTCATAGAGGCAGCCTACGACCTGGGGGCCAACATGTGGTCAATATTGATAAAAATCATAATTCCCCATTCCATGCCGGGTATTGTATCCGGGTCTATCGTTGTTTTCATGCTGACCCTGGGCAATTACTTGACACCCAATCTGATGGGCGGGAAAAACTCCCTCTGGTTCACGGAACAGATTTATAACCAGTTTATTGCCAGTTTTAACTGGAATCAGGGGTCGTCCTTTGGATTCCTGCTGTTGCTGCTCTCATCCCTGGTCATCTGGGCCGGTTTGAAGCTGACCGGCCAAAAACTGAGCAAGGTGGTGAAATGATTCGCACCCTTCCCAACACCAGGCAATATACTGTCGGGTTCAAGCTGTACATCCTGTTGTATTTTGCATTTCTGTTTGCGCCGTTGCTGGTTACGTGTGTTCTGGCTTTCAACGACTCCCAATTTCCTTCCCTGCCATGGAAGGGCTTCACCATCGAATGGTTTACCGGCAATCTACCCGAACGCGTAGGCATTTTTCATGACACCATTAATCTTTACAGTATTTGGGTGAGTGCCAAGGTCGCCTTTTTTGTCACGATTTTATCGGTGAGCGTGGGCACCTGTGCAGCATTTCTTTTCGAGCAGGAGGATTTCCGGTTCAAACAGGGACTCTATTTCCTGATGTTGTCACCTCTGGTTATCCCGGGGGTGATTCTAGGTATATCTGTATTGCTTTTCAGCAATACCTTGGGCATGTTTTTTGAGGACCACTGGTCGCTGGACGTCGGCTTGTTTCGGCCCGGTTTCTGGCTGGTCGTCCTGGGACAATTTTCATTCATTGCCACGCTGGTAGCGCTGGTGGTGTCTGCGCGACTGAAAAAATTTGACCGGAGCTTGGAGGAGGCGGCATTGAATCTTGGCGCCAACCGCTTCCAAGTCATATGGTATATCACCCTTAAGTTTTTACGTCCGGCCATTATCGGGTCAGGAGCCGTGGCTTTCCTCATGTCGTTTGAAAATTTCAACACGACCCTTTTTCTGGTTGGTTCGGATGCCACCTTGCCGATCAATCTCTATCTTCAGGTTCGTGACGGCAGCACACCGGTAATCAATGCCATTTCATTTCTGCTGATCATCTTCACTTCTACGGCAGCCCTTGCCAATCTTTATTTCAGTAAAAAAGAACGGTAGCACCAAAGGGCGATGCCACCGTTCTTTTTTATAGCAGCGAAGCTGCGTTTAGTAACAAATGGCGCTTCTTTTCAAAAGGGGGGCCATTTGTCACTCGGGTAGTTGTGAAACCCAGGAACCATCCTTGAGCCACTTGTCGGTCAGACGTTTGAGCTCGCCGCTGCCATTGAGCATGAGCATAAAGTTTTGCAGCCAGTTGATAAAAAGCGCATCTTCACTGACCGCTATGCCCAAAGGTTCGAAGGTGAGCTTGTCCTGGCCGGCGGTGAGCCCCTGGTCCGGGTATCTGAAAGCGGTGAGGGCGCAGAACGGGGAGTCGGCAATCAATATATCCACCGTATCGCTGAAAAGCATTTCAATGGCGTTGTCATAAGAATCGGCCGGGACAAATTGTGCCTTGGGCGCTTCTTTTTCCACAAAGCGCTGACTGGTGGAGTTTTTCAAGGCGGTAATCTTGAACTGGGCCTGGTTAATGCCGGCCACAGCCTGCAGGGCCTCCAAATGCGTTGATTTGGTCAGAATGCCTTTGCCGGAAATAAAATAAGGGCCGATAAAGGCCACCTGCATGTTGCGCTGGGGGGTGACGGTCATGCTGGAAATCACCATGTCAACCTTGTCCGCTGTAATGGCGGGTAAAAGTTCGGCAAAGGGCATGGTTTTGAACTCAATGGCCACCCCCATGTTAGCGGCAATCAATTTGGCGATGTCCGCATCCAGGCCGATGATCTCTCCGGTTTTGGATGTGGCGTTGAGGGGCGGCTGGGCACCGGTTGTGCCCACGACGATTTTGCCGTTGGCAGTGATGCGGTCCATGACCGGGCCGGCCTGGACGTTCGTGAAACATAGGCATAGAAAAGTGAAAAGGCACAAGCTTACGATAACGGTCTTTTTCATTTGTTGTCTCCTTATATTAGCTACCAAAGAATTGAATAGGGATAAAAATTGCCCTCGGGGCATACCTTTTCAGACTGCAAAAGGCAAGCATTGAAAAAATAGGAGCGATATCTTCGCGTTTGATAACATCGTGGGACACGATGTTATTCGAGAAAGGCATTCACCGCTGCATAGGCCGTGGCCATGGCCAGGCCGGAACCGCATTTCATGCGCATCCAGTCCTGGTGGGCCAGGATGGATCCGGCGGCAAATAAGTTGTCAAAGACCGGCTTGCCGGATTGGTTGAGCGGCCTGAAGCGGCTGTCGATTTCCAGTCCGGCCCGGTTGATTAAATGCCCCCGGGGATCCATGAAGTCAAACCGATGCCACTCCGGGCGGATGCCGGGCTGGTACACCGGGAGATTCAGCAGCGGTTCCCGGATGCGTTTCCTGTCAGCGTAAAGTCCCTTGCCCAAAAACCGACCCGTTGCCATGATGACGCCCTTGGCCCTGACCCGGGAGACCGGGGACCCGCTGCCGATTTCCAGCAGAAATGCGTCCTTGTGTCTGCTGATTTGCGTAACCCGGTTCTGGTATAACAGCCTTACCCCCTTTGCCGGAAGATTCATTTCAAAGGTTTCCCGGAGGCGCAGGCCGGGAATCGAGGGCGGCATGGTGGGAATTTCAAATAGGGGACAGCCGATCAGTTCTTCCAGGTGCTGCTGAACTTGCAGTGAATCCTGCATGCCGAGGATGGCCGGCAGGCCGACAATACCCGCGTTCTTTACCAGCGGCTGGATCAGGTTGGCCAGTTTTATGCGGTTTTCCGGGACGGCCAGCGACCTGGCCATGGGTTCGGTGTATACTTCCCGGGCACTTTGCATATCCGGGAATGAAATTCTTGAATGCCGTAGTTCGGGCCATATCGGCTTCAGGGTTTCAACAATCTGTCGGGCGCTGAATCCCCGCAATCCCCTGATGTCGATGATTAGCCCGGGTTGTTGTTTTTGCAGGGCCTTGACGCCGTTCCACATGGTTTTGGGCACGCCATAGGTGGGTTTGAGCGTTCCTAGGGAGGTGATCACCCGGGTGTTGCGGTCCTTGTTCACCTGGTAGGGCAATCCCCCTTTTGCCAGAAAACCGGTTACTTCCTGGAAGGATTCCCGAAGGTGGTTTTTGTTGATCCGGGCGTAAGGATGGTCCGGCAGATCCCGAACCAATTGGTCGAAGGCCTTAAAAGGATCTTCCCAGGTTTTTCCCTCCTCAACGGGATGAACCCCCAGAAGGTCCAGGAGGCCGCTTGAAAAGATGATCTGGCTGGCAACACCGATCTGCACCGTGTCGACACCCTGGTCGGCGGCAAATAGGGATGCTGCCATGCCGGTCATGCCGGCGCCGATAATGGCAAGATCGCAATTTATTTCATCATCAAAGACCATGTTAATAATCAATCTATAATAGCTAATTCAAGGGTCGGGGAGTTTCTGCTATAAACCCCTGTCATTCCCGCATGCTTAGTTCCAAACCGAACATGCCGCAGTAAATGGCCTCCTGGAGCTCCGCCTGGATGAGCGGCGTGTCCCACAGGAGGGGACGGATCCCTCGCCAGCGCTCTGAGATAAAGGCCTGGATGCCGTTCAGACCTTCATCGTTTTCCACCTCGCCGGCATCATACAGGTAAGCGCTGGTGCGCAGGGCGCAAAACGTTCCCTGGCAGGCACCCTTGCCGATCCGGCTGCGTACCCCCAGCGCTTTCAGGTCCGGGGTGCCATTTTGCTGGTGAATGGAGCTGATCAGGCTGTCTACCACGCTCCTGGGTACCATCTCGCACTCGCAAAGCAAAAGGTCGCCCGGGTCGTGCTGTTTGACCCACAGCTTGGAGCTCAGACCCGGTTTGGTCCATTTGGCACCAACCCCGGAAGGAAGCGGTTCCGTGCGGGTGAGACACGAAGCGGATATATTGAGCCGGTCACAGATCAGATCGGATGCTTTCTCGGCCATCAGGCGGTAGGTTGTTAGTTTCCCACCGGTA
>Ga0180436_10003309_pt1 | contig 14884 bp, 10 predicted proteins | sample SS_ome_2_FD_132434 | JGI IMG/M metagenome (GOLD analysis project Ga0180436, IMG submission 132434) | Hypersaline lake sediment archaeal communities from the Salton Sea, California, USA - SS_3_S_2 metaG | ecosystem: Environmental > Aquatic > Non-marine Saline and Alkaline > Hypersaline >...
CACCGGTAACTATTGGCAAACTCGCCCGTGACGCGCTTGCCAGGATGGCTTAACCTTGGCAGAGTGCTGGCCGGAATAATGTTCCGTCTCTTGTAAAAAGCGGTTCACATTTTTTTGGCATTTGGTATGAAATCCCATGCCCTTGCCAAATACAATGGTAAGGCGTATAAGATGATTGTCCTTTTGTCGGTACCGGAACGTTAATCCGACACCCACTGTAAGCAGCGTTTTTTTAAGTAAGGACCAAATCATGACTGACGCCAAGAGCAATTCATCCAAACTTGTTAAACTGTTCCCTTTCCTTTTGTGGCTCAAAGGCTATCAGCCTTCCGACATCCGCAAAGACGGTCTGGCCGGCTTAACCGTTGCAGCCGTATTGATACCGCAGTCTATGGCCTATGCCATATTAGCTGGCTTGCCACCGGTCTATGGACTTTATGCGGCTGTAGCCGCCCCGCTGATTGGCGCCATGTGGGGTAGCCTGCGTCAACTGGCCACCGGCCCCATTGCCATTATGAGCCTGTTGGTGTTGACCACCCTCAGTCCCATGGCCGAGCCGGGCAGTCCTGAATTTATCGAGCTCGCCTTTTTACTGGCATTTCTGGTGGGTGTTATCTACTTGATTATCGGCCTTTTCCGTCTTGGCGAAATCATGTCTTTTATTTCCCATTCTGCCGTCAAGGGATTTACATCCGCAGCCGCTCTCATCATCACCGCCACCCAGTTGCCCAATTTTCTGGGCCTTTCCGTGGAGCGGCATGAATACATTTTTCAACAGCTTCTGGACATCGTCACCAGCCTGCCCGAGCTGCATCCCATGACCATGGGCATTGGTCTGGTTGCTTTTGCGGTGATATACGGGGTCAAGCGTATCAAGCCCACTTTTCCGGCCAGTATTGCAGCTCTGGTTCTAACGACGCTGGCGGTATTCTTTTTTAAACTGGATCAAAGCGGTGTCGCCATTCCTACCCGGTCAGTGGTTCTTTTTCACGCACGGCCATCAATTATGCCAGTGGCGCCAGAAGCGGTATTGCCAGCGCCTTTTCGAGTCTCACCGTCATCATTTCACTGCTCTTTTTGACACCGATTTTCACGTATATTCCCAAGGCCGCCTTGGCCGCCATGGTCATCAGCGCTGTGCTGTTGTTGTTTCATCCCAAGGATGTTTTCAAACTCTGGAAAATGAACCGCCACGATGGCATCGTCGCCATCACGGTTTTCTTCATCTCGCTCATCGCCGCGCCCGACTATGCCCTGCTCATCGGTGTTTTGATGTCCCTAATCTTTTTTCTGTGGAAAACAATGCGTCCCAGCATCACCCGGATTTCCAAAGATCCCTACTTGAACATGTTTGTCAATGCCGACCTCTATGAAAAGCCCTCCTGTCCGCAACTCCTGCACCTGCGCTCGGACAACGTCATCTATTTCGCCAATGCCGGGTACACCATTGAAAGTATTCTGGGAAAGCTGGATCAAGTGGAGACTCCCGTTAAGTACCTGCTGCTGGACCTGCAGGCCATGGGATTCATCGATATTACCGGTATCGACGAATTGCGCGTTCTGATGGAAGAAACCAAAGAACGGCAGATTAAAGTAGCCTATATGGGGATTAACCAGCCAGTAAGGGAGACATTCAAAAACTCAACTTTTATTGAAGAAATCGAACCCGATTTACTGATTGAAAACCGTGGCCAGGCCATCCAGGTCATCTTTGATCAGTTGGACCATCAATATTGCCGGGAAGTCTGCCCGTATACGCTGTTCAATGAGTGCCCCCAGGTCAAGGGTAAAAAGAAGGATGGTGATAGCGATGATGCCAGTTGGGCGGGACAACCGATACATTTCCCACGTATCCAGGGGGCCGATGTTTGCGGGCATATCGTTGCCGTGGGTACGGAAATAAACGCAAGTCGAATTGGCGAGAGAGTGTTAATCGAACCATGCTTGAGAGAAGCTAACAAAAAAATTCTCGACCCTCCCTGGTATTTTGGCTCTGAATGCGACGGCGGCTTTGCCGAATATACCCTGGTTGCAGCGCGACACGCCTATAAAATTGACAGCGACATGTCAGACACCGACTTGGCCTCCTTCCCATGCGCCTACGCCACTGCCGAAAATCTGTTGACCCGCGCCAATGTTCAATCAGAAGAACGTGTTTTGGTAACAGGTGCCTCCGGCGGTGTTGGATCTGCTGCGGTCCAGCTGGCCAAGGCGCGCGGTGCCTATGTTTGGGCCATGACCAGGCCATCCAAATCGGATGCGTTACATGAACTGGGTGCCGATAAGACAGTTTTTCGAGAAACAGACTTGCGTGAGGATCCGGGTACTAACAGTGTGGACGCAGTGATCGACCTTGTTGCCGGTGATAAATGGCCCCACTATCTGGAAGTTTTACGGCCCGGTGGTCGCTATGCTGTAGCCGGTGCCATTGCCGGTCCGCTGGTTGAATTGGATGTCCGAACCCTTTATTTAAAGGACCTCAGTCTGTTTGGCTGTACCGTTCTCGAACCAGAGGTTTTTGCGAATTTGATCAAACGCATTGAGCACGGTGACATAAAACCTTTGGTGGCCCAAACCTATAGGCTCGAAGAAATCAGCGACTATTGATATAAGACGTATCGCATGTTAAGATAGTGAATCTCGCTGACCTCAACGCCATTTCTCTTCTCTTACGGGCTCTCACAAAATCACATTAAAGGAGGGTTCAATGCTTGAAGCGACAATCCTCTCCGTAATAGCCTTTCTGGTAGCTATGCTGGTGATTTATATTTGGGCCAGTCAAAGAAACTTGGCAAAAGCTAAACCATTAACACCTCAGGATTATTTATGGAAACTAAAACAAATTACGGGTAAGAGTGAATACGAAATATTCCAAATTGCCGCCAAGGATAAAGGTTGGACGGATGACTGGTTGGAAAAGCACTTTAGGCGCTATTTGGAGGAGCAGGTTTTGCCTATTTATGTGCAACAATTCATTGAAGATGGCAAGGCATCTATCGGAGCCTACCGGCCTAGGCTGGGCAATTTATTCAATAAGAAAGTCATTATCTTTTTCAGCCTTTTTTCCATATTGGTTATCGGCGGTTCTTTCTTTTTTTGTCTCTACATTTATCCAAGGATTTATCCGTTTCGGACACCCGACGGCGTGCCTGTTCCCAGATTCGCTCGGCCCTATTATTTTAAGGCAATTTCCTTAGCCGATAGAGGCCGATATGAAAAAGCCTGTGTTGAATTGGAAAAAGTTTGTGAATTAGGCGAATGTGAATACTATGAAAAATATTGTCTGACACCAAACGCCAGATTTAATGAAAACAATAATTAGATGCATCGGAAGTATATCCAACACGTCAAAGACTTGAAAAGGATTTAAAATGGACAGGAAATTATTGGCATATATTTGCATTACGGTCATTTCGATTGCCGGGGCTATCGTCATTGGGGTGTTGGTCTACAACCCCGATAATTATAACTTTCCAGATGGGCATCATTTCCATAGAGTAAAAAGTGATAATCCATATGAAACCCATCATAAAGAATTTTTTTCCAGAGCTGAGCATCGCCCGCAGAATGAAGCGTATACGCCGTTAAAAAAGCTCATCGGGGGAATTTGCGCTTTAGCACTGTTAGGATACCTGTTAGTCATTTGTTTACAAAAGCTTATACGGGACGACAAAACAGATTCAGTTGTTTTAGCGAATGCGCTTCACAACATATCACTGAAATCCGGTCGAACCGAATATGAGCTGTTTGTAAAAGCCGCTGAGGAGTGGTCCATACCGAAAGCCCAAATTGATAAGGATTTTAGAAATTACATGGGTGCCAATGTGCTGCCTTACTATGTAAAAGATTTAGTTAGAAAGAATAGTGCTGACATTAACGACTCATTAGTAAAAGAAAAAGAAATGAAGTTCTCATCCAAATGGGATTTGGTAAAAGCGCTGCTACTTTTTCCCGGCTGCTTTTTAATCCCTTACTTTTTGATACTTATCCTTCGACCCTATCTTTCTCACAATTTTTAACCCGCAAAATGGATTAAAAAATAGTAGACGGTGACCAGCATAGGTCCTACCATCAATAGGCTCCGGAATTTTCTCTCCTGAAGCTCAAATATCCGCTACAACATCAGCAACCATAGGTCAGATTCCATTATAGGGATACGCCTTCACCATGGATTTGAATCGGAACATACTTCTGACAACGGGTATAAGAGTGGCCTTCGGAATACGGGTAAGCCAGCTGAGGCTCGAAAATTCTGCCCATAAGACTCAAAGCCAATTTGACTTAATCTAAATAACTCGGTATTGAGACTTGCAAGATGCTGTCTGCCATTTTCACAACAGCTGGTTTTTTACTTGAATTTAAAACATAATAATTAAACGTCAGGTATATTTCAGGAAATGAAGCTCCCCGCAGCAAGACTTTCGACCAGAAGTTCGGCCATGTCGACGGAGGCCTTCGAGTGAGTCCAGCCGAACTCCTTGCCGAATTCGAACCTTCACTCGAAGTCCGCAAGTCGGGCTGCTGCCGGGTATCTAAACGAAGGCGATTAAACATCGGAATATAAATCAGGTTGATAAATAGAGGGGAAAACGTGAAGTTCTATAAAGTAAGCTATGTCGTTGCGATCATTTTGATTTCATTTACGATTATGGGCTGCGATCCGCCACCGGTCCCGGAAAAAAAACCCGTGATCAGACCGGTGGTGACCTATAAAGTACCCGATTTTGTTGAGGGCCGCATAAGGGCTTTTACAGGCACAGCCAAAGCCGCCTTGAAGACCTACCTGAGTTTCCGTGTGGGAGGTGAAATTACCCAAGTCAATGTCAATTTGGGTGATTATGTTAAGGCCGGCAAGGAAATTGCCAGTCTGGATGCCGCCGACTACAAAATGCGGGTCCAACAGCAAGAGGCTGAACTCGCGCGCGTGGAGGCCGCATTAATCCAAGCCCAAGCCGCTTTCGATCGGATCAAACAGCTATATCAAAAGCGAATTGTGGCCAAATCGGAAATGGATGCGACCAAAGCGAAGTATGATTCCACCATGGCTCAAAAAGATTCCGTTACCGAAGCCTTAAAATTGAGCCGCAAACAACTCACGTACACCATTCTCAAAGCCCCGATTACCGGCGACATTTCAGACGTATTGATTGAAGCCCACCAGGTGGTTCAAGCGGGTCAAGCCATTGCCGCTATTACCACGCGTGGTCCCATTGAAATGGAAATAAGCGTACCGGCCCGGCTCATCGGACGCATTAAAAAAGGTGCCCGGACAACCGTCAGATTTGATGCCCTACCGGACAACAAATACCAGGCAACGGTAAAGGAAGTGAGTGCCGTCGCCGGTGAAACCAGCACCTATCCCGTTACCCTCATACTGAACAATAAAGGAAACAAGATTAAACCGGGTATGGTGGGCGAAGCCACGTTTATGCTGAAAGCCACAAGCGGTGATTTCCGTGTGATCGTTCCTGCCGAGGCAGTGGTCGGCGCCCCGGGGAAAGAATACTTCGTTTGGGTTGTTGGACCTGAAACCCTTACGGTTTCCAAACAGGCGGTCACCATCGGCAACCTAACCTCCACAGGATTACAAATCAAAGCGGGTATCGAACCGGGCACTTTAATCGTAACCCGCGGCGTGAATCGCATGGAAGCGGGTATGCCGGTCAGATTGCTTGAATAAAATCGTGTTCCACGATTTTATAATAACGCGTACCTTTCGCCGCAGGGCGAAAGGTATCGTCGCTCCAATACGGAAGACTGAAATCTCTCTCCCAGCAGCCAGCTACTGGGTATTACGGGATTTTAACGAAATTCTTCGAATTTTGGCACTGCACTTTCTCAAAAAAAGGATCTTTCTCCATAATTTGAATTCGTGCCCTTCCAGAAATTGGCAAATTTGTTTGAGAGCAAGGCATTGGGAAAAATTATACCACAGACATATGGTTTATATTTCGATGATAACATTTTTCTCATAACGCAGGTATCGCACAAATTGGCTCTTTATGGATGGGCACAGATTAGGAAAGTTATATGAACATACCATCCTGGTGCATTCGGAACAATCGAACCAGCTTTTTCATTTTGGTGCTATTTGGCCTTTTGGGTCTTCAATCCTACCTCACCCTTCCCCGTTTGGAAAATCCGGAATTTGTCATGCGCGTTGCCATGGTTCGGACCATTTTCCCCGGGGCATCGCCCCTCAAGGTTGAACAACTGGTTACCGATCCAATCGAAGAGAAATTGAGAACCGTTGCGGAAATAGACACGATTACGTCCCAGTCTTTAAACGGTATGTCCCTTATTATCATCGAGGTCAAGGAAGCGTTTAAGGACATGAAACCCATTTGGGACAAGATCCGCAATAAAGTTTCGGATGTGAAATCTGAGCTTCCGGCCGGCGTACTGGAACCCTTTGTGGATGATGAATTCGGCGATGTCTACGGTATCGTGCTGGCATTGACTGGCGACGATTATACCTACCGCGAGCTCAAAGATGTGGCCGATGATGTGCGCAATAATCTGCTGGTTTTGAGTGATGTAGCCAAAGTCGATCTTTACGGTACCCAGGAAGAACGCATTTTTGTCGAGTTTTCCAATACACGCTTGGCTGAAGCCGGCATCAGCCCGGCATCATTGGCAGACGTGTTACGCCGTCAAAACATCGTACAACCAGGCGGCAATGCCAAAGTGGGTCCCGATCGCATTGTCATTGAACCAACGGGTGAATATAAAACCGTTCAGGATATAAAGCGCACGGTTTTGCGGCGACCCGGGCAGGCAGGGGCCCTATATCTGGAAGACATCGCCGATGTGTGGCGTGGCTATGTGGATCCACCCGGCGAAATGGCCCATGCCGACAGTCAATCCGCCCTGGTGCTGGCCATTAGTATGGCGGAAAATGGCCGTATAACCGATCTGGGCCCGTCTGTTATGCAAAAACTGGAAGGGCTGACTGCCGATCTACCCCATGGATTGGATTTCCGCGTCATCGCATATCAGCCCAAATTTGTGCGCAAAGCCATCAATAACTTTATGTTAAACCTGGCGGAAGCGTTTATATTTGTCTTTATCGTTGTACTGCTGTTTACGGGTTTACGTACGGGCATCGTAGTTGGCATCCTGGTCCCCATGGCCATGTTGTTGTGCATGGTTCTCATGCCGGTTTTCAATATCAACCTGCAGAAAATCTCCATCGCTTCCTTAATAATTGCCCTGGGTATTCTCGTGGATAATGGTGTCGTGGTGAGTGAGGAAATCCTGGTACGTCTGGCCCGCGGTGAAGAGCGCCTGAAAGCCTGCAGCCGGGCAGCTGCGAGCTTGGCCATGCCCATGCTGGCCGCCACGCTTTCCACCATATTTGCCTTTTTACCGATCCCCATGGCGCAATCGACCACAGGCGAGTATTGCTTCTCATTGTTTGTTGTCATGACGATCACCCTGTTAACCAGTTGGGTGCTGGCCATGACCATGATTCCCTTGTTGAGTTTTTATTTGCTCAAACCCAAACTGAAACAACAAACCTTCTCCACTCTTTTCTACCGGTTCTATCGCAGCTTACTGGTCATGAATCTAAAGGCACGTCCGCTGCACGTCTTATTGGTAATCGGGTTGACCGTTTTGGCCATCTGGTCCTTCAAATTTGTACCGACAGTATTCTTCCCGCCCAATGAACGTGAAATGTTTTTCATCGATTTATATATGCCCCATGGCACGGACATAGAAGTCACCCAGCAACGTGCCAGTGAGTTGGAAGAACACCTTCTGGAAATGCCGGAAGTCACCACCATCGGTACGTTTGTGGGCAATCCCGGCCCGCGCTGGTATTTATCGCTGGATATGTCCGATAACGGTACCCATTATGTGCGCATGGTCATCAACACGCAATCCACCCCGGATGTGGACCGTGTGCTGGCAAAAGCCAAAACTTACATGGACAATTATTTTCCGGAAGTCCGCTACGTGGCCAACAAGCTCGAAAACGGCCCCCCGGTGGGAGCTCCGATCCAGGTTCGCATTTCGGGACCGGACATAAAAACAATCTATGCGTTACGGGATCAACTCTTTGCAGAGATGAAACAGGTATCCGGTGTGGTCAATGTTCGCGATGATTGGGGCGAGTGGACCAAAAAAATGCGCATCTATGTTAAACAGGATGAAGCCAAAAAAGTCGGATTCACCAGCCAGGATATTGCCCTGTCGCTCATGACCCAAATTTCCGGATATGAAGCCACCGAATATCGGGAGGGTGAAGAAATCATTCCCATCCTGCTGCGTTCCAAAGACAGCTACCGTGAAGACCTGGGCCGGATTGAAAGTATGAATGTCTATTCCTGGCAGGATGGACGGTCGGTTCCCTTGCTCCAAATTGCCCGAGCAAAAATGCGTTGGCAACCCAGTAACATCCGGCGCCGGGATAGCCAACGCACCATGACGGTTAAGGCTGATGTGGATGGCCGTTTTGCCAGTGCCGTCATTGCAGACATCCAACACCGTATGACGCCGGTAATAAACTCCGAAGAATGGCCCCTTGGGTACAAATTGGCATACGGCGGGCAATTTGAAGAGAGTGCCAACGCAACCGCATCCATTCAAGCCAATCTGCCGTTGGCCTTCGGTCTCATACTGCTGTTGCTGGTGCTTCAGTTTAATTCCATGCGGCGTATGCTGATCATTATCCTCACCATTCCGCCCATGATGTTTGGTATCACCTTTGGCCTGATCGCCACAAAGGCCCCCTTTGGGTTTATGGCCATGCTGGGCATGATCAGTTTAACCGGGATTATCATCAATAATGCCATAATACTCATTGACAGCATTGAAAAAGAACGCGCCAAGGGGCAAACACCCCAAAACGCCGTTGTCGTAGCAGCCCAAAAAAGGCTGCGGCCCATCATCATGACCGCCACAACCACCATCGTGGGCTTGCTGCCCCTTTCGCTTCAAGGCGGTGAGATGTGGCGTCCCATGGCCAACACTCTGATTTTTGGCTTGGCCTTTTCGACCTTGCTTTCGCTTGTATTGTGCCCGGTCTTGTATTCGTTGTTTTTTGGCATCCGTTTTCGCGGTTACCAATGGGCAGGCAATGGGTGACACAAAAGGAGTCTCAATGGGAACATTTTTATGACAACCGCTATAATTATCCCTGAATCCGTTTAACCGTTTTTTGGTGTCCGTACGGGTTTGGCGAGTTTGTATTGATTCGGCCATTCCAGATCGACACCCAGGTCAATCGCAGCAATCATTGGCCAGTAGGGTGATCGCAACAATTCACGACCCAGCAAAACGGCATCGGCCTGCTCGGTTACCAGTAGCTGTTCAGCCTGGGCGGGCGCTGTAATCAAGCCGACCGCGCCGGTTTCGATACCAGCGGCTTCCCGGATAGCTGCCGAAAACACGGTCTGGAAACCGGGCCCGGCGGGAATTTTGGCATCGGGAACGGTTCCGCCGCTGGAACAATCGATAAAATCAACGCCCAACTGTTTGAGACGGCCGGAGAAATCGGTGGCCTGGGAAAGGTCCCAACCGTTTTCGATCCAATCGGTGCAGGAAATGCGTACAAACAAGGGCAGGTTATCCGGCCACACTTTTCGAATCGCCGCTGCAACCCGAAGGGGAAATGACTGCCGGTTTTCCAGGGTGCCTCCCCAGCTATCCTTTCGAAGATTCGATATGGGAGACAAAAATTGATGCACCAGATAGCCATGGGCCATGTGAAGTTCCAGTACCTTGAATCCCGCTGAATAGCTCCTTTCGGCGGCCTTCACAAACGCATCGACAATCCGATCCATATCTGCTTCGGTCATCTGCCTGGGTAAGGGATAGCCTTTATCAAAGGCAACAGGACTGGGTGCAATCGGTTGCCATCCGTTTTCTTCAACCGGCAACGGCAGACCACCCCGCCACGGTAAATCGGTTGCGGCTTTCCGTCCGGCATGTCCGATTTGAATCCCGGGGACCGCGCCCTGAGCCTCAATAAAGGCGGTAATCGATTTAAAAGAATCTGCCTGCGCATCTGACCAGATACCACAATCATGTGGTGAAATTCTTCCCTCCGGGGAGACAGCTGTCGCTTCGGCAATCACCAAACCGGCGCCGCCGACTGCCCGGGTGCCCAGATGCACCAGGTGCCAGTCGTTCGGCATTCCATTGTCACAGGAATATTGACACATGGGTGAGACAAATATTCGATTTTTAAATACGACCCCTCTCAATTTTAAAGGGGAAAACAGCTTTGCCATGTCCCGACCTCCCATCCGGAATTTGAAATCCCCGCTGCATGTAGCGGGAATTTCAAATTTAAATCGTCATTGCCGCCTCTTGGCCTTCAAAGATAGCCGCCATGGCATCGCGTGGGTCCTGGGCATCACCGATTACAAAAAGCTTGCATCCCGCGTTTTTTAACTGTTTTGTCAACGCGTCGTTCGGTTCGGCACCGACTGAAGAAACAATCTGATCGAAGCAGTCCAACTCCTGAGATCCGGTTGGGCCATCGGTTAACAAGCATGCATTCTGAACACACACGGCCTTTGTTGACGTGATTATCGATACGCCTTGGTCTGCAAGCCGCTGCAGTAAAAACGATCGAATGGCGGGATGCATGTCTATTCCGATTTCCTCCCGCATCTCCAGGATGGTAACTTTTTTACCTTGGCGTGACAGCAAATCAGCCATTTCCACACCCGTATCACCGCCTCCCAGCACCAACACTTGCTGGGCAACATCGACCTCTTCCTTGAGTACCTGCTCATCGGTGATCACATCCGCCCCTTCACAAAATCCGGGTATGATTGTGCGGGCACCGGTAGCCAATATAATCGCGTCCGGTTTCTCCTTTTTGAGCAAGTTCAAATCGAATGGCTTGCCTTTGATAATTTTTATTTGTAATTTTTCCAACTGCAAGCTCAGGTAATCGATGAATTCCTGTAAACAAGCTTTACCCGGCGGCAAAGCAGCCAGTCGAAACTTGCCGCCCAATTGATTCTGTTTCTCGAACAAACAAACCGCATGCCCACGCAGAGCCGCAATTTGGGCCGCTTTCATACCGGCCGGGCCGCCGCCGATGATCCACACTTTTTTCGGTTGATCGGCTTTGCTCTGCACTGTGAGCCAGCCCTCCCGGCTTACTTCCGGATTCACGGCGCAGCGCAAACTGCCAATTTTGACCAGACTGATAGAGCAGCGGTTGCAGGAAATACAAGGAACGATGTCTTCAAACCGCCCCGCTTGTGCTTTGCGAGGCAGATATGGGTCGGCGATCAGGGCCCGTCCCATCGATACCATATCCGCTTTGCCTTCAGCGATGATCTGATCGGCCATCTTGGGGTTGCGGATACGACCCACCGCGATGACGGGTATGTTGACGACCGACTTAATCCCTTCAGCCAGGTGAACGAAAGCTCCTTCCTCCAAGTAGTAATGGGGAATCAAGGGAAACGGAGATGACGATTGACAGGCAGACACATGAATCACATCGGCCCCGTTTGCTTCCAGGGCCTGGGCAATGTCCTGGCTGTCGCTTAGACTCAGACCGCCCTCCATGAACTCATCGGCACTGATGCGACAACTGATGGGAAAGTCCGACCCCACCTGCTCACGGACCGCCCGCAATGTTTCCAGGGCCATTTTCATCCGTTTCTCTTTGCTTCCGCCATATTCATCGCTGCGCTGGTTGACGATTGGCGATAGAAATTGATTGATGATATAGCCATGGGCCATGTGAATCTCAACACCATCGGCACCAGCCGCCTGCACCCGTGCAGCGGCAGCCACAAAATCTCCCTTTAGATCTTCTATTTCTGATAGGGACAAGGCCCGGGGGGTTTCATCCCGCAAGGGACATCGCACGGCCGAAGGAGCCACGATTGGCTGCCCGGTGGTTTGAGAGGATGTCTGGCGCCCGGCATGGTTGATCTGGATAAACACCTTGCCGTCCTCGGCATGAATGGCATCGACCAGTTTCCGAAAACTTTTGGTATGATCGTCAGTACTAATTAACAACATGGTTGGAAAGGCACGGCCATCCTGTCGCACAGCCGTATGCTCGATGGTTATATATCCGACACCGCCGCGCGCTCGTTCAGCATAATAGGCAATAACCTCGTCAGTTACATGGCCATCTTTGTCGCCCAAATTGGTTGCCATAGGCGGTAATACAATACGGTTTGAGATTTCCAATGCATTGATTCGTATGGGGCTAAAAAGATGGTTTAGCGATTTCATGGATGTTCTCCTCTGGTCTGATATGCTGGGCTATTGTCAGTGGCATAGATCGCTATCAAAGCCCAGAAAATTGATAGCACCCGGAATCTGCTCATAGAATCCGATTTGGGGATTCAGCCGGTCGCCATAATGGTCAAATGCAACCCGGCCGGTAGCCCCGTTATAGTGCGTCATGCTCAAAACATGTTCTAACACCGATTGGCGATTCAGCGGTGCCGCACGCAATATGGCCTGGATCAGAATCCCGGCGGCATCATAGGCTTCGGCTGAATAGACCGAATGGGGGGTTTCAAAACGGTCCTGAAAGACTTTGCCAAAGCTTTGTGCCGAAGTCTGTACGCTAACATCCGTGCTGGCATTCGAATAAAACGGTCCTTTTACGCCGGCTTCGGGCGTTTCCAGGTAGCGGGAGGCCTTGAGACCGTCTGTCCCCAAAAAAACAGATCGAACACCGGCCCGGCGAAGTTGGGGCGCCAGGTGCAGCCCTTCTTCCTCAATGACCCCAAAGAAAATAGCCTCCGGTTGGACGGCAACCATGTCATGCGCAAGGGTTGAGAAGTCGACCTGTCCCCTTCGAATTTCCTTGACGACAACAATATTGGCACCCAGGTCCACGGCCCGTTTCTGGAAAACCTCCGATAGCGGCTTTCCAAATGACGATCCATCGTGGATAATCCCGATTGTATTTGCGCTTAGATACCGGAGCGCAAATTCAGCTGCGCGTTCTCCCTGATACCCATCATGACCGACCATGCGAAAAAATGATCGCCGGCCCATGCGTGTCAGTTTCAAATTGGATGCCGCCGGCGATATATGCGCAAGGTCAGCTCTCTGATAGCACTCACCGGCCGCAAAGGCAGCCTCACTGTTCATGGGTCCCACCACCCCCATCAGACCATCGTCATTGATAAACGCCTGTGCCACTTCGATTGCGGCTTCCTTTTCATCCCGGTCGTCACCGACCACGAGTTCAAGAATTTCCGATTGATTTCCGTGACGGTTGGCTTGCTCAATCGCCAAAGTCACAGCATTTACGATGGCACGCCCATGAATGGCCTCATGACCACTGAGTACGGCCGAACAGCCGATTTTGATCACATCAGCCATTGTTTGACCCATTGGATTTTCGTTTGAAACTGCCCGAGTGACTTACCATATTGAAAACCCACCCTCTACCTTGATGGCTTGCCCGGTGACAAATGAAGATGCCTCCGATGCCAAAAATACAGCTACCCGCGCGATTTCGATCGGCTCGGCAAAACGTTTCATTGGATAGCGATCCGTAAAAAATTTCAGCCGGGCTTCTGGATCCTCACTGGCATCAAAGAAACCTTTGGCCATGGGTGTCATGACATCTCCCGGCGAAATGCAGTTGGCCCGGATGTTGTGCTCGGCATAGTCATAGGCGAGTTGACGCGTCAATGCGACGATCCCGCCTTTGGAAGCGCAATAGGCCGCCTGGTTGGGAGAAGCCACATGGGCCAGTATCGAAGCTGTATTGATAATCGTACCGCCACCACTTTCCATCAATCTGGGGATTGCAAATTTGCATCCCAGAAAAACCCCTTTGAGGTTGATATCGATCGTACGATTCCAGTCTTCCTCACTGGTTTCGACAATCGGTTTTGCAATATCAATACCGGCGTTGTTGAAGATACAATCCAGCTGGCCAAATTGATCTACGGTTCGGTCGATCAAGGCCGCAACGTCCTGACTGCTGGATACGTCTGTGGGAACGCTGATGGCCTGCCCCCCGCGCTCTTGTATCATGTTGACCGTTTGCGTGGCTGCCTCAGCATCAATGTCTGCAACCGCCACCGCGGCCCCCTCTGCTGCAAACATAAGCGCCGAGTCCCGTCCGATTCCAGACCCCGAACCTGTAATTATCGCTGTCTTGCCTGCTAGATTCACGCATGCCTCCTTAAATGATAACCTGCATACAGGGACCAATCACCCCAATCCGCCGCCTGCGCCACGCTTGCGGCATTTGAAATGGTCCCAGAAATGACATGGCCGAACATCCCGGAAACAGATCGATCCTGGAAGTCGGCCATGATGAGAACAGAAAACTGATGAATTGATTTGTGTCCGGGCCGGTTAACAACCGACCCGATCTTCATTCAAAACATATTGCTTAGTATGTTTTTTCGCCACGAATAAACGTGCCGATCCATTTGTCTTCCAGTGCATCCAGGGTGCCGGCAGCGCGGTAATAATCGATCCAGTTCATGACCCAGATCCACAAATCCAAATCCTGTTTGCGCATGGCCGCATGACCATATTCCTGAGAAACAACGATGGTCTCACCGCTGCCGTCGGTCATGACCTTGGTGGTTTCAGCATGCTTGCGCGTGTAGGGAGCCGCCATGTACATATCGGTGAGACATGCGTCGGCTCTTCCTGACTCAACTTCCATAAAGGCCGCTTGTTGATCCGGCAAGGATCGAATTTTGGCTTTTTGAAAGATCATTTTGGCCGCTTTTTCCGAGGTGGAACCCAGTAGACAGGTAATGGTTCTATCGGGTGTGTCAATCGCCTTCAATGAAGTCAGGTTGTTCTTTTTCTGCACGATCAGGACGACGTCTGTTTTTTCGAGACGGGGGCTGAAGTTGACCGCCAGTGCCCGTTCCGGGGTATTGGTATGTCCGGCCCACAGAATGTCGAC
>Ga0180436_10003311_pt1 | contig 14864 bp, 5 predicted proteins | sample SS_ome_2_FD_132434 | JGI IMG/M metagenome (GOLD analysis project Ga0180436, IMG submission 132434) | Hypersaline lake sediment archaeal communities from the Salton Sea, California, USA - SS_3_S_2 metaG | ecosystem: Environmental > Aquatic > Non-marine Saline and Alkaline > Hypersaline > Sediment...
GCCGCTATTGCTGTTGTCACTGTCGCGGAGCTTGACCTTAAAGGTAGTGGAACTACCTTCGTTTATCGGATTAGGATCGGCCTCCTCACCATAAAGATTGGTGTTGCGCTTGGATGTATTGACGGATCCACAACAGTAGGAGCTATTCCAATCGCTGTTGCCATCGAAGTAGGCACAGAAATCTTTTGAGCCTACGGTCGTGTGCGCAGGTACGGTCACTTGAGCCCAGCCGTCCGAGTCAGTATTGTCGGTGTAAGTCCGTCCATTGTAGACGAACCGCACTTGAACGTACGGTATCGGATCAGGCCAGAGAATGTCTGTATCAGTAAGTCTAGCCTTGAGAGTGACAGGCTTTCCCCATTTCACCGTCGATGGATTGGAACACGACATTTTTGTATCATCTTTTACCTTGTAGAATACAGTGATGCTCCACGAGTCGATTCGACCGCCGTAATTGGTCCAAAAATCTTCGACCGCCAAAAGCCATTCGTCGTTGACACTCTGATTTCTAAGATTAGACGAAGTGTATGTATCTGAATCGGCATACGTCTCGCTATAGCCGTCCCACCAGTCATCACCAGTCGCTGAGGGGCGATAGAAGGAGTAGTAGCCGTCCTCAATCAAGTTACTCCAATGGTCGGTACCAAACCAGCCCCGCAAATCAGAAACTCTATCATGGTCGATATTCCATGAGTACTCCACATGGTCTACCTTTGCACCAGCAGGTGCGCCGGAAATGGTTATCGGCGAATAAGCGATACTACCATCACTAAGGGGTTGATCGGTGGTCGTGGAGCCACTCCTGTTTTCAATGCCCATTGCTCCTAGCGCCAGGGCATCAACCGGCTCGCCCTTTGGCTTGACTTCGGGAACTCGAAGTCGTGCTTCAAGAGAACGCTCACTGCGGATTGGGTCGACTATAGAAGCGTCAGGAATCCGCAGGGAGTCGTGGGCCTCGTACCGCGTAGCTCTTATTCCTTCGTACAGTATCTCGAACTGCAGACCCTCTTTCTGCAGATATCCAATTTCCTCATCGAAAACCGTCAGTTCATGCGTCCCCAGATTGCTGAACTCGCCACCACTGGCGTTTGCAATCTCCAACTGTACCGAGTCTTGAATCACCAAATTGATTTTGTATACACGCTGTTGAGTGACTCCCTCATCTTTGGCGTGAGCCGCAAGGGGCAAAAGTGCATTCACTGCTAGAATGAATGCTACTATTCCGACCAGTCTAACAACTGGTCCCCTGAGCTTGATACTTGATTGACCATTGAGCATCTCGCGTCTCCTATGCTTGACAAACAAACTGAATCTCCAAAAGAGACCGCTCCCCACGCGAGGCAGTACACGATGAATTTTATTCGAGCTGTAGAGTGGCGGTTAAAGCTGAGCAAATATAAACGCACGGTTAGTTTGTGTCAACTATGCTCGACCAAAAGGTCCTGATTGCAGCGCTTGACCAAAGTAGATTGGCAAGAGTACCACAATCGAGCTTTCGTTCTCCGGATTGCTCAGAAGAGGTCCCACCAGACTTGACCGCGTGGTTTCCTCAGCGTCAAGTACCATCTAATTGACTTAACTCTACTAGATGATTCGATATCTCGCCGTCAAGATGCTCCTCGTTTACGTCATGCCATTTTCCTGAGAGCTGCGACGAGCCGTTTCTCTACCTGCAAAGAAAACGGCCACTCCAGATGGAGTGGCCGTATAAATACCGTAAGACAGATCGGATTACTTCAAGAGGACCATCTTCTTTGAGCTATTATAGTCACCGGCATCTATTCGGTAGAAATAGACGCCAGATGAAACTGGCTCATCAGACGAACTGGTACCTTCCCACACAAGCTGATAGCTACCAGCGTCCTGCTGTCCGTTCACAAGAGTAACTACTTTTTGTCCAAGGACATTGTAGATCTCAACTCTCACGTCGGTTGCCTTAGGCAGATCGTATTTGATCATCGTGCTAGCATTGAACGGGTTGGGGTAATTCTGGTGGAGTGCGAATGTACTTGGAACAGATTTCACCTTACTGGTGAAGCGCACGTCCACAGGCATCTTGTTGGCCTCTGAGTCGACTACTATAGTCGAAATGTGGTCCAGCCAATCACCTTCAAGGCCCTCCGCCTTCTTAACGCTGAAATACATCCAAAGGATATCCGATTGTCCTTCGGCGATATCTACTCTGCGCTCCATGTCGACAACACCAACTCTGATCTCGTTCTCTCCAGCCGAGTAGTAGATCGGCAAGCGAGGATCCAGATTCTGCGGAACGATCGAGTCCAATCTGACCGCAGTCTGATCATACGAGTAGGTCTGTTGGAACGCTGCAGCTGCGGCATCGATGCGGAGTGATACCTTAGTAACCAGTCCCTCATTTGACGTGGACTCCGCCTTGATGTCACAATCCGCAGCTGAAGCACTGGCAAAAGCAGCCGGACCAGTGAAGTACCCACTGGGAGTACAAGGTTCAGGTCCCTGGAGGAACAGGTAGTTAGCCAGGTACACGATATCCGATATGTCCCATGAGGCGTCACAGTTGACATCAGCCGCCTGCATGACATCGATCTCGCACTCAAAGCCAAGAATGAACAGAAGATCTGCGATGCACAGCAGATCCGAGATATCTGGAGTGCCACCGCTGGAGTTAACATCACCGGGGGTGTAGTCATCAACGATGCTGAGACTGAAACTCTTCGAGTTGTTCGCGTCATCGAGTTCCAGAACAGCATTCTCAGCGTCGACAACGAAGTGGAGAACTCCTCCGTCCCACTCCAATGCCGGAACCCAACTGAATGTGAAGGCCTGCTCAGCACTGGGCGACAGATCTAGAGCTATCGCCGAGTCTATCACAATCAAAGGGTCGCCTGGTTTCGGTTCGAGTAGGACATCAACCCAGGCAGATTCAACGTCACTTGTTCCTACATTGGCTACGATGACCTCTAGCGGAGCCGGCAGCCCGGACACGAGAGTTGTCCAACCTCCAGCTAAACCTGCTGATGCCAGGATTAAGTCTGCCTTTGGGCGGTAGAGAACATTGGCTACCTCATTGGTCTCGATTGCATCGTTGATATCGAACACAATTGTAGCACTGTTGTGGATCTCGGCTCCTTCCGGGAGACCTTCGTCAGCCCAGATGGTATAGGCAACGTGACCTTCACCGCGACCGGTGCTGTCGTTGGGCGGCAGGAACCCGGCAAAAGGATCAAGAGGTGCTTGCCCGGTAGCAGGATCGGTGGTCCGGAAGTACCAGTGAGCCAGACCGGTGCTGACATCGATACCGGCGTCGATCTCCAAACGGAGTCCCAGCGAATCCATGTCGAGAATAGTATGCCAGTAACTGGTGTTCCCCGGAGGAGTGAGCGTAGTTTCGCCGAATGAGATTTCACCAATCCTAAAGCGACGCCAATCGAGATTGGGGTCAAGCTGGTCAGTGATAGTCACATCGGTGGCCGGTGCCGAGGCATCGGGCATATTCTCGAAATAGACGGTGTACGGTATCACCTGATCCATGGCGATCAGGTTGTTGCCTTCCATTCCGTGAGGGCCATGTTTCTCATTCGGATCCCGAGGCGAGACGGGGTTGATGGGTTTTGGTGTCGCATTGCCCCTATCGCAACTACTTGCCCGATCGTGCTTCTCGATTTCGTCGCCCCAAACCTCGCGAAGACATGTTTTTGCACAAACTTCGGCACTACCTCCAGATCTCTCGCAATACTCCATACAGTCACCCATATCGTAATACTTGCAGACATCATTGTCTGTAAGTTCGTCACACGCAAACCAAGCCGCACCTGCACATGCGGCTCCGGCCCAAGGTCCTGCGGCGAGACCACAGACCGCTCCAGCTGCCACGGAGCAACCGAAGTTGACTGCCTTTCTATGCTTCTTGGGTACATAGAAGTCGCCCCGTTTATACGACCCTACGACATAGAAGTCAGACATATAGAGCGTGTCCAGAACCTCATGGTATGCGTCGACCCAAGAGGAACTGTCTTCCGCAAGTCCAACCAGTTCAGGCACCAACTCATAGATCTCCTCATGGTTGGCCAATACGCGCAACCTGTGGACCTCGGAGAATACGTGAATCATGTTCCGCAGCTCTTGATCCGTGAATATCTCGCAGAAGGCCAGAAGCGTCAGAGTGTCCGAAATACTTGTTACTTCTACATCGACATCGATATATTGTCCTGGCGGCACTCCGGGGGACAACACAATCTCCAGCGACTTTCTTCCACCAATCGTCGACATATCGCAATCCACACACGACTCAGAAGAACTAGAGACCGAGGGGCAGGACAGAGTGTAACTCCCATAATCGGGACCTTCAACTATCAACAGAAGATGCTGCGCATCAATGTTGGACTCGTTTCTTAGTGAGACAGTGTACTGGGCTGATCCGCCTGCTCTAACAACGTCTGGTCCCGCCATCTCCACTCGTATGTTGTCCCCCAAACTAGGCTCGACAACGAATGCGTTGGGATACCGCACTTCACCAGCACCATCCTTGGTGATGACGATGTCGTAGATCCCCCTGAGGGAATCAGCGAAACTGAAGATGTGCCAGGTAGTCGATGCTGAGTCGTGGTAAGACTTCAGAGTCGGAATGGTATGCGTGAAGTTCTCAAGGCTCATAGAGACCGTGCTGTCAAAGGAAGTTCCCTCTACGGTCACAGTCACAAACCCCTCGTCGCCACCTCGCATTGGATAGATACGATCAATTCCGAATGCCACAATCCCAGCACCAAGTTCGAAACCGCCCCCTCCGGAAGGTATCGAATGACCCACCAACATGACATAGTAGTCACCATCCTGTATGTCTGCCACATTGACTGAATAGTCGCTGGTGTCCAAGAAAGTGTAGCTGGCATCGTAGTCGACAAGTGTCGGCACGTCTCCAAACTTCACATACATCGAAGTCACTGCAGTTGAAGAATCAAAGTAGACTGCGAAACGTAAGTCGTCTGGATTTGCGCCGGTGTTCAACCGGAAGTACTGCCGTTCACCGGTGGCTATTGAACCAAAGTGTGGTTCGCCAAAAGAGAACGTAGGTACATCGACACCGATCCCATCGGTAGATGTCATCACGTTGTCCGACTCATTTGTCTCGCTGATATTGTTACGAATGTCAGTGCGGGCGATGACATAGTAATCGCCAATCTTGACTCCGGGCATATCGTCCTCGAGGGTACCCAGAAAATCTTCGGCGTTTAATGTCGCTGACCTGACATAGGACTTGCCTGCTTCGAGAGTCGCCGTTAGCTCAGCGGTACCAACCAAAGGATCGTCGTAGTTCCAGATCGTATCAAGCGAAAGGTAGATGGCATCGACCCAGCTTCCGACCACATCGTTGTCGGAGTCGTTATAGACAGTCCACGAAACCGTTGCAGGTTGTCCCGAGATAGTCGAGTCCGGTTTCACGATGCTGGTCACTACCAGGTTGACCGGATCGGGGATGATCAGCTCGCTGGCCGGATCACTATACGCCAGGTTGTTGTCCTCTGCTCCTGATTCATAGACATTGCTATTCTTGTCAGTTCTGACAAGGGCATAATAGATCCCGGATAGACCGGGGGGGATGTTGGCCTCGAAACTGACCACGTATGTTGAGTCTACCTGCAGTCTTCCATTGTGGGCCACCGATCCTAGATTCACGTCGGTGGGGTCGAGAATCTTGTCTTTAGACAAGTACACACCGTCAAACCATCGGTCCTCTTTGGTCTCGCCGATCCCATCGTTCTTCACGACCCAGTTGAGAATGGCCTTCTGCCCTGAGATTATGGAGTCAGGCACCCACACGCTGTCTATCACCAGGTCCGGGGGTTCCTGTACGAATACGACGACTGAATACGCGGTGTTGTCGGTCTCGTCCGTCTCTCCCAGGTCCTGTCCATCGTCAGTGGACCTAATGATGTAGTATTCACCCTCAACGGTGTTGGGCATGGTGGCAACAATCCTGCCGCTGTAAGCTGAGTCTGGTGGAAGGATGCCGAAATGTACTTTCTGACCGAGCCAGAGATCGTCCTCACGATTGAGAACCGTGTCGGTAGATAGATACACTGCATCAGTCCAGCGCGGTACGTTTCCGAGGGTCGCATACTGGCCAACATTTCTCACTCTCCACCCCACAGTCATCGTGTCGCCGGCAGGTTGGCCAACTACCCCAATGAATATCCCCTCATTAGTCAGATTGGTCCATTTCAGATCCTGCGGCGTGGGCTGAGTGATACTTATGGGATGAGTCTTGATGTTGTTTTCATCCCAATTGGCCAACGGAGGCGGCCAATGATGCTCGTACACGCCGTTGTCGGCGTCAGTAAACACCTTGAGGAAATACTCTCCCGATGACACCGAGGGCAGACTTACGTCGACATTCCTGGTGTATGCATCGCCGATGGCCAGAGTCCCGTTATATTCCCGGGAGTAGATCTCCGTGTCACCCTCAACGTCCAGACTTGAGTTCGAGGATAGGTAGACACGATCAATCCAGCTGTCGTCAAGGGTAGGGCCATCTCCGACGTTGCCAACTCTCCAGAACAGACCGTGCTTGAAACCTGAGAGGCCGCTGGAATCGGCTTCCAGAGCGATGATTCTGAGATCCGGTGAAGGCGTCAAAGCAACTGTCGTTGTCGACGCGGCCACGTTGTTGGTTTCACTAAGATGCTCGTACTCATCGTTCTCGGTATCCACAGCCACGACCACATACCATTCATCGGTGCTGTCGCTCAGACCCTCCGGAATCCAGACATTGGCCGACGATGAGTACTGCTCGGTCGTATCGAGATCGCCGTTGTGGATGATTGTGGCGAGAAGAAGATCCTCTCCCTTCGAAACGAACTCATCCTCTGACAAATAGACCTGATCTGTCCAGGAGCCTCTTCGAGTTGTACCGGCACCCAAGTTGGAAACTGTCCAGTTGACCTCGTAGGCCTTGCCTGTCCAAAGTGTATCGGCGGCATCGATCTGAGCGACCTGCAAATCCGGTGGAGGCGTAAGCGTGATACTGATAGCCAGCTGCGCCGTGTTGTTGCCTTCATTGGCATCCTCGAAGACGTCGTTGTCGGCATCTAGTTGAACGATCACGAAGTAATCGCCCTCTAATCCATCTGGAATTGCCTGGCTAAGACCTCGACTAGCCTGTTCCCCCGCATCAATACGACCCTGGTGCGTCGACCTGCCCAGCAGCAAATCGCTGCCTATATCCAGAGATGTGTCACTTGAAAGATACACCTCATCCGTCCAGGCGCTGGGTGCTGTGCGACCGGGTCCGGTGTTTTGCGTGATCCATGAAATCGACACAGGCATTCCTGACCACACCGTATCCTCGGCCACTGCGAGTGACGCAGGTACTAGATCCGGAGGAGTGAAGGAGATCGTTACGGGGCCTTCTGCAATCTGAATGTTGTTGTTCTCAAACTCCTCTGTGAGATTCCCATACCTGTCAACGAACACGATCGGGAAGTAGTCACCAGAGAGCTGGTTGGGAACCGTGAACCACCCGGTTCCATCATAGGACGAGTCTAACGGCAAGTCGCCGCTGAACGACTGATTCGATATATTTATGTCGACTCCTGGATCAAATGCAGAATCTTCTGAGAGATAGATTCCGTCAGTCCAGGAAGCGTGCGGAGTGGGTCCAGGTCCGTAATTCACGACCAAGAACTCAAGTTCAAGATCGTCCCCTGAGTTTAGTCCCGGTACCGACGCGGAGACCGAAAGAGGATCGAGATCCGGGTTCGGACGCGGTGAAATCGTAATCCGAATTGGATCGGAGAAGTTATTGGAGAGATCCGCGTCTGTGTATCGCATGGCTATATCGGTCCACACGAAGAGGAAGTAGTCGCCATCTAGATGTCCCGGCAAATTGGGAGAACTCTTGCTGCGGGAGTAAGACTGCCCCGGCTGCAAATCGCTACACTTGTAGTACCCGTCAGGATATCCACACAAACACAGATCGTTGCTTCCAGGAATGCTGTCGGTGGATATCATAATCCAATCGAACGCCCTCTGTCCGGCTGCGGCAGCTGACCCAAGATTGGAAACTGTCCAATTGACGCGAATGGGTGCTCCCGCCCAAGCGAATGATGGCACGTAGGTCGCAGCAACGCTCAAGTCGGCAGTCGGAGGCAATGAGTCTACGATGTCAATCTGCGATATCGAGTAGGCGGCGTTGTTGTTCTCCTGGGAGTGCTCATCGACATGATTGTCTCCATCGGCTACCACCAGCACATAACGACTACCGCTATTATGCCATGGTAGCTTCACACTCCGGCTACTCTGGAGGTAAGACTGTCCCGGTGCAAGGTATGAGAAGTTCTGGAATCTACCTAGGTACTTGTCTGAAGAGCTGTAGATTGTGTCGGTTGACAAGTAGAGACGGTCGTACCACATCGGAGCGTCCGTAGCACCACTGCCGTTGTTGGTCGTCGTCCAACTTACGGGAATGTGTTCTCCACATTTGGCGGAAGCAATGGTAGTGACTCCACCGGCAGCGAGGTCGGGATATGGACTCTGCATGGCCTGAGTAGAGCTGTCGGAAACCACTATGTTTCCAATAGGGAACGATTGCTCCGTGATAGTACCCAGGGAATTGGTGAATACTATCACATGGTACGAACCCGGGCTGTCATAGGGCAGTTCTACGGGGTGAATGTGCGTGTAACTCTCGCCTATCTCGAGATTGTTGGGGAATTCGAAGGAACCCCCGAATACATCATCCGCGTTACCGAAGACTGTATCTAGGGATATGTATACGTGATCAATCCACGTGCCATAGGCGACAGTATCACCCACGTTGTGCACTGTCCACTCGACATCTATAGCTTCGCCCGTCCAGCCGTCCGATGGTAAGGTGACATGAGTCACTTCTAGGTCTGGGCGGCTATAATGGATAGAGTCGGGTCTTACACAGCTCGAAGGAGTGTATCCACTCCAGACGTCGGAGCTGTCCGATATTCTCAGGCGATAGCAGTAGTCTATCCCTAGGCGCACATCTTGATCGACATAGGTGACAGCAGTAGGATCGAGCGATCCGATCCACGACAAAGCATCGGAGTGTACTCCTCGATAAACATGAATCTTCTTCGTGGTGGGGTGGGTAATGGCGTTCCAGGTCAAGACCACACTGTCAGTTGCGTTTTGGGCCATCAGTCCGGCCGGTACAGGAGGGGCCACCGGATCAACAACTGTAATCAAGCCCAGTGGGATATAGCTGTCATTGTGGAAATCGGCTTCGTAGTGGCCGATGGCCTGGCTCGATGTGTAGGTTGGGACATGCCTGCCAAAAACTCCATAAACGCCTGGAGAGGAAGGAGCCGCAAGTGAAGCACTGGCGCTGCTATTACGGCCTGGGTATCGACCGGGTATTCCAATTGACTCGGTGTCCTGTCCATCTCCTTCAACTCCAAGAGCGTGCCAGATTATGCACCCTGGGCAACCTGATCGACTCCAGGTACTGTAGCCATAGCTAAGCGTCACTCCCGCCCCCGGGCTGACGTTAATCACTCCTTCTTGGCCATTAAGAGTGGCGTTCCTGAATACTGTAGTATGATCCGATGTCACTGGGTTAATGCCTGCACCTGAGACCAAAACCTGGACCGTTTCCGCTCCAGTCTCGATATTGATCTCCGCATTGAAAGAGCCTACAATCTTCGGTCTGAACTGGATGGTCAACTGGCGCGACTCGCCACTGTCCAAGACAAACGGCTTTCGATCGATCAGGAAGTAATCCGGGTTGATTCCCCCAGGTAGTATCTTCTGGATTTCGATCGGTCCGCATCCATCGTTCGAAACGGTAATGACTCTGGTGCCGGTCGTATTAGTTACCTTAGAGCCAAAAGAAATACTACCAGGCGACACGCTCAGACAAGAGGCCGTGGTGAACTGACGAGTATCCGACCAGTCGCTGACGCCGCTCTGGCCAATGGTGATGACCCTCCAGAAATAGGTCGTACTACTTTGCAGAGATGACGCGAGTAACGATTCCTCTTCCAGTGCAGTCTCTTGGACTGCTATTGAATCGAAAAACGAGTCTGTCGAGATCTGGATGGCATACGAGATGGCTTCGGGTACTTCATCCCAGCTCAACGTCACAGGTATAGAGACATCCAGTGCTCCATCTGCCGGCGACACAAGGAGTGGTCGAGGATAAACGCTCGCATCGCATGCTCCCGGCCCGCCGAAAATCCCCATATCGTTTCTATCAGTTCCCATCGACGGCGGGAAACAGATGTCGTTATACTCTGGAGACGGATTGCCAGAGTCTATACAGCAGGAAGCCGGATCGAGGAGAGGCGAGCCGAATGTGAACATAGGATCACAATCGATCATCCCGACACCTGCGAAACCACCCTGTACATTGCTATAGCTGGCCGTAGCGCTACCCCAAATCTGTGTTCCATAGCTGCCCATGCTACCACTGGGATTGTTGAAGTAAACGATGGAGTTTTCCACGAATGCTGCACCGCTGTTAACATAGATACCGTGATGTGAGTTGTTCGCAAACACACAGTTTGTGAAGCGGGCACTGTCTGAACTGAGGAAGACTCCGGTTCCGCTACGATAGGCACCTGGCTCGTAGTAGCCGGCAATAGAGGTGTTCCCAGAAACGGAGGTGTTCTGAAACCAGACTTCGCCACCATTAGCAAACATTCCCGCTCCATAACTACGGCTCCTGGCAGCAGAAACACTGGTAGTATTGCTGTCAATCCTGGAGTTCTGCACCAGCAAGTTGCCCGCCGACAGAAAAATACCTGCGCCGTAGGAAAAGCCGTTTTCTCTCCCACCTATGCCGCTCTCCCAGCAATGCGTACGATTGTGTGATATCGTAGTGCCACGAATTGTAGCGTCACCCAAGAGATACAATCCTCCCCCTTGCACATATACACTGCAGTTCCAGGAGCCACAGGATGACGTAACACGATTACCCGATATTGAGGAGCCAGTTATATCAACATGTCCAGATGACGTAACTATATAGAGTCCCCCACCGTAATAGTTTCCGCCGCTCTCGTTGGGGTTAGCGATGTTGTCAGACACGTCGCACGAGTCGAAGACGATTGTACCGACTGGCATCTGTATATATGCTGCTCCTCCACTCGAAGTCGCCGTATCCTTCAGGAAGTCACAATTCCTGAAGATGAGTGAGTCGGTGCCGGTGGAATTGGTAATGTTCGCGTATACAGCTCCCCCAACAGCTCCTCGGTTGAACGCAAACTCACAGTTGTCGAATGACGGCAGGCAATTATAGATTCTGACGGCGCTGTTCTTGGAATCTGTCACTCGGCAATAGGCCATAGAACCTGCGTTCGCGCTGTTGTCAAAAACGATGCCCTGCCACCCTGTCGGATTGGAGTCACACTTCCGGAAGACAATCGTGTCTTGATTGGTGCCAAAGGCCTCAAGCGTACCATCCACCTCAAGACCGTGGTTGGAACAGAACTCCAGCACAACGCCGGGCTCCATCGTTAGCGTGGCGCCCGACTCCACGAGGATTGGTCCGGAAACCTGGTACGGGCTGCCGGCAACGGTCCATGTAGTATCAAAGGAAATAGTGTCTCCCGGGATTGAAGTCTGGGCTGAGACTACCGATGTTAACAGGATCGCCCACAAGATTGCCAAGACTAAACGCGATACTGGTTGCGAACTCAGGCATTTGCCACAAGCGCTGACATACCGAACGACTCGAACTGCTGAACCACTCATACCTAATATCCTCCGATGATACTGTAGATGACCTTAGACCATGACGTCTAAACAACTCCCGAGGTAACAATAGAAGCTTTGGGTGGGACATTCCCCCCTTGAGCACACCGTGTTAAAGTAGGACCATTTATCTACAATATCAACACCTTCTGTGCAGATAATGGAGATTTTCACATGTTTCAGCCACGGATCTAGCTATGTTTACTCACACAAAACGCTTTAGGCCTGCAGCGTGTACCCACTCCTCCGCCATGTCTGGATAATGTTATCCACTTGTTGCGCGACAATGAGATAGAGATGTGCGATTCAGCTCCCACGGCTTTGTGCCATTTCTGTGTCAAGCGCCTGAAAGGTCAAGAGGATTCGAGTGATTTCCTCGGCCGACGCACAGCAACAAGACTACTTCAACTCTGGCACCCTTTTTCTTCTCCCCTTGGTACTCAGTTTATCTATCCAAGCCATGACATCGTCCTCCTTGAAACGTACGAGATTCCGCAGCTTGACATGGGGTATGAAGTCCTGATGCGTCCACTGATAGATGGTGGACTTCTTCACTCCAAGGAGAAGCGCAATCTCGTCTGCGGTAAGGAGGCGATTCATGCTTCAGGTTGTCTCCGACTCTTGATTTGGTCTCAGTGTGTACTGACCATATGTTTCTAAAATGGCCGCATTGTACCTACCGAAAACCGGAAGAAATAAGAACTCTGAAGATTCCTCAAAACGCTCTCTCAGCCACGATCTCGGGCCAATGTGACTCATCACACTGCTTGAAAGATTAAGCGCGCTCAGCGTCGATTTGACCTCTCGTAAGTCGTTGGGGATCAATCCCCGAAATGCAACCGAAGAACAGGGCCTAACCATCATTCTCATCCACACTCAACTTCCGTACGCGATCAACCAAATCACCAGGGATCACGACCTGCCAGGCGCGGTATCCATTGGGTCCCCATTCAACCGCACGTTGGTAGGTTCCCTTCCACCGCAGCATGCGGTCACGGAACGCCCGATCTTCGACGTGAACCACGTATCGGCCATCGTACCATCGCCAGATTGTCAGCTGCCCGTCCAGCCCAACATCGTCTCTACTGTAGACTTCTCCATCTCTCTCGCAGGCATTCGCCAGTTTAGACATTTTGAATCCTCGGTTTGAATCTCTTTACGATCTCCTGCCTCCACTCCTTCCAACCCCACTTGTTCTTTACTCCCACGACCTTTGGATGATCTCCATCTTCCACCAGCCGATGCGGTAATCGAACAGTGTTTGGGAATCGCTAACTAAGGGCTGAATCTGGGTTCTTCCTCTTCAACACCCTCAACCTCTTTATGCTTTGGTTTGGTTTGGTCTGGTCTGGTACCAGTGGTGGAAACGCCGCGACGCTTTAGCTCTGCCTGCCGGCGGACGTACTGCTGTACTTGCTTAGCAGTTATCTCCTGCCACTTCACGAAGTTACGGAGATAAATGTAGATCTGGCCAGTCTCCAATTGACCCGACTCGATGCGCCCTAGGTCGTGCATTTTTGCACGCCACTTGGCCAATTGTCGGCCCGTGGTCCCGCAATTTTGCGCGAGGGAGGTCCATGAATCCGCGACTACCCTACCATCTTCGGTGCCCTCTTTTGCACGCAGTAGTAACTGAAGTAGGACTCCCCTCTCGCTAGAATTGAGGGCCAAGTACCACTCTTCGTGCAGCAAGAGGGTCCAGACCTTTACGTAGCTGATTGCCATGAAGTCTCTCCTGAATCTCGTCGATGCACCGTGACTCCGATGATCGACCGGTTAAAGCAAAAGCCAGCGCCGCCCCGTGTGGGGTAACGCTGGCTTATTATCTTGTCCCGCGTTGCGGGTGATTTATTGCCTTCTGCTAAGTGTGACTAGGCGATCAGCTTGATTGGAATCGGAATCTTCTCCTTACATTTCTTGCAGACCGTCACTGCTCCGTTGGGCCGTATCAATGTGATTCTGCCCCTCAACTCCTGGGAATCTCCTCGTCTTCGTATAACCTTCTCACCACATCGTGGGCATCGGATCTCAGTCTGATTTGCCATCAACTACAGTCTCCATAAAAGCGTGCCACATCATGGATGACCGGCACAATGTTCTGCGTATTCACCGACCAGTACTAGGCTTCAGCGGCGCATGGTCGGCAGCGGACAGTCACTTTAGCTTTCTTCTCCTGTCCCCCTCTCTCCCTCACCTTGTTCTTGTTTCTCCTGGGCTCTATTCTTAGTCATTGCGTTCGTGAACCGCTCAGAGAAGTGGGCTTGATATTCCTCCAAAGACATGAGACCCCATCCCAAGGGTGTCTTTTGGACCTTTCCTGTCTCTGCCAGACTTCTAAGTGCACGCCTTAGAGATGAATCTCTGACTTCGGTCTTAGCAGACTCTCTGATAGCTTCTTGGATCTGCCTCACTGTGAGTTCGCCGTATTGAAGCAATGCCTCAACCGCAAGCTTCTCAGGTGCTCCTCGAGGTAGTCTCTTCGCCCTCTTGTCACGCGAGGTGCCCTCTTCAAGGCCGCTTTCGCCCAGTATTGCACGCCTGGCGGCCTTGAGTTTGGTGATCCGATCCTCCAGAAGCCTAATCTGAGAATCGATCGCTTCCACTGAGGCTCGCATATGTTCATCTGTCAACTTCATGTGATTCCTCTCCAAAGGGAACGGATCTCGTTTGCGCTTCTCAAGTATAACACTAATCACACTAATTGTCAATAGCTATTCTCGAAAAAGCGAAAAAGTTTGCTATCTGTCTAATGGTTAGGCATTTGTAGGCCTGATGCGTTCTGAAATTAATCACACTATCACTATTATACCGACAGTATGACTAATCTCCCTTTAGCCGTCCATCTAACATTCCTCTAAAAGAGCTCGCCCGGAAATACGACATCGGCCGAAGTCGTTCTCGGAAAGAGATCACTCAACGAAACGAAAGTACGAGTAATTGACTTCCTTGCCCATTTTCGTATCTTGTGATTTAATCTGTGTTCGTACGGAGGGACTGTGCGCGTTTTAGTTCTGGAATCAGCTCGTCGAGCGATGCCCGCATCATGGACTTCCCCTAAAAAAGTGGACAGTTTTTTAAGGTAGGGTCCCGAGATTGTTCGAACTCGGCCGGGCTTCGCTGGCCCAGGGTCGAGTGTCGACGGACCCGGTTGTAGAATATCTCGA
>Ga0180436_10003312_pt1 | contig 14861 bp, 28 predicted proteins | sample SS_ome_2_FD_132434 | JGI IMG/M metagenome (GOLD analysis project Ga0180436, IMG submission 132434) | Hypersaline lake sediment archaeal communities from the Salton Sea, California, USA - SS_3_S_2 metaG | ecosystem: Environmental > Aquatic > Non-marine Saline and Alkaline > Hypersaline >...
CATGTCCAAGGAAAAGTTCGAAAGGTCGAAGCCGCATGTGAATGTGGGGACGATTGGCCACGTTGATCACGGCAAGACGACGCTGACGGCGGCCCTGACGATCGTTTCCGCGAAGAAGTATGGCGGTGAGACGAAGGCCTACGATCAGATTGACAATGCGCCGGAAGAACGCGAGCGCGGCATCACGATTGCGACGGCACACGTTGAGTACGAGAGTGACACGCGGCACTACGCGCACGTTGATTGCCCTGGACACGCGGATTACGTGAAGAACATGATCACGGGCGCGGCGCAGATGGATGGTGCGATTCTGGTATGCAGCGCGGCGGATGGCCCGATGCCGCAGACGCGTGAGCACATTCTGCTGGCACGTCAGGTTGGTGTGCCGAAGATCGTGGTTTACCTGAACAAGGCGGACATGGTTGACGACGCGGAGCTTCTGGAGCTGGTGGAGATGGAGGTCCGCGAGCTACTGGATTCGTACCAGTTTCCGGGCGACGACACGCCGGTGATCGTTGGCAGCGCGCTGAAGGCTGTTGAAGGAGACGAGAGCGAGATAGGCGTTCCGTCGATTGAGAAGCTGGTTGCGGCGATGGACGATTTCATTCCGATTCCCGAGCGCCCGGTTGATCAGCCGTTTCTGATGCCGATTGAGGACGTTTTCTCGATTTCGGGTCGTGGCACGGTGGTGACGGGACGCATTGAGCGCGGGAAGATCAATGTCGGCGAGGAAGTCGAGATTGTCGGGATCAAGGACACGCAGAAGACGACGTGCACGGGTGTTGAGATGTTCCGCAAGCTGCTTGACGAAGGTCAGGCAGGTGACAACGTAGGGGTTCTGTTGCGCGGCACGAAGCGCGAGGAAGTCGAGCGCGGTCAGGTGCTGTGCAAGCCGGGTTCGGTGAATCCGCACACGCACTTTGAAGCGGAGGTCTACGTGCTTTCGAAGGAGGAAGGCGGTCGTCACACGCCGTTTTTCGCGAACTACCGTCCGCAGTTTTACTTCCGTACGACGGACGTGACGGGTGCGGTATCGCTGCCGGAAGGCGTTGAGATGGTGATGCCTGGGGACAACGTGAAGGTGACGGTGAAGCTGATCAACCCGATTGCGATGGAAGAAGGTCTGCGCTTCGCCATCCGCGAGGGTGGCCGTACCGTCGGCGCCGGCGTCGTCGCCAAGATCATCGAGTGATCGGGCCGGTTCGGTAACGGGCAGCAGCACCGCCGGATCGTGCGTGAGCACGCGGCGGGGCGCCACTCGCGGACCTTGAAGCAAATTCATATGTACGAAACAAGATGAACCAGCAAGTAATCAGAATCCGGCTGAAGGCGTTCGACCATCGACTGATCGACCAGTCGACCAAGGAGATTGTCGAGACCGCCAAGCGCACCGGTGCGCAGATCAAAGGTCCGATCCCGTTGCCGACCAAGAAGGAGCGGTTCACCGTGCTCGTCTCCCCGCACGTCAACAAGGACGCGCGCGACCAGTACGAGATTCGTACCCACAAGAGACTGCTTGATATCGTCAATCCGACCGACAAGACCGTCGATGCGCTCATGAAGCTCGACCTTGCCGCCGGTGTCGACGTTCAGATCAAGCTGAACTAGGCGAGTTGGAGAATCAGACGATGAGCCTTGGTTTGGTTGGCATCAAGCGCGGTATGACCCGCGTGTTCAGCGAGGACGGCGTGTCGACTCCGGTCACCGTGGTCGAGGTCGAGCCCAATCGTGTCACGCGTGTGAAGAACGTCGACACGGATGGATACCGCGCCGTGCAGGTAACCCGCGGGCGGAAGCATCCGAACCGCATCACGCGGCCGCTTGCCGGTGAGTACAAAAAGGTCGGGCTGGAGGCCGGTGTCGCATTGTTCGAGTTCCGTCTCGACGACGGCGAGGAGGTCGACCTGAATACCGGCAGCGAGCTGAAGGCCGACCTGTTCGAGCCTGGTCAGCGGGTCGACGTCACGGGCGTGACCATCGGCAAGGGTTTCGCGGGCACGATCAAACGACACAACTTCAAATCGCAGGACGCAACCCACGGCAACTCGATTTCCCACCGCGTGCCGGGCTCGATTGGGCAATGTCAGACGCCGGGGCGCGTGTTCAAGGGCAAGAAGATGGCCGGTCACATGGGTGACAAGCAGCGCACCGTGCAAGGGCTCGAGGTGGTCCGTGTCGATGCCGAGCGTAATCTCGTTCTCGTCAAGGGCGCGGTGCCCGGCGCGAAAGGCGGCCAGGTCGTGATTCGGCCCGCCGTCAAGGCTCGCAAAGGTCAATGACTACGATGGAACTACAACTCAAGACGATCAACCAAGGCGCCGGTGGACAGGTATCCGTGTCCGACGAAGTCTTCGGCCGTGACTTCAACGAGCCGTTGGTGCACCAGGTCGTGACCGCCTATCTCGCTGGTGCGCGTGCCGGCACCAAGGCGCAGAAGACGCGCGCAGAAGTGCGTGGCGGTGGCCAGAAGCCGTGGCGGCAGAAGGGCACCGGGCGGGCGCGCGCGGGTACCACCCGCGGGCCTATCTGGCGTGGTGGCGGCCGAGCCTTCGCGGCGCGCCCGCGCAGCTACGACCAGAAGGTCAACCGCAAAATGTATCGCAGCGCACTACGCTCGATCGTCTCCGAGCTGGTACGCCAGGATCGACTCGTGGTCGTTGATGATTTCGTCATCGAACAGCCGAAGACCAAGCTTGCCGTAGAGGCGCTCGGCAAGCTCGGCGTCAGCAACGTGCTGATTGTCTGCGAAGAACTGGGTGAGAACCTGTTTCTCGCGGCAAGGAACCTGCCCGGTATCGGCATGGTGGAGGTCGGCGCCATCGACCCGGTGCTGCTGGTCTCCTACGACCACGTCGTCATCACCCAGCCGGCCCTCACCGCTCTGGAGGCAATGCTGCAATGAACCAGGAACGACTGATGCAGGTGCTCCTCGAGCCCAAGGTCACCGAAAAGGGCGCGCGCGCGCAGGAGCTGCATCGCCAGTACATGTTCAAGGTGCTTCGCGACGCGACCAAGCCCGAGATCAAGGCCGCCGTCGAGCACCTGTTCAATGTCGAGGTCGAGGCGGTGACGACCTCGATCGTCCGACCCAAGATGCGCCGATTCCGCAATCGTCCGGGATTTCACAACGCCTGGAAGAAAGCCTTCGTGAAACTCAAGGAAGGCCACGAAATCGATTTCGTTGGCGGCGAATAACAGGGCCCAGACATGGCACTTATAAAAGCAAAACCGACTTCAGCTGGCCGTCGCGGTACCGTCACGGTCAAGACGCCGGACCTCCATAAGGGCGCGCCCTACGAGCCGTTGCTGGAGAAGAAGGGACGCACCTCTGGTCGTAACAATCAGGGTCGCATCACGGTGCGGCACCGTGGTGGCGGCCACAAACAGCGTTACCGTGTGATCGATTTCAAGCGCAACAAGGACGGCATCGATGCGCGCGTCGAGCGCTTAGAGTACGATCCGAACCGCTCCGCACATATTGCCCTGTTGCTGTATGCGGACGGTGAGCGCCGCTACATCATCGCACCGCGCGGCGTCCAGGCCGGGGCGGTGCTTCGCTCCGGCGTCGATGCACCGATTCAGAACGGCAACTGCCTGCCGCTGCGGAACATCCCGGTCGGCTCGCTGATTCATTGCATCGAGCTCAAGCCCGGTCGTGGCGCACAGATGGCGCGCAGCGCCGGTGCGAGCGTGCAGTACGTGGCACGCGAGGGCAGCCACGCGACGCTCCGGATGCGTTCCGGCGAGATGCGCAAGGTGCCGATCGAATGCCGCGCCACCCTCGGTGAAGTGGGCAACCAGGAACACTCGCTGCGGTCGTTGGGCAAGGCCGGCGCCAAACGCTGGCGCGGTGTGCGTCCGACGGTGCGTGGCGTCGCGATGAACCCGGTCGATCACCCACATGGCGGTGGTGAGGGACGAACCTCGGGCGGCCGGCACCCGGTGAGCCCCTGGGGGCAGCCGACCAAGGGTCACAAGACCCGCCACAACAAGCGAACCGACGATCTCATCCTGCGTCGGCGCAACAAGCGATAAGGTGCGGAGGAAAGCATGCCGCGTTCGGTAAAGAAGGGCCCGTTCATCGACCACCATCTGGTGAAGAAGGTCGACGAAGCGCGTGCCAAGAACGATAAGCGCCCGATCAAGACCTGGTCGCGCCGCTCCATGATCATGCCGGACATGGTCGGACTGACAATAGCCGTGCATAACGGACGTCAGCACATGCCCGTGTACATCAGCGAGAACATGGTCGGGCACAAGCTCGGCGAGTTCGCGCCGACGCGGACCTTCCGCGGTCACGCAGCCGACAAGAAATCCAGATAAGAACCACGCCCAGGTAGTACAGACACATGGCGACCGTAGCAAAACTCAGGAACGCGAGAATCGCAGCGCAGAAGATGCGTCTCGTGGCCGATCAGGTTCGCGGCCTGCCCGTCGAGCAGGCCATCAACGTGCTTACCTTCAGCAATAAGAAGGCAGCACACCTGATTCGCAAGGTGGTGGAGTCGGCCATCGCGAACGCCGAGCATAACGACGGCGCCGACGTCGACGAGCTGAGGATCAGCCACATCTCCGTCGACGAAGGTCCGACGATGAAGCGCTGGCGTGCTCGGGCGCGGGGCCGTGCAGCGAAAATTCTCAAGCGGACCAGTCACGTCACCGTGATGGTCGAGGAAACGGGACAGTAAAGCCATGGGACAGAAAGTACATCCGTACGGGATACGCCTCGGGATCGTCAAGGACTGGACGTCGACGTGGTACGTGGACAGCAAGCACTACGCCGATTACCTCAACCTCGACCTGGAAGTGCGCAAGTTCCTGCGCAAGAGGCTCTCACATGCGTCCGTCAGCCGGATCCAGATCGAGCGTCCCGCAAACAACGCACGTATCGTGATTCACACGGCACGTCCGGGCATCGTGATCGGTAAGAAGGGTGAGGACATCGAAGCCCTGCGCCGCGAAGTCTCCAAGCTCATGGGCGTACCCGCGCACATCAGTGTCGAGGAAATCCGCAAACCCGAGCTTGATGCCTACCTGGTCGCGGAGTCCGTCGCGCAGCAGCTCGAGCGGCGCATCATGTTCCGGCGCGCCATGAAACGGGCCGTGTCCAACTCGATGCGTCTCGGTGCCGAAGGGATCAAGATCAACGTCGCGGGGCGACTGAACGGGGCCGAGATCGCCCGGTCCGAGTGGTACCGCGAGGGTCGTGTGCCGCTGCACACCCTGCGCGCCGACATCGATTACGGTTTTGCCGAGGCACGCACGACTTACGGCGTGATCGGCGTGAAGGTCTGGATTTTCAAGGGCGAGATCATCAGCGCACCTGAAGAGCCGGCGCAGGAAGAATCCGAGTCGAGTGCGGCCTGAAGCCACGCACCATCCAGGAATGCTGAATCATGTTGCAACCCAAAAACACCAAGTTCCGTAAGCAGCAGAAGGGCCGCAACCGCGGTCTTGCGCAGCGCGGCAACCGGGTCAGCTTCGGTGAATACGCGCTGAAGTCGACCGAGGGCGGCCGGGTGACGGCTCGTCAGATCGAGGCGGCGCGTCGTGCCATCACGCGCCACGTAAAGCGTGGCGCCAAAATCTGGATTCGCATCTTCCCCGACAAGCCGGTGTCGAAGAAGCCGCTCGAGGTGCGTCAGGGCAAGGGCAAGGGCAACGTCGAGTACTGGGTCGCGCAGGTCAAGCCGGGCACGGTGCTCTACGAAATGGAAGGGGTTAGCGAAGACGTGGCACGCGAGGCGCTGCGCCTGGCCAGTGCAAAGCTGCCCGTACGAACCAAATTTGCCACGCGGACGGTGCTGTGATGAAGGCCAACGAGCTACGTGCGAAGAACGAAGAGGAACTGTCGACACTGCTCCTCGATTTGAGGCGGAAACAGTTCAACATGCGGATGCAAGCCGGCTTCGGGCAACCAGCCCGTCCCAGCGACATCCGCGAAGCGCGGCGGGAAATCGCCCGCATCAAAACCATCCTTCAGGAGCGCCGTCAGGGTAACGCCGCATGAGTGAGCAAACGAAACAGCCCCGGATGCTGGTCGGCCAGGTCGTCAGCAACCGGATGGAAAAGACCATTACCGTTCTCATCGAACGCCGCGTCGAGCACCCGCTGTACCGCAAGTACGTGCGCAAATCGACCAAGCTGATGGCCCACGATGAGAACAACGAGTGCAACGAGGGCGATACCGTGGCGATCGAGGAATGTCGCCCGCTCTCCAAGAATAAAAGCTGGCGTTTGCAGCGTGTGATCGAGCGCGCGACTCAGCTCTAAACGATCGAATAGCGAGAGTTTCGGAGTTAACTATGATTCAGATGCAAAGCATGCTCGACGCCGCGGACAACAGTGGTGCCCGACGCCTGATGTGCATCAAGGTGCTGGGCGGGTCGAAGCGGCGTTATGCCAACATCGGCGACGTCATCAAGGTCACCGTCAAGGAAGCGATTCCGCGCGGCAAGGTCCGCAAGGGCGAAGTATTCAATGCGGTGGTCGTACGCACGCGCAAGGGCGTGAGGCGTCCGGATGGATCCCTGATTCGGTTCGATGGTAATGCGGCCGTGCTGCTCGACAAGCAGTTGAACCCGGTCGGAACCCGCATCTTCGGGCCCGTGACCAGAGAGCTGCGCGGGGAGAAGTTCATGCGCATCGTCTCCCTGGCGCCGGAAGTATTGTGAGCCGCGGAGCGCGGAGAGCACTGAAATGAGCAAGGTACGAAAAGGTGACCAGGTGTACATACTGACCGGTCGCGACAAGGGCAAGCGCGGCGCCGTGGTGCGCGTCTACCCCGACGATCGCGTCGTGGTAGAGGGCATCAACATGGTCAAGCGGCACACCAAGCCGAACCCGCAGTTGGGCACGCCGGGCGGCATCATCGAGAAGGAGGCGCCGATCCAGGTGTCAAACGTCGCGCTTTTCAACCCGGTGACGCAGAAGCCGGACCGCGTCGGATACCGATTCCTCGACGATGGTCGCAAGGTGCGCTACTTCAAGTCCAACGGCGAAGTCGTCGACGCGTAGCCCCGAGGTTCCCACAGATGACCAGACTAGAGCAGTACTACCGGGAAACCGTCACCAAGGAACTGATGGAGAAGTTCCAGTACGGCAGCGCCATGCAGATCCCGAAGATCACCAAGATCACGCTGAACATGGGCCTCGGAGAGGCCGTTGGCGACAAGAAAGTGATCGAGCATGCGACGAGCGACATGCGACTCATCTCCGGTCAGCAGCCGGTGGTGACGCTTGCGCGTAAGTCGATTGCCGGCTTCAAGATCCGCGATGGGTGGCCCATTGGCGTAAAGGTGACCTTGCGCCGGGAGCGCATGTACGAGTTTCTCGACCGACTGATTAACATCGCGATTCCGCGCATCCGCGACTTCCGTGGCCTCAATGGACGTTCGTTCGACGGCCAGGGAAACTACAGCATGGGCGTGCGCGAGCAGATCATCTTCCCCGAGATCGATTACGACAAGATCGATACGCTGCGCGGACTCGATATCTGCATTACGACAACCGCGAAGACCGACGAGGAAGGGCGTGCCCTGCTCGAGGGCTTCAAGTTCCCGCTCAGAAGCTAGAGGCTGACGCATGGCAAAGAAATCCATGATCAATCGCGAGATCAAGCGCGCCAAGCTGGCCAGGAAATACGCTGCCAAGCGCGCTGAACTGAAGGCGATTATCAAAGACGAAGAACGTTCGTACGACGAGCGTGACGATGCGCGCCGTCGGCTGCAGAAGCTGCCCCGCGATTCGAGTCCGGTGCGCATGCGTAACCGCTGCCGCCTCACGGGTCGCCCACATGGCTACTACCGCAAGTTCGGCCTCGGCCGTAACGAGCTGCGCCGCCTGGCGATGCAGGGCCACGTCCCCGGTCTGGTCAAGGCCAGCTGGTAACAGTACAGAGCAGAACAACCATGAGTATGCAGGATCCCATCAGCGACATGCTGACGCGCGTACGCAACGCGCAGGAACGCGCCAAGCGCGAAGTCGTCATGCCGGCGTCGGGCAAGAAGGCCGCTATCGCGGAGGTCCTCAAGAAAGAGGGCTTCATCACTGACTACCGCTTCGAGGGCGAGGGGGCGCAGCGTGCACTGCGCATCGAGCTCAAGTACTACCAGGGCAGGCCGGTCATTGAGCGCATTCAGCGAGTCAGCCGTCCGGGGCTGCGGGTCTACCGCTCGAAGGACGAGCTGCCTTCGGTGGTCGGCGGGTTGGGCGTCGCGATCGTGTCGACCTCCAAGGGTCTGATGAGTGACCGCGAGGCCCGCGCCCAGGGTATCGGCGGCGAAGTCATCTGTTCGGTCTACTAAGGGCTGCGAAAATGTCACGTATAGGTAAAGCACCGGTCGTTCTGCCCAAGGGGGTCGATGTTGCCGTGGCCGGCAGCGAAGTTACGGTCAAAGGCTCGAAGGGATCCCTGTCGCACCAGCTTCACACGCTCGTGTCCGTGAACGTCGACGAAGGCGAGCTGAAAGTGGCGCCGAACGACCAATCCCAGGCCGCGGTGGCACTTTCGGGCACCACGCGAGCCTTACTGCAGAACATGGTCACTGGCGTCTCGGATGGCTTCGAGCGCAAGCTCGAGATCGTCGGTGTGGGCTATCGCGCCCAGGTTCAAGGCAAGAAGTTGAATTTGTCGCTCGGCTATTCGCATCCCGTCGAGTTTCCGATTCCAGATGGCATCACGGTCGAATGCCCGACCCAGACCGAGGTCGTCGTGCGCGGAATCGACAAGCAGCAGGTCGGCCAGGTGGCCGCCAATATCCGTGCCTACCGACGGCCGGAGCCCTACAAGGGCAAGGGTGTTCGCTACAGCGGCGAACAAATCATGAAGAAAGAAGCCAAGAAGAATTGAGTACTGCGATGGACAAGAAAGGTTCGCGTATCAGGCGGAGCCGCAAGACCCGGGCCCACATCCGGGAACTGCTGGCGACGCGCCTGTGCATTCACCGCACGCCGCGGCACATCTATGCGCAGGTGATCGCGCAGGATGGTGCCACGGTGCTGGCCGCGGCTTCGACGGTCGAGAAGCGCTTCCGCGAGGCTGGTGGCCATGGCGGGAACATCGCTGCTGCAACCGAGATCGGCAAGCTCGTGGCGGAGCGCGCGCTCGCAGCCGGCGTGTCCGAGGTCGCATTCGACCGTGCCGGCTTCAAGTACCACGGGCGGGTCAAGGCACTCGCTGACGCCGCGCGTGACGGCGGCCTGAAATTCTAGGAGTGGCTCAGACCATGAGTGCGAATTTGAACAGCTCGGACAACAATGAAGGCTTCCTCGAGAAGCTGATCACGGTGAACCGCGTCGCCAAGGTGGTCAAGGGTGGACGCATCTTCGGCTTCTCCGCGTTGACGGTTGTCGGCGATGGCGCTGGTCGCGTGGGCTTCGGCCGCGGCAAGGCCCGCGAGGTGCCGGTCGCCATCCAGAAGGCGATGGAAAACGCGCGCAAGAACATGAAGCCCATCGCTCTCAACGGCGCGACTCTGCAGTACCCGGTCGTGGGTGAGCACGGTGCGGCAAAGGTCTACATGCAGCCGGCCTCCGATGGTACCGGCATCATTGCCGGTGGGCCGATGCGCGCCGTTTTCGAGGTGCTCGGCGTGCACAACGTGCTCGCGAAGTGCATCGGTACCACCAATCCCGTCAATGTCGTACGCGCGACCATCAATGGTCTGTATGGCATGTCGTCTCCGGAGGAGATGGCGGCCAAGCGCGGCAAGACGGTCGAAGAGATTCGAGGATAAGCATCGTGAGTGCAAAGAAGCTGCGCGTGCAACTCAGCAAGAGCCTCCATGGCCGGCTTGAACAGCACAAGGCGTGTGCCCGGGGACTCGGGCTGCGCAAGATCCGGCAGACCGTCGAAGTGCTCGACACGCCGGAGAACCGCGGCATGATCCGCAAGATCGGCTACATGGTCGACGTCCAGGAGCTCTGAACCATGCGACTGAATACACTCAAGCCCGGCGCAGGCGCCAGAAAGGCCGGCAAACGTGTCGGACGTGGCGGTGGCTCTGGCCTCGGCAAGACCGGTGGGCGTGGCCACAAGGGCCAGAAGTCACGCTCGGGCGGCTACCACAAGGTCGGCTTCGAAGGTGGCCAGATGCCCCTCCAGCGGCGCCTGCCGAAGTACGGCTTCCGTTCGCGCGCGGCGCGCACGGTCGACGAGATTCGCCTGCACGAACTGAACGGCATTCAGGCCGATCCTATCGACATGCTCGCCTTGCGCTCGGCCGGTCTGATCACGGGCAACACGCTGCGAGTCAAGGTGATCGCGTCGGGCAAGCTAGAAAAGGCCGTCACCCTCAAGGGACTTGGCGTCACGAAGGGCGCGCGTGAACAGATCGAGGCCGCTGGAGGCCGGGTGGAAGACTGATCGTGGCTACCGCGGCTAAAGGCATTCCCGGCGGGATCGGCGGTCTCGCGAAGCTCACCGAGCTCAGGCAACGTATCCTGTTCCTGCTCGGTGCACTTCTGGTATTCCGAATCTGCACGCACATCCCCGTGCCGGGCATCAATCCGATCGCGTTGAACGCGCTATTCGACCAGCAGCGCGGGTCCATCCTGGACATGTTCAACATGTTCTCGGGCGGCGCGCTGGAGCGCTTCTCTGTCGTTGCGCTCGGCATCATGCCTTACATCTCCGCATCCATCATCATTCAGCTGCTCACCGTGGTGCATCCCAAGCTCGAGCAGCTCAAGAAAGAAGGCGAGGCCGGCCGCCGCAAGATCAACCAGTACACCCGCTATTTCACCGTGGTCCTTTGCTTGTTCCAGGCAACGGGCGTTGCGGTCATGCTCGAACAGCAGACCGCCGCCGGTATGCAGCTCGTCATCGACCCCGGTCTCTCGTTCAAGATCACCTGCGTGGCCACGCTGGTGACCGGAACACTCTTCCTCATGTGGTTGGGCGAGCAGGTCACCGAGCGGGGTATCGGAAACGGCATTTCCATGATCATCTTCGCCGGCATCGTTGCGGGACTGCCGCAGGCCATCGCCGGGACTATCGAGCTGTCGCGCACCGGCGAGTTGTCGATTCTGCTCGTGCTGCTGCTGCTGATACTCTCTTTCGCCGTGACCGGGTTTGTCGTGTTCGTAGAACGCGCTCAGCGGCGCATCACCGTCAATTATGCCAAGCAGCAGCGCGGCGGCCAGATGTACGGCGGACAGTCGACAAACCTGCCGCTCAAGCTCAACATGGCTGGTGTCATCCCGCCGATCTTCGCCTCGAGCATCATCCTCTTCCCGGCCACGATCGCCGGCTGGTTTGGAAATGCAGAGGGTATGGGCTGGCTGCGTGACCTGAGTACGACGCTCTCGCCGGGACAGCCGCTATACGTGCTGCTGTATGCGGCGGCGATCATCTTCTTCTGCTTCTTCTACACCGCCCTCGTGTTCAACCCGAAGGAGATGGCGGACAACCTGAAGAAGTCGGGCGCATTCATTCCGGGCATCCGCCCCGGAGAGCAGACCGCGCGTTACATCGATGGCGTCATGACGCGGCTTACCGTCGCGGGCGCCATCTACATAACGGCGGTATGCCTGCTTCCCGAGTTCCTCATTCTGCAGCTGAACGTCCCGTTCTACTTTGGTGGCACCTCGCTGCTCATCATCGTCGTCGTGGTCATGGATTTCATGTCGCAGGTACAGGCCCACCTGATGTCGCATCAGTACGAAGGCCTGATGAAGAAGCGCAATTTGAAAGGGTACGGACGTCGCTGAACGGCGATCTGAGAGGCTCAAAATGAAAGTTCAGGCATCGGTCAAGAGAATCTGTCGCAACTGCAGAATCATTCGCCGCAAGGGTAACGTGCGTGTGATCTGCAAGGACCCGCGCCACAAGCAGCGTCAGGGTTGAGCATCGGCAGTCGGTATTACCAAGAGGAAACAGCATGGCTCGCGTAGCTGGAGTTAATATCCCGGATCGCAAACACACGGTGATTGCGCTAACGGCGATCTACGGCATCGGGACGACCCGCGCCCGTAGCATCTGTGCCGGCGCCGGAATCAATCCGACCGACCAGGTCAAGGACCTCACCGAAGGTCAACTCGACGACCTCCGGAACGAGGTTGCCAAGTACCAGGTGGAGGGAGATCTGCGCCGCGACGTCAGCATGAATATCAAGCGCCTGATGGACCTCGGCTGCTACCGCGGCATCCGTCATCGTCGCGGGCTGCCGGTTCGCGGGCAGCGCACGAAGACGAACGCCCGTACCCGCAAGGGCCCGCGGCGGCTGGTCAAACGATAAGTCTGAGACGTAACTATGGCTACTTCCTCTCCGCGGACGAAGAAACGCGCAAAGCGCACCGTCGTAGACGGTGTCGCACACATTCACGCGTCGTTCAACAACACGATCATCACGATCACCGATCGGCAGGGCAACACGCTTGCCTGGGCAACTGCAGGTGGCAGCGGCTTCCGCGGTTCACGAAAGAGTACGCCGTTTGCCGCCCAGGTCGCCGCGGAGAAGCTCTCCGGCGTACGGGACGAATACGGCATGCAGAATCTCGACGTGTTCGTGAAGGGGCCAGGCCCGGGCCGCGAGTCCGCTGTTCGATCGTTGAACAACGCGGGCTTCCGCATCACCAACATCACCGATGTAACGCCGATACCGCACAACGGATGTCGGCCCCCCAAGAAGCGTAGGGTTTAAGAGATGGCTCGATATATTGGCCCCAAATGCAAGCTGAGCCGGCGCCAAGGTATGGACCTTGGCCTGAAAAGTCGCGCGCGTCCGATTGAATCGAAGTGCAAGATGGAGAAGCCGCCCGGTCAGCATGGCGATGCCCGCGGCCGCCGCCTGTCCGATTACGCTCTACAGTTGCGCGAGAAGCAGAAGCTCCGCTTTATCTACGGGGTCCTCGAGCGTCAGTTCCGTAATTACTACAAGGCGGCGGCGCGCCACAAGGGCGCCACGGGCGAGAACCTGCTTCAGCTCCTCGAGCGTCGTCTCGACAATGTCGTCTACCGCATGGGCTTCGGCAGCACGCGCGCGGAAGCGCGCCAACTGGTCGGCCATAAGGCGATAACGGTGAATGGAAAAGTGGTGAATATTCCGTCGTACCAGGTTGCGCCGGATGACGTCATCGCAGTGCGCGAACGTGCCCGGAAGCAGGTGCGTATTCAGGACTCGCTGGCCATCGCCGAGCAGCTCGGTTTCCCCGAGTGGATCGACGTTGACACGAAGAAGATGGAGGGTCGCTTCAAGACGATTCCCGAGCGCGCCGACCTGCCCGCCGACATCAATGAATCGCTCGTCGTCGAGTTGTATTCGAAGTAATCCTCCAGAGTAAGGAGACTCCGATATGGCGTCAGCCTTGAACGAGTTATTGAAGCCCAAAATCGTTGACGTCTCCGCCGTCAACCCCCGTACGGCGAAGATAACCATCGAACCCCTGAATCGTGGATTCGGCCATACTCTGGGTAATGCCCTGAGGCGTGTGTTGCTGTCGTCAATGACTGGCAGCGCGATCACCGAAGTCGAGATTGAGAACGTACTGCATGAGTACACGACGATCGAAGGCGTGCAGGAAGACGTCACCGACATCCTTCTCAATCTCAAGGGCCTCGCGATCAACATGCATTCGCGCGATGAAGCGACGTTGACCCTGAACAAGCGTGGCCCGGCGACGGTCACCGCGCGTGATATCGTGCTAGATCACGATGTCGAGATCGTCGATCCGGATTACCATATCGCGACGCTGAGCGATAATGGCGAGCTGAACATGACGCTGCGCGTGGAGCGTGGTCGCGGCTATCAGCCTTCCACTGCGCGAGAGAACGCGGAGGATACGGACCACGCGATCGGGCGACTCAAATTGGACGCTTCGTTCAGCCCCGTACAGCGCTGCGCTTATGAGGTTCAGAGTGCGCGTGTCGAGCAGCAGACCAATCTGGACAAGCTGATCCTCACGATCGAGACGAACGGCACAATCGACCCGGAGTTCGCCGTAAAAGAAGCGGCCGGTATCCTGCGTAGCCAGCTCGCCGTGTTCGTGGACATCACCGCCGAAGACATCCAGGAATCGTCTGCCAGCGACTCCGTCGAGATTGACCCGATCTTGCTGCGCTCGATTGACGACCTTGAACTGACCGTACGGTCAGCGAACTGTCTCAAGGCCGAGAGCATCTATTATATCGGCGACCTCATTCAGCGGACCGAAGTCGAGCTTCTCAAGACACCAAATCTGGGTAAGAAGTCACTGACGGAAATCAAGGACGTCCTCGCGGCGCGTGGACTCTCCCTGGGCATGCGCCTCGAGAACTGGCCACCAGCCAATTTATATGATTCCGAGCGTAGCTCGCACTAAAGTAACCTCAGAAATCCGAGTCGCATACGATGAGACATCTTAATAGTGGACGGCAACTCAACCGTGACAGTGCGCATCGCAAGGCGATGTTCCGCAACATGGCGGCGTCACTGTTCCGTCACGAGATTATCAAGACCACCTTGCCGAAAGCCAAGGAACTGCGCCGCACCGCGGAGCCCCTGATTACCATGGCGAAATCCGACTCGGTTGCGAAGCGTCGCCTTGCGTTCTCGCGCCTCCGCGATCGTGAAATGGTGACTAAGCTGTTCAACGAACTCGGCCCGCGCTATGGCTCGCGCCCCGGTGGATATCTGCGCATTCTGAAGTGCGGCTTTCGCCCCGGCGACAATGCACCGATGGCAATCGTCGAACTCGTTGATCGGCCACTCCAGGATCGTGGCGAGGACCCGGACGAGTAGAGCAACGCGCGCTAACGCCGACGGGCGCAGCAGTTGACGAATAGACCGGGAGCTCGCTCCCGGTTTTTTTTTGGTTCTTCGCGCGAACTGGGGAAAGTAGAGGTTGACGGGTCGGAGGTTGGTAGATTGGCAGTCGCCAAA
>Ga0180436_10003313_pt1 | contig 14855 bp, 14 predicted proteins | sample SS_ome_2_FD_132434 | JGI IMG/M metagenome (GOLD analysis project Ga0180436, IMG submission 132434) | Hypersaline lake sediment archaeal communities from the Salton Sea, California, USA - SS_3_S_2 metaG | ecosystem: Environmental > Aquatic > Non-marine Saline and Alkaline > Hypersaline >...
CTCAGCAGTCGCACGATGCCCAGGTAATCAAGAGCGCTGGCTTCATCCGATGCCGTTACCACGTATTGCGTGGCGGTGTACTCGGTCGGCCGCACGACTGCAAACACAGCGCCGCTTGTGCCGGCAAACAGCGCCGCGCCATACCGCAGAAGATCGTCGGTCCCGTCGAACGTGAGCGTCGGCCGGTTGGCGAAGTTGGAGTCGGCGGCGTTATAGGTCGGCTTCTTGGCGGCGGTTTCCTGGACGAAGCGGTAAGCGTTGCCCTCGGCGCTGGTAAGTTGCTGCACGGGATCGCCGTCTGCAATGTCGCCGAGCTCGCCGCCGGGCCCCTCGGCCACGGTCACGGTGTTGTTGTCGGCCATGTCATAGGCTGGCGGCGCGCCGGGCCCTTCGTCGAACGTCAGTCGCACCAGCAGCTCACTGTCGCTTGGTTCGTTGCCGGCCGCCAGCTGCGCGACTTCTGCGGCCGACAGCGTGCGGTTGTAGATGTGCAGGTCGTCAATGTGCCCTTGCCAGGATCGAACCGTGGACGTGTTCCACGAGCCGATGCGGCAGTCCGCCGCAGCCGCCGGCGGCGGTATGGTGACGCCGGCTGCGCCGCTAAGCGCCCCGTCGATATAAAACCGGATCGTCTGATTTCCGGCGCCAGCGTCGCGCGTCACGACCACGTGATACCAAGTGTCGTTGGAAATGGTCCCGCTTGATTGTGCAGAGCTGGTCGCGTCGATTTCCAGCGTTAGCTTGCTGTCGCTGTAGACGTAAAACGCAAAGCCGTCGGCGCCGCTCCCCGCCGTGCTCTTATCTATGATTCTGGCCAGGGAATCGGCCCCGCTGCCGCGTTTGATCCAGGCCGCGATTGTGAACGCGCCGTTGTTGCCGTTGAGCGTTAGCGCGTCAGCTGCGCCTACGTTGCCGAAACTCGGGCCGTACTGATCGGCGAAACAGCGCAGCGAAAAGCCGTGGCCGATGGTCGCAGGAACTTCGGGCGACCAGGCCGCCGCGGCCGAGCTGTAGTTGTGCGCGATAGCGTGATTTCCGTTGCCGCTGTCGTCACCGATCAAATACTTCGTCGGTCCCGGTCCGCTAGTGACCGTATTCGTATCGGTCCCGTGGTAAGCATTGCCGCTTGCGTCGATCGCGTCGCCGTCGTATTCGTCCAGATCCAGAGACAACTCCAAGCCGGCTTTCTCTGCGGCGGTCAGGTCCGCGTGATCGGCGCCGGCGCCAGCGTTGAAACTGCTCGTGATTTCCGCGGCGGTCATAAGCCGCGTTCGGTAGCGGAGTCTGGCCAGCCGGCCGTCGAGGTAATACGAATCGGCGATACTCGCGCCGATCCGCGGGTCGCCCGTTTGACCGAGCGTCGCGGCCTGGCCGGAAATGTCGAGCGTGTCCGTCTCCTGGCCGTCAACGTACAGCGTGCAGTCGCCGTCGCGGTCAAAGTTGAGCACAATGTGCGACCAGGTTCCGGCGGTGAGTCCCGCCGCCATTGACTTGAACGCAAACGCCGCTTGCACGCTGTCGTTGAGCTGGACCGTGATATTGCCGGCGGCCTGGTAGTAGATCATTAGGCCGTCGTTGCCGTTTGAGTTAGCGCCGCTGCAGACTATGGTTTGTCCGGTTGTGAGCGTCTCGGGCCGAACTTGAAACTCGACAGAAAAGTCGCTGGTTCCCGGGTCGAGCACGTCGGCGGCGAGTTGAAAGTAGGCGGTGTCGCCAGCTTCAAAATCCCGCGCACGGTTGCCGATCTTATCGAGCAGCGGGTCGCCGTCTGCGGTCTCGTCGCCGTCCCACATCGAAACCACGCCCCACGCGGATTTCTGAGCGTCGCTCAACGCGGTGTGGTCGGTGGCGTCGCCGTCCGCGTAGAAGTGTTCGTGAATGTCGTCGATCAGATCGGCGATTGCGGTAGGCGGTTTGCCAAAGACGGTGCGGCCGATGCGGCCGTCGAAGTGCGTCGTTAGCGATGTCAGCACACCGATCATCACGCTCACAGTTGCATCGTGTATTCCGCCAGAGTGCGCCGTGCTGACTGTCGTTTCGTCGTCGAGTTTCAGGCTGATCGTGTCATTCGTCTTGTCGTGCCAACACAGAACGTGATGCCATTCTTCGGTGCTTGGTTTCGCGGCAGACTCGACAACCGCACTGATAGCCGTTCCATTGCTAGATACGGCGAATGCGAGACGCTGTGCGGTGCCACCTAGCGATCCAGTGTGATCGTATGCCACAATCCAACCGCGCTGGTTGACTCCAGAGTTCCACTGGCAGGTGATTGTTCTGGTGGCGGCTAGGGTGTCAGCGTAGAACCATGTGTCCACAAACACGTCTACGTCGCCCGTTGACAAGTCGTCGTTGACCGCGATGCTGTTATATTGATCGGTCCCGTTGTACCCCCTCGCCCGCGTCGTCACGCCGGTCGTTGCGGTTGCGCCGTTGTTGTCCGTGAGGACGATCCCGTTGAGTGCGCCGGTCGCATTGCCAGACGCCTCGTTGAGCGGCCAGAAATCAACAGAGTTCGAGTCAAGCAGGTCCGTACCGTCTGTACCCGCAACGCCGAGTTCAGCATAAGAGCGGCCCATGCCGGAGTTGTAGAGGTAGACTCTTTGCGCTTCGGTTAGCACGGCTTTACGGAGGAACACACGCTGAATCGCGCCGTGCCAGTTGCCCGCCCCGTTGTAGCCCCCAACGGTGAAATCTCCGGTGGACGCGAAGGTTCCAGACGTGTGCGACTTCCTATAGATGCGCCCGCAGTTGACTTGCAAGCATATCTCGTCTGCAACGGGATCGTGCCAAGCCGCAACAAAGTAGCTTTCCCCATCTACCGGCGCGCCTTCCAAGACAGCGCTTACGGCGGTGGCCGTGCCAGGCCATGTCCCGGTCGAACTAATCCAGATTGTAAGGGTTTGGGCGGTTCCCCATGTTCCGACGTGGTCGTATGTCAGTATCCATGAACGCTGATCGCCAGCGGCGGTGAATTGCGCGGCGATTGTTTGGCTGGTTGCTAAAGCGCTGCGCTTAACCGCTGCGCAGATCGTAAAGGCTTGGTCTGCGCCAAGTCGGCAAGACGCATCGGACGTTGATAAATAGTCGCTGTTTGCGTTGTCGAACTCGCGAGCGCCGCCGGTCGTGGCGGTCGCGGCGCTCGGCTCGATCCACAGCTCCGGCGCGTCGCCGCCGAGCCGGCTAGCCGGCGTCCATAATCTCGGAATCAGCAGTCGCTGGTTCATCGGTGGCCCTTTGTTCGTGTTCACGCGCAGCCGCGCAGGTTGCCGACGCACGTCTCGGTGGCGTCGCTGACGAACTTCGCGTCGACCAGGCCGAGCAGCTCGCCGAGCTCGACCAACGCGTTGACGCCGGCCGCGCCGGTTTTGACCGCCGACTCAAGCAGTTGCCCGCCCGCGTGCACGGGCGCCCAATCGCCCGCCGGCGTGAGCTCCAGCACGCTGATTGTCGAGCCGGCGAATCCTGGCGGCAGCTCGAGCCGCAGGCCGCTCGAGGCCGCGTCGATCGCCACCGCGTCGCTGGTCGTCGAGCCGGCCCAGATCACGGACCGCGCGTGCGGGTCGTGGCCGGCGATCGCTTGGCTTGCTCCTCGATAGCCCATCCGGTGGTCCTTATCCGGCGCCGCGCAGGTAGCCGCGGCAGGTCTCGGTCGAGCCGCTCACGATCTTAATTTGGTCACAGCCGAACAGCTCGCCGAACGCGCTAATCACGTTCCACGCGCCGGCCGTGACGGTTTCGCTGACCGCCACGCCGTCGCGATACACAGCGGCCCAATCGCCCGCCGGCGTGAGCTCGGTAAACGTGACCGCGGAGCCGGCGAAGTCGGCCGGCAGATACAGCCGCAAGCCGGCCGTTGCGCCGTGCATGTTGACCGCGCCCGAAGTCGCCGAGCCGGCCCATTGCACGTCCACGTCGAGCGGCTGGCGGCCCTGAAGGTTGACCGGCTTACCGCGGTAGGTGGTCATTTGCGGTTCCTTTCCAATAGACGCCTCGAGGCCGATCGATCAGTCGCTCGGCCGAGCGTTGGGTTTTGTTGACGTGGCCGGCCGATCCGGCGTTGGATGGTCCGCGGCGGCCCGCGTGAGCCGGTCGGAGATCTCGTCGCAGATGGCGGCCAGCTCCGGCCCGTGGTCGGCGTGGCCGTCGAGCCGGGCGATCGCGTCGAGCTCGGCCGGCGTCAGGACCGACGCGTAGCGTTCGGCGTCGCGCAGCGCCAAGCCGCGTCCGTTGCAAAGCAGCGTGACGACTGCTTGCTTCACGCGGCCGCTGGTGTCTGCTTGTTCCATGTCAGCGTCCCCACGCAATGTCCAGGTAAACGCGGTAATAATCGCCGGCGGCGCTGGCTTCGGTTACGTCGTTGCGGAACCAGCCGTAGAACGCCACTTCGCGCGTGGCCAGGTAGCCGGCCTGGCCGGCCAGCTCGAGCAGTCCCGGGTTGTCGGTGTCTCCGCTTTGGACAATGCGGCCGATCGCGTTTTGGATCGTGCGGTCGAGCTCCGGCAGGTTGGCGGCCTGGTCGCTGGTGATGTCATTTTCGAAACACAAAACCAGGTTGCCGCGGGCGTGGTAGCCGAACGAAGCGCCGCCGGAGTCGTTGGTCAGAACCAGGCCTTGCTGCGGCTCGGTGAACACGACCGCGATTGGCCGCAGCGTTTGCAAGTAGCTCAGCGCGTGCGCGTCGGCGTCGTCGGCGGGCTCGGGCGTGTCAAAGTTGTGGATCTTGGCCAGCGCCGCGGCCTGGTTGGCCGCTCCGGCCCACGTGCGGAAGTAGGTGCAATCGGCCAGCGTCGCCCGCAGCGTCTGTTGCGGCGTCGCCCAGGGCCCCACAGCGGCGTCTAGAGCCACGGTCACGTCCCCCGGTAAGCGGCGCGGGCGCGGCCGGCCGGCTCGAGCCGCACAAGTGACAGCCGGGCGAAACTTCCGGCAAGCGGCGTGATCTGTTCCACGTTCCACAGCTCGCCGCCGATCGTGACGGTGGCCCGCAACGCGGGCTCCGCCACGCCGGCGTAGTCGCCGGCGGCGTCGGTCGAGATGGTCAGCGGCAGCTCGCGGCGCTTCGTTTGCTGGCCTTCGCGGTCAATCCACGTGACCGTCTCCGCGCCGGCCGCGGCCGTGACGGTCACGGCGTCGCCGCCCTTCGGCGTGTAGCTCACGCTCGCGCCGTGCACTTCCAGCACGGCCGGCAGAGCGGACGCGTCAACGAGCGTCTCGTGAGAGCTGGTCACGTTCTCGGATCTCCACAAGTCGGCCGGCCGGACCGGAGGGTTCCTCCGGTCCAGCCGGCAATATGCCGATCGGCGGCCGCTTACGCGGTGACGCCGGTAATCACGTGACCGGCGGCCGCGTGGATCACTTTGACCTGCCGCTTATTGCGGGCCCGGATCACGCCGCCGCGTCGCGCCTCTTCCCTGTACTCTTCCACAATCAACGAGTCTTCGCCGTCGCCCACGCCGGGAACTGCGGCGTTGCCGCTCGTTGAGAAGATCGTCCGCCCCACGTGGGGCGTCGGCGCTTCCAGGTCGCCTTGCATCCCGTCGTTGTTGACGCAATACACGCCGGCCTTGGTGGCGTCCCAGAATCGCGAGAAACTGGCGGTCGCCCCGCGGATCGCGCTGTTGTAGTTGGCCTTGCCGACCAGCACGTAGTCCAGGTCGAACAGGTCCTTGAGTCCGGAGATTGCCCGTAGCATCTTCGGATCGTCCTGGCCGCTGTACTTGAGCAGGTCTTGAATCTGCGCGGTCCTGGTCATTTCCGTTAGCGCGTAGTCCGACAGAACCAGCGCGTTGGGGCGCATGCCGCATTGACCGATCACGCTCTCGATCGCGTCGTCGATGTCCTCGACCGGCGTTGCCGTTGAGCGCGTGGTCCAGGCCGTACTCGCGGCCGTGTTATAGCTACTGAACGTGGTCGTGCTGTCGAACGCCAAGTCGGCGATGTCGTACTCCAAACGCCGCAGCACGCGATCGATCGCCCGCTGCGTGTGGATCACTTCAGCGCGCAAAATGTCGCCGTAACGCTCGATCGTCGCGTCGTCGACCACTTCCTCGACGCCGTGCTCTTGGACCGCGTAGCTGTCGGTGGTCCACTGGAACGAGTCGCGCGAATAGGTCGCTTTCGGTTGCCGCTCGGTGGTCTCGACGTTGCTGGTCAGCTCGGCGACCGCCAGCTTGGCGAAGTCGGCGGCCTCAATGTCAACGCCGATTGCCGGCATAACCTGCAATCCGATATAGCCCTTGCGGGCCGCGGCTAGTGCGAACTCCGCGTAGGAGATCGACAGGTCAAGCCGCGTGATGGCGGTAGATGGGCTACCCATTTTATGGCTTCCTTCCCTGGAGTTGTCGGTTGGTTAATGCCGCTTTGTGCGCGGCGTCGTATTGTGTGTCAGGCCGTACTAGGCGGTCGCCTTGCGGTTGGCCTGAACGCGAATCCGGTCAACGCGAACGTCGGCCGTGGTGTCGTTGCTGGTCTTTTCCACGTGAACAATCGGCGTCAGCGGGCCGGTCGCGTTGTTGAGCTTGAACGTCGTTGAGCTCAATACGCGCGTGTACGAATCGTCCTTGTCGACCGCGGCGTACAGCTTCACGTCGCTGGTGTCGCTGGCGTCGATCTTGAACCGGCCATACTGGTCGTCCACCAAGTCGAGCGTGGTGTCGGTGGCGGCGACTTCCGTGGTGCCGTCGTCGCTCTCGGCTTTCAACGACAAGTCGTTGCCGTCGAGGTGGAAAAACACGCTCTCGGTGATCGAGTCCGCGTCGGTGGCGTGCGTGTCGTTGGCCAGGCCGAAGTTGATGTCCAGCGCCGCGTCGTCGCCCTTGTCGAACACGGCCAGGATGAACTCGACGATCGGGTTGCAGTCCACGTCGAACGGGGAGTTGTCCAGGTACAGCGCAGCGGTGGCGGCCTCGGCCACGGCGTCGAACGAGAACTTGACCACGCCGTTCGCTTCGTCGGAGTCGATCACGCCCAGGCCGTTCGTCTCCGTTTTGGTCCATCGGCAGTTGAGCGCGGTGGCGGCGGCGGGCCAGTCCCAGAGGAAGTCCTCGTCGAGAACCAGGTTCCCGTTGATGTCGCCCAGGTTGTCGAGCTCGTCGGCGTCCTGGTTCGGCAGCACGCGCACAATGTCGCCGGCCGCGGTGGCCGCGTCGAGCGCAACGCCGATGTAGTGCTCGTTGGCCGTGTCGTCGATGTAGCCGGACGCGGCGCCGTAAACGCTCGCGTATTGGCTGAACGCGCCGGCGGCGACCATGAACCGCACGCCGCCGATGTTGTTCGGCAGCACGGACCCGTAGTCGCCGGCGGTGACGATGGCGTCGTTGAGAACGCCGATCTCGTTGTCCGTCGCGCCGGCGGCGGCCAGATAGCCGCCGCTCATTTTCACGCGGATAAATCGGCCGAGCGTCGTGTTGCATGGCAACGTGACCGAGCCGGTATTGACTAGTGCGCTCATTGCGTCTTCCTTCCCTGGAAAGGCTATTGTTGAGGTAGGCCGCGGTTCCGCGCGGCGCGGGTTGCGTTCGCTTTGCGATCTTCGCGGCGCGTTAGCTCTGCACGCCGTCGAGGTCGTTGTCGTACTTTTCGTCCAACAGCCGGCCGGCTAGCCGCGTTGGGTTTGTGGCGTGCAGAAACGCCACGTGCAGGTCCGGGTGCGCCCGGGCCACGGTCGCGGCGGCTTGGATGCGGTTCTTGCCGGCGGCCACTTGCGCTCGGACCGCGGCGTCAAAATCGGCGACCGGATCGCCGCTGGCGTCCACGTACTGATCGCCGCCGGCGGCGCTTGCGGCGGGTTTGGTCAGCGGCGCGACGCCGCCCTTGTTGGCTTCGGCCTGGAGCTTCTCGCGCTCCTCGGCGTGCGCCTTTTCCTTGGCTTCGGCCTCGGCCTCGAGCTCGGCGATCCGGGCCAGCTGCGCTTGTTCGCGCGTGGCGCCCTTTTCGGCCAGCTCGAGAACGAACTCGGCCGACGCGTTCGGGAACATGGCCTTCAGCTCGGCAATGGTCAGCGCCTGCGGCTTGAGCTCCTCGGCCGTGGTTTCGATCGTGTCCTTGGTCATGGCGGATGCCTTTCTTCGTGTGGTAGCGGCCGCGCTCTCGAGCTCGGCCAAGGTTTCTTCAAACGTCTGCACGCCGTCGAGCATTCCGAGCTCCACGGCCGCGGCGGCCGGGTGCGCTCGGCCGTCGGCCAGCTGGCGGGCCCGGTCGAGATCCAGGCCGCGGCCCTCGGCGAAGCCGGCCACGAACTGGTCATTGGCCGAGTCGATCAGCCGCTGCCACTCCGCGAGCTGGTCGTCGGTAATCTCGGTCCCAGGCGCGCCGGCCGCTTTGAACGCTCCGGCCTTAATCACGTGCACGCGCACGCCCAGCGCCTCGGCGGCCCGCGATGAGTCCTCGACCATGGTGTACGTGCCGATCGACCCATACAGCGCGGTCGAGTTGTTGGCGTACACGCGGTCGGCTTGTGAGCTTCCCCAGACCGCGGCCGAAGCGGCCAGGTCCTCGACGAAGGAAAAGAGCGGCTTCTGCTCGGCCGCCCGCTTGATCTCGCGGGCCAGGTCCATAGTGCCGGCGACTGTGCCGCCCGGGCTGTCCCAACGCAACAGGATTGCGGCCACGTCCGGGTCGCGGACCGCGGCCCGCAGCTGCCGGCGGACGCGTATTGTGCTGGTTCCGCCCGAGAGGCTCGACGCGTGCTTCATCATCATCCCGCGGACGTCGATTAGCGCCACGCCGGAGGCCGTCGTCGGATACTCGGCGCTGCGGCCCTGCGCCGCCAGGTCGTCGAGGTTCTGCGCGGTCACGTGCGCGTGCAGGTCGATCCCTTGCACGCGGTCCACCGCGGCGCGAAAGGCGTCTTCCAGCACGGCCCAGAATCCGAAGTATTGCTCCACGTAGGGCAGGTCCGCCGCGGCGGCGATTGGCGTAGTGAACTGAAAGTCGCGGTCGTCGGTCGTCACGGTTTGGGCTCCTGCTTCTCGTCGCCGAGGTCGGCGCCGTAGGTCAACTTGATCCCGTCGGTGCGGTGGCCGTATGCGAGCTCGCGCCAGTTGACGTCCAGGCCCGGGTTTTGCTCGTTGAGCTCGGCGGCCTTCTTGTGCGCTTTGACCACGAGCTCGCCGCGGTCCTCGACGATTTCGCTCGACAGGTCCGACCAGCTCGCGCCACGAGCTCGGGCCCGCCGGCGTTGGCTGGTCAGGTTGCGCGAAACTTGCATGTCGTCGCCGGCGGCGTCTTTGATCGGTTCGATATAGGGCCAGGTCGGCGGATTCCACACGTGGCCAAACGGATTGACGCCGCTCTTGCTCGCCGCACGCCGAAGCGCTTGGTCTTGCTCCAGGCGCCGCCGCACGCGCCACAGGTAGACCGGCGTGTGTAGGCGCGAGCCGAGCCACTTCTGCCGCTGGCGAAAGCGCAGCCGCGCCTGGTCGATCGCCCCGCGCCAGCCGCTAAAGTTGGTGTCGCTGGCGTCTAGCAAGAAGACGGCCATCGGCAGGTCCAAGTTGATCGCGATAAACGACAGGACCAACGACGCGTGTTGGAAGAACTCGGGGTTGGGGATCGCCGGCGCAAAGCCGGTGATCTTCTCGCCCGGGTCGCCCTTGATCTCAGCGCCGGGCGATCGCTGTTCCAACGTGCGGATCGAGCCGTCGCTTTGCGTCTCGGTGGTGCGCGCGCCGCCGACGCGGTTTGACCCTTCGCCGCCGTCGAGATCCCGCTCGCGTATGATCGCGTAGAAACTGGCGACTTTGGCTTTGACCAGGTTGGCGAACTGTAGGTCGTCGTGGTAAACGGTCGGGATCACGGCCGGCGCGAACGCGGTCACGCCGCGCGTTTGGCTGAAACGCCGCGGGTCGTACAGATGCAAAACCTGCCGGCGGCCGTCGTCGCCGCGGGCCCGGTATCGGCGGAACGTGTTGCGTCGGGTCGCGGCGTGTAGCGGGTTGATTTCGTCCGGCGTGAGCCAATACGCTTCGCGTCGCCGGCGATCCGGCGAGAGCTCGACGCCGTGGACCAGGCGGTCGCGCGGCCCGCCGGCAAACGGGTTGCGCATTTGGTGCGCCTCGACGGCCTGCAGGCTGCCGAGCTCCGTTGGCAACACGAGCACGTCGCCGTCGACGATCGTGTTCCGCAGCGCCAGCGCTTCGAACTCCGACCACGTTTTCTCGCCCTCGAAGTCGCAGGCGTCCGGTTCGCTCGACCAGGCTTCCCAGTCGTCGGTCAACAGCGTGTCGACGGCCGGGTCGCCGGTCCGCACGTCAAGCGTGAACCCGTCTTGCACGATATTGGCGACTAGCCGCGTGACGCCCTGGCCGACGACCATATTGTCGCGGTCGATCCAGCGGGCCCGCTCGAGCATATCGAGAAACTGGCGTTCGGTGCGGTAGTGGTAATCCGCGCCCGAACCCATGGCGGCCACGCCCCGCGGCCGCGGCAGGTAGCGGGTGTTCTCCGCCGCGTAGTAATCGCCGTAGATGTCGACGATCGACTGCCGCAGGTTTCGATCGAAAGCCGCCAGCGGATCGCCCGCGGCCTTGCCGTTGGTCGAGGTCATAGCGTCCAGGTCATGGGCTCAATAGCGAAAGCCGCTGAAGTCGGGGTGGATCACTTGGGGATCGCTCACAAGAGCGCCGGCGCTTTGATGCAGCGCGAGCCACTTCTCGGCGCGGTCGAGCTGCTTCTCGATCAGCTCGACGTTGAACTCGCTCTCCGCGCCGCCGCCGCTGGAGCGCGTCGGCAGCTTGACCAGCAGCTTTGTGCAGGCGGAGATAAACGCCGCGCACTTGTCCGCGTCGGCGTCTTCGCGGTAGTCGGCGTTGGTTTCGTAGGCGCTGAGGATGGTTGCAAGCGTGGCCATAGAGCGGCCGAGGATCGCAGATCAGCGCGCAGCGTGCAGCGCGGTCCGGCGCGTCCGGCCGTCCGGCTGGTCAGGATTGCCCGTATTGGCGAACCGTCACGCGGCGCGGCCGAGGGCCGCGGCTTCGGCCGGCGGCGGATCGCCGGCGGCTTCGGCGATCAGCTCCAGCAGCTTGCGCACGGCCTCGGCGTAGCTGTCCACGTGTTTGCCCGTGGCCAGTTGCGCGTGCTCGGCCTGGAAACCGTCGAGCAGTCGCCGCAGCGCCAGCGGCTGCGCGCTGAGCGCGTCGAGCCGGCTTTCCACTTTCCGCGGCAGATAGCCGGCCGGCCGGGCCGGCCCCAGCGGCAGCGTGAGCGTCACGTGCGCGCCGCTGCGCGTCACGCCGTAGACGACGTTTTCCCGCGGAAAAGGATCCTTTTCCGCCGCGGCCTCGAGCGGCTCGGCCGCCGGCTTGGCTTCGGCCGGTTCGGCCGCTTCGGCCGCGGCCGTGGCGGCCTCGAGCGGCTCGGCTGCCGGCTTGGCTTCGGCCGGTTCGACCGGTTCGCTTTCCAGCTCCGGCGTAAACGGCTGGTCGGTCTCGGCCGGCTTGTCGGCTTTGGCGGCTGGTTTCCTCTTGCGTTTGGCCATGGCGGCGTCCTTTCCGTTGGCGTTAGTGCGGCGCGGGTGTGTCGAGAAAATCGCGCCCGTCAGGTGTCGTGAGTCGTTGGCTGACGGCCTCGGCCGCCGCTTCTGCGGCCAGCTCCGGCCCGCGGTCTTGCGGCGACGCGGTGAAGCGGAACCCGACCAGGTGGCCGGCCGCCGCCGCAAGGTAGCTGGCGTCGAGATAGTGATTGGCTCGGCTGGCGGCTTCCCACACGGTAATCAGGCCGTGCCGCGGGTGGTGTTTGCGGACCGGCCGTTCGCTGCGCACGTGCCGCTCGTAGGTTTTGTGGCCGCCGGCCAGGTCGTGGAATATCGACAGGCTGCCGCGCTCGCCGGCGTCGGCCCGGAAGGCTTCTTGAAACGTGCTTTTCCAAGCGTCGCTGTCGACGATCGCGTACAGCTGCCGGTGCTTGCGGTGGACGCGCAGGTGGTAGCCGTCGCCGATCCGTTTTACGTCACGGCCCAGCGCGCTCGGGTGCGCGTACTGATAACCGGCTTGCTGGCCGGTCCCGCGGCCAAGAGCGGCGAAGTAGACCGGCCCGGCGTCGCGGCAAAACGCGTGCACGGTATCGCTGAGGTAGCCGGCGTCGACGAACACGCGGCCGAGCTCCAGCCGCTGGTCGCCGAGCCGCCACGCGGCGGCCAGGTAGTCGCGGAGCTCCTCGAGCGCTTCGGCCAGTCGCGCCTTGACGTGTTTGCGTCGGCCGGCCGTGTCGCCGCCGCGGTGCAAAACCTCGACCGTGTTGTAATCGAGAACGTGGCCGGTCCAGTTGCTGCGCCAGCAGATGGCCACCCAATGCAGCCGATACATGCCGCAGTCGACGCCGACCGTGACGGCGGCCGTATCGGCTGGCGGAGCGCCCCGCGGCAGCTGCTCGACCGCTCGGCCGGCGACCGAACCCTCCGGCAGCGGTTCGTGCTCGAGATCGACCGGCCGCCAGGTTTCGCTGTGCAGGAACTGGGCCAGCTCCCGGTCGGCGTTCTCGCGCTCTTGCGTGCCGGGCTCGAGCTGTGCGGCCTGCCACTCTTCCACGGCCAGGTCGGCGGCTGACTGGAACAGGTTGTGAAAGGCTGTCCAGTGAAACCACAGCCGGGTCGTCGGCGGCGCTTCGCCGGAGATCTCGCCCTCGGCGTCGATCTCCTGGCCGGCGTGCACAAGTTGCGCGTTCTCGTTGGCCGTGCGGCGTTCGGCTTCGGTGATCGCTTCGCCGCACGCGCCGCAAAACCAGGCCGCGCCCTCGGCGGCCTCGAGCTCGTTGTGGGCCCCCTCCCAGCCGCCCAGTTGCTCGCGGCCGGGCGTGATCCACTGGCCGCAATGCGGACAGGGACAAACGATCCGGCTCTGGCTCGAGAACTGCCGAGCCGTCCATGGCAGCTCCTCGTCAACGGTCAGCGTTCCCTCGACGTACACGCGGCGGCGGCTCCGCTGGTAGCTGCGCAGCCGGGCCCGGAGCTGCCGCAACGGGTCCGCCTCTACGCTGGCCTCGGCTTGCGTGCTGAACCGCGCGGCTTCGGTCACGCCAAGAACGCGGGCCGTGAATCCGGCCTTGCTGGTGTCTTCGCCGCCGGCGGTCATGAACTTAATTACGGCGCCGTTGGTCAGCGTGACAGTATCCTTGATCTCGCCGCCGCGGCTGCCGGGCCCCTTGGTTGGCAACAGCTGCTCGAGCCGCGGCGAAGCGCGGAAGATCGGCTCGATGTCGATCCGCCACTTGTTTTGCGCCATGCGCATATCTGGCAAGCCGACGACAAACGGCTCGCGGAGCTCGGCCGTGTGGTAGATCAGCGGCAGGCCAAACGCGATGTAGGTCTTGCCGCTTTGGCTCGGGCCCGCGATGAACACGTCACGCCACCGCGGGTTGTCGAGCTCCTCGAGCAGCAGCCGCGTAAACGGCTGCCGATCAACTCGAAAGCGGCGGCCCCGGTATTGGCCGTCGGGGATCACGAGCTCGGCCTCGGCGAACTCGCGCATGGAGCGCACGCTCGGCACACGCGCCGACTGCAGCAGCCAACGAAACTCGGCGCCCACGGGCCCGCTAATGCTCAACGTCTGGTCCATCGGTGGTGATCGAGTCAACGAGTCGGACCGCTTCCTCGAGCGCGTCGTCGAGGATCGCGTGTGCATCGGCGCCGAACTGATCCAACAGCGCCGCGCCGGCTTTGCGCACAATGTCGGCGACCAGGCCGAAGCAGTCGTGCACGCTGGCCCGCTCCAGCAGCACGCGTTGCCGCGCCAGTCGCTCCATGCGTTTCAAGAGCAGCTCCTCCCGCCGGATCAGCTCCAGGGCCCGGCCGGCCCGCCGCTGCTTCTTGTCGCCGGCGTCGCGGCGGGCCAACAGCTCGTGAACAGCTGGCGCGAGCTGCTCGAGGTCGATCGACGCGCCGGCCAGCGGCAGGTTGTGGCGGGCGGCCTGCTCGGCGATTTGCTGGTGTTGGCGGCCGGACCATTGGACCCACAGTTTCTTGGGGACCGCTCGGTAGGCGTCGGCCGCGGCGCGGCCGGCCAGCAGCTTGACCACGCGCCGCAACGCGGCCCGCTCGCGGACCGTCAGATCGAGGCCGGCGTCCTGGCGGGCGATCGCCGCGGCGGCCAGCTTGAAGTCCTCGAGCCGCTCGGGCGCGACCGGCTTGGCGGCGTCGCGCTTGGCGGCGTTCTTGGCCGCTTTGCCGCGGCCGCGTTTGCTGGTTTTGGCGGCTTTTTTCTTCTTGGCCATGGCGGCGCGCGGCGCTTAGTAAGCGGGAAAATCGGCCTTCGTGCGCAAAAAAGTCCCTTGATGACGCGGCGGAGCCGCCAGCCGGAGGCCCAGAAGGGACCCAGGGCCCGGCCGGCCGGCCGGCCGATCACGCGTTGTATAAGGCCTGCTCGATCCGAGCTGTGCGTTGGTCGATCCGTTCCAACAGCTCGCGCAAATGTCCCTGGTTCGCGTCGAGTCGCTCGAGTTGCTCGCCGTGCTTGCGGCATACGGGCCCGGTTCCGGGTTGCTCGGCCGCCGGCTTGGCCGGCGACTGTCCGTTGCGAAGCGGCAGAAAGCGCATGATTGCCGCCGTGATCGGCGCGGCAAATCCGAGAATCGCCAAGCCGACGCCGAGAGTTGCTTGACCGTCCATGATGCTAGATCCGTTGTCGTTGGTCCTGGCGGCGCAAGTAGTCGATTAGGCGACCGAGCCGCTGGCGTTCCTGCTCGTTGGTCAATCCGGCGAACTGCCGCCGGAGCTGCTCAAGCGTCGGCGACTCGGCCGCGTGTTCGCGGAGCTCTTGTTCGATCTCAAGCAGGCTTTGCCGATCTTCGAACATGCCGCGTCCCTTTCGTCGATAAAGCAGCCGCCGGCGTGGCCAGCTTCGGGGGGTCAACTGGCCGACGCCGGC
>Ga0180436_10003314_pt1 | contig 14849 bp, 11 predicted proteins | sample SS_ome_2_FD_132434 | JGI IMG/M metagenome (GOLD analysis project Ga0180436, IMG submission 132434) | Hypersaline lake sediment archaeal communities from the Salton Sea, California, USA - SS_3_S_2 metaG | ecosystem: Environmental > Aquatic > Non-marine Saline and Alkaline > Hypersaline >...
AACCGCTTGCGGAAAGGCGGAAACTGCTGTATCACGGTCTCGATGCCATGTGCGCGGCTCGCGTCAGTCAACTGACCTTCCCCGGTCGTCACGAGAACAGGATGGTAGCGCATTGGATCCAGGTTTCGCATCAGGCTCAGCAGGCTGATCTCTGCGCCTCCGAGATAGGAGGGTGTATTGATATAGAGAATGGTCGCGCTCAACTGGTGTTTCCTTGACCCCGAGCAGCCATTCCATAGGCACGCAGCGTATCCTCTGCCACCGACTGCGCACTGTAACGACTCACTGTAGCCCTCGCTTGTTCTCCGATCTCCATCAAGGCAGGCCTGATTGCGACGCAGTGACTCAACGCACGAAGCAAGCCCGACGGATCGGATGGATCATACAGTATGCCAGCACCCTCTGGTATGAGCTCCAGCAAACACCCCATAGCAGGGGCAACAACTGGCCGCGCGAAACCCATCGCCAGGATGGCTGACCCGGAACTCAAGATCCGTTCGAATGGTAGCACGACCACATCCGAAGCGCCGAAGTAGACCTGGAGCTCCTCGTCGGGTACGAACCGCTTGTGCAGAATGATGCGTGGATCCCGAGACACAGCATGCTCGAGGGCCTCAACATACTCTAGTGGGCGCCAAGGCTTCCCAGCGATCAGAAGACTCAGGTTCACATCCGCTAATTGCGTGAAGGCAGTAACCAGTGTCTCGATACCCTTGTTCGGGCGGATCCCACCCAGGAAGAGGAAAACCAGCCGATCGCGAGGGAAACCAAGTGCTTCCCGAGCACCCTCGCGAGAGATATCGTGGGGGTACACATCAATGTAATGTGGGTGGTTAACCACGTGAACATTGCGTCGACGGCCGTATCGACGCGCTAGCAGCTGTCGCGCATAGGCACAGTGAGCTATCACAGCATCCGTCAGATTCGCGACGACCCAGTGACCCAGGTAGTCAACCCATCGAGGGATCAACGGATAGGTGGGAGTAAGGTTATGGAGGGTGAATACAGTGCGATAGCCGAGAGACCGCGCCACCACCAGGTTCCTTGCGAACCGCAGTACCCATCTCAATCTGGCATTTGTGCCCTCGTATGCATAGAACCTCTGTATGTAGTGGAAATGTATGACTTGGATCTCTGACCGGTATCTGCAGAGCCATCTGAGCCCATATCTCGGCTCGTCAGCATCTACAAAGCGAAGACCATACCCCTCCAAACCAGTCTGAAGGATCCGCCAATACGGGTTACGGGAGTCAATCAACTTGGGAAAGAAACGAATGCCGACGCAACTTGGACCCACCGAAACCCACTCCTCTCGTGTTCAACACTCGCTAGCTGCGTTCACGACAGTAGTCACTACGACTACCTCTGGGGCTCTCCTCTCAGAGCGACACCAGCAAGCTAGGGCCTTCCACAAAGCAAGACAGCTCCCTAGGTTGGTCCCCGGGCCGTCCGACGATCGGGTCAGGCTCTGCTCCCGTGGAGGAAGTTCCGTCGGGCGAGCTCTTGTACGTAGTGCCCTCTGGCTGCGATCTGCCTATGTAGGGCTTCTCGCTGCTCAACTAGCGGCAGCAGGAAAGACGCCAGACAACCATCTCTGAAGGCCGCATCTGGGTCAAGCGCCATAGCATCCAAGCCGAAATGCTCGAAGAGACCCTCAAACTTCCCTTGATAGCTGATACAGGCAACCGGCGTACCTTGACCTAAGCAGGCTATTGCGACGTGCATACGCCCGCTGAGTACGAAATCGAGAGCACCACAGATGGCCTTGATCTCAGCTGCGGTGACTGGGGCGGTGATCTGGAGCGCGTGTGCCCGGACTCTGTCTGGCAGAGACTCGCAAATGGTCTCCACTAGGAAGACATCGCTGTGTTCTCCGCGCACGTCATGGGGCAACAGCACATAGCTGAGGTCGGGACGCCGAGCACTGAGATCACACAGCATACGGACATAGACACTCACGAGTCGAACCGGATCGTCGGTGTTCAGTGCCCGAAGATGCAGGTAGTTGGCATTCACACCCAACACCACCCGACCGCTACGGCGCTCATCCGCAATCCAGTTGGCAACTCTGGCAACTTGCCCGGATGTCTCGTCTGGAGGGAGCAGGAAGGCAAGGTCGGCTACAAGAGCCACGGGCCGGCACAGACGCTGCTGTAGCCGCCGCTGCGAAACGGGATCGCGGGCACAGAGTTGAACACCGGGCGGAAGCTGACCCAATGCATCAACGACCCCCGGCGTCGGGTCGGCGTTGAAGCTGAATCCCAGTATCGTCGTCTTGGCCCCAGTCTTGGCGGCTTGCGCGACGGCCCGCAAGCGCCGCAGGGACCGATACTCCGAGTAGTAACCGTCAATGACGTCAGCCCCGATACAGTAGAAGGTCTGGTAGCGACCTACCTCGCGAAGGTAAGGCACTTCCGAGAGCCATGAACGGCCCGTGAAATAGCTCGAGAGATCCACCGCTGTACAAGGCGCGCCCACGTTCAGCCATCTCGAATCGGATGCATAGTCAACCAGCCCAATGCGATCATACCCCATCCCGTGCAACGAAGAGAGAGTTGCCAGTACCATTGCCTCATCACCGAGACTACCAGGCACGCTTGGGGGCAACACTAGCGCTGAAGTCGCGGGATGCGGCGCCGACCGAGCTGCGCGGGCCCATCTCAACACCGTGGCAACGCGGTCAAGAAACAGATCTCTCTTAAGTCGCACCGTCACACATACCTGTCTGGCGCTTCATAGCGTCATTCGGCCCAGAAAGCACCGGTCCAGTAACTGCCCCAGGCGCCATACAACTGGGAGCTTCCAAAGCCGGTTTCGGATCGGCCACCAAGATGCATAGCGGCGCGTACGCCTGAAACCTCGGGTAATCGCCTCTGCGATGCTGTCTCGACCACCAGCTTGGGCTATCACATGCATCTCGCGGTAGTACCTTTCGCGGTCTCCGCGCGCGCTGGACATATAGAGGTTGGGGACGTCGCCAAGTGTGAAATCCTCCGGGCGAAATGTTGTGAAACGTTCACGGGCATTCAGGATTTCCAGACCTAGCATAGTACGACGGCACTTCTCACAACAGCCACAGTTGGAGAAATCCTCCGCCTTGAAACAGACTCGCAGATTTCCCCACGCGGATTGACACGCCGCAAGAGCCTCCAACTTGCCCATTCGTGTAGACGAAGGTGTGTCATAGATGAAACGCGTCGACCGGCTAGACAAGAGGGGGACGGTGATCGGATGTGTCCCCCAAGCCGTCTCGTCAGGCCCTGCTCCATTGGATGGGACCAGGACGTAGCGGTAGCGATGCTCCAGAGCAAGACCGACGGCGCCGAGTGCATAACCATGGTAAAAGGGACCGAACCCGTTGTTTGATGCCCGCTCCAAGCGGGTCTTGCGCAGATTCGTCTTCACAGGTATGAGGTTCTTGCCGTACTCGTGGGCCACTCGCGACAGGCCATCTCGCATGTGAGCAAAGGCTGCATTCCGCTCCAGCGGCACATCGAAGCCCCAGATGCATATCAGATCATCAATACAGTAGGCATTTGCTTCGTCTCTGTGGCTGACTAGACTGTAATAGGAGTCTACGCCACCGGAGAAGAACGTCGCACAGAGCTTCGCCTCCCCACCCAAGTAAGAGTCGGCAGTCTCAGCTCGGACAACAACGTCATATAGATCGGGCCTCCAATACTTCCAGACACGAGCGCTCTCCAGCGCGCCGGCAAGTAACACCCGATCGACCGGTGCCTCAATCTCAAGCGGTTCGCCCGACAGCATAGCTAGCGGCAAGAGGGCTAGAAGCCATGGGTTCCCCGAAAGACTTAGATCGTCAGCATAGGACTGTGGCACCTCAAACCAGTAATCTTCGGAATCTACATCATCGTCGTAAGACACAGTCGCGATAAGACGAACCGCGTCAGCTTCTCCAGGGATAGACGTTGTGTTGATGCTATGAACGAGCATTCACCCGCATCCTCTCTGCTCTCTCGCCACTAGCCGAGTACAGACCGGCAGGGCAGCTGACCCAGTCGACGGGCGATGGCTCCAGCTATGGGGCACCAGGCAACTGCAGTATCGCAAATTCGCATTACCGCCACTACCATAGAACTTCGAACTCGCGACTTGGAAAGCCAGCGCGCCAGAGACGACATCAGCATTCTGCCCATTCACTTGCACTGCCACTGCTACACGATACCGACCAACAGGGAGGGGCAACTTCGGCACCCGACAGGCAACGGAGCCGAATTCTCCCAGATCCTGTACGGAGAAACCGGTCAGGGACATATCACAGTTGGTAACGGGCACGCCCAGGTGGTTGAATATGGTAAAAGTGAAGTTGGTCTGGCGGATAGCTTCGTGGTTCCGATAGTCGAACTCAAAGACGACATCGGTGCCGGCGACAAGACTCGTCACCGTATCATTGTGCCCATCAAGCACACGCGCACCAGTCAGGCGAATACTTCCTGTACCTGCACGGAGCTCAGGCTCGGCGAAGAACTTCCCCGCGTCAGCCTCTAGCGTAGCCAAGTACCCCGATACAACTTCGTCAGCCGCGCCATCCAGCACGATTCGCCCCTGCTCAAGTAGAACGACTCGTGTGCACAGGTTCTGGATCGCCGTCATATTGTGGCTAACGAATAGAACTGTGCGTCCAGACTGGCTGATATCATTCATCCTACCTATGCACTTCCTCTGGAACGCGACATCTCCGACGGCTAGCACCTCATCGATCAACAAGATCTCAGGATCCAGGTGCGCAGCGACAGCGAAGGCCAGTCGCACATACATCCCGCTGGAGTAGCGTTTCACGGGTGTATCTAGGAACCTGGCGATCTCCGAGAACTCCACGATAGCGTCGAACTTCCGCCTGATCTCGGCTCTTTTCATCCCAAGCAGCGCTCCATTCAAGAAGATGTTCTCCCTGCCTGTAAGTTCTGGGTGAAAACCCGTTCCCACTTCCAGCAAGGAGCCAACCCGTCCGTAGATCTGTGCTGTACCTCCTGTCGGCTCGGTGACCCGGGTAAGAATCTTGAGCAACGTGCTCTTGCCAGCTCCGTTACGGCCAACCAGACCGACAATCTGGCCTCGTGGAATCGATAGAGAGACATCATCGACGGCCCAGACATGAGCGAGGTCTCCCGACCTGCTGCCAGTGCCACGCCAGAGGCGCCGGAGACTATCCGTCACAACGTCCCGCAACGTGTCATGGCGATTCCGGCGATTCCCAATACGATAGCACTTGCTCAAGTGTTCGATGTTGATCGCGATCTCGTTCATAGGTCCGCTGCCTCAGATCACGTCCGCAAACGCACGTTCCGTCTTCTGGAAGAACGCCAAGCCCCCCACAAGGACTAGAAGCGTGACAGCAACTCCCCCAAAAAACTGCGGACCAAAGATCGGCTGATCCATGATCTGCCGTCCGAGAAGTGCCCACCGAAACCCTTCCACGACGCCCGTCATAGGATTGAGCCACAGCAAGGGGCGGTAGCGATTCGGTATCAGGTCGACGCCGTAGATCACCGGGGTCACATACATCCACACCTGCAGTAGGAACGGCGTAAGGTAGTTTACGTCTCGGTAACGAACATTGAGAGCCGCCAACCAGAGACCAAATCCCAGAGCTGTTAGGATCGCAAGCATTAAGAACACAGGAAGCCAGAATACCCGCACTCCTGGCCAGTTGCCATAGAAGGCCATCAAGCCGAACGAGAGCATCATGCCAAGGCCGAAGTCAACTAGCCCGGCCAACACAGTCGATAGGGGCACGATCAGACGGGGGAAGTAGATCTTAGCAATGATGCGCGCACTACTGACCAGACTGCTTGAAGTTCGACTAATCCCGTTCGCGAAGTAGGTCCATGGCAGCAAAGCCGCATAGGCATATATCGGGTACGGCACACCAGAAGTCGGAACCGCCAACAGCCTGCCAAATAGCAGGCTGTAGATGACAAGTGTGACCAACGGCTGGAGGAAAACCCACAGTGCCCCTAACAGCGTCTGCTTGTATCGCACTGCCAAGTCTCGCCATATCAGGAAGCCCAGAAGCTCTCGATACGCCCACAAGCTTCGGACGTCGATACGCAGAAGACCGACTGACGGAGCGATCCGTACCACATTCACGTCTTTTCCGTTTTGCATGGCCAAGTAACGACTCCCGACAGGCGGCTATCTTCGATAGCGCTGATGAGCAACGATGACTACAGTCACCAGAAGTGCAGCTGTGCCTACGCTTAGCATTATGCTTGAAAACCCTCCAAGAATCTCAGGGGGCGGGGCCACTTGAAGCGACGCTGGTGTCCTGGGTGGGCCGGCGGCCGTACTAGTGATGACATCAGTCGGACGATCGGCAACTGAGGTGGCTTCAGTGACCCAACCAACATCGACCGTCGATTCCGGCTTCGCATCAGTCTGAGCCATCGTATGCCAGAGATCACGGGCCCCGGTTGCGAACACAACGTGGATCTGGTTGCCGTTCGCGACGGCAACCACAGCGCGTTCTGGATGTGTCCAGTATGACGGCTGACCGGTACCATTGCGCAGAGCTTGACCACTAACGTCGATCCACGGCGTGGCTTGATCCAAATCCGCACGCCACGTACTGACGAAAGCGCTGCCTATGACCATATGCAGATTCCCTTGACTGTCCCTCGCAAACCCAGGGAGCCCCGAGAAACCTCCGCGGTCTTCGGTGCGATCTGGTGCTTGCCAGGACATGCCACCATCACTAGAGCGCTGGTGGAACGTGCCGTCGCCGCCGATGGTACTTCGCCACACTAGGTGGACCTGGCTACCGTAAGCTGCTACGCCGATCTCACCGTGGTCTTCCCCGGTGATCTGTCGAGGTGTTGTCCATGTAGCACCACCATCATTGGAGCGCGCATAGAGACTACTGAAAGGTGGCCATCCCTCAGGTAGTGCATACTCCGTCCATGCAGCGTGGACGACACCGCTACCACTCAAAGCCAGGCTCAAGTCACTGGGCACACGATCGGGCTGAGAGGCGCCGGCGACAATGGCGGGGCTCGACCACGTCTCTCCGCCATCAGTGGATCTCTGCATCAACACCGCTCCCAGATCTTGTCCACCAACATAGCCCAGGAGCAAATCGCCATTAGCATCGACGACGAGATCGGGCTCCCCAACTGCAGTCGCCATAGCGCGAGGTGCAGACCAGGCAAGCGCTGAAGCAGCTTCGGAAAGCGGCGCCCTCGCGTACTGCAGTATAGCGTTCCTGCCAAGCCAGACCAGATGAAGGCGGCTGTCTGAACCTAGAACCGCATCCACGTAGCTCGGCGTTCCACCCAGAGGATCAAGCAGAACATCGACCGGAGCAGACCACACTTGGCCGTCCCAGTAGGTGTAGTCGATGGATGCCGGTTCCTCGGTCTCGGGCTGATGGGGGAAGAACAAGTGCAGCGTTGCATCGGGGCCAGCGACTAGTGACATACGTGTTGAGGCAGCACTGCCGTCGGCATGCCAGACCAGACTTGGAGTGGACCACAAGTCGGGTTCCTGCGCCCGAACCGGCCTTGCAGGCGTCACTAGGATCCCATACAACACTAGGAATACGGCCATCAACAGGATCTGGGTGATGTGATGAGTATGATCCGTGCGACCGCTTCTCCGTTCTCCGCCCACGTACCTGGCAACGAACCGGCAGTACTTGCGGATCGACATTCGTCTGCAGACATCCATATCTAGCAGGGGAAGCTCCAGGGCGGACACCACTAGCAGCAACAGCTGTACCCCATTTGGATCCTGGCAGCATAAGCAGCAAAGACACCCGAGGCAAAGAGGAAGGCTAGGCACTGCCAGGTTGATCATCTTCTCTAGGAACGTGGCTACGTAGTGCGGCACCGAGTACATCAGGTCGCAGTTGGGATCCCGACCGGTCGGTAGCGATTCGCCCACCAGAGCATGGACGTATGGATCCATTAAGGCGCCTGGTTCACCACAACAGCGAGGATCGCCACGCCGTTGAGCTGGGGCAAACGCTTGGTCATGGAACCTCACAGATGAGTCAACGCACCGACTACAGGCTCTTCATTACGATTGGTAGGAAAGTGGCCCCTCTTGGTGTAACGGTCACTGTGTTGGAGGAGACAAAGACGGTGCCTGCTTGCATGGCAGAAACTGTCACCCTATACGCGACGTAGTTCTCAAGGCCGGAGAGGGAGTATTGACGAAGTTCTCTTGGCAGCCCTGAGATAGGGCTCGGCACATCCCCTGCAGGCCCTTCATAGACGACACTCCAAGTAACGTCGGCCGGTAGATGCTCGTACACGGCCCAGTTGAGTGACACGGACGACACACCCGGGCTAGCATACAGCGCCACAGTATCCGACCATGCGGACCCGCGGTAGGCGCGAATCGCCTCAGCCAGTTTCTGCATGTGGTGCAGATCGCCAGCTTGGAGCCACGGTATGTCGATATACTGAAGTAACGTCTCCGGCGTAGGGGACTCTAGCCAGGCCTCAGCCATGAAGAGCTGATACGCATCTACAGGGTGGCTCAGGTTGTGCTCGAACCCCAGAGCGCCCTCGCCGAAGGAGGCATACCAGTGGGGAATGATAGCCTGAGTCTTCTGCAGATAGACCTCGCTGTCCTCCGGAGCGTAGTGCGCCAAAAGTCGCCCCAGCTCGGGTGTCATGTCGCGGTAAGCCACAAGATACGGCGAGCACAGGCCGGTGTCACAAGGTCCGAATCCCGAGTGATCGTGCAGCAGAACACCGTATTGATCCAGCCCCACAACTTGGCGCGCGTCATCATAGGCATCCACCCAGTCGTAGTTGAAGATCAGACCCCACCACTTGCCTGCCGCGAACTTCACTTGCCAGCTCGGGTCGGTAGGAAGTTCGGTCAAACCAGATTCGTACAGGTAGCGAGGATAGCGTGCCAGCGCAAGGCGGAGGGCTACCACCTTGGCAAAGAGACACCGCGCCAACGCCTCAGCGTCGGTATCACCCATGCCAGTCGCCATCCTCAGGAAACCTATCAGCCCGGCTAGGTGCCGATTCACGTTGACGACAGCTATTCGTTGTTCATCAAAGCCCGCAAACCAGTAGGATGTTGCCCAGTCCTGCTCCTGCATATCTCGATCCAAGACCTCTAGTGCAGCGTGCCAAGCCTCAGCTGAAACTGTTGAGGAGAGGAAGTCGTGGTACCGAGAGAGACCGTATATGTTATGGAGCGGAGCATCATGCAGGAAGAGCTCAGGACGCCACTGAATCCAGCGCTCAAGGGCTTGACTGTCTCGTATCGCGAAGGGGGCGCGTTGCGTCCCTTGATCAAGAGGAAGATTGGCTACATACTCGGCTGGATACGCATGCTGCTCAGCAACAAGGTACGCCTGCAACTGACTGCGCTGCGGTTCGTCCAAGACCTCGCCGACCTCGACCAACGAGTAGAGAACGGATCCCGGCGTGTGCCAGTAGATGTCGCCCCGGATATCCCTGCTGGGGACGCTGTCCGAGAAGACCCAAGGGGCAAGGTGCCCGGCACCGATCAGATCGTCAACCTCGCCAGCAAGTTCGTGCGTGAGCTCGGTAGGAGCCATGCCGGCATCGAGTACGACACGGCGTGCATCAGCGAAGCTGTTCAGCTGGGACACACGCCAGCTGTAGGACGAAACATTCTCGAGCCCCAGAACCGGACCAGACTCCGTAGCCATCTTTGCGTCCACAACTGGCCCACTGAAAGATACCGGCAGTGCTTGGTATACTATCGCGAGCATTGGAGGAATCGGCGCGAATCGTACCCCGCCGTCGCAGACCTCGAGATACTCAAACGACTCCGTGATAACCGCTGTGTCGCTACTGCGCTCGTAGGCATAGGTTTCTCGTACGTTGGTCGGGAACTGACACAGACGGCGCTGCCACCACCGGGCGCGTTCCAGGATCGAAGAGGGTAACCCGTGCTCCCAGGTCTCAGTCTCACTGGTCGCAGGATGGTCCCTTCCAAGCAACGGCTGCACGGCGATGGTCCCAGCGTGAGTAGCGAAGGACAGCTCTACGCCTCCGTCCTCAGCATGGCTAATACTCTGAGGAGGAGTACCGAAGACAAGCAATAGCGGCGCGTCCGCCTGGTAGGCCTGGCTGTGTGGGAGAGTGGACGTTCCGTAACCAGTACCACTATACGAAGTAGGTACCTTTGTCTCCACGAAATGGCTGTTGTCGCCATACCAAAGCAGGAGCCATCGCTCGCTCATGTCGCCGAGGGAAAGCGACGAACTACTGAGGGCTTGGACTTGCTGCCCTGACTGCGCCACATAGGCCACGTACTTGGGGTATGCTGGGCTGTCGGGACGACCTGTAACCTCGCCATCATCCAGGATATTCCCACGCACAGCGCCGTTGAATAGACGCAGCATAGGTGCCTCGCTCTGGAGGACAACAGCTGGCGAAAGCCGGCTCGCCCAGATATCCAGAGAAGGTGTGGCATCGAAGGAGAGATGGCTGCCCGCCCAGTTGACGTCTTCGCTAGCTAGCTGGGGGGTGGCGCTGCCAGGAACCGCGACCACGCCCAGGTCGATGCCGACCGGACCAACAAGGGCATCGTAGCCCGTGTCCTCCACGCCACCGTGCAACGTCAGCGAAGGCCAGCCAGCGGATCCTATGACCATCGTCAGTCCGCCTGTCGCTTGCTCGTCATTCATGGTGACGCTGAGACCATTTGCCGCATCCTGCCAGATATCAGGATCCAGACTCGTTTGTGCCAACACTGCCACGCTTTGCGTCGAAATCAGCGCCGACAGCACGATGGCTCGGCATATCACCGGAATGGACCGACTGAACCTTCTAGCGCTCATTGCACGTTCCGGGCGATGAGTTCATGATAGCTGATGTGATAGACGAGCCCTCCGGCGACTGAGGCAGGATTGCCGCCGCCGCCTTGGGTATTCGTGCTCATCTCTCGGTTGGTGTGGCCTCGGCGCAGGCGCCTCCAGAGACGTTCATCCTGGCTGAAAACCCCAGTGTAGTTCGCATTGCCCTCTTGAGTATGCATCGCAATGACGCTATCAGCCGTACACGACACATTCAAGTTCTCGTCTCGGTTGCCCATCCCGGCGGGCCGATCGCCAGCGTCTATGGTTCCTCCATCACCATCGCGATGGTCATAGAGAATGTCAATGACGCGACCCGATTCCAGGCTTAGTCGCCCCCATCCGCTGCGCACGAAGTAGGTCGGGATGATCAGCAGACCATCCCGGTCAACGCAAGGGGGTGTGGTGCTACCGTTCATAGTCTGGGAACCCCAGTGAGGTACCACCACCATATCGCGCGACCCAGTCTCAGCATCGAGAATGTGCAGCGACAGCTCGAAACCAGCAGGGTCAGCTTCGTACTCGGAGATTAGGGCGTCCTGGGCATCCATGGCCTCGGCAATAGCAGTGAGATCGCCGGCAGCGATGGTCGGGCCGTTCTCCAGAATCCAGTTCCACTCTTCTGTGCTGTCAAACCACGCGAATGGGAAGCCCGGCGTCAAGTTACTGGTGCCCATCGCGCGTATCACAACTCGCCCTTCGTGCACAACCGGCCAGTAGTCCTTGAAAGCAAGACCCTGCAACCGCTCGCTGCTCCACGCCAGGGTGCCATCTGCGATGCTCAACGCGTATACATGCATATCCATAGCAGCGACATAGACGCGGCTATCATCAGCAGCGGCCGTCTGTAGAATTGGCGATCCTAGGTCGCGGGCCCACAGCAGCGTACCTGTCGTCTCCTCCAGAGCATAGAAGGTGCCATCTCGGCCCCCAAGCATGATGCTGCTTCCTACCAAGGTCGGTGCTGTGGAAAAGCCCAGTCGCCACATAAGCTGATTCTTCCACAGTATGTCGCCGGTAGCGGCATTCAAGGCATACACAGCACCGTCCATAGCCCCGAAGTAGACCCGACCATCCCCAGCTGCAACGCTGTTCAGAATGGGCGCACCCACTGCGCGTGCCCATTCCTCCTCACCGGTCTCGGCGTTCAGTGCATAGAGATTCCCCATCTCAGTACCTACGAATACCTTACCCTGGTAGACGATGGCCTGTACCTGAGGGTACACTTTCTCAGGTTGGAACGGATGCGTCCAAGCTATCTCTAGGTCCGCACCAAGTAGCTCAGGGGAGTAGCCCGATCTCTGCGGATCTCGCTGAACCTGGGGCCAATCCTGGATGCTATTGCCAGCGGCCAGACCGCCTGGCAGTGGCTTGGCTGCCAGCCGGGACAGGCGTACCACAGATGCTGAAACGTCATAGCCAGATGTCGCCAGGGCAACACTGTCACAGATGCCTCCCTGTGATCTTGCCAGGAGGGAAGCGATGAACGCTATAACAGGTATCACAGCGGAACGCCAGAGCGCGCGATCAGTCCTCAAGGAGCCTCCCCTCTTGCGCTCCCGTAGAAGCCCACCGAAGAGTGTTGATCATTCTTGCCTTGGCCAGCCTAGCCGAAGAGCCACAAATACAACCTGCGGGCTGGCGACTTCGCAGTGACGCGCATCAACAAGTACGGCAGTACAACCGATGAAACTACGAGGAGAGAGTAGAAGCCAAACAGATAGGCAAGAGCCCACGGTGCGAACTTCTGTAGTGCCCTGGCAGCAAACTCAAGCACAAACCTGTGCATCAGGTAGATACCCAGAGACGCTTTCCCAACCTGGCTCAGGTGGCTCAGCCCTGGCATACGCACTTCCGAGAATCCGAGGAAACAGCTGATGAAGCTGGCCGCGTACAGCACGGAAGGGATATTCATATGGCTGATCCGCCATTCATACCATTCAGTACTCTGATAGACAATCTGAGCTTCGAAGAATGCAAGGGCCGCTAGGAGTACCGTTGCGCCTAGCAGATGCCACCGGTGTTTGTGCGTCCACTCCGCTGTTGTCGACAACCGCAGCCCACAGACTAGCCCTACGACGAAGTAGAACGAGTATCTCAACAAGGACCCGAATGGCATCGTGATCAGGAAGTCCGCGAGAGCTGTATCCGCGCCAGACAGAAGCATGGCTAATCGCAAGTAGTGCGCACCGATGACAGAAGCGGTCAGCACGGCAGACCCAGCCAGTAGCAACCGCGCACGACGCTTAGCCATCCCAATCAGGATTGGCGACAGCAGATACATCAGGCACAGGAACCTGACATACCAAAACCGCCCTCCCATGACGACGTCGCGCGCGAATTGGCGCCACGTCAACTCACCACTGAGGTTGTCAGGATCCACTGAGCGGAATATGGCATACAGCACCTGCCAGATGCCATAGGGAATCAGCAGACGCTGAAGCCGAGACCAAACCCTCTTCCACGCCGAATCCGACCCGCCGCGAAGCATGAAAGTAGCGAACACGCCAGAGACGAACAAGAATGCAGGGACGGCGAAAGCGGTCAGCTTACTCACCACCATGAGTGAGCCAAAGAACAAAGAGTCCAACTGGTCGTAATTCGGGACCGATACGGGGCGGTACCGATCAGCCCACCAGACCATTGCTATGCGAGAGTAGTCAACGGCGTGATGGGCTACCACAGCCACGATGGCCAGGCCGTTCAGTGCGAGCAACCGATTCAACAGTGATGTAGTCCGTCTAGCCATCTAGCACCAGCGGTACGTAGAACCACACCACGTCGACTCCAGTGGCCTTAGTCGTCACGTCCCTCACCAAGTCTTGAATCCTTAACAGATCCGCCATGCCATCAGCACGCTCTGCGCTGGTCGGCGCCATCGCCATTGGTCCAACATCGCGCCCCGTCGCGTATGGATATCAACATTGCGCGTCCACCTACATCCCGGTCCGAACCCAGCATCGTCAGCGTCGCCGACGCCAGGTGCACCGGGATGTCGATGCCACCCACGATGGCCTTCCACGTGTGCGCGACGGTGTCGACCCAGATGGCGCCTGATCCGAGCCCGTGTCTTGCACGCCCCAAGCGCGGAGCCTACCCGTCACATCCGTCAGGCGACCTGTTGCGCGCCGCCGAGACCTGTCCCAATCTCAATGAAGCTCCTGCTGGACAGCGGCCCCGGAATCAGAGGCATCGGTAGGTTACGGCATCGCAACTGGCACCTAATCATTGTAGCGGAATCGGGCCTGACTGTCAAACCCACTTCTTACCGAAATCCCTCCGCGGCACTGATTACCGTGTCCACGAACTGCGGTCCCACCAGTTCGTTCGCTGTCTGGTTGGGATGCGAGTCGTCACCGTCGCGATAGTCGGCCCGGAGCATGTTGAGATCGGGCGCGTCGGGATCGCCCTCCGCCAGCGCGTCGAAGAAGTCGAAGGCGGCCACGTTGGGGTGACCAGCCAGGTAGGCATCAGACGTCAGCCAAGCGGCAAAGGCGCGGGCCCGAGCAGCAGCCTCGGGATCGGTGGCGGCCGGATTGAGCGGCGGGGGTGACATCACGACGAAGAGCTTCTCGGGGTGCCGGTCCATCACATCTCGCATACCCAGGTACCAGTCCTTGTATTGCCGTAGCTGCGCTTCGCTTTCGATCTGGCTGGCGGGAAAGCAGGACTTGAAAACGATCACCTCGTGCTGCAGCAGCCCGCTGAGCGCGTTGCCGGGCCATGGATAGACGCGCTGGGCAAAGACACGGGCCAGGCCGTCGGGATCGGTGTTGTCGTCGGGGATGCGGTAGCTGTAGCCTCTAGAGTCTCCCCCGGGGCCGCGGAGCCCGACAAAGTTGTAATCGTGGTCCCAGAAGTCGTAGCCAGCCTCTGATAGCAGCTCGCGGACATTGCCTGCTCAATGAGGTTCCGACCGGTTGAATGATGCAGGAAGACAACGTCGCTCAGACCTCCCTCGGTGGTCGCCATCCGACCGCGGTGCTCTAGGATGTCGAGCCCAAGATTCTTGACGCGCCATAGGCCGAAGCCCAGG
>Ga0180436_10003315_pt1 | contig 14849 bp, 14 predicted proteins | sample SS_ome_2_FD_132434 | JGI IMG/M metagenome (GOLD analysis project Ga0180436, IMG submission 132434) | Hypersaline lake sediment archaeal communities from the Salton Sea, California, USA - SS_3_S_2 metaG | ecosystem: Environmental > Aquatic > Non-marine Saline and Alkaline > Hypersaline >...
CGCGTCTCCCAGCTCCACATCTGGTCAAAGAACAGGTTGCCCAGTCCATAGACGATGATGCCGTTGCCGCCGGCATCGTCCTGGCCGTCCGGCTCCCAGGCCTGGGGTACGTGGCTCTGCACGCCGGTGACAATGTCGGCCCCGGCGGCGCGCAGTTCGCGGAACTCGTCCACCTGCTGCTCGGTGGGGAAGGGGTTGTAGGTCTCGAGATACTGTAGCTCGACGGCCAAGATGTCCACTTGCTGGCTCAACGATCGGATCGTCTCGAGGATGCGTTCCTTGTGATCGTAAAAGTAGCAGGTGCCCGGTAGGTCCTCCGTGGCCCAGGCCGACTGCGGGTTCCAGGCCAAGGTGGCCAGAAAGGCAACCTCGTTGCCGTGATCCGAGACGAATATGGGCGCGCAGGCCTCGTCCAGGTTGAGCCCCGAGCCATAGATCGGGATGCCGCGATCGCGGTAAAAGGCGATCGATTCCCGCGCGCCGTCGTATCCGAAATCGTTGACATGGTTGCCCGAGAGCCCGACGATGTCGGCTCCGATGGCCTCCAGCGCGCCCCAATAGTCATAGTCGCTGCAAAAGATCAGGTTGTTGGAGGCCGTGTTGACCGGGCAGTCGCGGATAAAGGGCACCTCGTTGCTCACGTGGGTGATATCCGCCGCTCGCAGCGTGTCCGAGATGACCAGGGCGGGGTAGAGCACGCCGTAGTGCTCCATCCGCTCGGCGGTGAGGCGGCACATGGCCGTCACGCCGGTCATGATCAGGCAGGTGAGGCGCTCGGGATCACGATTGGTCAGCGGCATCAGGCGTTCGGCGAGCAGATCGTGGGCTGACTGCGGTAGATTGCCCTCGATAGCCAGCGCAAGCGACAGGGGGTATCCCTCGACGAGCAGGTGGTTGTCGAGCGGATCGACGCCATCGATTGTCAGCACCTTGTAGGTGGGGTCGAGGCGATCAAAGGGCAGCAGGCCCAGGGCCTGTGGATCGGCCTCGAGCGCCGGCAGCAGGTCCCACTCGAGCAGCGGCTCGCCGGCATATGGGCCCAGCACGGGAAGCAGATCGTCGATCGTCTCGGCGGTGGTCAGCAGGTGCCCCTCGGGGTCGCTCCAGCGCGATAGAATCTCGGCGAGGGAGATATCGTCCGGCAGCGCCTGGAAGGGCGCCACCACGGCCAGCACGCGGGTTGCCAGGCGTTCGTCCGCCGGCACCTCGGCCAAGGGCGCGAGATACAGTCTGGCCTGCGCCGGTGCGTCCCCGATCTCGAGGGGCGTCATGATCCCGTTGACTGTGACGCGGGCGCCCTCCAGCAGGCCGTTCAGCGAAGCGACATAGCCGGGTGGCAGTTCTGGCGACAAGCTCAGGGTCAGCGGGATTGGGGTCGCTGTAGCGGTCGGGCTGGGCACAGTCGTGGGCGATGGCTCGACTGTCGCGCTGGGGGTGGCGCTGGGCGCGAGCGGCGTCGCCGTTGCTGGGTGCGGCGTGGCGGTCGCTGGGGCCGGCAGAACGTCGGTCTCGATGCCGCAGGCCGTCAGACAGCAGATCACGAGTAAGAGCGCGGCGGCACGGACCATCCTGTACGTCAACATAATCACCTCGGAGCGGCGGCACGCTTGTGGCCGCATTTGCCCCGATTATAGCGCGGCCGACGGGCAGGGCAATCGTCCGTCTCCGCCAAAGGAGGGCCGATGAGCCCCTCGAAGCAAGCCAAGGCGACGGAACGTGAACGGATCACAGAGCGCCTCAATCGCATGGTGCGGCGCTGGCCGCAGGTCAGCGGCTGTCATCTCAACCCCGACCCGGTAGTGGTGGAGGGGGTGGTGGGGGCGCTGGCGCAGAGCGTTCTTGATAGCGGCTATTCCTACTGCCCCTGCCGCGACCGCAGCGGCGACCCCCAGCAGGATCGGGCGTTGATCTGCCCTTGCGACTTTCATCAGGACGAACTGCTGCGCGACGGGCACTGCAAATGCGTGCTGTTCGTCAGCGATAGCTATGACGCCGAGCGCGCGTATACCTTTCAGGAGGAACACAGCATGGCCAAGGCTACCGGGAAAGCCATCGCGCAGCGCGAGGTCACGATCTATGTGACCCACTGGTGCGGTCAGTCGCGCCGGGCGCAGCGCTGGCTCGAGGCACGGAGCATCGATCACCAGGCCATCGACATCGATCATGATGACGCCGCCGCCGAACGGGTGCGGCGCTACAACGGGGGCAACCGCTCAGTGCCCACGCTGGTGGTGCGGACCGTGCTGCGCGAGCCCTCGCCAGCCGATCTGGAACGCCTGTTGCTGGCGCCCGGGATCACGCTGGTTTCTTGCGACGCCTATGTGACCGCGTGGTGCGGTCAGTCGCGACGCACGCTGGCCTGGCTGCGGGAGCACGGCATCGCGACGCGGACCGTCGACATCGATGCCGAAGCCGTGGCCGCCGCCCAACTGCGCGAATGGCACGGGGGCAACCAATCGGTGCCCACCCTGGAGGTGGTCCTGCGCATGACTGAGCCCGACGCATCGCTGCTGGAGCGTGTCCTGGGCTAGGAGACGATGAGCGGCAGGTAGCAGGGGCTCAGCGGCGGCAACGTGGGCTCTGGCGTCGTTGAGGGCAGCGTCGGTTGCGGTGTCGGGGGCGGCATCGTTGGCTGCAGCGTAGGGTCGAGCGTGGCGGTGGGCGTCGGCGTAGGCAGATTCCAGGTCAGGACCAGTTGCGCAGCATAGTCGCCCTCGCGCGAGCAAAAGCCGCGCCAGTTGGGACGGCTCTCGTCTCCGCGCAGCAGCAGGCCGTGGTTGGGCTGTGATCCCTGGTGCCAGGCCTGCGCCAGCTCGCTGATGTCGAGGCTGTGCCAGCCCCACGCGGCGTGCGGCACAGCGATCCAGGCGATGCGATCCCCGGCATCCGGCGCGGTGTCCCAGGTGACCGCGCTCTCATCCCAGTCGCCGAGGATCGGCTGAAACGTACAGCGCACCTCGGTGCCTGGCCCGTCCCAGGAGGCGTTCAGCCGCAGCATTAGTGTGGCCGACTCGATCATCGCCTCGGCGGGAAGGTCCGACAGGTCAAAGCGCATCAGGGCCCGCACCGCCCCTTCTGACGGCGCGTTCCCAGTGGCCGGCAGGTCATAGCCCACGAGCAGCGTCTCCTGGTTGCCGCGGGGGGACTCGGGATCGCCGGCGTGCAAGGTGGCGTCGGCGTCGGCCGAGAGCACCGAAATGCTCTGCGCCCCCGGTGCGGCCTGGGCCACGACGGCGCAAGAGAGGATGGCGATGGTGAGGGCGCAGAGCAGCAGCGGACGGGATCGCACGTTGGGCAGACTCCTGGGTAGACTATGGTTCTTATTATCGCGCCACTGACCCCTAGCGCCAAACCTCCACGTGACTTGACGAAAGCAACGCGCTTGGGCTAGGATATATTCCAGATTGTAAGATGGAGGAGGCGACGATGGAATACCGTCAGTATGGCAACACGGGGATGCGCGTCTCGGCGCTAGGCTTTGGCGCCATGCGCCTGCCGACGCTAGAGGACGGCACCTGTGACTTTGATGTTTCGGTGCCCATGTTGCAGCGCGGGATCGACCTGGGGATCAACTATATCGACTCGGCCTGGGGCTATATCAAGGGCACCAGCGAGGTGGCGGTTGGCAAGGCGATCCAGGGATACGATCGCGAGGGCCTGGTGCTCTCGACCAAAATCCCCAGCAACGACATCCACGGGGCCGAGTTCCGCGAGCGGCTCGATATCCAGCTCGAGCGCTTTGACACGCCCTATCTCGATATCGTGCATATGCACGGTCTGCGCTGGGAGGCGATGGAGGAGCATATTCTGGGTGAGGGCAACTGTTTGCAGGCCGCCCGCCAGGCGCAGAGCGAAGGGCTGATCCGCCATCTCTGCTTTAGCTCGCACGACACCCCCGAAAACATCGGCAAGCTGATCGCCACGGGCGAGTTTGCCGGCGTCACGCTACAGTTCAACATCCTCGACCGCAGCCTGCAAGAGGTGATCGAGGCGGCCCACGCGCGTGGCATGGGCACGGTGATCATGGGGCCGGTCGGCGGCGGGCGCATGGCCATGTGGAACAAGGAGCAGATGGCCGAGATGTGGCCGGACGGGGTGCAGTCGGCGCCCGATCTGGCCATCCGCTGGGTGCTCTCGCACGACTTTGTCAACGTGGCGCTCTCGGGCATGAACAGCATGGAGATGATCGACGAGAACGTGGCCAGCGCCGATCGCGCCGAGCCGTTCACGCCCGCCGAGAACAAGGCGGTCGACGCCATGCTGGCGCGGCTACAGTCGTTCAGTGATCTGTACTGCACCGGTTGCGGCTATTGCCTGCCTTGCCCCAACGGGGTCGACATTCCCGGCAATTTCCTGCTGATGAACTATCACAAAGTATACGGCATGACCGACTATGCCCGCGAGCGCTATGCCAAGCTGCTGGATGGGGAGACGGTCTGGCTGCACGGTCCGCGCGTCCAGGGGGCGGCCAATCTCTGTGTGCAGTGCGGCCAATGCGAGCCGCTCTGCCCCCAGAACATCCAAATCATGGACCAGCTCGAGGACGTGCACGACGCGCTGAGCTAGGGTATGGCGTTCGGAAACCGAGAGAATGCGAGGGTCTGGGGTACACCCCGGGCCCTTGTTATCTGGATGGCGCAAGAGCCAAGGTTGCGCCCTGCCGCAAGGTTGCTGATGTGACGAACGAGTGATCCCTCGGCGTACCTCGGGATGACATAATGTGCTCTCGAGAATCTGTGCGTCTCGGCGAGACGCCTTCCCCGGCCAGTACCTCATGGCGCCCTCTCTGCTCTCCTCCCAATTCACCACCTCTGACCGATTCGTTCACATTTCCTTCTCAATCTGGCCGCATACTGGGGTCAGATCAAACGTGATGGCCCATCTGGGTCCGACAACACGAGAAGGAGTGAACCATGTTTCGCAGACACAATGTCCTGCTGTTTGTCCTGATCATCGCGGTGGTGCTGTTCGCCGGCGCCAATGCCGAGCGGCGCGCCTGGCAGCAAGGCTATGCGGCCGGCCAGATCAGCGTCGTCCAGAGCGACGGCGCGGTGGTGGCAGCCCCTGTGGCCCCAGGCGTCGGAGGCTATGCGGGCCGCCTGACGGGCATCTGGCCGGTGCTGCTGATCGTCGGTGGCCTGGCGCTGGTGATGGGCGTCGTCCGCTGCGCCTGCTGGACCGCCTGGTGCCATCGCGCGCCCGACAGCAAGGCCTATCGGCGTGATCCGCGCTTTGACCGACGCTACCACGGCTGCGGCCCTCGCGGCCACCGCTTCCCGCGGCATCAACCGCCCTTTAGCCCCTGGTGGGGGCCCTGCCGGCCCGAGGACGCGCCGGAGGTGGACGACGATGACGCGCCGCTGAACGACGACGACCAAGCCTAACGCATCGACCGCGCGGACACCTCCCGGGGATCGATCCCCAGGGAGGTGTCCGCAGAGCCAAGGAGGCAGAGCATGCCCGCGCAACCTAGCTTGACCGTCCCGAACGCGAGTGGACAGGCCGACGCCTCGCTGGCCGCATGCCGCTATGTGATCGCCGATCGCGCCCAGGACACCGGACTGATTGCCCGGTGTCGACGTGAGCCGCGATGGGAACTGGACTACTACGACAACGAGACGCTCATCTACCGCAATCGCGATTATATCGAGCCCAGGAGGGCATCATGACCACACTGACCCAGAACCTCCATTTCTACGGCATGGCCGCCATGCTGGCCCTGCGCGACCGCATCCGCCCCCGCCGCGAACTGCTGGCCGAGGCCAAGGTTCAGCCGGGAGAGACGGTCCTCGATTTCGGCTGCGGCCCTGGCGGCTATATCGCCGAGACCAGCCGACTGGTCGGTCCAAAGGGCCAACTGCTGGCCATCGATCGGCAGACTCCGGCCCTCGATTGCGTGCGACGCATCAGCCGCCGCCAGGGGCTGCGCAACGTCCGCGCCATCCAGGCGACGGATGCTCGCGACCTGGCCGACGACTCGGTCGATCTGGTGCTTTTGCACGATGTCTTTCACTTGCTGAGTGACCCCAATGGTGTGCTGCGCGACCTGGCGCGCGTGCTGAAACCCAGGGGTCGTCTCTCGGTCACTGATCCCCATTGGCCCGACGAGCGGGTGATCGAGGGGATCACGGGCAGCGGCCTATTCGTGCTCTCCGAGCGCGGCGCGCTGACCTTGACCTTTTGCATCGCCGCGCGATAATGACGGTCGGAGGCGAGGCGATGAAGGGCACCATTCTGGTCGTGGACGACGAACCCAAGATCGTGCAGACGGCGCGAGACTATCTCGAGCGCAGTGGGTTTTGCGTTTATGGCGCGGGCGACGGTCGACAGGCGCTGGACGTGTGGCGGCAGACCCAGCCCGACCTGGTGGTGCTGGACCTCAACCTGCCTGGCCTCGACGGACTCGATGTCTGCCGCACGATCCGCCGCGCGTCGGACGTGCCGATCATCATGTTGACGGCCCGCGTCGACGAGGCGGACCGCTTGATCGGACTCGAGCTGGGCGCCGATGACTATATCGTCAAGCCCTTTTCGCCGCGCGAACTGGTGGCGCGGGTGCGCGCTGTTCTGCGCCGCACGCAGGGCGAGGGACAACGCTCGCAACGGCTGGTCTGCGGCGACCTCGAGATTCATCTCGACAGCCATCAGGTGCTGCGCGACGGCGAGCCGTTGCATCTGACGCGCACCGAGTTTGACCTGCTCGCCCTCTTTGCTGCCCACCCCGGGCAGGTCTTGAACCGGGCGCAGCTCTTGGAGCAACTGCACGGCGTGGTCTATGACGGCTATGACCGCTCGGTCGACGCGCACGTCAAGAACCTGCGCCGCAAGATCGAGCGCGATCCCGCCAATCCTAGCCATCTGCTCACCGTCTATGGCGTCGGCTATCGTTTTGTGGAGGACGCATGAGCCCCCACAGCCATCCCACACGCAGCGAACGTGAAAAGTGGCGCCGAGAGGCCAAGCGCGCCATGGAGAGCGAGTGCCCTTTCGCGTCGCATCGCTTTCACCGACGCGACGCGCCCTCCGAGTGGGGCGACGCGCCCGTTTCTCCCTCCGAGTGGCGTCGTCGGGCGCGCCAGATGGCCCGCGACCACTGGCGCCGCGAGATGGGCCATCACCGACGGCACCACCCAAGAGGGTCCGGATCGCTCCTTTTCAAGGGACTACTCGGCTTGAGCTTTGTTGCCCTTCTGGTGGCCGGCGGGATCCGCGCGTTGACCAGCCTGATCCGCCTGCTCTCAGGGGGCAAGGTCGATTCGGCCACGCCGGCCATCTGGATCGCGGCCGGTGCATTGGCCGTCTGCGTGTTCCTGATCGGCTTGGTGGGCAAGCGGGTCTATGATGCGCTGCTTCTTCCCATGGCGGATATCATCGAGGCGGCCCAGCGCGCTGGGGAGGGCGACCTCTCGGTGCGGGTCTGCGAGCAGGGGCACGGCGAGATTCGGCGCTTGGCGCGCGGGTTCAACCAGATGATCACCGAACTCGAAACCGCCGAACAGCGGCGCCGCGACCTGACCGCCGATATCGCCCACGACCTGCGCACGCCGCTGCACATTATCCAGGGCAACCTGGAGGGGATCATCGACGGCGTCTATCAGCCGACGGCCGAGCACCTCGAGGCCACGCTCGATGAGACGCGTCGCCTGTCGCGCTTGATCGAGGATCTGCGAACCCTCTCGCTGGCCGAGGCGCAACAGCTAATGCTGCGGCTGGAAGCGTTCGATGTCGGCGATCTGCTGGCCGACATGGCCACCTCCTTTGCCGGCCCGGCCGAGTCGGCGGGCGTCGAACTGGTATGTAGTGGCCAGGACCTGATTGGGCTGACGTTGCGCGGCGACTATGACCGCCTGGCCCAAATCCTGGGCAATCTGCTGGCCAATGCCCTGCGCTTTACCCCACCGGGGGGTCAGATCACCCTCAGCGGCCGCGCGGACGACGAACAGGTCACCCTCTCGGTCCGCGACACCGGCTGCGGCATCGCGCCCGACGACCTGCCCCACGTCTTTGACCGACTCTGGCGTGGCGACGACACGCGTTCGCAGCGCGACGGCTCCGGCAGCGGTCTGGGACTGCCCATCGCCCGCCAACTGGCGCTCAGCCACGGCGGCGACATTCGCGTCGAGAGCGAACTGGGCGTCGGCTCGACCTTTTGGCTGACGCTGCCACGCGCTCCGCAAGGCGACGCCTAGCCCCTCCTTGCTCCATACCCCTCAGACCACCAGGTCCCGGCCTGGCCGGACGGCTGGTGCGCTTCTGCGACATGGGATGTATCTTTCCAGTGGGTTGCCCCGAGCGGGAACGCATGCTGCCAAGGCGGCGTCTGCCCTATGACTGGAAACCAGAACGCAGGAGCTAAAAGATGCAAGTCAGACGATCTGTACTGGTATGGACCGTGGCCGCCGCGGTGCTGTGCAATGGCTGTTTCATCGGGGTGGCGAGCGATCCGCTACCCGCGCCTCTGACGGCCGCCGCAACGGCAGTGCCCAGCGCCACGCCTCAGTCGGCCACAACCTGCACGCCCACCGTGGTGGCGCCGGATGACGAGGCGCAAGCGGTACCCAAGGGCGTCAGCGATGCGCTGGAAGCGGCCCTCCTCTATCTGCGAGAGGCCGATCCGGACAACGCGCCGGGCTTGGTGTGGGCAATATCGGAGGACACGCCCGATGGCCTGGTCGGTGCGGCGCACTATGCGCTGTCGGCGCCGGGCTGGACGGGGCGTCTGATCGCGCCTGTGGTGGCCCCCAGCGACACGGTCTATGACATCACGCTCGAGAGCGACAGCGGATACCACTGGGTCGGACGGGTCGACGGCAGTGGGAACGTCGAGGAGATGCCCAATGCTGCAGCCGGGGCGCGAGAGATGACCGTGCATATCGATGAGGAGGCGGGCTATTCGGTCAGCTATGACGCTTCCTGGCTGCCGGAGCCGGAGACGCGCGTCAAGGATCAGGCTCGTTGTCTGGTGCTGGTGCGAGACGGCTGGCGCCTGATCGTGTGTGTATCTGACGATCTTGAGACGATACCGATGGTGATGGGGGGCGCGGCAGGAGAATGGGTTACCAAAGAACCGTTGGTGGCCCTCGACCCCAGCTATGACAAGCAGGTATTGGTTGTGGCGGACAAGGTCAAGGCGTGCAAGTACTTTCGAAGGAGAGGACGCATCGTGTATGTACACCTGCTTGACACCAACCACGGTCCCTATGAGAGAGTAGATCTACCTCGGGGCTTGGAGCACGAGGTCGACACGATTGTGGCTTCGATCGCGTTGATCGACAGGTGAGCGAGGCAGGAATGCCCGGGGGATGGCAGCTTGCCGTCCTCCGGGCACTCTAGACAAGTCTCCCTACTCGCGTTAGGGTGCGAGTGAGCCGATCATCCGTGTGTTGATTCCGCTCGGTTAGCGTTTCTTCCAACGCTCTCGGCGCCGGCGTTTGCGGTACTTGTGCCTCGCAATCTTCTTGGCGCGCTTTTTCTGGACACTGCCCATAATATCACCTCCTTCCGCGTGAGATGGGTGCAGGATCGGCTGCGATCACTCGATCCGCTCATAATAGGGGGGCGTCTCTGGATTGCCATCGCTCTTTGTGCCATAGTTTCGCTTGAATATGGCATAGCGAACACCCTGGCTTCGCTGACGCTCAAACTCGTCCCAGGTCATCTCGTCTCGCTCCCCGGCCCGACGGACCGAGTCGCCGTCGACCAGCCATGTTTCGAGACGCCATAGGCTTTCACGGATATGCGCGAGCACACTCTCCCCCTTTCGTGTCGCCTGCTAATTCGAACACCGTGCTCATGTTTGGCAACGGTCTATCCCGGCCTAGTCGATTGCCAGACCGATATCGCGGCTGATGATGCGTGTCTTGATCGGCAGCTTTTGTGACCCGAGCCACAACGCACGCTCGGCTGTGGGTGCTGGGATGCCCGCCACCTCAAACATGACGCGACCTGGCTTGACCACGGCCACAAAGTGATCGACCGAACCCTTGCCACTGCCCATGCGCGTCTCTGCGGGCTTGACCGTGACCGGCTTGTCCGGAAAGATCCTGATCCAGAGCTTTCCGCTGCGCCGCAGGTGCCGGACGATGGCGCGGCGCGCGGCCTCGATCTGGCGGCTGGTGATCCAGCCCGGTTGCATGGCCTTGAGGCCGTGCTCCCCATAGTTCAGATCGGCGCCACGATAGGCTTTTCCTTTCATGCGGCCGCGATGTTGCTTTTGGTGTTTGCGTCGCTTTGGCATGAGCATGGTGTGGTCTGTCCTTTCGCTTGTGGGTCACCTCCGACCGGCTGCGCGCGGTTGCGCACCACGCGCCTGATTCTGCGGGGCACCGGTTGCGCGGTGCCCCGCGTGGCAACGGACAGGATGACGCGGCTAGTAGCGCCGACGTTGCATCTTGAGCGTGGTCCTGCGGCTCTTGATACGCTTCTTGGCCGCTTTGCGCTTGCGTTGCTGCGAGGGTTTCTCATAGTAGCGACGGCGTCGGACGGTCGTCATGATGCGGTCCAGTTGCACTTGCTTGCGGAATCGTTTGAGGAGACTATCGAATGATTCGTGATCCTTGCGTACGACGGTAGTCAATGCTTTCCTCCGTGTTGGCTGTGATGGATTGGCCTACCAGCGCGTGGACGTGCTCCAACTGCGATCAACATCGCGTTGGCTCGTACGGCTGCGACGCGGTCGGGCCTCGGCGACGCGAATGCGACGCCCACCCAAATCGGTGTCGTTTAGGCGCTCGATGGCTGTCTGCGCGATCTCTTCGCTGGCCATCTCCACAAATCCAAATCCCTTGGAACGGCCATCGTAGGGATCCCGAGGAATCGATGTGTCTGTGACGGGACCAACGGCGCCAAAGGCCGCTGATAGCTCGGATTCCGAGGTCGTATAGGGCAGGTTGCCGACATATAGTCTCTTGTTCATCTTGCACTCCTCCTGCTAATAGGCGCAGGGACCTTTTGGGACTCGGCTGCTAGGGCCGAATCGAATGAGATCTCTGGTTGCCGGGCACCCATACGAGACAGCTGAGGCACCGACCGGAAAGGTCCATGCCCACAGTGATTGCAGGGTTATCGGTTCTGGGCACAATGCAATTCATGCCCAGGCCCAATGCCCTGGTGCACCTCTGTAGACTGTGCAGGGGTAGCTCTGCGAACAGACGGAGGGGAACTGCGAACGCCTAGGGTGGACATGCTCAGCGTGTTGAGCGTGTTCCCATGGAATCTGATGAGTAGCCGATAGCTGGGAAAGGTGCTATGCAAGCCCCATCAGCGAAGAGACCAAACGCCTAGCGAACCATTTCATCACTTCTACCGAGAGTCAAACCTCAGCACGATCGGCCCAGGCCTATCGTGAGGATCGGCAAGAGCCGCCAATCCCGTTCTGACTCTCTATCTGTGGCATTCCCTCCATGACCAGAGATATGACCGATCTGTCGAGCCACATCTGCCTCAACAGACCTTTTACTACCCATATTATAGCGGAGGCCAATAAATCCGTCAAGTCGATTTTGGTTCGTCCGTGGCGATCATGACCCGTCCTGTGGTCCGCCGGAGCAAGCAAAAGAGGCCAACCACATCGCTTGTGGGTGGCCTCTGGACGATGCGGCACGCTGATGTCTAGCGGAAGCGCACCTCGGCGCTCATGCCGGCCCGCAGGCTCTGAGGCTGCTCGTCGAGTGTTAGCTTGGCGCGATAGACCACGTCGCCGCCGAGCGTGTCGGCCAGCGGCGCGATCTCTTGCACGACCCCGCGCAGAGTCAGGCCCAACGCGTCGATCTCGACGTCCGCCGAACTGCCCGGCGCAATGCGCGGCACGTCCAGCTCGCTGAGGTCGGTCGTCTCGACCACCAGGACGCTCAGGTCGGCCAGGGTGGCCAAGGGCTGGCCGGGGACCAGCCACTGTCCGTCATAGGCGCTCAGATCGATGAGGGTGCCGTCGATAGGAGCCGTCAAGAAGAGCATGTCGAGCTGGGCCTGAGCCGCTTGCAGACCGGCTTCGGCCTGGGCCACCAACGTCTGGCTGGCGGCGATCTGCTCCTCTCTGGGGCCCTCCAGCAGCGCGTCGAGCGTCGCTTGGGCCTGCTCTACCGCCGCGCGGGCGACGTCCAGGTCGTGGGACGTCAACGGCTCGCGGGCCAGATCGTGCTGCGCCTCGGCGGCTCGGACCGCCTGGCGGGCCTGGGTGATGGCCTCGTCGGTAGCGCCTTCCTCAAGCGTCCTCAGGGCCAGCTCGGCCTGCTTTACCCCCGCTTGGGCCATCAGGACACCGGCCTCGGCGCTGTCGCACTGCGATTCGGCCAGAGCGCGGCTGCCGCAGGTGGCGTCGCGCGTCGATTGCGCCGCCCAGAGGGCGCCCCGGGCCTCTTCGATGCGCAGTTGGGCCGCTTCGAGGTCGCTTTGGCTGGGACCGGCCAGCAGGGCGTCCAGCGCAGCCTGCGTCGATATCCAGGCGGCCTTGGCCTGTGCGACCATTTCGGCACGCGGTTGCGCCTCGAGACCATCCAGCGTGGCCCGGGCGGCATCGACCGCCGACTGGGCTTGACGAACGGTGGCCTCGCCGGGGTCGGCCAGCAGCAGGGCATGGTTGGCCTGGGCGGCGTCGAGGGCGGCCTGTGCTTGGGCGAGACTGGCCCGAGCGCTGGTGTCGTCCAGCGTCAATAGCGTCTGGCCGGCGCGAACGACGTCGCCCTCGGATACGGCCACCTTGGCGATGCGTCCCGAGAGGCCGGCGCTCATCTGGGCCTGCGTTTGGGGAATCACAATCGCCGAAGCGGTCACGCCTCCGGAGCGCGCCACCGTCGCCGGTTGCGTGGTGGCCGCCTCGTCCAGTCCGTTGCCCAGGACCACCGTGGGGAGCGGTTCATTGCCGCCCGTCGAGCACCCCACCAAGGTCAGCAGCGCCAAGAGCGCCGCGGTGTATCGCAGCTTCATGCTACTCTCCCAGCAGAATTTCGCCGTCCTCGGCGTTCTCTACGATCAGGCCGTCGCGCAAGGTGACCACGCGTTGGGCATAGGCGATGACGCGCGGATCGTGGGTGGCAAAGACAAAGGTCACCCCCGTCTCTTTGTTCAGGCGGGTCATGATCTCCATGATCTGGCGGCCGTTGGCCGTGTCCAGGTTGGCCGTCGGTTCGTCGGCCAGGATTAGCGAAGGATTGGTGGCCAGGGCGCGGGCGATGGCCACGCGCTGTTGCTGTCCCCCCGAGAGCTGTCCCGGACGGTGGTGGCCGCGGTCGACCAGGTCGACGGCCTCGAGCAGCTCGTTGACGCGCTTTTGGCGGGCGTCCGTGCCCAGGCCGCCCAAGAGCAGCGGCATCTCGATGTTCTCATAGGCCGAGAGCGTCGGGATGAGGGCAAAGAACTGAAAGATAAACCCGATGTTGTTCTGGCGCATGTCGGCCCGCTCGTTGCGGTTCAGTCCGCTGACCTCCTGGTCGTTGATATAGATCTGACCGCTGGTGGGCAGGTCGAGGCAGCCGATGAGCTGCAGCAGCGTGGTCTTGCCCGAGCCGGAGGGCCCGATCAGCGTGGTAAACTCGCCCTGCGCGATCTCGAGACTGACCCCCTGCAGGGCCTTGGTCTCGATCTCGCCGATGGTATAGGTGCGGGTGACATTCTCTACACGTGCAACTGACATAGCGATCTCCTACTCTATTCCTCGCCGTGCAGGGCCTGGACCGGTTCCATGCGCGCGGCCAATCGCGCCGGATAGGCCGAGGCTACCAGCGTGACGACAAAGGCGGTGATGGTCAAGGTGATGGCGTCGATGGGCTTTAGGTGGGAATAGATGCGCTCGCCCAGCAGGAACCCCTGCACGCCCATATCGCTGACCATGTTCCCCAGATAGACACCATAGGTGCTGGTGTACCAGACGATGATGCCGCCCAGCACCAGCCCCATGGCGATGCCACCCAGGGCCAGCAGGAACGACTCGATGAAAAAGGCCAGCATGATGCGGCGGTCCTTCATGCCGATGGCCGAGAGGATGCCGATCTCGCGCGTCCGCTCAAAAACGGCCATCACCAGCGTGTTGACGATCACCGTCGCCGTGATCGCCAGGACGATCAGGTAGAACACGACCATCATGGCGCTGGCCATCGACTGCAGGGTGATGATCATCTCGTTCATCTCGAGCCAGGTCGTGGTCTCGTAGCGGCCGGACTGGATCGCGTTAGCCACGGCCTCGGTTTGGTCGGGATCATCGAGCAGCACCCACACCGTGCTGGCGTGGTCTCCGGCCTGGGTGATGGCCTGCGCTTTGGCAAGCGGCATGAACAGCGTGGCCTCGTCATAGGTCGGCGTCTTGGTCGAATAGGTGCCGCGAATGGTAAACATCTGCTGGTCGATCTCGCCGTTCGAGTTGTTGATCAGCAGGGGAATCGCGTCGCCCACTTGTAGGCCGCGCTTGACGGCCAGCACATGGCCGATCAGCACCCCCTCACGGTCGTCGGCGGTCAACCAGTCGCCGCTGATCAGGCCCTGTCGAAAGGGGTCGTGGGCCGAGGAGGCCGGATCGATGCCGATCACGCGCATCCCCAACGAATCCTCGCCGCTGAGCACGATGCCGCTGGCATAGAGGCGCGGCGTGGCGGCGCTGACGGGGTCGAGCTGCGCGATCTGCTCGGCGATGGCGAACGGCTCCTCGACGAGGTCCTCCCAGGCCAGGCTGGTCTTGGTCTCGTCATAGCTCGTGGCGCGGATTTGGAGGTGGCCGCTCTCCATGCGTACGGAGGCCTCGAGCGCGCCGCGCACTTCGCCCTCGACGAATGCGGCCATAAAGAGCAAGAGCGCCACGCCCAGCCCGAGCGCCGCCGCCGAAAACAGCGAGCGTCGTTTGTTGCGTCCTAGGTTGCGTA
>Ga0180436_10003316_pt1 | contig 14849 bp, 13 predicted proteins | sample SS_ome_2_FD_132434 | JGI IMG/M metagenome (GOLD analysis project Ga0180436, IMG submission 132434) | Hypersaline lake sediment archaeal communities from the Salton Sea, California, USA - SS_3_S_2 metaG | ecosystem: Environmental > Aquatic > Non-marine Saline and Alkaline > Hypersaline >...
TAATGGCTTATACCATACAGCTTAATGCCGGTGTTTACAAATTCGTATTCAGTTGTATTTTATAAAGTAGGATGAGAAAAACATAGGAGTCACATCCATGAAAGTATATGCATCCATAGGAACTTTCATTCTAATAGTTGCCCTGTCTGGTACCAGCCTAGCTCAAGCGCCCCACCAGATTGGGCCCTATATCTTGGACCAGGATATCGCCAAATTTACTGACTACGTACGCATGGATACGGCGCTCCCCATCCGTCACATGGAGTCGATTCATGAAGTAGAAATCAAGCCCATAAAGGGCTTTAAAAGCGGCCTTATCGCTTACGGCACCTGTGCCGCTTCAAATCATATTGTACGCATCAAACTCAAATATAAGGATAACAGCAAAGCTTTTTTTGAAGAGCTGAAAAAGCGTATCGTCAAGCGCTTTGGTGAAACGAATGAATACCGCGGTGATCCATTTCATATTGTTATCGCCTGGAAGTGGTCCTTTGTGAACCAAAACAATCAGAAAATCAGCCTGATCTTGCAGCACAATTCCCGCGACGAAGAAGAAAAAATTGGTAATTCCATCAAGTTATCCATGACGAGCCTGATCAGTGATGAGCGTGAATGTCACTATAAATCCATGGATAAAACGCTCACCGACAGAGATAATGCACAAGCGATTGTGTTGGATCAGACAGGATGGGATCTTTTCACCCCGAGATAACCCATGGCGCTTACCGCGAAGCAGATTGCCTGGAACGGTCTTCAATTCTCGATACCCATCACCTGGGAACTCGCATGGATCGACTCCCATCATTTAACCTTCGATAGCCATGGCAGCCCGGCCCTGGAAATAAAATGGGCCCCCATTAAGGGTCGTTACTCTCACCGCGCTCAATTAAAAAAACTCACCAAAGGTCACAAAACTCACCCCAGCAAAACGATCAGCAATTGGCAGTTGCCTGCAACCTGGAAACAGGCCTTGGCCAAATATTCTTGCCAAGGTTTTTGCTGGCAAACCGATTCGGCCAGCGGATATGGCGCCACCCTCCACTGCCCGGTATGCAACCAAGCAGTCATTTTCCAGATATTCGATATCAACAAACACCTAAGCGATCCCCATCTACTTAACTTTCTGAAAACATTGGCTGATCACCGCGAAGATGGATTTATTGCCTGGAAGGTTTTTGACATTCAGGCCCTACTGCCAAAATCGTTGCGTCTGAATCACTATCAATTTAAACCGGGTAATCACCAACTTGCCTTAGTAGACAAAACCATCAAAGTAAGATTATATCGCTGGGCGCCGGCATCGGCCTTGCTAGCTGATGCCGGCTTAGCGGCCTTTGCCGCCAAAGCACTCCCGGTCAGCGCAGAGCAGCTAAACAACACGTCCATACAGGAGTATCCGGCGGTAGAAATGCGTCCACCGGACGTAAGCGGCTGGTATCGCCAGATGGTGCGTTGGGGTATCAAACCGGCATTGAAATGGTCACTTGTTTGGCATATAAAAACTAGCAACCGCATCTTAGGGATCAGTTTGGAAAGTAAAAAGCCGTTTCAACCCGATCAGATGACACAATTTTCTGACAATTTTTGCTTAAATCTATCTTAATGAACACATTTGCAAAACAAAATCCATTGCCGCGAATCAACAAACAAACCGCTTTGGCGGCAATTCCGGTTCAAAATAGCGAAGTCACCGCGGTAACGCTCGCATCCGGCCAAATACTGATCCGATACCCGGTGACCCTGCGCCCCTGGTTGGCCAAATGGTTTCGACGGTTCAAAGGCGCATCACCGCAGATTCGCTCTCGGAAAATCGAATTGGATCCTATCGGAACAGATGTTTGGCAAATGATCGACGGTAAACGAACGGTTCAAGAGATTATCGATGAATTTGCCCAAATCCATCAGCTACCGACAGCCGAATCGGAAAGCGCCATCACCCAATTTCTAAGAGATTTAGGCAAGCGGGGATTAATTGGTATGCAGGAATAAATTCACCTCATGAATCTATATAAAGCGACCGTGTAGCATGAGTTCTATTGCTACTAGAACGATTTCAATGCTTCTTCCCGATTCTTTACGATGGGTAGGAATGCGTCAAAACCTGCGATTTCAAAGACCTCTTTGACATAGTCCTGCATGGAACACAGCATTATTTTGCCTTTTTCTCGGTTCAGAGCTTTGGTTGCCTTGAGAATGACCCGCAAGCCGGCACTGGAAATATAGTCGATATCCTTGAAATCGATCACCATCTGTTTGGATCCATCGGTGATGGCACCGAATATCTTTTCCTCAAAACCCTGCGATGTATTCGAATCAAGCCGGCCATTTAATTTAAAAACACTGATGGCATCCTGTTTTTCTAATATTATTTCCATAATCACTCCTCCATATTCCTCAAGCGGATCCCATAATAACTCCCGGACCCGGATAGTGCCCAAATGTATACGTTCACGGCCGACTACCGGCGTTCTGTAGGCGATTGCCGAATGACACACTGCTAATCACATACCACAATTTTTCGTTTCAACTCGATAACGTTCTTGTCCCCAATGCGTTGATATCGGACCTCGTCCATCATTTTTCTGATGAGGTGAATTCCCAATCCGCCTACCTGGCACTCCTCAATGCCGCACTGAAAATCAGGCGGTTCCACAGCCAACGGGTTAAAGGGAATACCATCGTCCTCAATTCTCATGTGCAACTGGTTGTCGTCAACGCTTATATCGATTTTAATGGAATGCTCCTTTTGATCTTTGAAGCCATAGGAGATTATATTCGTAAAAAGCTCATCAAGCGCGAGATTGATCTCAAACACAGATTTATCCGAAAGACCGATGGTCTTGCCCAGTTCCTCACACTTTTCACACAAGCGATCCAGTTCGGACTGATCGTTCTTTAACTCAAAGGCATAGGCTTTTTTGGCCATCATGCAATACCCTTCAATATATCTCGCGGCTCATTAGTAACTATGGATAACATATGAAACATCTTACTTCAACCTAAGTTAAGCGTTTCAAATTTTACGGATCTGTCAGCTATTTTCGCTGCTTAAAGCAGGCTGACTCCCAGCTGCTTCAAACATTCACTACACTCATTCATGCGCCTGGACAAAAATGATTTTTCCCACGCATCGATTTGACCCACCAGTGCCTTGAAAAAGCTTGGCATCAGATCCTGAAACTTGGACATGGTGCGGGAAAATTTTTCGCGGTTTAGAATGAGGCAGGTGGTCTCTGTCTCCGCTCTGATCGAATAGAGACGATGCATGGTTCCCATCAGCGACATGCCACCGATAAATTCTCCGACCTTAATTTGACGGACCGATTGGACACTGCCACCGGCCTCACGTTCAAGCGTGGCCTGACCATCAATGACATAAAAAGCCTGACCATCATCTTCTCCCTGGTGAATTAGATACTCACCTGGCTTGAATTTCTCGCGGGTACACAGATATGCAAACACTTTTAGGGATTCCAGGGGCACCACCGCAAATAAATAGGTTTGCCTCAACAACTCCAAATTCTGATCGAGTTCACTGGTGGTTGACGAACTATTTGTTTTCAACGAGTTCATAAAGCATTCCTTTCCGGGCCATCAGGTTGTCATACGTATCCATCTCAAGAATCTTTCCGGATTTCATCACGGCAACCTTGTCGAAGTTCTGAATTGTATCCAGACGATGGACGACCGAGATCAGGGTACTCTTTTTCTTCCAACGTGTTTCCAAGAGATTTAAAATTCGAGCTTGCGATCGGTTGTCCAATGCCGAGGTGGCCTCGTCCATGATCAATATGCGGGGATTTTTGAGAAATGCTCTGGCAATGGCCAGTTTCTGGCGCTGGCCACCAGAGAGATTATCTCCTTTACTGCCGACATTGTATTGCAGGCCGATTTCGACAATCTGCTCCAACAAATCCTCTTCCACTAAAAGCTGAATAATACTCTGATTGATACGCTCCTGTGCTTGGGTATGGCCTGTTGTGATTTTTCCAAAAAAGATATTGCTCAAAATTGTTTGCGAATAAATGTAGGCGGACATCTGGTAGAAAGTATACGCTTCGGGATCATCTTCGCTAATGCGTTTACGAAAAAGAGCGCGGCCTTCCAAAATGAGGTCTTCCAACATCTGTGGCATGGATACCATTTTATGATTACCGGGCGTAAAACGCATGGCTACATCCAGCAGTTGCTCCCGATTTTGAGCTGAAAAATCATGCAGTCTCTTGGCTTTCAGGGAGTCAACCAATTGGATAAAATCCTCCAACTCCGAGGGATGAATGGGGCTTTGTTCGAAAAAAATTGCATCCTGGGGCAGTTCTCTTAAAATCTCGACCGATTGCTTGACCAAGTCCACAGCAAGCGTCAGCAATGGACGGGTTAAGTCGGCTTCATCCAGGAATTTCAGGAAAAAGGCGTTGCGGCATAGGTTGTCGGCTGCAAAGGAATCCTTATCGGGGGTCCCGAAGGTCAGATTTTCAGCCACACTGGAATGATATAGATAACGGTCCTGGTTAAAAAACTCCACATAATCGGCGAGTTCTTGGCCAAAGTTGCGTTGGAAATTGTCACGCACACGTATAAGTGTATCGGCCAATTCCTGATTCTCACCATGAACCAGAATAGTATTGAGCCCGAAACGGAGCACATCCACAAAAATGCCAGTTTGGTGCAAAATCGCAATAATGTCATCCAAGGAGGGCAAATTCTCCGGACCGGGTTCGATGCGCTCCCCCAATTGGGCTTCACAGGAGTACAGAATATTTTCTTGGATAGTGCCATTAAAAATAAAAGGTGATTGGGCCACCAAACCGACATTGTTGACAATATCCTGCTTGGTTAGATTATCAATGTTCTGGTCACCGATTTGAATCTTTCCACTGGAATGTTTATACAGCTGCCCGATGCACGCTGCCAGCGTGCTCTTGCCGCTGCCTGAAAATCCCACCAGGGCCATGTGTTCACCCGGCGCCAAATTTAAATTGATGTTTTGCAGCAACTGTATACCGCTGTCGGTAACAAAGGATAAATTGCTAGCCTCAATACTGCCGTCCAGTGCCAGGGGTTCACGCTCCGGTGGCTCCAGAGCAAATTCCGGCTCCACATCAAAGTATCCCATGGTGCGGCGGTAGATAACCGAACCATCCTGATAGACCTGATAAAACTCAATCATTTCCTTCCAGGGATCGAACAGCTTCTCTTGGGCCGAAATGAAAACCACCAAGGCCCCCAGTTCCAACCGCCCGTTGATGGCCAACCAACCGCCCAGGATAAACACCAGGAATGGTCCCAGGCTGGTGAAAAAGCCATTCAAAGACTTCACGGCAAAACGATACAAATTCCAAACAATCCGCCGTTTATATAATCGGTCCACCAGGTTCTCATACTTCCGATTTTCGATGGCATGGGCCCCGTGGCCTTGAATCTCGTGGACGCCGGATGCCGATTCAGCAATTCGGGATGAAAACTTTCGGGCGGCATCCACTCGCTTTTTGTTGGCTTTATTGACACGTCGCTGCAGCAAAGGCAGGACAAAAGCCACAATAGGATAGATGCTGAGAGAAATGAGCGCCAACAACCAATTCAGATAAAACAGATAGCCGGCAAAAGCCAACAGTGTCGCCAGATTGGTAAGGGGTGCTGCAATGGACATGCCAACAAAATTACCCGGAATGGTCAACTCGGTGACCAGCGCATTGACAATTGTGCCCGCTTGAGTCTTGCGAAAAAAGCCCAAGGGCAGTTGTAGTATATGGGCATAAAGTGCTTTGCGCATCCGGGCGACTGTGCGTTCCGCAATCAAGGTTTGAATTACGTTGGTCAGGTATTTAAGCGCGCTGGCCGCGATCACCGCCACCAAATAGATTCCGCAATAAAGGAATAATAAATCGACATTTCTTAAATTGATGGCTTCATTCACGATACGTCGCTGCATCATTAAGGGCAGCAGTCTGGCAAAAACCATGGCCCCGATAATGAGCAATAGCGTTATCTGCAGTTTGACGTTGCCAGGAAATATCCAGGAAAACAGCGACCTCTTGACGACGGGAATATCAGCCTTGGGCATAGGATTCACCTGCGATTTGTTGGTAATCTTAAATTTGAGGGTTCTTCTTCAATTTAGTTGGAGGAAAGGACTCCAAAATTCTGGTAAAGGGAAATACAGCTAGGATCACATACCATTTACAGCAGCTTGACCACGACCAAAGTAACATCATCTTCCTGGGCGACTTCACCTCTGAAGGATTCCAGCTCCTTCAAAACTGATTTTTGAATCTCTTCGGCCGTTCCTTGGGCATTTTCGCGAATCAGATTCCGCAAACGGCCCTGTCCGAACATTGTATCCTGATTATTGCGACTCTCATGGATACCGTCCGTTCCAACCACCAGGATACTACCCGGTGTCCAATCTTTGCGTTCATAGCTTTGATAGGCATAATCATCAACAACACCCAGCGCCATACCTTCCCCATCAAGCTCTTCGAATTCACCCCGGGTCGGATCAAAAAGGATAGCGGGATCATGACCGGCGCGGACCCACCTAAGCGTTTTGGCCTGTTCGTCGATTTCAAGAAAAAACATCACCAGAAATCGGCTGGTGACGTCGCTGTCGCGGGTAATATAGCGATTCACCTCTGTCAGAAGCTGCGCTGGACCATGATACTCTCTGGCGCTAAGATGTACGAAAGCCCTTGCAGCCGTCATGTGCATGGCAGCCCCGATACCATGCCCGGAGGCATCTGCCACAACAATCCCGAGTTTATGATCCGGCAACTCCAGGAAATCATAGTAGTCGCCCCCAATTTCGTTACAATACAGACTGGTACCGGAAATATTCAAACCCGCACGGGTGGGTGGATTCTTGGGTAATAGGTTCTGTTGAATTTCCTCAGCCAGTTTGATCGCTTTTATAAGTTGCATCCGATGTCTCAGTCCATCGATCATACTGTTGGTATGTCCGGCAATGAGACCAAATTCATCGTTGGTTGCGATGGGGACATTAGCGCTGAGATCACCCTGACTAACCCGTTCCAGCACACTGGTTTCATTGGCAAACAACAGTTTTAGGTTTTTGGAGTAAGATACAATCAAGTTAACAATCAGGATCAGCATCACTACCATGATGAAAAACACTTCATAGGCCACCGACATCTGGGCCGATTCCAGAGAGGTGGTCGTGGTATCCAAATTCGTGAGCCAGACAATATCACGGGTGAAAACCAGAATGAGGACGATGGAGAAAAACAGCACCGATGTCAAAGCAGCCATGAAGAATTTGCGTGTCATGGAATAGAGACGTTTAGGGGGGCGTTGGCGTCTGTTCTGGGAAACTACTTCAGCAATAATTGCCCGCTCTCTTTCAAGAGCCGTATCCAAGGCCACGAAAAACCCCGCCATCGCACAACCGAACAGTAAAGAGAGCGTACTTGTAGTCGGGAAAGCCAGGAAAATCATGTTGTATAAACTGGCCACAAAACCGGCCAATAAGCTGACGCCCAGATCGATCCAAAACTGCCGCTTGGGCTGACTGGCTTCAACCGCCCTTAGCACGTAGCGCTTTACCAATGGACCTCTGGCGGCAAAAGCCAAACCATAGGATACAAGCAATATTGCCCCCAGCTGCACGGGAGGCATGGCCGCCATAAACGGTCAGACCTGTCCCCCATAAATAGTCAGCACAACAATGGCAAAAATGTAGTGTATCAGGATACGCATGAAGGGGTCCCCTAATAAGATCGTGTTCCACGATTATATAAAATTAAATTCAACCGGCACTATTGCGCCGGTTGAATTTAATTTTAATTTAATGATGAGCTTGATTCGTGTCAAGCTGCTTTACTGCGAGCGGCATGTTTAAATATATAAGAATTTACGTGAATTATCCTCAACGTCGCGATTATGAGCTTAGGGCAGCTTCGGTGTTTTCTCCTCGGTTTCATCGGGAGTAGCTGTCTCCTCGACTTGCTTGTCCGCAAGTTTAATCCCGGCCTCACTTGCCTCCTGAGCAGCCTGCTGCGCCTTGACCTTCGCCTTGGCTGCCCGCCGAGAGGCCTTCTGGGCCTCGGCCTCGGCCTGACTGACCTCGCTGAGCACGTGTTTAATTTCATCAATTTTTGGGTCCGTTTTTTTGCTCTCGGACAGCTTGTTTTGCACCTTTTCAAGTATCTGCGATGCCTTCTGCGCTTGTTTCTCTGCCTTTTCCGCCTTTCTCTGTGCATCCGTTACGTTATCCAAAAGCGATGCCCTTTCTCCGGCCTTTCCGTCTTCGGGTTCCGCTCCCAAATCGATATCCTCGGCAGCCAATACCAAAGCCACCGATGGCAGCTGTTCGATCAGGTTCGTAACCGGTTGGCCAAATGGGCCCAATGCGCTGTCTGCCTTAATCTGAAACGGTACCAGTACCAGGGATGCATCCTGAGAATGCTGCACAACCGCATCGGCATCCACCAATTCCAACTCAACCGGTTCGGCCGTGATGCGAACATCGTCCAAAAAAGTTGCCAGGTTTTCTGATGGGTTGTCTGTTGATACATCTTTCCGGGCACTGAGCACACGGATGCGGGCATCATTCCATTCTTCAGATCGGGATATTAGGTGCGCCAGGAGCAGCATCAAGCGTCCGGTGGCATCATCCCACCACCAAACATCGATACGGCGCTCAGACTCCGGTGTTGCCAGCATGGCTTGCCACTGGTTTTCCTTGGCATCGAGGATAACGATATTGCGTCCCTGTTTGAACACTCTCTTCAATCGCCGTTCGTAGAGTATTTTGCGGATGTGGGGTCCTTTGTTGGACTCTCCGTGTAACCAACCAAACAGGATGGTGTTGGTCTGAAGCGGTCCGATACCAGCCGCCTGCACCAACATATCGAGCCCCAATTCAAAGTCCTTAGACGTTACCACCAATGGGAAAACACCCAAGTCATAAGCGGCCATTTCTTTATGGAGTGTTTCCTCGGCCTCCAATTGGAGCTTGATTGCTTTGGCACCACTTTCTTCAATAACCTGGACCACCGTTATCAGGCCCGTATTGCCGGATATCCACGCGGCCAATTTTAATAGAGGCTCTCTTTTTTCATCCCGGTCTGAGAATAAAAGTAATTGGGGACGCCAATCTCGGGGGTGCTCAGGCTCTGCGGCTGCGGCCAAAAGATGATCTCGAACCTGTTGGAGGTGATACGACCGGGTGCCGTCGGCCCAGCGTGCGGGTCCCGATTTCCGCCGCAGGTATTGATACAGGGAAAAGAGAACTGCCGTTGCGACCAACCCTGCGGGTATATCGATTGCCAGCATGACTCCCAGACACGCCAGACTGCCCAGTAGACTCAGCCGGCCATCATACCATTTAAACCGCGGACGAAAAAACGGGCTGGCCGCACGGGTTTCGTAGTAGGTAGCATAATTCAACAACCCATAGGATATCAAAAAAAACATGGAAACTATCGGCGCAATCACATTGAGATTACCAAGCCCGATGGTGGCCAGGGCAATGCCGGCCGACAACAGAACACCCCGGCGCGGATTATTGGTTTCCCCGAATCCCTTGGCAAAAGGCAGTAGGAAAGGAAAAATTCGATCCGATGCCAGGGATTGCAAAATACGTGGAGCCCCTAAAAAGGAGGCCATTGCCGATGAAAGCGTTGCCGATATAACGCCGGCGGTTATGAGTACGCCGAATACAGCTACGGTTTCCATGGCAGCGTAGTCGCTGCGCAGGGTTGACTGAGGCGATGCTGCCGAAAAGAGAATTGCCGCCACAAAATAAACACCGATGGAAACGCTCACGGCCAGAAAAGTACCAATCGGCAGGCTTTTTCCGGCATCCTTGAGGTCGCCGGACATACTGATACCCTGGGTGAACCCGGTTACGGCTGGGAAAAATATGGCAAACAGAATCCAAAAACCAGGGCCATCGGCAGGCGCGCGCCAATTCATACTCAGTTTGGCAGGATCCCATTGCATAATACCGCCCACAAAAAAGGAGATCAGCGCGGCCGTCAAGATCCCCATGACAACGTATTGGAACCGGGTTGCCCAGTCAGCGCCTAACCAGGCCAGCACAAAGAGACAGGCTACGGCGACCACGGCCACAACCTGAGACCAATGGGACCCCCAAAAAGAAACCGGCCAGATACGGGCCAGGACTTCACCAAAACCAATGCAGTAAAATCCTATCGAAACCGACTGGGCCAGAAATAGTACAACGCCCAAAGCGCCGCCGAACTCCGGACCCAGGGTGCGTGATATGAGGTAATAGTCACCACCACCTTTGACTTTGATGTTGGTGGCGATAGCCGAAAGCGAAATGCTGGTCAAAATTGAAATGCCATTGGCTAGCACCAGTATCATCAAGGTTCGCGCCAATCCGGCGTTGCCAACGACATACCCCAGGCGTAAAAAAAGAATGATTCCCAATATGGTTAAAATACTGGGGGTAAAGACACCGGCAAACGTACCTAACGTGCCTGTGGTTTGCGAAGAGCTTTGGGATGAAATCTCTGGTTGCTGCATGGTATTGGTTTATGGCATTTTAAGTGTAATGATCACTATAGCAGAAAGCAGTTGGCAACGGCAAAGTATTCTTCAACTTTTGTTTGACGAGCAAGCAAACAATTGGATAAAAAGCAGACACCCGTAGGAATTAGAGGGTTCTGACATGGTATAGAGAGCGATTTGAAATGTCTTGGTAGAAATATGGCCATAGAAATATATAACATCAAAGAAAACACGTTGTGTCGATCATATGATGTACGATCCTATGAAGTGGACGCCGGAGGCCGTTTATCGGTACCGTCGATAGTTAATTTTCTGCAAGATGCCGCCAGCAGCCATGCGCTGAAATTGGGTGTGGCCGTATCCCAACTCCAGGCCAACAATTACACCTGGGTACTTTCCAGAATCATTCTTAAAATGGATAAATACCCCCGATGGGGCGATACCGTCCGGATATACACCTGGCCTTCTGGTATTGAGGGCGCATTCGCTCTCAGGGATTTTGACATCCGTTGCACCGATCAAACCATCGGTGCATGTATCAGCGCCTGGATTATACTTGATACCGTCAAAAGACGCCCGGTACGGCCCAAGACCTTTGCCCGGCAGTTAAAACCGGTGGATAAAGGCCATGTTTTGGATCAACCCCTGACAAAGCTTCCGGCCCTCATCGAGTGCCAAATTGAAAAACAATTTCAAGTCCGCTACCATGATTTGGACATCAACCAGCATGTAAACAATGTCAATTATATTGAGTGGTTGCTGGAATGCCGCGATCCTGCGTGCGCCAATCATTCGGTTCTATCTGAATTATCCGTAAATTTTCTCGGTGAGGCCCTGCTTGATGAAACTGTGCGGGCCCGCAGTCACACGTTGGATTCAGCCGGGCTTAACTGTGAACATGACATCCTCAGGCTAACCAACGGTCAGGAGTTGGTCAGAGCACGGTCGGCTTGGCAATTCGCTTGAATTGTAAGACTTTTATTGATGGGGATATGAATCAGGGAGAGATCGTCATCGGCGTAATCTAAAAAGGGTTCCAGGATTCAAGCAATCAAGGGGCCAAGTGAAAAACATCGAACATTGAGCGAACAAGAAGTCAGGAGACAGGAAGACAGAAATCAGGGGTCAGCGGTAAGGTATAAGCGAACAGATCAGGCTATAGGCTGAAGACTATCAGGCTGTTAGGTAGAAATTCAGCTGTGAGCTTTTAGGTGTGAGCCGACAGCTGCTGATGGCTTATCGCTTATGGCCAAAAGCTGCATCTCGGTCGTCATCCTCGAGAAATCGGGGATCCAAAATATACTTGAGCTGATAGCTATAAGCCACACTCGAATCCTTGGCTCCTTGAATCCTTGAACCCTATATAGTCGCTATATACACGAAGAATTACAGAAAAACTGAACGGTTTAATGAGAAAAAATAGACAATGAAACCGATCTTAATCCTCAAAATGGGCCCGACCATACCGCATCTGGCACGTCGCCGCGGTGAATTTGACGATTGGATTGCAGCCCCCATCAAAGAGCAGGGCATGTCAGTGACCGTAGTGGCGCCTTACACCGGTGATAAGCTACCACGACCCGAATCATATACCGGGGTGGTTATTTCCGGTTCGCACGCCTTTGTCACCGACATGGAACCCTGGAGCAAGAAGGTGGCCAAGTGGATACCTGATGTTATCGCTGCTGAAATACCCCTGCTGGGTATCTGCTATGGACATCAGCTCATGGCTTTGGCTTTAGGCGGGACGGTAGCCAACAGCCCTGTGGGAATTGAAATGGGAACCGTCGAGATACAATTAACGGAACACACCAGCGACGATCCGCTTTTCAACGGTCTGAGCGGAACCTTCAAAGCGCATGTGAGCCATGCCCAGTCTGCTGAGACCCTGCCGTCGGACGCCGTCGTTCTGGCCTACAACCAGGCCGAACCTCATCAAGCCTTTGCCGTCGGTCAATTTGCCTGGGGGCTCCAGTTTCATCCGGAATTTGATGCGGACATCATGCGAGCATACGTGGTCGAATTTTCTCCGCAACTTAAAAACTTCGGATATGACCCCAATGCAATGCAACAGATGATAGCCGAGACGCCTTTCAGCCGGCAAATTCTGGAACGATTTGCCCAGATTGCCAAAAAGCAGGCTGACATGGCCCCATGAAGGGTACCCAATGATCAGCAAAAAAACTGCAATGGGACCAAAACCAAAATATAACTATTATTTGCTCATGATGAGTTTTACCTGGCTGGCCGGGATGCTGGCGCTGATCCCGGTGGACTATGCCTGGACGGTTTGGCTGCGTAAGCACCGCGTTCGTTGGCTGGATCACTGGATGGACCAGACCCTGTTTGAAGGCGAAGGCTTGGGTGGCAGCGATCCTGTGATTCTTTTTTTGATCCTGATGGTATTGCTTTACTATATCGCCTGGAAAAAAGGTGCCGCTACCCGTTTGATTGCCTGGCGTCCTCATCTGGGTTTTATCGTATTCACGGCCGTCACAACCAGTGTCATGATGGTTCACAGCCTAAAATGGGTTATGGGGCGGGCACGACCATCTTTGGTAATGAAAGGCGTGCTGCCTTTTTCCGATTGGTTTCAATTCGGTCCTCATTTTATTACCCAGGGTATCTACCGGGGTAGTCTTCCCAGTGGCCATACGGCCCAAGTTTTTATCCTCATGGCCCTGGCCTATGTTCTCCTTTTGTCGGCTCCGAAATTCAAGTCTCAGAATCTGTTGGGATGGTTTTGGGGCTCCTTGAGCCTGCTATATACGCTGCTGATGGGACTGAGCCGCTGTATGAAATTGAGCCATTGGGTTAGTGATGTATTTTTTTCGGTGGGATTTTCATGGATTCTGATGCACTTGATTTATTACCTATTGCTTCGAATTCCCGAGCAAGAAGAGTATTACCGCACCCACGGCCGGTTTCCCCGACTACCGGCAGTCTGGGAATTGCGTCTGTGTGTTCTATTACTCCTGAGTGTACTCAGCGCCATGGCGCTGGTGCTGGGCATCCGTTCTATTTTCTGGGGAGCGGCCTGGCCCCTGCAGGCATTGCTGCCGATTATGGGTATCTGCGGCCTATGCTATTTTGGTCTACGTTTTCGCTTAGGTCTTAAAACCATTCGATCTGCGTTTCGCCAACCACCGCAAGATCCCCAAACCATTTCTTCCAATTCGCCAGACGAGCTAATATGACGCGCAGTAAGAGGGCCAATAAACTCCTCCAAATACTCCTATTCGATTCAGCCAAAGATTTATTCAAATATAAATCCTTTTTTTTGCTGATTTTTGTATTGATGTTGCTGGACCGGTTGCTCACAAAATTGGTAAAAGTAAACCGATCCGCACTGGACACATCCGAAATCAAACAATTGACTCTCGAATCGGCCCGATATGTGTTTGAGTCCTTACCCCTTGATATCTGGCACGTGCTGACGGATTATCGCACGTTTATCATTCTGGTGGGTCTGTTTCTGCTTAAACAGTTGATATCACTTTGGCCCAGCAGCGACATGCGGCGCATGCATCGATCCGAACGGGGGGCTTTTGGTTTGGTGGGTTCCCTGGCGGTGATTCGATGGGAACAGGTGCTTTGGGATGCCATCGCCGTGGGTAGCATCTGCGGTCTTTATGCAGCCTGGTCTATCCTCGGATACCTTGTCACCCTGTTGATATGGCAGGCGACCCACACCACCCTGGCCCTGATGATCCTGGGCCTCTATGTTGCCCTGTTTGCCCCCCTGGCCATGGCCGGATTTTCATTTTCATCCAAGCTGGCTGTCATTTCCCATGGCAGTTTTAACCAAAAACTGGGCCTTTATTTCAAACTATTCCATAGCAAGCAGGTCCTGTGGCCCGCCTGGCTCTTTTTTACCCTGCGTCTTGTGGTTGAACTGATATTTGTTTTTATCTTACCGTTGATTGTCCTACTGGTTGTGGACACCTTTTGGATACGCATAAGCATGGCAACCCTCATAGCTACCCCGGTCTACTCCTATCTCAAGATGATTTCATTTAAATTCTTTTTGGAGATTTACGGTGCTTTTTCGCTGGTTAACCAGGAGTATGACGATTACTATAGCCGATATCAAATTTAGGCTTAGGATTGTCTGTTAATTTTGAAATCCTGAATATACGAAAAACACAACCATTTGATAATTAGCATCAAGAAAAGATATATGGGTGCCGGATACGGAATACCGCTGAAGACTGTTGGGCGGAAATTCAGCCGTATGCAATAAGGTATCAGCCTCAGTTGCTCAAAGCTTAAGGTGGGAAGCAACAGTTTAGAGCGTTTGTCAGAATAACGTTCCGAAATCGGTAGTTCTTTGAGTCTTCTTTGGATTATCGATA
>Ga0180436_10003317_pt1 | contig 14848 bp, 10 predicted proteins | sample SS_ome_2_FD_132434 | JGI IMG/M metagenome (GOLD analysis project Ga0180436, IMG submission 132434) | Hypersaline lake sediment archaeal communities from the Salton Sea, California, USA - SS_3_S_2 metaG | ecosystem: Environmental > Aquatic > Non-marine Saline and Alkaline > Hypersaline >...
CGCTTCTGGCTGAGCTGTTCGGTATTCCTTGTTTGTTATTTGGTGTAGGCATTGGCCCCTTGACGACTGAGCGGGGTAAAAAGCATACCTTAAAAACGATCATGCGCTGCCAGGCAGTCTCTCTGCGAGATCAACAGAGTTATGAAGAACTGGTGGCAATTGGATATAACCCGGATGACCCTTTGTCGCCCCCAATTTCTATTGCAACGGACCTGACATTCCTCACGCATGCTGCTCCCGCTTCATCAAAATCTGTAGACGATATCTTTACCCAGTTATCCTTCGAACCCCAAGCACGGTTATTAGGTGTCAATCTAAGGTATTGGGATCGCTCAGCTCCTCTGTCTGATTGGCTGCCAATTGCAGCGGCGGGAATCAGGGAGTTCCTTGACTTAAAATCAGATTATGATGTAATCCTGCTGCCTTTTCAGCGGTTTACAGAAAGCATCTATACCGATGATGAAAAAGTTTGTAAAGAGTTGGCAATATTGATCGATGTGCCGGAAAGAGTCCATGTAGTCCCGGGGGTGATTGATCCATATTTGATGAAAGCCTTGATCGGAAGATGCGATATCTTCTTTGGTATGCGCCTTCACGCGGTAATCTTTGCGTTACTAAACCAAGTACCCACTGCAGCCCTGTCTTATGATCCAAAGATCGATAATTTGATGTGTGAAACAGGATTGGATTCAGTTCTACCAATTTATAACCTGGAGGATCCGGCCCAGATTCGATCTTTATTGATCGATCTTGATCTGAATCAAAATCAGATCAGGCCCAGAATAGCAGCATATATTCGAGAACAGCAAAATAAATCCACCAAGCAGTTGGATTTATTGGGGGAAATGCTGGAAAATGCGGCTGTAAAGCCAATTCCACTGATTTTACGGAAATTCCTTCTCAATAAGGTTCAAGTTATGGAAGATCTGGATCTAAAGTTGAACGATCTACAAGAATCAAGTGACGTACCAGACTCTGAAATCAATGAATTGCATACAGAACTGAACCTGCTATCCCAGGAAATTCAGAACTTTCACTCCAGACGGATCTACCACCTGATCGTGACCCTTCAAAATCACCTGGATCGGATCCTGCCATCAGGGAAATATCGAAGATCGGAGCCACAAATAAGGGTTTCCGGATCCAGAGTAGGGGAAAAATATGACTGACTCCCACAGCTTTGGATCCCGGATACTGGATTTGGTGAGATATCCCTTGATGTATTACCGGAATCTTTTTGACTTTTACCACCTGCAGGAGAACGCCCGGCAGGTTCCTTATCCATCTACGAGTTCTCATTCAGAACAGGTGCCTTTCTCGGTAGTCCTTTTTTGCCAGGGTAATACTCAATACCTGAGATCCTTTTTTGATGCTTTAGGAAAACAGATATTGATGCCCTCAGAACTTATTCTGCTTCTGCGCGATTCGGTTCCAAACCTGGACCAATTAATTGGGAGTATGGAGCAAGACCTGGATTTCCCTGTCCATTTGGTCAGCTATGACTCAATTTCAGCGGGTGCTGCCAGAAACAAGGGTTTTCAAAAGGCCGCCCATGATCTGATTGTCTTCAGCGATGCGGATTGCATCCCCGGTTCTGATTGGCTTTCCTCTCTGGTCAATCCACTGTGCGGGAATCCCAAGATTGATATCTGTTTTGGCTGTACCTCATCTCCTCAATTATCTGGATGGAAAGACTTGATTAGGAACCAGCTCAGGAACCGGATAGGGTTGAATTCACTGCAGCCTGGCCAACCGTCATTGAAGACATTTGCTCTTTTTAAGCAAACCTGGGCCAGAGCAGGGGGCTTCCCGGAGAATGCTCCCCAATCAACGGAGCTGCCATTATTCTGGTTGCGATTAAATCAATTATCCCTCACTTATACTCTCTTCCAACCAGTTATAAGTGATTACCCGGGAAATGAGCCGGATAACAGAAATATTTCCCAGCTTTATAGACAGGCCAGAGCTGAAGGAAAATTAGGTTTGTTTGCACCTGGTATCTGGAGGCAGCTTGTTTTTCTGTATGTATTCGGAGCGATCATAGTGGGGGGAACGCTGTTGATGATCCTTTTCCCAGCGATCTATCTCCTGGGCCTGGGAGCTGTGCTGGCGGGTTTATTTGCTCTGCTTTGGATCTGGAGCAGACGGGATGTACCCGAACATGATGGGGATTGGAAGCCAAACCCGCTGGATTCTATCAAAATTGGATGGGCAAGGCTGGTCTTTCTCGTTGGATATCTGGTGGGTGTTACAGGTCGAAGTCAGGCCAGACGAAAATTAATTGATGATGAGAAAACTCAGCTGCTGGGCATTATTCAATCCCACCCACAGTCCAGAAAAGTGATCATCTATTTCCCGACCCATGATTGGGGATTTATGTTTCAGCGACCACAGCAGATTGCCCGGCACTTCGCCCGGGAGGGTTATTTGTTCTTTTACGGCACAAAGAATGAAACTGCGGATGCTGTCGCGACATTTGAGAAAGTAGAAGAGAATTTGTATCTGTTCTCAGTTCCTCCAGAAACCTTCCAGGTATTGGAGGATCCGATCCTTTATCTGGGTTCAGCCTGGTTTGCTTCCCTTTTACCCTTGTATCCGAATGCAATAATCATCTATGATCACTATGATTCCTTGAAAATGTCCTCCGGACGGATAGAAGACCATCTGGCCTTATTGGAAAAAGCTGATCTGGCTGTTGTCAGCAGTAAGGATTTGATCGCTGAGGCCAAAACATACCGGGACGAAATCTTGTTTGTGCCAAATGCGGTGGATTACGAATTTGTTGTTGGCAGTAGAAGGCAAGACAAGAGCTCCCTGCCATCAGATTTGATTGAAATAATCGATCATAACAAACCTATTATCGGATTTATCGGGGCATTGGCAGACTGGTGTGATTATGAACTGATGATAGAGGGGGCAAAAGCCAATCCCCAGTGGAAATTCCTTTACATAGGCTCGGATTATGATGGCAGTGTATACAAGACAGAACTTTTAGATCAATCCAATGTAAGATGGATAGGACCCAAGCCATACCAGGAATTATTTCAGTATCTCTGGGAATTTGATGTTGCCACGATCCCCTTTAAAATAAACGAGATGACAATTGCAATGAATCCGGTAAAATTATTCGAGTACTTTGCCTGCCAAAAACCCGTGGTTACAACACCTTTACCGGAATGCCAACAATATCCTGAGGTTTTGATCGCCAGCAACGCATTGGAGTTTAGTACTCAAATTCAAAAAGCATTGGAACAAGCCACTCATCCAGAGTTTCAACTGCGGATGGATCAACTGGCAAAGCAAAACACATGGCAGGCCCGGGTAAAAGTGATTTTGGAGCAAATTGAACGATTGAATTCATCCGAGGGAGCGACAAATTGAATTATCGGCAGGAAGAAATTCGGCCTGAAACCCAGGTCAAGCAGATATTGGATCGTCATTCGGAAGCGAAAGAAGTCATAATCTTTGCTCCTACTTTACCGTGGCAAAGTGAAATGTTTCAACGACCGCAGCAGCTGGCCCGTGCATTGGCGCAACAAGGTGCATTGGTATTTTATATGCAGCCTGAACGTTCCTGGCCGGCAAAATTCCAGGAGATTGAGAAAGGATTGATCCTTTGTTCCACTCCGGCTGATGTTTTCCGAATCATTCCTGAAGCGTATGTTTATACCCTGACCTGGAGTATTCCTCTGCTGGCATTTTTTGATACCCCAAGAATTATTTATGATTACCTGGATGATCTCAGCGTTTTCCAGGGAGATTCCAAACGATTGCAGCGAGATCATGACGATACAATTCAGATCGCAGATCTGGTTTTGGTTACGGCTCAGGATCTGTATCAAAAGGCAATCATCTTGCGGGAGGATAGTCTTTTATGTCCCAACGGTGCGGATTATCAGCATTTCCATAGTCCAAAAGGGGATTCTCCACCGGCAGATATGGAATCTATTCTGGCGAGTGGAAAACCAGTTATTGGATATCATGGTGCCCTGGCACGTTGGTTTGATTACCAGCTTTTGATGGATTTAGCCCAGAAGCGGGAGGATTTGGAATTTGTCCTGATTGGCGTGGATCATGATCAGACTTTGCAGGGGAGTGGATTGATAGACTTTCCCAATGTCCACTGGCTGGGACGCAAGCCCTACCAGGATTTACCGGACTATTTGAAATATTTTGATGTCGGAATGATCCCATTCCAGGTGAATGAAATCACGAATGCTACGTCACCCATTAAACTATTTGAGTATTTCGCCGCAGGTTTGCCCGCAGTTGTTTCTCCAATGGCTGAGAGTCAGCGCTATGATCTGGTTCTCACCGCAAATGGCCCTGAAGAATGGTCAAAGGTTTTGGATGAGGCAATATTATTATCAAATGACCCGGAATATCGGAAAAACTTATCTCAGTTGGGTTTGGACCAATCCTGGAAGGCCAGGGCAGGTTTAATTTTGGAGAAACTCGCTTCTTTGGATAAAGCTCCCCCTAAACGCCCCTGGTATTTGAGCGACAAGATTTCCAATCCCACCCTGAAGCGGGGATTCCAGTTGATGGGTCGGGTAATAAAGGTTTTCCGAACAACAGGTTTCCGGGGATTGATGCAGGGTACATATTATAAATTATATGATCAGCTGGTGAGACTCAGAAGACGAAAATTATTCCGATTACCTCGGAAATGGCAGCAAACCTATCAGATCGAAGATAACAGCCAGGTGGTTTTATATTCCAGCAGTGAGAAATCTTTCCCTGATTATCAACCCCGAAAAGAATTGAGGGTTCATCCTGGAATCTCTGATTTGCAAGTCAGCATCATCTCTCCCATGCTTAATGAAAGCGGGAATATAAGGAAATGGCTGGAGCATGTAGCCGCTCAGTCAAAACTTCCTTCAGAAGTGATAGTTGTGGATAACGGATCGTCCGATGGAAGCCCGGAGATGATCGAAGCTGCAATGGAATCAATGCCCTTCCCGATCAAATTACTGCGGATGCCGGAGGCAAATATCGCCCAGGCCAGAAATGCCGCTATCCAGGGTGCAGCTTATCCTCTCTTAACAACCCTGGACTTTGGATGTTTCCCCCAGGAGGATTGGCTGGAAAAAATCCTTACTCCTTTTTTAGATGATCCGAAGATGGAAGTTTCTGCGGGTTGGTTCCATCCTCGCACAGCTCGAGGAAAGACTTCCTATCCTGGTGGTTGGCCCAAGCTGACCGATATTCATCCCCAGGAATATATTCCAGCTTCACGGGCACTGGCTTTTACGCGCACCGCATGGGAAAAAGCAGGAAGATATCCAGAATGGCTGACTCTGACTGGAGAGGATACCTATTTCGCGCTCGAGTTAAAAAGGCATTGTGAACATTGGGCCTTTGTACCGGAATCGATCGTGGAATGGCTTGCTCCCGGGAACTGGATATCTTTTCTAAGAAAGACTTATTACTGGTCAACTGGAGATGGTGAATCTGGAATAACAGCCAAACTTTATCGTTTATCGTTTCAGCGCTTAGTGATCTTCTCGATTGCCAGCATATCAAGTGTTCTTTTATGGATCTTCAGCTCTCAATATTTCCAGGCTGGATTCAATTGGATGGGTGTCTTTTTCCTGGCAGCCGGCTTGTTGATCTTCGGAACGGGAATCTGGAAATATTTAAAGGAAGGAATTCCGTTCTGGCGAATACCTGCGGAACTCACTTATCGGGCAGCCCAGGTGAGTGGATTTATGGCAGGGGCGAGGCAGAAGGCAGAGGTGGATCAGCGGCGGCTGGCAGAAAGCAAAGGGTTGTATCTGATCCTGGCGGGAGTGCCGATAGACGATACCGGGGGAGGAGCGCGCTGTACCCAGATCGCCCTGGAACTCTTGAGGCAGAACTACTGGGTGGTCTATATCAACCGCTATCCAAAATGGGAAGCTCAGGATGCCGGGGTGCGAATTGCCCATCCGAATTTATATACCTATGCTCTGAGTGAATTCTATTGGGAAGATTTTGTAGAGGAATATGGAAGCTTGCTGAGGAGTCGGCCGATCACAGCCTTGATAGAACTGCCCCACGCCGATTTCCTGCCCCTGATCCAGAAAGTGGAAGAAGAAGGGGGCAAGATCGTATATGAGATGATAGATGATTGGGACAGCGCCCTGGGAGGGGAATGGTACTCGGGGGAGATCGAGAGGGAGATCATTCGCCTGAGTGAAGGGTTGGTTGGGACAGCGCCATCACTGCAGGAGCGCCTGGAAGAGATCAGCGGGCGGGAGGCCTTATTCCTGCCCAACGCGGTCAACAGCCGATTATTCAACCCGGACCGTTATTATCCCCGGCCAGCGGATCTGCCGGAAGGGGAATGGGTGGCAGTCTATATCGGGGCCTTATGGGGCGTATGGTTCGATTGGGACTTATTGATCGAGATCGCCAGGAGATACCCGGAAGCAGCGGTGGTTGTGATAGGAGACTATCGGGGGCAGTGCCCGGATCCGCAGCCCAACCTGCATTTCCTGGGGTTAAAACCCCAGACTGCGCTGCCGGGATATCTGGCGCACACGGATGTGGCCCTGATCCCTTGGAAAGTGAGCCCGATCACCCAGGCGACCAGCCCCTTGAAGCTCTATGAATACCTGGCGATGTATACCCCGGTGGTTGCTCCGAAACTGGATCCATTGGTGGGGATCCCTGGGGTGTTATTGGCTGAAGGGGAAGAAGAGTTCCTGACCTTCGTGAAGAAAGCTGCAGCGGATGAAATGCCCCGGGTTGAAGTGGAGGCTTTTATCCAGGAGAATAACTGGCAGGCCAGAGTTAAAAAGCTGCTTACTGCTATTTAGGAAAGGCCGATCCCCTTTGAACCTGATCAGAGTCAGATATAATGAAGGTCAGTTGATTGGATAGTAAGTTTGACAAACCCCAGCAGGTCGCTTAGAATAGCGCCTGCCAAACACACACTTTACTAACAGGTTAAATGTATGTTAAATAACGAAGTTGTCCCGATTTATGATACTGCCAAACGGAGAAATGTTGCACTTTATGAGTTGATTCAGGCCTGGCGGTACCGTGATTTGATTTGGCAGTTAGTTCTTCGAGATGTCACATCACGTTACAAACGCTCTGTATTAGGGATCGCCTGGACTATGCTCAATCCCCTGGGAACAATGATCATCATGACGATCGTTTTTTCCCAGCTCTTTAATCGCATAGAAGGGTACTCCGCTTATTTATTAAGTGGATTGGTGATCTGGAATTTCTTTTCTCAGTCTTCCAGCACAGGGATCAATAACCTTGTCCGCGGTGGACCGATGTTCACCCGCATCTATGTTCCCAGAATGGCTTTTGCAATCTCATCGGTAGGAACCGGGTTAGTGAACTTGTTCTTTTCCATAATAGTGTTATTTGGTGTGATGTTGGTGGTTGGTGTACCTATCACCTGGACTAGTCTGTTGGTATTGGTACCAATTATCTTTACTGCTTTGTTCTCCCTTGGTATGTCATTGATCATTTCCAGTGCTGGGATATATTTTGATGATGTAGTGCAAATGTACCGGATTTTATTGACTGCCTGGATGTATTTCACCCCCATTATCTACCAAATTGATATTTTACCTCCCTACGCCCAACGATTGATGTTTTTCAATCCCATGTACCATTTTGTGGAACTATTCCGTCGGGCCACCTATTTTGGCGAGAATTTTTACTGGCCAGAAGTTGGGGTGAGTGCTTTATTTGCCTTTGTTCCATTAATTATTGGCTGGCTGGTTTTTTCAAAAATCTCTGAACAGCTGGCTTATCGAACATAATTAACCACCAGGAAATGATTTATGAGTGAACCTGTTATTCAAGCAGAAGATGTTGTTGTGCGCTACCATGTTCCCCAGGAGAATGTAAATTCCATTAAGGAATACCTGGTCCAGATCGTTAAGCGGGGAAGAATTAACAGCGATGAATTTGATGCTCTTAAAGGTGTCAGCCTGACCGTAAACAAAGGAGAGTTTTTCGGTGTGATTGGCTCTAACGGTGCTGGAAAAAGCACCCTGTTAAAATTACTTGCCAAAGTGATGTATCCAACAGAAGGCCGGATCTGGGTCAAAGGGCAGATTGCGCCCTTATTGGCCATGGGAGCAGGATTTCATCCTGATCTAACCGGGAGGGAGAATATTTTCCTGAACGGTTCTTTGCTGGGTTATAAAGTCAATGAGCTCAAGGAACGTTTTGATGATATTGTTGATTTTGCAGGTATCCGGGATTTTATTGACTCCCCAATTCGAACCTATTCTTCGGGCATGAGTATGCGTCTGGCTTTTTCAGTGGCCACAGATAAAAAACCCGATATCCTCTTGGTGGATGAAGTCATGAGTGTAGGGGATGCCGCCTTCCAGGAAAAAAGTTTGGATCGAATTCACGGCTACCAGGAATCTGGCACAACCACAGTGATGGTCTCTCACAGCATGAATAGGGTAAAGGAAAATTGTGATCGGGCGGCCTGGCTGGATCATGGCGAGATTAAATTCCTGGGTCCGGCTGATCAAGCCGTTGATCTTTATCTGGAGCACAGCAATATTCGGTAACAGGCAAACTAATTCATGAAAAAACGGTTGTACCCCTTCTTCCAAAGAATGATCCAGGATAAACGATTGTTATTGGAGGAATGGGCTTGCTACCGGATCTCCAGGAGCTCTACCTATCCCATTGAGCATCTTAGTACTGAGCCGTGGGATCGAACGAAACCTCTCATCAGTGTAGTAATTCCCTGTTATAACCATGGCCATTATTTGACTGATTCTGTAGACAGCATCCTTGACCAAACCTGGCAGGATGTTGAGATCATTATCGTGAATGATGGCTCAACGGATTCAAATACCACCGCGATCCTGGAAGGATTTTCACGTCCAAAAACCAGAATAATTCACCATCCAGAGAATCAAGGTCTGCCCGCAACACGCAATACAGGTATAAGATCAGCCAGGGGAAAATACATATGCTGCCTGGATGCAGACGATAAACTGCATCCGACCTATTTGGAAAAAGCTATCCTGGTGATGGAAACCAATCTGGGGATTGATTTTGTGTACGCTTATACCCAGGTATTTGGTGAAGAGGATCGAGTCTGGTATGCTCCCCAGTTCGATCCTGCCAGCCTGATTTATTATAATCAGCTAAATCCCCCGGGGGTGTTCCGGAAGGAAGCCTGGCTAACAGTGGGAGGATTTCGAGAGGAGATGCGGGAGGGTTTTGAAGATTGGGAGTTCTGGATCCGCCTGGCACGGGGTGGATATCGAGGATACCGTATACCTGAAAAACTGATTTATGTCCGCCGGGTTGGACAAAGTTTTATACACAGAGCGATGGAGCATAAGAAGGAATTAATCGCAAATATCAAACGTTACAATCCCGAGGTGTACGAAGATCTTCATTGGTTGGAGGAGGTAAAAGGGAATTATCGGGAAATTTATGTATCCGATCCATTCTTGAATCTATCAAGAAAGGATGATTATCTACCGATCCAAAACGATGAAGTGAGGATAATTTCTCGCAAGGCAAAGGAACGAGAAGTGTACGAACGGCTGCTATCGGATCCTTCTTCTCATCCGAGTCAGGATTGTTTATTCATTTCATACCAGGTAATGAATGAGTTGAGTATGGATGCTGTGATGGAGTGTACAAAATATTTCTATTATCTACCGTATTATTTACCGCGCCATACCTGGCATCGTTTTGTGAATAAACTCTTGCTGTCAAATAGATCAATTAACAAGAACCAAATCATTTTTGATTAGATTCCTATGCAAGTTACGAATATCCGGACCACTCGTGGGCGGGGCAGGGTCCGGCTAGATGCAAAAATTACTATCGAGAAGACTGCGAAGGAATTTCATGTCTTTTATGATTTTCCTGGAAGTTTTTGGTTTGATTTGAGTCTGAATAGCGGGGATCCATTATTGGCGCTGACTCTGCTGCCTGCTATGGTCCTGGATGAATCCCTGGCGATTGAAGCCCCAATTTCTTATCGGTTATCAGAAAATCTTTCCCATTTACAAGACGTTTTTTCTACGATGAACCCTGGTTGGTCTGAGATCCCTATCCAGGCCCCGATAAAACGATTCAGACCCTCGTTTTTTCGACCAAAGATGAAACGGGGTTTATTTTTCTCCCTGGGTGTAGATTCTTTCTATTCATTAAAGAAGTTGCTTGAAGAAGACAACCCGCAAAAATTAAGTCATCTCATCCTGGTTCATGGCCTGGATATTTTCTATCAAAAAAAGAATCACGGGCTCTTTACTGAAGTGCTTGATCATGCCCGCCAGGTTGCTGGGGAGTATGATCTCCAGGTTTTGGACGTGGTTACTAATATGAGGGATTTCAGCGACCATTTTGTGAACTGGGAAACCCAATATGGCTGTGGTACTTTTAGTGTTGGCCTGGCCTTGCAGCGAGGTTTTGAAACCCTATACCTGGCAAGTGGTTTATCCATTTTTTATGATGGTTTCATCGCCTATGGATCTGGGCCATTAATTACACCGCATTGGTCTACTGAGCGAACGGTTTTTATGCAGCATGGGGGAGGGGCGGAAAGACAGGATAAAATCAATGCTATCAATGATTTTCCTGCAGCAATGAAACACCTGCGCGTATGTTGGGAAAATCCCGGGAATGCCTATAATTGCGGCCAGTGTGAAAAATGTCTGCGAACCATGATTGGTTTGGAAATAAGTGGAGGTCTTAAGAGCTGCCATTCCCTGCCGGAGGAAATACCAATGGTTGATTTAGATAGAATTTGTATCAAAAATCCAACCACTGTCCATATCTACCAGCGTTTGATTGATGATTTAAAAAGGATCCAGGACCAATCGGATCATACAACAAAGATAATCCATATATTGGATCAAAAAATACAGGACTACATTCAAAACAAGACATGATTTTTTATTCAACCCCAGATACTTTGGAAAGAGTACAGTATTCAAACCGGGAACTGATTTTTTTGGTGGGTGGTTTTACCGGGTACCTGAATTTTGGGGATGTAATACAGCTGCAAGGTGCTATTAAATTGCATCGAGAAAGGAATCCTGAATGTTTGCTGCTCCCCTTAATCCATCCTTCGGCTTTTGGAAATGGAGTAAAACAGACAGTAATTAACGACTTATTTAAAAATCAGGACTGGATTTTCTATCTAAAGAAAGGTGAAGAAATTGAGTATAAGAACAAATCCCCAGTAAATCAAATGCTTGAACTATACCTTGAAGATGATCGCAGGGAAATTTTGGTACATTTCTATGGAAGTGGTCGGTTGAATCAATACTGGGGAGAGAGCACATTGGAATTGCTGGATACAATTCTGGAAGGAATTCCTTTTGATGGATATTTAATATCTGGTCAGCAAGTTTCCAAACCTTTTATTGATCTGTTTGTGGAGCATATTAAACGCTGGAATCCAGACTTAATTGGATGCCGTGATCGAGATAGTGTGGATTACCTTTCAGGACTAGGATTAAATTCAATATATTCTGGTGATGATGCTCTGGATATTCTGGCAGAACTAAGCACAAAAAACAAACCAAAGAATAAGGACAATAAGGGTCAGGTAGGTATAAATTTCCGGCGGGCGATTTTTACTGGAAATCAAGAAAATTCAAAAAGAGATCCTTCAATTCAAAAGAATACTATTCAGTCTGTACTGGAGAATATGAATGTGATCCATTCTCCTTTATATCTGGAAACCTTTGGATGTACACAATATCAGAAATTAGAGATAGAGGATTTTCCTTATCTTTCCAGACATTTTCCCGATCATGAGCGAATTAACCTGGTGGATGATCTATTAATAAAAGACACTCAAAAAGCATATCTGAAACTTCATAATTTGTCTTGTGCTGTGGTTATGTCCTATCATTTGGCTTTATACTTATTTTTCCTGAAAGTACCAGCGTATTTGCTTGCTTATAATGATTATTATCAGCAAAAACAGCGCAGTTTAGGGCAGCTAAGGAAATTTAGCGGGGAGCTATTCGAGGTAGATAAAATCATTTCCAGGCAGGATAACTGGTTAGAAGAAAACATTGAACTGCGCCAAGAATGGCTGTCATCTCTTTGGTAATTTTTTTCTTGAAGGTATTAATAGCCCGGGATTGATCCTGAAATCTGTTTGGATTACTGCATGAATAATTGGATACTGATAAAATTGATTCCAGGTATTATTTACTGGTTCAGGTTTTGGTTATTGCCATCGTAGGGTTCATAAAGGAGAATTAAATATTATGAAAGGTATTATTCTAGCCGGAGGTCACGGCACCAGGCTGCATCCTCTGACACATGCAACCAGCAAGCAGCTGATCCCGGTTTATGATAAACCGATGGTCTATTACCCACTCTCAATGTTAATGCTGGCGGGGATTCGGGAAATCCTGGTGATCAGCTCACCTGAGCATATTTCTGCCTATCAAGGGCTGCTGGGAGATGGAAAAAAATGGGGTCTGGCTTTTGAGTACACGGTTCAGGATAAACCCAGGGGACTGGCTGACGCGTTTTTGGTGGGTAAAGATTTTGTCGGAGGAGATTCTGTTTGCCTTGTTTTGGGAGATAATATCTTTTTTGGCCAGGGATTGCAGAAAAAACTTGCCAAATCTGCTCAGCTCAAAAACGGAGCGGTTGTTTTTGCCTACCAGGTAAATGACCCCCAGCGCTATGGTGTGGTTGAATTTGATGAGCAGGGAAAAGTATTGAGTTTGGAAGAAAAACCTACCAATCCTAAATCAAATTTCGCTGTTCCCGGGATCTATTTTTATGATCAACAGGTCACCAGGATCGCACAGACTTTAGAACCTTCCCCTCGTGGAGAGCTGGAGATCACGGATTTGAATCGGCACTATATGGATCAAGGTCAGTTACAGGTTGAGGTTTTAGGCAGAGGAGTTGCCTGGCTGGATGCAGGCACCCACCAATCCTTGCTGCAGGCCAGCAACTTCGTCCAGGCAGTGCAGGAAAGGCAGGGAATGATGATTTCCTCCCCGGAAGAGATTGCCTTCCGAAAAGGTTTTATCAATCAGAAGGAATTTGAAGATCTGGTGGGAAGTTTAGCAGAGAATACCTATCGGCAAAGCTTGCTGAACCTTCTTCAATATTAATGAAAATAATCAACAGGGGAGCCAGTATATATGCCATTTGAATTTAACTCCTTGGAGCTGCCGGGAGTAAAGCTAGTCAAGCCGAAAATATTTTCTGACCCACGGGGTTTTTTTCTGGAGACATATCACAGAACTGATTTTTCAGATCATGGTCTGGCGATGGACTTTGTCCAGGATAATTATTCCCATTCCAAAAAAGGTGTGTTGAGGGGATTACATTATCAATTGAATCCGAACCCCCAGGGCAAGCTGGTCAGCGTGATCCAGGGTGAGATTTTTGATGTAGCTGTTGATATCAGGAATGGATCCCCAACTTATGGGAAATGGATTGGGGAAATCCTCTCTGATCAAAATCATCACCTGTTATATATCCCCGAGGGATTTGCCCATGGATTCTTGGTGCTGAGTGAGGAAGCCGATGTGGTTTATAAGGTCACCCATGAGTTTGATCTCGATCTGGATCGAGGGATCATCTGGAATGACCCAGCGATCAAGATTGAGTGGCCGATAAAAACCCCGATTTTATCTGAAAAAGATCAAAATCTACCAAACCTGGCAGAGTGTGAGAATAATTTAATATACAGGGAGGGGGAGTAATGAAAAACATACTGGTAACAGGCGGGGCCGGATTTATTGGCTCCAATTTTATCCGTTACGTCTTAACTCAAGACTCAGCTGTTCAGGTCATCAATCTGGATCTCCTTACCTATGCAGGTTCCCTCGAAAATCTAAATGATCTGCCTGATCCCGCGCGGCATACCTTTATACATGGTGATATCTGTGATGGAGATCTGGTAGGAAAGATCCTTCGCGATCACCAGGTAGATACCATAGTAAACTTTGCAGCTGAATCCCATGTGGATCGATCCATAGAAGGACCGATGCCATTTGTCCAAACCAACGTAATTGGGACAACAACTCTCCTGGAAGAAGCTAAAAAATATTGGTTGTTGGAGGGTAATAAGCCAGCCAAAGAAGTCAGGTTCCATCACATTTCCACAGATGAAGTATTCGGGGCATTGATCCCCGGGGACCCTGCCTGGACGGAGGAGATCCCCTACAAACCAAATTCTCCCTATGCAGCTTCCAAAGCAGCCAGCGACCACCTGGTTCAGGCCTATGGGCATACCTATGGACTGCCGATTACGATTACCAACTGCTCCAATAATTATGGTCCTTATCAATTTCCCGAAAAGTTGATCCCGCTGATGATCCAGAATGCTCTGCAGGGTAAAGCTTTACCTGTTTATGGTGATGGCCAGCAAATCCGGGATTGGCTCTATGTGGATGATCACTGTCTGGCGATTTGGCTGGTTGTTAAGAATGGCAGAGTAGGGGAGACCTATAATATTGGGGGAGGCAACCAGCCGACCAATCTGGAATTGGTAAAGATGATCTGCCGTATCCTGGATGATCTACTCCCTGATAGTGAGAATATTCCCCACGAGGATCTGATCACTTTCGTGAAAGACCGCCCGGGGCATGATTTCCGCTACGATATGAACTTCAATAAAATAATGGAAGAGTTAGGATGGCAGCCCAGTCTGGATCTAGAAAGTGGTTTAAGAAAAACAATTGACTGGTATTTAAATGCTGGGGAGTGGATGAAAAATATCCACCAGGAATCGGATCTTCAGAGCTGGATGGAGAAAAATTACCAAAACAGGGAGAACAGTTAAATGGATTATAAAAGGATAGTTCACCTCGGTGCAGGAGGGCAGCTGGCTTCGGATCTGGAAATGGTCATACCTAAGGAG
>Ga0180436_10003318_pt1 | contig 14847 bp, 8 predicted proteins | sample SS_ome_2_FD_132434 | JGI IMG/M metagenome (GOLD analysis project Ga0180436, IMG submission 132434) | Hypersaline lake sediment archaeal communities from the Salton Sea, California, USA - SS_3_S_2 metaG | ecosystem: Environmental > Aquatic > Non-marine Saline and Alkaline > Hypersaline > Sediment...
CGGGTGGGCGCCAGGAAACTGGACAAGGCGCGCGATCTGGGTGTGCGCATCATCAGCGAGGCCGAATTTTTTGCGTTGATCGGTCACTGAAGATGGGCTACTTTTAAAAACGTGGAATGAGTCAAGGGTTTGAATTTAAAACAGGGGGAACCCGCAATGGCGGAAAACGTCGCGGCACTGCTGACTATTTCGGGCAAAGTGCAAGGTGTCTTTTTTCGGGTGGAGACCCAAAAGGCGGCCCGCGGCTATGGGGTCACGGGCTGGGTGCGCAATCTGGCCGATGGTACGGTGGAGGCGCTGGCGGAGGGTGAACGCAACAGGGTAGACGCCCTCATTGACTGGTGCCAGCGGGGAGCGCCCATGTCACGGGTGGACCGGGTGGACGTGGAAGCCCGGGACTATTCGGGAAGTTACGACTCCTTTGAGGTTACTTACTAGTACCTCAGTCTTCACGTAGAAAAAGCGCGCAATGCCTGAACTGCGCGCTTTTTTTAATTCCTAAAGTTCCGGACTGGGGGTCATACGGCATCCCGCAGTTTTTTACCCGGGCGGAATTTCACCACATTGGAGGCCTTGATCTTGATGGCGGCGCCGGTCTGGGGATTGCGGCCCTTGCGTGCTTTACGACGAACCTTCAAAAAGGTGCCGAAACCCACCAGGGTGACCTTGCCGTTTTTTTTCTTTAATGCTTTGGTGACACCTTCCATGAAGGAATTCAATGCGGCGGCGGCGGCCACTTTGCTGATGCCGGCGTCATCGGCCATTTTTTCCACTAATTCAGCTTTAGTCATTTTCGCCCTCCCTCTTGTTTTCGAAGCTGCATTAAACCCGAATATCGGCTAAACCCAAAAGACATTTGACTTGCTCAATACATAAATTGACCGGGAGTGTCAACATAAAACGCCATTTTATGGGCATTTTTGTTGGTATGGGGGTCCCGTGCATTGGCCAATCGCGTGTTTGCGGGCAGGAGGGTGGCTTCAAACGTTGTCCTGCACGTATTTAGGCGGTGGAAGAATTTATCTTTTTATTCCTCGGGGTTAGAAAAGCGCGTCAACGAAATTGTCGGGATCAAAGGGTTGCAAATCGTGCATCTTTTCCCCCACGCCGATATATTGCAGGGGCAGCTTAAGTGTGTCGCAAATGCTGAAAACGATGCCCCCCTTGGCCGTGCCGTCCAATTTGGTGAGGGCGATGCCGGTCAAGCCCATGGCCTCATGGAATAGTTTGGCCTGGCTCAAAGCGTTCTGGCCGGTGGTGGCATCCAGCACCAGCAGAATCTCGTGGGGGGCTCCGGGAAGGTTTTTATCCACTGCCCGCCGAATTTTTTTCAGTTCTTCCATGAGGTTGACCTTGGTGTGCAGCCGACCGGCTGTATCAATAATGAGCAGTTCGGCCTTGCGCGCCACGGCCGCCTGCACGCCGTCAAAAGCCACCGCCGCCGGATCACTGTTGGCTTTGTGTTTGATCAGTTCGGCACCGGCGCGATCACACCAGATCTCCAACTGCTCAACAGCGGCGGCGCGGAATGTGTCGGCTGCGGCGATGAGCACCCGCTGCCCGGCCTGCTGGTGGCGGTGGGCCAGTTTGCCGATGGTGGTGGTCTTGCCCACCCCGTTGACGCCCACCACCATGATCACATGGGGCTGGTGGCCATAGGCGGTTTCCTGGGATGGATCGGGTATCAGAGCCCGCAACTCCCTGCGCAGTTCGTTTTTCAAATCCTCGGGTGAAGTAATGCTGTCGGCGCGGCGGCCTATTTTCGCCATGAGCTCCAAAGCGGTTTGCACCCCCACATCGGCGGATATCAACATCTCTTCCAACTCTTCAATGAGATCGTCATCCAGTTGGCCCCTACCGCTGAAAAGATCCTCGATCTGGATATTGAGCGCCCGGCGGGTCTTGGCCAGTCCCTGTTTCAACCTGTTGAACAAGCCTTTGGGCGAGGGGGCTGACGGGGCAGCCGCCTCCCTTGGGGCCCTGGCGTCTGACTTTGCCCGTGCGGCACGGTCCGGGGCCAGCGGTGGCGCTTTAATTCCGGTTTGCGCCGGCACCGGCTTTTCAATGGCGGCCTGGTCCTGCTCTTCCAGGGGCTGGGCGGGCGCTGCATCGTCGGGTTTGCCGGGCGTTTCTTGCGGGGCAGATTCCTGGCGGGCAGGTTCCACCGGATCTGGTTCGCGCCGCAGCGTCCGGGGGGGGGCTGGCTGCGCAATGTCCGCCGCCGGGACGGCTCGCCGGCGGCGCAGTATCCGCAGGGCAATGAGGACCAGGATCAGTCCGGCCAGGATGATTCCCCAGGCCGCGGGGGGCAGGGCCAGGTAAACAGGGGTCAGGATCTCCGCTGCCTGAAGCAGTAAATTTTCCATAAGAATTTAAGCCGCCTTTGATTGGGTTCCAGAAGGGTTATGCGGCCTCTTGGATGGACTTTTCCAGGTTGACGGAGACGATTTTCGAGATTCCCTTTTTCTCCATGGTCACGCCGAGCAGGGTATCGGCAAACTCCATGCTCTTTTTATTGTGGGTGATCATGATGATTTGGGATTTCTCTCCGATGACCTTCAACAGTTTGTTGAAACGCTGGATGTTGGCATCATCCAAAGGTGCGTCGATTTCGTCCATGAGACAGAAAGAGGCCGGTTTGATCAGGAAGATGGCAAAGATGAAGGCGATGGCGCTCAAGGCCTTCTCTCCACCGGATAACAGGCTCATTCGGGTCACTTTTTTGCCCGGCGGGTGTATCATGAACTCCACGCCGGTTTCAAGGGGTTTGGACGGTTCGGTGAGCACCAGCTGCCCCTTGCCTCCGGTAAACAGCTTGGGGAAGATGATGTCCAGCTTTTCATTGACCCTGGCAAAGGTCGCTAAAAATCGTTCCTGGGAAATGCGGTTAATTTTGCGGATGACCTTGTGCAGGCCTTCTATGGCCTTTTCCAGGTCCTCTTTCTGGGTGGTCAGGAACTCGAAGCGCTCCTTGTGCTCTTCATACTCCTGGATTGCCCCGAGGTTGACATCGGGCATCCGGGCCAGGCGCTCCCTGGTCTGGTTCAGTTGGCTTTCCATTTCCGCCATGGCGGATGCGGTGGCTGCGTATTCCGGATCACGTGCCAGGTCACGGCGAATCTGGCCCGGGGTGAGCTGGTAGCGCTCCTGCATCTGCCGGGCGATATTCTCCTGCTGCATGCGGCGCTGGGTCTGCTCCACCTCCAGATGGCTGATCTTTTGGAGTCGCTTTTCGCGTCTATCCCGCAACTCGGCACTCTGCCGGTCGTTGGTTTGCAGTTGTCCGTCAATGGCCTGGTACTCTTTCTCTGTGGCGGCCAGTTCCGCGGCCAACTCTTCCAGATCACCACTGGAGGTTTTGATGTTTTCGGTGAGGGCGAGGATGTTTTGCCGGGCGGCGGCCAGTCGCTGCAGTTTGCGCTGAATTTCTCCGTTCAGGCTGCCGAGCCGGTTTTGCCCGTCTTCAAAAAAAGTTTGCAGCCGCTTTAAGGTGTTGCGCTGGGTTTCGAGCCGGGTGCCCACGGCCGTCTGGTCGAGCCGGATCTGGATCAGTCGCTGGTTGAACTGCTCCATGCGGGCCGTGTTGCCCTCCATGCGGGTGGTGGTCTGGGCCACGCTCTTTTCCGCATCTGCAGCCTTTTTTTGGACTTCAGCCAGATTTTTGTTGTATGTGGCGATCTCCTCCTGGAACTCCAGCTCTTCACCCTGCAGTTGTTCCTGCTCTAACTGCACAATTTCCAGATGGCTGCGGGCATGTTTCAGTTCCTCGGCCCAGCGGTAGGCTTCTTTTTCGACCTCCGTCGCCCGCAGGCGGACCTCTTCACGCTCCTCCAGGGCCTGCTGCAGGTCTGTTTCCAGGGTGCGCACGCGGGCCTCAAGTTCTGCCTGGTTACGGCGCTCCGCATCCAGTTTGGCTTTTTGGGCCTGGCCTGTCCGCTCAAGGGCGCGCAATTGGTTCTTTTTGGCCAGGATGCCTTCATGGTTGGCTGCAGCCCCACCCAGCATCACGCCCTGGTGTGAAATGAGATCGCCCCGGGGGGTGACGATGGTTTGGCGCACACCGTTACGGTTGTGCAGGGCCACGGCTTCCTTGAGGTTCGCCGCCAGCACCACGTGGCCCAGCAGGGTTGCGGCCACGGATGAAAAAGCGGGCCTGACCTTGATATGGTCCAGCAGCATGCGGGCGCTGCCCGGTTGGGGGCCGTTGTCCAGCGGTGTGACTGCATTGAGCGGGATGAATCCGCTGCGGCCGGCCTGGTGTTGTTGCAGATAGGCGATGGCCCCGGCGCCCGTCGCCTGCTGGTCCACAATAACGTATTGCAGGGCTTCGCCCAGGGCGGCTTCAGTGGCGGTTTCATATCCGGATTCAGGCGCCAGCACATCGGCCACCAGGCCTTTGATGGGATTGGCATCCGGGGAGGAACTGCCAGCGGCGGTGTTCCGGGCCGGGGTATAGTTCTGCATCACCGCCTTGACACCGTCCCGGTACCACTCATAATTGGACTCCATTTTTTTCAGGGCCGCCAGTTGGGAGTGGGTTTTACCGTAATCCAACTCCAGGGTCTGAACGGCCTTGACCTGGGTTCCCAGGGCCTGGGTTTGGCGGCCCAGCTCCTGGCGCAACTTTCCGCAGTGGCCATTGAGGTCTTCCAACTCCAGGCCCACGGCCGACAGTTCGTCGTCGGCGGCTTGGGCCTGGTTTTCGAGCTCGCTGACTTTCTGTTCCGCCAGATAGGCGTTTTCATCCGTCTGTTTCAAGCGGCGCCGAAGGCTGTCGCGATTGTTGGCGGCACTCTGGCAGATATTGTTGATGCGCGCTTCCTGGGCCACCATTTCCATCAAACGGCGTTTGTCCTGTTCCAGTTCCTGTTTGAGGTTGCCGGCTTCCTGCCGCAAATCCCGGGCCGCGGCCTCCTCTTTGGCAATGGCCTCCCGGGTCTGGTCGTGTTGCTCCGCCAGGGTCCGGGTTTCGGTTTCCACCTGGGCGATCTCTTCGGCCAGCCCCTGGTTCTTGGCGACGAGTTCCCGGTTGGCGGTTTCCAGGTCCTGGATCTCCGACTGCAGTTCAGCCACCGTTTCCCGGGTGTGTTTCAGGTCGTTCTCCATACCGTCGGCCCGCCGCTGGCCCTCATGCTGCCGGCTGCGCAGGGCGCCGATGGCCTCCCCCTTTTCCAGGCGGCGGGTTTTAAAGATTTCCAACTCGGCGTCGATTTTGCGCAGGCGGGCCGTATCGGCCTGGTCGCCGTCCTGCAACTCCGCAAGTATTTTGCCGCCGTCGGTGATGGCCGCCGCCAAGGCGTCGTGGTTGTAGAGGCTCAGGCGGATATCCAGGTGGCGGATTTTTTCCTGGTAACGGCGATAGGTCTCGGCCCGCTTGGCCTGGCGCTGCAGTCCGCGCATCTGCCGCTGGATTTCGGCCAGGATATCCTGGAGGCGCAACAGGTTCCGGCTGGTCTGTTTGACCTTGCGCAGAGCTTCGTCTTTGCGGCTTTTATAGCGGGTTGTGCCGGCGGCCTCCTCCAGGAAGTAGCGCAGGCCGTCCGGACCGGCTTCAATGATGGCGCCCACATTCCCCTGCTGGATAATGGCATAGGATTTGGGGCCCATGCCGCTGCCCAAAAAGATATTCTGGATATCCTTGAGCCGGCAGGGTCGCCGGTTCAGCAGGTAGGCGCTCTCACCGGAACGGTAGAGCCGCCGGGTGAGCATGATTTCCGAGTAATCCTTCAGTTCCACCGGCGCCGAGCCGTTGTCGTTGACCAGGGTGAGCGATACTTCGGCCAGGTTGGTGGGGGCGGTGCCGTTGGTGCCGGCGAAAATAACGTCCTCCATGGCCTTGCCGCGCAATTGTTTGACGCTCTGTTCGCCCATGACCCAGCGCAAGGCATCGGCGATATTGCTTTTTCCGCAGCCATTGGGTCCCACAACGGCAGAAATGCCCGTCGGGAAATTAATAGACGATTTCTGGGGAAAGGATTTAAAACCGCTGATTTCTAGTTTTTTTAGTTTCATAGGGCTTGCATCGATAATTTTCAGGGGTGGATCAAATTGACCAAAAAATAGCAGCTCAGGGCGTGTTTGGCAAGGAAAAACACAAGGGGGAGTGTTAGCTTTGTGTCTATACACAAGATATAGGACTTTTCAGGTGTGACCCAGGCTCAAGTTCACTGCAGAACCGGAAAAGCGAGGATCATAAAGGGGACTGTTTGGGCCGGGGGATGTCAGGGGGTGCTGCAAATCCCCTTGACATCGTCTTTGGCTGGCTATTATGTTACTGAATTTATAAGGATTATTATCAGGAATGCTAGCCAAGGAGTATGGCCCGGATGAAAACGGCGAAATTCAGGCAATTTTTGACCCAACCCGAGGTGTTGCAGGTTACCCGCAACGAAAATCAGGCCCTTGTGGACCGACGCAGCAACCAGCCGGCCAGCTGTGCAGTGTTTGATCAGCCCTATTCCGAGTTGCGGATTGATGAGGGTTATGTCTTTGAGATTGATCCCGAGGCGCACCGGCTGCTGCCCCGGATCATCGCAAATAAAGTGCAGGCGGTGTGCGCCGCGGAAACGCCCGCTCCCAGGCTGCAGGCATCCTGGGAGCGGCCCCGTACCATCGGGATTGTCTTTTCAGGGGGGCCGGCGCCGGGGGGGCACAATGTGATCGCCGGCATCTTTGATGCGGCCCGCCGGGCCAATCCGGAAAACCGGGTGATCGGTTTTCTCATGGGACCGGACGGGATCATCGAAAACCAGACGGTGCGCCTGACCGAAGAAATGGTGGACGCTTATCGCAATCTGGGGGGGTTCGGCCTGATCAAGACCGGCCGCACCAAAATCGACAGCAAAGACAAACTCAGCCGCAGCCGGGCCACCTGCCTGGCTTTGGGATTGGACGCCCTGGTGGTCATCGGCGGCGACGATTCCAACACCAATGCCGCCTTTTTAGCCCAGGAACTCGCCCCCGACGGAATCCAGGTGATCGGTGTGCCCAAAACCATCGACGGCGATGTACAGGTCCGGGACGCCCACGGCAGATTGCTCTGCGCCATGTCCTTCGGGTTCCACAGCGCGGCCCGGGCCTTTTCCCAGGATATCAGCAACCTGGGTTCCGACGGCAGCTCCGATGTCAAATACTGGCATATCTGCAAGGTCATGGGCCGTGTGGCCAGTCACCTGGCCCTGGAAGTGGCTTTGCAGACCCACGCCAACATCGCCCTCATCGGCGAGGAGATAGCCGACTATGTTGATGGCGCCCGGGTCAAAGACGCCCAGGCCGCCGGGAACACCGATTTCACGGCTTACGGCATGACCCTCCGGCATCTTTCGCGCCATATCTGCGACGGTATCGTGCGCCGGGCCGCGGCTGGCAAGAATTACGGGCTCATGGTAATTCCCGAGGGTATTTTGGAGTTCATCAACGAGATCGGGGTCTTCATCACCAAGCTCAACACCATCATTGCCGAATACAACGCCACCCACGACCGGGATTTCCATCGGGGATTCCCGCGGCTGGACGACAAACTGGAGTTTTTGCGGCGGCTGGCCCGAAGGGATGCCAAATCCCGCTTCGGGCGGATCTGGAACATGCGCGATGACGATCTGTTCAACGACCTGCCCGATTTTTTCCAGAAGGGGCTGCTCACCGAGCGGGACAGCCACGGCAACTTTCAGTTCTCCCAGGTCAATACCGAGCAGGTGCTCATCGATCTGGTCAAGGACTACCTCGATATATTAAAGGAGAGGGGCCTGTACAAGGTGGGTATTCCCAAGACTTACTATCGCGCCATCCTGGCCGACGGCGGCCTGAATCCCGATTATTACGGGCCGGTGCTGTTTCAGGATTACAACGTGGATATGCTTCTGGTCAAAAAGGAGATTATCTCACTGAAAACATTGCGGAACGCCCTGGTCCAGGCCAAGGTCTTGACCCGTGATGCAGCCATCCCTGCCGCGGTGGAAAAAATATACAAAAAATCGGTACCCAGCTTTAAAACCCAATTCCATTTTTACGGATATGACGGCCGGGGCAGCGATCCCACCAAATTCGACTGCACCTATACCTATAACCTGGGCCTCACCGCGTTCAGTCTTATTGCCAATGGCGCCAGCGGGCAAATGGCCGCCATCCGCAACCTGGAACAGACCTTTGAACACTGGGAGCCCATCGGGATTCCCATTGCGCCCCTGATGCACCTGGAAGAGCGCAAGGGAAAACTGGCCCTGGTGCTGGAACGCAGTCTAGTGGAATTGAACTCCCCGGCCTTCAAGGTGGTTCAGGCTTATCGCGAGAAGTGGCTGGCGGCTGATCCGGGCCCGGACCATTATCGCAAGCCGGGAGCCATCCATTATGCCGGCAGCAGCGAAGAGGACCGCCCCATTACCCTGGTGCTCAACGCCCTGGGGGCGGATTTCACTGATTAGCCGGCCGCTACTGCGGATCCAGACCGCGTTCGCTGACACCCCCCACGTAAAAGGCAGAATCGTTCAAAAAGCTGAGGAATATAACAATAAACGCCACGGCGGCCTCGATCATCAGGGGTTTATCCTGGTAGAGCAAGTCCAGCTTCTGGTTGCGGATCTTGCTGTCGGCCAGGTCGAAATAGGATGAGAACAGGCCGTCCAGCAGACGGTTTTGGTTGGGCTTGGTGGCCTGGCTGCTCCGGCCGCTGTGGCAATATTCCATGGCCTCCAGGAGCAGTTCCCGCTGCTCGCGCACTTCCTGGTAGTGGTAACCCGCCACATGCAAAAGGGTTCTTTTGGCTTCATTCAGGCTGGCTTCGGCCAGATTTTCCTCCAGGTCCGACAAGGCCTCCTGCTCCAGGTCCAGGCGGAAGCGCCGCACCAGGGAGAGCAGTACGGCATTTTTAAACAGTTGGTAGAGGCGCCGGGCCCCGTTGAGGGCCGAAGTGGGCGGATGGCTGCTAAAAGGGGTATAGCCGGTATAATTATTGACGAACAGGATTTGGAAGATGGTTTCGAAAAAATCGACACCGGTCATGGGATCCTGGAGATCAATGCGCATATCCAGGGTATTGTCCAGCCGATCGGCCAGCTTGACCTGCACCACTGCCCGCCCATGACGGGTATTCCCCAGCAGGCGGCCGATATACTGGTAATAACTTTCGCCGGAGAAGCGTGTCAGGCTAACCAGGCGATCCACCAAACACTCCTCATCCGCCGGGGAAAGCTTCAGCAGCAGCCGAAACAGCTGGCTTTCCATCTCGCGCCAATAGTCCCCGGGAAAATCCTGGGGACGAATATCCTCCAGAACATCGTGAAACAAAGCGGTTAACAGATCCACCACGCCGGGGTTTTCCACCGAGCGCGCAAACAGGGTCGTGGCCCGCAGCGGATGCAGGACGGCCATGGGGCCCAACCGCCGGCGTTTCTGCTGGTAGGCTTTGAAGAGATAACTCAGGGCCGCCATGAGAATGCTCATGATTTCCCGGTTGTCTTGTTTATCCAGCGCCAAACGGCGGCCATCGGTAATAAACATGAGCACATTGTGGCGATTCAATGAGGCGGCGCTCAGGTTGTAGTTGAGTACCGATGAGAGCCTGAAGAATTCGGATAAATCATAAAGGGTCATGGTAAAAAATCCTACTTGTTGATCGTTAAAACGGTAAATGGCCCATGGCCTGCCGGCAGATTGTATGCAGCAGAGTGGGGGAGATATAAGGACTCGCCGGTTTTACCCGGTTTGCATAGTTGCCGCATAGCTGCGGATTTCATGGTTCAGGGCTAAGAATTCATCCGCGCTGAGGGTTTCCGCGCGGCGTATGGGTTGGATTCCGGCCGCGGTCAATACTTGGGCGGCGGCATCCCGGCTGAGGTTAAGGTTGCCGGCGGATAGGGCATTTTTGAGTGTTTTGCGCCTTTGGCCGAAGGCGGCTTTGATGACGCGAAAAAGATGGGATTCCTCCTCTTGCGGCAACCGCCGGGTATGGTCGAATTTGATTTCCAGTACCTGGGAGCTTACCTTGGGCCGGGGAAAAAAGCGGGTGGCGTCCACATGGGCGATGGTGGAGAGATCACAGCAATACTGAAGCATGGCGCTCAAGCGACCATACTGGCGACTGCCCGGGGCGGCCGTCATGCGCCTGGCCAGTTCGGTTTGAAACATGAGCAGCGCCCGGGCCACGGGAACCCGGCTCTCGACGAGGCGCACCAGTACCTGGGAGGAAATATTGTAGGGCAGATTGCCGGCCACCACCCAGGGACCCGGATCATCGGCCGTCAATTGATTTAGGGGCAGGTCCAGAAAATCGCCTGGGATGATTTCGGTGTTGGTTATGCCTTGGGCCAGTAATTCCGCCTTGAGCAGATTGATCAGGCGGGTGTCTTTCTCCACGGCCCGGACCTGTTTTGCGCGGCGGGCCAGCGGGATGGTCAAAGCGCCCAGCCCGGGTCCGATCTCCAGCACCGCTTCATGGGTGCCGATCCCTGCCCGCGCCACTATTCGCTGGGCAACACCGGTATCGGCGAGGAAATTTTGGCCTAGGCGGTGCCTGGCGCGTAGATTCCAGGCTTTGAGCAAAATTCGGGGTGCTGTCATGGGTAGCGGTGTCGGTGTTAATAAAGCAATGGCCATGGGAATGTTCCGTTGCAGGGGCCGCAGTTATGCGGCCAATCCCCAAACAACCGGAACGTTACGCGGACAACCGGTATAAACCCTGTTTACGGGAATGTCCCCCGGCCCTACGGGACAGGATCCGGGAATGGGACGTCACAGAGGTTCCTTGCCATTAAGGGGATGCTACCACTGGCCATTGGGAGGTTCAATACTTTATTTTTCCCGGGTTAAGGCCTGGCTCCCTGATTTTTCTGGCGCGCGTCTCTTTTTTCGTTGATCGTGGAAATTGATGCATGAAGTCAGGCGCAAATTTATAAAAGATATTGAATTTAAAGGAAAAACATGAATTTTTCTGTATTGGAGGAAATCGGTGTAAGGCGCTGAATTACCTTTTGAGTTGCCGGTGTGGTCAAGCTTAGGGGGAAAATAGTAAAAAAAAATTCCTGAAACTTGACTTTTTTGCTTGCATTTAATATCTTTAGTTTACTAATAAATAGACGATCCCGCCGAACGTGGAGTTTTGCCGATTGTTTTCGCCCGTTGCTCAGTGCAAATTGTTCAATAATAAATGATAAACAGGATTTAACGAAAAGAGGAAGTTAATAAAGAATCAGCGGCTAGCTTCGCCTTGGGTCGGGTGGAGGGCCACGTGATGAATAAATATAACCGCAATGTGATATCCGGCATGAAAACCATGCCGACTCAATATTCGTGGAGGTGCCACCACGTTTTTTATTAACTTATTTTAAGGAGGGTTTTTATGGCTAGAAAACCGAAAAAAACTGTCAGCTTTGACGCCATGGTCAAATTTTTCTTGCGGAATTACAACATTCCTACCCGCAAGGATGTGGACAAAATCATAACCCGGCTGGAAAGGCTGGAAAAACTGGTCAAGTCCGTAAACAGCACGCGGGGTCGGCGCGGCGTCCTGGGACGCCCGGGGCGCGGTCGCGCAGGTATGACGGCTTCGGATACTGTGTTGGAAGTTATCGGCGAATACAAGGATGGTGTTGGCTTCGCTGAAATACAGAATCGTACCGGATTCAACGAAAAGAAAATCCGCAACATTATCTTCCGTTTGGATAAAATTGGCAAAATTCAGCGCATCAGTCGTGGCATTTATGTTGCCGTCCCGCAGCCTAAAATGATCTGATTCCAATCATATCAAGGCTCAATCCCCAACCCAGGGGTGTCTGTTGCCGAGACACGCTATTTCCCGTTTCCGATAACCATCCCGAAACCCTGGCGGCCTGTCCGGTAATCCGGACAGGCCGCCGGTAACAGGATCCTTGCCGGTCCGGGAACCCTTGCGTAATGGGGATCAATGTAATATCTATATAAATGGTATTGAATTGAAAAAGGGGGGGGCGACCTCCCCTTAAATTTTTGGAGGGTCAACATGGTGACATCCACGGGTAACAATAAGATAACCTTGAACCCCGGTGATCGTCTTTTGGATTACCAGGTGCGGCAAGTTGACCGCCTGCCGGCCATTGCGGCCGAACTTAGCCAGCTTGAACACATTCCCACGGGCGCCCGCCATATCCATATTGCCAACGCTGATCCCGAAAATACCTTCGGCGTAACCTTTAAGACCATTCCCACCGATTCCACCGGGGTGGCCCATATCCTGGAGCATACGGTATTATGCGGCTCTGCGCGCTACCCGGTAAGAGACCCGTTTTTCGCCATGTTGCGGCGCAGTTTGAGCACTTTCATGAATGCCCTGACTGCCTCGGACTGGACCATGTATCCCTTTGCAACCCAGAACGAAAAGGATTTCTACAACCTTCTGGGTGTCTATTTGGACGCTGCCTTTTTTCCCCGTTTGGAACGGCTTAGTTTCAAGCAGGAGGGCCACCGGCTGGAATTTGCAGGCAGCGCTGGCGAAGGGCCGTCCACGGAGGATGCTTTGCAATTCAAAGGAGTGGTCTATAATGAGATGAAGGGCGCCATGTCATCCCCGGAGCAGGTCATGGTCCGTTCCCTGCTCAACGCCCTCTACCCCGAAACCACCTACCACTATAATTCAGGGGGCGATCCCCGTGTGATTCCCAGGCTGACCCACGACCAGTTGCGCCGCTTCCACCAGCGCCACTACCATCCCAGTAATGCCTATTTCTATACCTACGGCAATTTAGACCTGGAAAAACACCTGCGGTTCATTACGGATAAGGTGCTGCGGCGTTTTGACAGAATTGATCCGGGAACCGAGGTCGGCCATCAGACGCGTTGGTCGGGACCGCGCAGATCCAACTACACTTACCCCTTGACCGCCGATCAGGACGCGGCCCGCAAAACCCAGATTTGCCTGGCCTGGCTGGTGGCGGACATTACCGACTCCCTGGAGGTGTTGGTATTGGCGGTGTTGGAGCATATCCTGCTCGGCAATGCCGCATCGCCCTTGCGCAAGGCGCTCATCGAATCCGGAATGGGCAGCGCCCTGAGTGACGGAACCGGCTTTGATGCTGATAACCGGGACACCCTTTTTGCCTGTGGCCTGAAGGATGTGGCCGCCGGGGACGGCGACGCCGTCGAGGCGCTTATTTTGAAGGTGCTGTCGGGGATGGTGGAAAACGGCATTGAGGGGCAGCTGGTGGAAGCCGCCATCCACCAGATTGAGTTCCGCCGCAAAGAGATTACCAATACGCCTTATCCATACGGCATTCGGTTATTACTGACCATTGCCGGCAGTTGGATCCACGGCGGAAGCCCGGTGCGGGTGCTCAGTGTGGATGATGACCTGCAAAAGCTGCGGGAGGCCATGGCCCGGGGGCCTTTTCTGGAAGAGAGGATAAAGACCTATTTCCTTGAAAACCCCCATCGGACGCGATTGACGCTGACACCGGATACTGACCAGCAACAGCAAGAGGCGCAGGCCGTGGCCGCGGAACTGGCGCAAATCAAGGCGTCCCTGTCAGCGGAAGCGGCCCAGGGCATCCGTGAAGACAGCCGCGCCCTCAGGGCTCTTCAGGATGCAGATGAGGATGTTTCCGTGCTGCCGACCCTGGAATTGGCCGATATTCCGCCCGCCGTGCCCACGGTGGCGGTTACGGCCCACAACGCGGCGGGGGATCTTTTTCAATACCACCAGCCCACCTCCGGAATCCTCTATTTCACCATGGCCTGCGGATTGGGGGGGCTGCCGGCCGAGTACCTGCCCTGGGTTCCCTTTTTCTGCCATGCGCTGCCGCGCGTGGGTACCCGCAGCGAGGACTACGTTGCCCTGGCCCGGCGCATCGACACCTATACCGGCGGGCTGGCCCTGGCGGCCCATGCCCGCACGCCTTATGACGGACAGGGGCAGTGCCTGCCCCTGGTAACCCTGGCGGGTAAGTGCCTCAATCGCAATCACGGCCAGATGTTTTCCATTCTGGAGGACCTGGTGGGCGGCTATGCGTTCCGGGATCTGGACCGGCTGAACAATCTGCTCCTGGAATACAGGGCGGGACTGGAAAGCAGCGTGGTCCCGGCCGGCCACCGTTTGGCCATTTCCCTGGCCTCCCGCAATTTCAACCCGGCCGGCTGGATTAGCGAACAATGGCAGGGCGTGCACCAGTTGGAACACGTCAAAAAGGCCACCCGGTCCAGTGCTGGCGGGCAAATTGCCGTCGGCGATTTAGAGGAGATTGCCCGGGTGCTGGGGGCCATTGGCGGGCACGTCCTGGTGCCCGGTAATTTGCGCATGGCTCTCGTGGGTGAAGAAAAGCCCCTCTTGACGGCTGCGGAGCGCATGGACGGCCTGAAGCGCATCATCGCCGGATCTGCCGGAACCCGGGAACCGCTTGCGGGACCGCAGCCCTATCCGGTGGCCCTGGATGATGCACGGCCTTGGGAGGGCTGGAGCACGGCTTCGGCCGTGGCCTTTGTGGCCCAGGTTTTCCCCACCGTGCGCATGGACCATCCCGATGCCGCAGCCCTGGCGGTGAGCGCCCGCTTGCTGCGGGCACTCTACCTGCATCGCGAAGTCCGGGAAAAGGGCGGCGCCTACGGCGGTTTCGCCCTGTATCGTCCTGAAGACGGGCTGTTTGCCCTGGCTTCCTACCGTGATCCCCACATTGTGGAAACCCTGGGGGCCTATGACGGCGCCCTCAATTTTATCCAATCCGGGGATTACAGCGCAGAAGACGTCAAAGAGGCAATTTTACAGGTGTGTGCGGAAATCGACAAACCCTACACCCCCGGGGCGGCCGCCCGAAGAGCATTTATGCGGCAACTGGTGGGGTTGACAGATGACATGCGCCGCCAATTCAAGTCCCGCTTATTGGCGGTGGA
>Ga0180436_10003323_pt1 | contig 14836 bp, 15 predicted proteins | sample SS_ome_2_FD_132434 | JGI IMG/M metagenome (GOLD analysis project Ga0180436, IMG submission 132434) | Hypersaline lake sediment archaeal communities from the Salton Sea, California, USA - SS_3_S_2 metaG | ecosystem: Environmental > Aquatic > Non-marine Saline and Alkaline > Hypersaline >...
CCAGTTGCCGTTGCCCTCGATCACGCGCGCGCCCGCGGGGAGCGGTGTCGCTTCTCCGATCGACGCGATCCTACCGCCCTCGGTCAGAAGATCGGTGGAGGTGGACAGGCCGTCCGCGGACTCGAGCGCCAGAAGCCGGACATTGCGGAACAGAACCGGTGCGGTCATCCGGTCGCCGCTCCGCCACGGTTCAAGGCGGCAAGCGCCGGGGCGGGGCCGTCCACGTGGCCCAAGGGCATGAGGGCCTCCGGAACCGCCTCGAACCGGTCGAAGAGAGGGACCGCCACGCCGGGATGGAGGCGAGCATCCTTGCCGACGGTGGCCGCGCCGCCGATCACGACTACTCGTTCACGTTGTCCAGCCCGATGGACATGGACACGAGCACCAGCGCAACGATGGCCAAGACGATCTGAACGCCGGAAACAGCGGCCACCAGCGGTGAGGACGTGAACTGCACCAGCGACAGCAGCTCGACCGGGAGCGGCCGGTCGCGGAAGCCGTGGGTGAAGATCGCGACCGACAGGTTGTCGAACCCCTCGACGAAGGTGAAGACGGCCCCGGCCAGGATCGCCGGCATCAAAAGCGGAAAGGTGACCGTTCTGAGGCTCTGAAACGGGGTCGCGCGCAGGTTGGCGGCGGCCTCGTCGAGCGCCGCATCGAGGCGCATCAGGCGGCTTTGCACGGTGCGGACCATAACTGCCAGGATGAAGACTGTGATCGAGATCGACTGTAGCCAGATCGACGGCGACACCCCGATGAGCGCACCGGCAAACAGCACCGCGACGCCAAGCACGATACCCGGGACCATGTGCGGCAACAGCACGAAAACCGAAAGTGCTGTCGTGCCGCGAAACTTGCCGCGCACGCAGGCAAGAGCTGTCGGGACGCCTAACAGGATGCACAGAACAGTGACCGTTACGCCCACCTGGAGACTGTTCAGCATCGCTTCGACCAGTTCGCCCTGCTGGAAGACCTCCCAGTACCAGCGCAGCGTGAATCCCTCGGGCGGGAAGCTGACGAAGGCGCGGGTGTCGAACGAGATCATCACCACGATGATCGAAGGCGCCACCAGCAGCACCAGAGAGAAGACGGCGATAGCCAGGATCAGGCCGATGGCGATAGTGTCTGCGAGCGACTGTCGCCTGAGCCCCCTCATGCCTCGCGCCCCTTCGTCCAGCGGGTGAAGCGGTTCGTGATCAGCGCGATGGCAACGAGCACAACCAGACAACTCACCATTAGGAGAAGCGAACTAACCGAGCCCTTGGACCATTCGAGCGAGAAGACGACCTGCTCGTAGATCATCGTCGCGGCGTTCAGGTAATTGCCGCCGCCCAGGAGCTGCGGCACGACGAAGGTCGTGTAGCTGAGCGTAAAGACGAGCGCCGCGCCGGTGCCGATGCCGGGAACACTCAGCGGCAGGATCACCGTGCGGAGTGTCCCGAGCCGCGACGCGCCAAGATTCTCGGCCGCTTCCACGATCTGGCGGTCGTGGCGGCTCATCACCGCGATCAAGGGCAGGATCATCACTGGCAGGTGGATCTGGACCATGCCGATCAGCACGGCCCAGTGGGTGTTCATGATCCGGAGTGGCTGGTCGATAAGCCCGAGCCCCATCAGCGTCTGGTTCACGACGCCGCGCCCGCCAAGTATCACGAGCCAGGCATAGGTGCGCACGATGCCGCTGGTCAGCAAGGGCGCGATGGTCAGGATCAGGATGAGCCGCTTCGTCCATTTTCCGCCCGTGAGGAACAGATAGGCGACCGGATAACCGAACAGGACGCAGAGCACCGTCGTCGACATCGCCAGGCTGAGCGAACGCTGGAAGGTGATCCAGTAGAGCGGATCGGTGAGCGCTTTCGTCAGGTGCTCCAGCGAAAACGTCTGGCTTACGATATCGCCGCGCGCGATCTCTATATCCGAGAAGCCGAGCGACAGCAGGATCACGAAGGGGATGACCGCGACGACCATCAGGACGATTATTGCGGGCACCGCCGGCCAGATGCCGCGGCCCGACAAGAGCGCGTCGGCAAGGCGTTCGCCGAAACTGGGCGCGTCGATTCGGGGCGTGAAGACGGCGTCAGTCATGGGGCGGGAAAGATCGAGCAGCCCGCCGGATCGATCACCACGATGCTGACCGCGGCGCGGTCGGCGATGGGGCGCGCGCGGTCCTGGCGCATGGCGGCGACCTGGATCGTGTCGCCCGAGGCGGTCTCGACATGGTATTCGATCAGCGGGCCGATGTTGCGGTGGAAGGCGACGGTTCCCGTCCAGACGCCGTTGCCGGGCGGACCGAGCCGAAGGTTGTGGGGCCGCGCCATGACCCGGACTCTGCCCACAAGCTCTGTCTTGGCGCATTGGCCGTCGGGCAGGGCCACGCTGCCACCTGCAGCCTCGGCGTCCCAGAAATTCGATGTGCCGATGAAGTCGGCGACATATGCCGTCGCCGGACGGTCGAAGATCTCGTCCGGTCCGGCCACCTGTTCGATTCTCCCGGCGCGCATCACGGCGATCCGGTCGCTCATGGTCAGCGCCTCTTCCTGGTCATGCGTCACGAAGATCGAGGTCAGGCCGAGCGTCTTGATCAATTGGCGCAACTCCACCTGCATCGTGGCGCGCAGTTTGGCGTCGAGGGCGTTGAACGGCTCGTCCAGAAGGAGGACGCGCGGCTCCATCACTAGCACCCGCGCGATGGCGACGCGCTGTTGCTGGCCGCCGGACAACTGCGCCGGGTAACGATCCTCGAAACCGGAGAGCGAAACCGTCTCGAGGGCGGAGGCGACCGTCTTCGCCGCCTCGGCCTTGGGGCGCCCGGCCATGCGCAACGCATAGCCGACGTTCTGAGCGACCGTCATGTGTGGAAAGAGCGCGTAGCTCTGGAACACGACGCCGACGGGGCGGCGGTTGACGGGCACCGGCGCCATGTCCTGGCCGTCGATGCTGATCGACCCGCCATCGGCGTCCCAGAACCCGGCGATGCAGCGCAAAAGAGTGGTCTTGCCGCACCCCGAGGGCCCGAGCAGCGTGACGATCTCGCCCTCGGCGATGTCGAGCGAGCAGTTGTCGAGCACCGTCGTCGCGCCGAAACGCTTGCTCACGGCCCCGATGCCGAGCACCGGGACCGTGGTGGCGATGTCTCGCAAGGGACCCGTGGGGCCCTGCATCATGCGGCGAACATACGGTCGAACGTCTCGACGGTCTCGCCCCGGAGCGGTGCGAATGACTGCCAGTCGAGCGACGTCGTGCTGTCCAGTTCCACCGCGTTCGACGGTACGTAGGGCGCGGCTTCTTCCGCCACCGGGATGCCTTCCACGACCGTGCCGAAGTAGATCGGCGCGCTGCCGGCCATTGTCTGGATTTCCGGCGTGAGCAGGATATCGGCGAACTCGGCCACCAAATCCGCCGTGCCGTCGGCGGTGTTAACGAACTGCACGATGTTGGTGGGCAGCATGAGCGGGCCCGGACCGGTGATCTTGACGTAGCCGATCGGCAGGCCGGAATTGGCGGCCAGCGCCGAGTTGACGTGCCAGAGAGGCGCAAGGTCGACCTCGCCGCGCTCGATCATCTGCTGGAGAAGCGGCGGGCTGCGGCCGACGAGCGGGTCGAGTTCGGCCCACTTCTCGAGTGCGAAGGTCATGGCATCCTGCGGCATGCCGAATGCCTCGCAGGTCGCGGCCAACACACCAAGCCCGAGGTTCGACTGCGGACGGCACATGCCGATCCGGCCGGTGTAGTCGCCCGACCAGAGCTCTTCCCAGGTTGTCGGCGGGGTCTCGATCTTGGTGGTGTCGTAGGCGATGCCAATGCCTTCGAACCAGATCGGCTGGCCGACGTCGTAGCCGTAGGGCATGAAGCGCGGATCTACATTGGCCGAGTTCGGAATCTTCGAGAAATCGAGCGGCACGATCACGTCTTCGGCCAGCGCGTTGACGATCGCGGGCGAGCCCATGACGGCCAAGTCGTAGGGCGAGTTGCCCCGTGCGGCCTTGATCTGCGCTAGCGCCTCGGCCGAAAGCCCGCCGATGACGGTGAGCGAGATGCCGGGGTTGCGGCGGCCGAGTTCTTCGCCCGCGGCGATCAGCGGTGCGTCGGATTCGTTGCCGTAGCCGACCATGACCAGTTCGCGCGTCTGGGCGCGCAGGACCGTCGGCGCAGAAAGTGTCGTGGCAGCGGCAAGGCCGCCCAGCACGGTGCGTCTTTTAAGGTTCATTGCTGTCTCCCCGTCAGAATTGTCTTGCGGGCCATTCCCCGCGACTCGACGACACATATTATTATACGACAGATTTGCGAAATATTATGCAAAAAAAATTTCCGAAAGCAACGGGTCTGCGCGCTTCTTCATCGCCGGAGCCCCGCAAGCGCTGAAAAAAATGGCTCTTGAGGGATCAGGCAAGGATCACATCAAGGCCCGCCGTCCGGAGCGCCTGGACGTCGGCTGGCGCGGCGTCGGTGTCGGTCACCAGCGTCGAGATTTCCTTCGGCGAGCCGATGCGGGCGCCGGCGACATGCCCGATCTTGCCGTGGTCGCCGAGCATCACCGCCCTGCGCGACGCCGTGATCATCGCGCGCTTAACCTCGACCTCCTCGAAATGCGCATTGGTGAAGCCTCGCTCGGCGTCGATCCCGGCACAGCACATGTAGGCGCAGTCGGCGTTGATCTGCGCCAGCAGAAGCGTGGCGAAGGGCGAGATCAGCGAGCGTGAGCGCGGGTTCCGCCCGGTGCGCTTCACCGTGCCGCCGGTGACCATGATGCTCACACCCTCATGATCTTCAAGGGATATCGCGATGTCGAGACTGCTGGTGATCACCACGACGTCGCGCAGTTCCCGGGGCAGCGACAGCGCCATCGCCTGCGTTGTCGTGCCGGCGTCCAGGATCACGGTTTCCCCGTCTCGCACCATGCGCGCGGCCATCGCACCAATCCGCTCCTTCTCGGCCCCGAAGCTCTGGCTGGGCAACTCCAGCGGCCGCACGAAGCGCGCCGGCTGGACCGAGGTCGCGCCGCCGCGAATCCGCCTGAGCAGCATCCGTCGGTCGAGCGAATCGAGGTCGGAGCGGATTGTAACCGCCGACACCCCGAGCCGGTCGGACAAGTGCGCGACCTCGACCACGCGGTCGCGGGCGAGAATTTCGAGAATTTTCTCATGCCTGGGGCTTAGAATGGGCGTGCTCGGCGCGTCGATCATGGTCGGTCTCTCTACCGCGCTTGCGTTTTCAACTATTTTAACAGATATCGAAAGTGGTGGCGAGAGGGCGGCAGCCCGTCCGCACCGGATTTGGCAGCAAAGACCAGCGAGGAGGGTGTCGCGGTGAGCATTGAAAGTCGCATCAAGGAGATCCGCCGGGAATCCTCGTCCGACGCGCCGGGCGATCCGGAGCGCTTTCGCCGCGTCGCGCTGACGGAGACCGAGATGATGTCGCAGGGCGAGGCAATCCGCGCGACGCTTGCGGCCAACGCCGAACCGCTCGCTGCGATCGCTGAGGATCTCGCCGGACGCGACATCCGCCGCATCGCGATGGTGGGCTGCGGCGACAGCTGGGTGTCGGGCGTCGGCGTCCGCCACGCGATTGAGCACTACCTGGGCGCCGTGGCAGAGCCCTGCGAAGCGTTCGATTTCGCGACCTACGGGCTCGACGTCATAGACGCCGAAACTGTGGTGATCGGCCTCAGTTCCTCGGGCAAGACCGAGCCGGTGATCGACGGCCTGAAAGGTGCCGAGACACGCGGCGCCTACGCGATCGGGTTGTCGAACACGTTGGGGTCACCGCTGATGGAGGAGTTTCCGGGAGCGCTGCATATCCGTGCCACGCGCGGCGGCTGGCCCACGCAGTCGTCGACCGCAGCGATGGCGCTGAAGCTCGCTCTGACGGCATCGGTGGCCGAAGCGAAGGGGCGCGACATCTCCGGTCTAAGGGCGGCGCTCGAAGCGCTTCCGGGGCAGGTGGATGCGGTGGCGAAGTCCTTCTACCAGCCCGCGCAGGAGGCGGCGAAACGCTTCGCGCGGGCCGATCTCGTGCTGCTGACCGGGGCAGGGCCTTACCTTGCGCCGGCCGAGTTCGGCTCGGCCAAGCTGCGCGAACTGGCACCGATCCACGCCTATGCCTTCCCGCTTGAGGAGTATCACCACTACCGGACGCAAAAGGCGGGCGACGTGATGTTCCTCGTCGCCGCCGACAACAGGAGCCACGCCCGCGCGCTCGAGACGGCGATCATGAGCCGCGGCAGCGCGGGCGTCTGCGTCGCGCTGGTGCCCGAGGGCGAGACCGAGATCGCCGGCGTCGCCGACATCGCCTGGCATATGCCCGACGTGGCCGAGGAGACGCGGCCCATTGTCTACAGTGTCCCACTGCACCTCTTCGGCTATCACGCCGCGATGGAGCGCGATGCGCTCGGCCTCGGCGCGCCGCGACTCGGGGTCTGAGGTGGTCCCCGATCTGGTCACGGTCGGGGGGCTGACGGTCGACAACGTCGTCGCGGCGAACGGCCGGGTGGCGCTGGCACAGGCCGGAGGCAACGGCGCCTACTCGGCGGTCGGCGCACTGATGTGGTCGCGCCAGGTCGGGCTCGTGAGCGCCGCCGTCGAGAGCTACCCTCAGCAGACGCTCGAGCGGTTGCGAGCAGGCGGTGTCGACCTGTCCGGGGTGGTCTGGGTGCCTGAGCGGCTGACGGCCTGCAGCTGGTTCATCTACGACGAACGTGGCGACCGCGACGAGGGTCTGACCAGTCCGCCCGAGGCGCTGGCCGAGGCCGGGTTTCCGACCGACAGTCTGACGCGGGACCAGTCCGCGCGCTGGCGGGCCGCGCTGGCGGCGCGCCCCTCCGAGATCGGCTATTCCGAGTTCCGCGACCGCCATCCGCTGGTGCCAGAGCAGGTGCCCGAGTCATGGCTCGGGACGCGGGGCGTTCACCTTGCGCCCAGCCAGCCCGAGGTGATGCTGGCGATGCTAGACCGCTTCGGGCAAGGCCCGGTGGTCACGTCCGATCCCGGCTGGCAGCTGGCCGCTTTGGCGCTAGACGAGATCGCTCCGATCCTGTACCGCCTCGACGCCTTCCTTCCGAGCGAGGTGGAATTGCGGGCGCTGGTGCCGGGCGCCGGGCTGTCGGAGGGGCTGAAAGTGCTCGCGGGCCGCACAAAGGGCGCGGTGGCCGTGAAGCTCGGCCCGCGCGGCGTGCTGGTCTGGGACCGGGCCGCAGGGTCCGCGGTCGAAGTGACGGCGCAATCGGTGCCGACGGTCGATCCGACGGGCGCGGGCGACGCGTTCTCGGGTGGTTTCCTGGCCGGGCTGGTCGAGTCGGGCGATCCGGTTGCGGCGGCACGGTTCGGTGCGATCTCCGCGGCGCAGGTAGTCGGAACCTTCGGGGCCGACGGGGCGCTGCCGGCGGACCGCAGAGCAGTGCGCGCGATCCTTGGAGCGGAGGAACCGGCATGTTCCTGAAGATGTTCGACGGCGCGCCGCCGGTCATCGCGGCGCTGCATCTGCCCGATTTCGCCCTGTCGCGCGCGAGAAGCGTCGCCTGGTTCGAAGACTACGCCGTCGCGAACGCGCGGGTGTTCGCCGAGGCGGGTGTGCCGTTCCTCAAACTCCAAGACCAGACGCGCACCGCCGGGCTGGCCTCGCCGGAGACGCTGGCGCGGATGGCGGCGCTTGGGCGGCTGGTCCGGGCCGAGGTGCCGCAGATCGGTCTGGGCATCATCATCGAGGCGCACGATCCGGTCGCGGCGCTGTCCGTCGCCAATGCTTCCGGTGCGGCGTTCGTGCGGCTGAAAGTCTTTGTCGGCGGCGCGATGACGGCCGAGGGGCCGCGCAACGGGCTTGGCGCCGCATCGGTGCAGTACCGCGCGAATCTGGGGCGGCCCGATATCGCCATCCTGGCCGATGTGCACGACCGGACGGCCCGGCCCCTGTCGGACGAGAGCCAGCCCTTCGCGGCGAACTGGGCGGCCAAGGTCGGCGCAGACGGGCTGATCGTCACCGGCTCGGGGTTCGACGATACCCTCGCACGGATCGCGGCCATGCGCGAGGCGGTGCCGGCCCGGCCGGTCCTGATCGGCGGCGGGGTGACAGAGTCGAACGTGCACGAGGCGCTGCGTGCAAGCGACGGTGTCATCGTGTCGAGCGCGTTGATGCGGGCGGAGTCCGGGCCGGAGGATCTGGTGCGATGGGACGGCGATCTCTGCAAGCGCTTCATGGACGCGGCGCGCCGATGAGAGAGCGCGATTTCCGGGGCTACAGGGGCGCCGTACCCGACATCGCCTGGCCAGGCGGGGCGCGTTTGGCGGTGTCGGTCGTCGTCAATGTGGAGGAGGGGGCGGAACTGACGCTCGGCGCCGGCGACGAGCGTAACGAGCACATATACGAGGCGGTCGAGCCGGTCGAGGGCGTGCTCGATCTCTGCATGGAGAGCCATTTCGAATATGGTCCCCGCGCCGGCTGGCCACGTATTCGCCGGGCGCTGGCCGAGCGGGGCCTGCGTGCAACGATCAACGCCTGCGGCCGCGCCGTCGAAGCAACGCCCTGGCTGATTGAGGAGGCCGTCGCCGACGGGCACGAGATCTCCGCCCATGGTTGGCGCTGGGAGCGCCACGTGCACATGGATGAGGCGACCGAACGGGAGGCCATCCTCCGGACGGTCGACGCCATCGCGCGTGTCGCGGGCACCCGGCCCGTGGGCTGGCACACGCGGTCCGCGACCTCACTCCGGACACGGGACCTCCTGATCGAGGAGGGTGGCTTCCTCTACGACAGCAACGCCTATAACGACGATCTGCCCTACACGGTCGAGACCGCGAGCGGGCCGCACGTCGTGTTGCCTTACGCCTTCGATACCAACGACATGCGCTTCTACAACGGTGGCGGTTTCGTTTTCGCCGAGGATTTCGCGCACTACGTCATCGCGGCCATGGACCGCCTCTATGCCGAAGCGGCCGAGGCGCCGCGGATGCTGTCGATCGGGCTTCATACGCGGATCATCGGGCGACCGGCGCGGATCGGAGGGCTCGAGGCGGTGCTCGACCACGCGCTCGGGTTGGACGGCGTCTGGTTCGCGACGCGGGCCGAGATCGCGCAGGCCTGGCGGGCGGGGCTGGGACTGCAGGCGTGGTCGTCATCCGCTGCCGTAGGAAGCACGGCGTGACGCGCGATCTGGTGGGCTATGGCGGTGCCTGGCCGGATTTCGCCTGGCCGAACGGCGCGCGCCTCGCCGTCTCGGTGGTGGTCAACTTCGAGGAAGGCGCCGAGCAGCAGGTGATCGACGGCGATCCGGCGAACGAACTCATCGGTGAGGTGATCTCCGTCGTACCGGAGGGCAAACCCGATCCGGGCCAGGCGCAGATCTTTGCCTACGGCATGCGGGCCGGCGCCTGGCGGGTGGCGCGGGCGCTCAGGATGCGCGCGATGCTGGCCACGATCTTCGCCTGCGGGCGCGCGGCCGAGCGTGCGGCGCCGGTGCTCGCCATGTTGGCCGGCGACGGGCACGAGGTGGCCTGCCATGGCTGGCTCTGGCGGCCGCACGCAGACTACGACAACCCGGACGCGGAGGCCGCAGATCTCGAGCGCGCGGCGGCGGCCATCGTGGTTGCGACAGACAAGGCGCCCAAGGGCTTCTTCTGCCGCGGGGCCGAAAGCCCCTGGACACGGCAACTCCTTGCTGAACGCGGCTACGTCTACACGTCCAACAGCTTTGACGACGACCTGCCCTACCGCGACCCGTCGGGGCTGATGGTGGTGCCCTATGCGCTCGACGCCAATGACATGAAGTTTTTCCACCCGAACGGCTTTGTGCGGGCGAGCGAGATGGTGGAGTACGTCGCAGACGCGCTGGACGTGCTGGAGGCCGAGGCGTCGGCGGGTCTGCCACGGCTTCTGAACATTGGGTTCCACCTCAGGATCGTCGGCCGGCCGGGACGCTTCAAGGCGTTCGAGGGCGTTCTGGACGAACTGGCGCGTCGCCGGGACCGGCTCTGGATCGCGCGCCGGATCGACATCGCGCGGGCCTTCGCAAAGGCGGTGCCATGAGGATCGCGCTGGTCAATCCGAACACCACGCGCGCGACGACGGACGTGATGGTCGGGATCGCCGCCGAGGCGGCAGGCGCCGGGGTCCGCGTCGAGGGACTGACCGCTAGGTTCGGGGCGCCGCTGATCACCGACCCCGATGCGCTGGACATCGCCGCCCAGGCAGTGGCCGCGCTCCGCCCCGACATGGCCCGGTTCGACGCGGTCATCGTATCGGCCTTCGGCGATCCGGGCCTGGAGGCGTTGCGCGCGCAACTTGGCATCCCGGTGACCGGAATCGCTGAAGCCGGCATGGCCGAGGCGGGCATCGGCGGGCGGCGGTTCGCGGTCGTGACGACGACGCCGCGGCTGGTGGCGCGGATCGACGATTGTGCGTTGCGTTACCACGCCGAGGGCTACGGCGGGACATGGACGACGCCCGGCGATCCTGCCGCGGTCATGGCCGAGCCGGCCCGGCTGGACGCGGCTCTCACCGATGCGATCCACGAGGCGGTGGACGCGGGCGCGGCCGAAGCGGTGGTGATCGGGGGTGGCCCGCTCGCAATGGCGGCCCGCGCGCTCGCCGGCATCTCGCCCGTCCCCCTGATCGAGCCGGTCCCCGCGGCGGTGCGGCTGACGGTGATGCGGCTGGGGCTGGAGGTCGAGGCATGACTGCGCGGCTTGTCCTGGCCGATCACGTCGTCTGCGGGATCGATGCGGACGGAACACCTCAGATCGTCGCCGATGGCGCGGTCCTGATCGAAGGCGGCACAATCGTGGCGGTTGGTGAGGCGGCGAGGTTGCGCAAGCTCAATCCGGTGGCCGAGGTGATCGGCGGGCGTGGCCGGGTCGCCATCCCTGGCTTGGTGAATGCGCACCATCACGTCGGTCTGACGCCGTTCCAGCTGGGTGCGCGGGACCAGCCGCTTGAACTGTGGTTTCCCGAGCGTCTGGTGATGCGCGACGTCGATCCGCGTCTCGATGCGCTCTACTCGGCCTTCGAGATGATCGCGTCGGGCGTGACCACGGTGCAGCATCTGCAAAGCAGGGCGCCCGGCAAGACCGATGCCGTGCTGGCGCGGAGCGACGCCATCATCGGAGCCTATGCCGAGATCGGGATGCGGGCGTCCTATTCCTTCGCACTACGCGACCAGAACCGGATGATCTACGAGGCCGACGAGGTCTTCGTGGCCTCGCTGCCGGAGGCGCTTCGGGCGCCCGCCGCCGCCTATCTCGGCGGATTCGGGCTGCCCTTGTCCGAACAGATTTCGGTGTTCCACGAGTTGAGGCGGCGCTGGGCGGATCACGACCTGATTGGCATCCAGATTGCGCCCTCGAACCTGCACTGGCTCTCTGACGCGGCTTTGGAAAGCGCCGCCCGCATGGCCGAGGACACGGGCGCGCCGCTGCATATGCATCTTCTCGAAACGCCGTATCAGAAGGAATACGCCCGTCGTCGGACCGGAGGTTCGGCGCTCGAACAAGTTGATCGCTTCGGCCTTGTCGGGCCGCAGCTGACGATCGGGCACGGCGTGTGGATGACCGAAGACGATCTCGCGCTTCTGGCCGAGCGGGGCGGGTGCCTTTGTCACAACTGTTCGTCCAACCTGCGACTGAAGAGCGGGACGGCGGACCTGAACGCGTTTCTGGACAGCGGTGTGGCGGTCGCGCTGGGCATCGACGAGGCCGGGATCAACGACGACCGCGACATGCTTCAGGAGATGCGGCTGGCACTGACGCTGCACCGCCCGTCCGGCCATGAGGCGCCGTGCCCGTCCGCCGCGGACATCTTTCGGATGGCGACCGAGCACGGTGGCGCCACGACGCCTTTTGCTGGGCGGATCGGTCGCTTGACGCCGGGGATGGCAGCGGACATCGTGCTTCTTGACTGGAAGGCCGTCACCTGGCCCTGGCAGGACCCCGCGATGCCTATCGTCGACGTGCTCCTGCGGCGGGCGAAGTCGGGGGCCGTGGACACCGTTATCATCGACGGCGAGACGGTCTATCGGGATGGCCGGTTCACCCGGGTCGACAGGGATATCGTTCTCGATGAGATCGCCAGCGCGCTCGACCGGCCGTACACCGACGCGGAGGCCGAGCAAAGAAGGCTGGCCACGGCGATGCTGCAGCCGGTGCGAGACTTCTACAGGGATTGGTTGTGATAGACCGGAGGTCGGGCGGGTTTGCGGGTAGCGACGATCCCGCGGGAGGAGCCATTGTCGGCAACCGCGCCGCTGCACGCGCCGGGTCACAGGCCCTTGGCGCGGCAGAATGGCCAGACCGATGCGGCCTGACGCTCCAATGCATCTTCGATGGTCTGCCTGTGCTCATGCGCGATCGTTCCTTTCATTCATGCCATGTGATGGAGGCTCCGCAGGCTCGGAATGCCCGAGTGAGATGGCGCCTCACCTCCCGCCGAACGCCTGTCGCTGCACGGGGCAGGGTGGCCGCGTATCTCTTGTGTGCGTATGGTGTGAACCCAGTGCCGGCTTCAAAGCTCGGGCGGCGCCGAGAAGACCCTTGAATGCCCCAGACCGCAGCCACCAAGGCCGCGGCCTCTCCGTCGCGCCCATGGAGGAACGGACAGACTTTCTCGCCGAATCAGGGTTGTACCCACCGCAGGCTTGCAACTTGTGTGCAATCCAAAGTGAAGGTCCGGAAAGCGCACTAAAGCAGCCTCTAACGGAAACGCAGCGAATTCACCCCATGCCCGCAGAGCCGTCGTTGGGGCCGGTCATGCCCAATGTCCGCTCTCCGGCTCAAAGCTGCCGCCAGCGGTACCCTGCACCAACTCTCAAACTCTCACCCGCGCGGCGGTCTCTGCTCGATCGAGCGTGGCGGATTCACAACCATCTAAGCCTATGCGCTGGGGGTTCAGCGATCTTCCCGGCTCGCCACCTTCAAAAAAGGTGGACACATGGGTTGATGAGAGTTCCAGGTAGCGATCCAAATAACTCAAATATAAGAGAAATATTCTGTAAAGTGGTAGCGGAGGAGGGACTTGAACCCCCGACACGCGGATTATGATGCGGCAAAGGCGGTTAGGCTGTCTGCTACCCGATGCTACGGGCTGAGACGCAGAAAGACGAAAATATTTTTTTTTTCAGTCATTTATACTTTGCGCCCCGTGTCTCATCCTGCCTCATCCGACCTCAAGAGATCGCACGCCAGCGCAGCGATTTTGCCACCCCAGCGCCACCCCGGAGGAGATTCCTTCCTGGCAACTTCGATCAGACCGACCTCCTCTTCGCGACCACAGAGGAGCACCACCATGACAACGACCTCCAACGCCCCCCGCGAATTCTCGGATGTCTTCGTCCGGGGGTTCAAGAACCGGTCTGGCAAGAGAGTCGAGATCCGGGACGCCAAGATCACAGGGCTTGTGATGCGGGTGACACCCAGGAACAAGAAAACCTTCACCCTACACACCCGGACAACCGCGGGCGAGAAGATGCAGATGACGATCGGAACCTACCCCGCCATCTCGCTGAAAGAGGCCCGCGCGATTGCAATGAACCACCTCTCCGATATCCGGCGGGGTCAAGACCCCCGGGAGCAGGCCTGCCTCGCCAAGGCAAATGCCGAAACCCAGAGACTGACGTTGACCGATCTACTTGACGAGATCGAGCCGATATTCGCCCTCACCAAGTCGACCTGGCGCGCTGGCAGTCGTTTCGGCCGTACAAAGCCCGAGGCGCGATCGGCGATCGAAAACGTCTTTCAACCGCTTCTGGGAAAACCGCTGAACAAGGTCGGCCAGTCGGACCTCGCGAAGGCAGCGAACGGATACAAACCGAAGCGGCCACGGAAAGGCAAGACCAGCGCCAATGCCTCGGCGGCGCGGGCCCTGGCATATCTACGGCCGGTTTTCGACTGGGCTTCCGGCCGCGGACGCTTCAAGAAGGAGGGCGCGGGGCGTGACCCGAAGCTGGAACTGCCGGATTTGGCACTCATCCACGACCCGTCGATTGATGACCCCACTCTCGAAGGGAAGCGGGAACGTGTGCTGACCCAAGACGAGTTGACAAAGGTCATGCCGCTCCTGGTCTATCCAGCGCCGGAAGGATTGCGCTCGAACCTCGACGCGCGGATGGATTACGGGCCTGCGGCATTCCGCTTTCTGCTCCTTACACTGTCACGCCGCGAGGAGGTTGCCGGCGCCCGGCGCATGGACATCGATCTGCGCACTCGCACATGGACGAAGACGGTAAAGACCAGGCGCAAGCCCGGCTCCCACGGGCCGGCACATCGGCGCACGGTCACGATCCCATTGTCGGATGCTGCAATCGACCTTCTCCTGTCGCTTCCGAGCTTTGTTGAAGGTCAGCCGGAGGATTTTGTCTTTCCCTCATCGAACGGCGGCCCTTTGTGCAATTGGGACCGAACGCAGGACACTATCAATCGCGCAAGCGGAACATCTGGTTGGCACCGGCACGACCTTCGGCGAACCGCGGCAACCATCCTCGGGCAACTCGGGGTCAAACCGGCCGTCACCGACACTCTCCTATGCCATCTGAACCCCTATAATCGCGAGCAGGTGTCGGCGGCGGCGCCGAATTACATGATCGACACCAAGATCCTGAGCGACGCCATCGATCACGAACGTGTTGCGGTGAATCTGCTGGCAGATGCATTGGCGTCGATCTGCATGTTAGGGGAGAGTTCCCACGAGTTGAGGCCACTCGGACATGAGATCAGTGCACCGGCAAAAGGGTCAATGCCCTCTTGGCTGGACCGCAAGGGGTCACGTCCGTCAAGCTGGTGTAATTTCCCTGATGGCCTGAGGGCATGATCAGGCGGCTTTCGTGGTAATGCTGAGAATGGGGTCGATCTCCTCGGTGTCG
>Ga0180436_10003325_pt1 | contig 14828 bp, 19 predicted proteins | sample SS_ome_2_FD_132434 | JGI IMG/M metagenome (GOLD analysis project Ga0180436, IMG submission 132434) | Hypersaline lake sediment archaeal communities from the Salton Sea, California, USA - SS_3_S_2 metaG | ecosystem: Environmental > Aquatic > Non-marine Saline and Alkaline > Hypersaline >...
CACAAAATGCTATGCTCACCCTATGGCACGACTCATGGGTATAGACTACGGCGCTCGTCGCGTTGGGGTGGCGCTCTCAGACGACGCACAGCAGTACGCGTTTGCAAAAACGGTACTGCCGAACGATGATCAGCTGCTGACGAAACTTGCCACCCTAGCAACCAATGAAAGCGTGAACTGTATTGTTGTTGGCGAGTCAGATAATCCAGCTGGCGGCCTCAACACCATCATGCGTCGCATTAGTATTTTTGCCCGTGCCATCGGAGTGTGCACTGACTTGCCGGTAGAGCAGGTGAGTGAGGTGTACACAAGTGCCGAGGCACGACGGGCACTTGAGCAGAAGGCTCGAACACGAAGCAGCAAGAAGGTACCGGTTGACGCTGCCGCTGCAGCACTTATTCTACAAACGTACATTGATTCCAAAGGAGGCACGACGCCACCACTAAGTTCATAACCATGGCTACATACGATGATTTTACAAAGGTTGAAATGACAATGGGCAAAATCCTGTCCGTTGAGCGTGTACCAGACACAGACAAACTGCTTCGTCTTGAGGTTGATTTTGCCGAAGAAGAACCTCGGCAGGTGGTTTCGGGGATCAATCAATATTTTGAAGATCCGCAGGTGTTGGTGGGTGTGACGTGCCCGTTTGTCACCAACCTTGAGCCACGCACAATTCGTGGACTTGAGAGTCAGGCAATGATCCTGGCTGCCTCAACTAACGAAGGAGCATTCTCTGTGCTCCAAGCAACGCAGGCGGATATCCCCGCAGGCACACGACTAAACTAACATGCGACGTACCTGGGAATGGTTCCAACGAAGAGCAACCAGTGCGTACGCCGAGCGTTGGCTCGCCGCGCTGTCGTTTGCGGAGTCGTCATTCTTTCCGATTCCTGTTGATGTGTTCTTGATCGCGGTTCTTGCCGCTGGTGCTGGGCGGTGGATGCGTCACGCACTTATTACGACAGTCGCGTCGATTCTTGGTGCTGTGTTTGGCTATGCTATTGGCTTCTTTGTGTTTGAGCCAATCGCCCAACCGATTATCGAGTTCTACCATCTCAGCGAACAGTTTGCACACGTCGGTGAGCTGTATACCAATAGTACCTTTTGGGCTGTGCTTGCCGCTGCGTTTACTCCTATACCGTTTAAGGTGTTCGTGCTTGCCGGTGGCTTCTTTGCGGTTCCGATTGTCCCGTTCCTGCTCGCATCAGTTATTGGACGTGGGGTGCGTTTTTACTTGGTGAGCTGGCTGTCTCATCGCTATGGTCCGCGTGCTGCCGAACTGTTTCTTTCGCACTTCAACAAGATCACTTTGGCACTTGTGGCACTTGTGGCGGCATGGGTCATTGCCCATTACGACCTCGTTCAACGTGTTGTTGAGTTGTTTGGGTAGGTCTGTGTACTACGTTCGTGTGATACCTGTGCGCTCCTAGTATACTGAGCGTACATATGAGTGATGTATTACCGTACGCACGGATCAGTCGAATGGCACGCCTCTTTCCACCACCGCGTTATCTCACGATGCCTGCGGTGGGGGTCGACATCTCTGACTATGCAATCAAGTTTATAAAACTGGAGCGTGCTCATGGTGGAGTGCGGTTGGTATCTCACGGCAAAGTAGACCTTCCGGTAGATGTCATCAACCGGGGCGAAATTGTTGACATGGCGACGATCGTTAAGCTGCTGACGCGTATTCGTGAGGAACATGGGTTTTCCTATGCCCACCTCGCATTGCCCGAGGAGCACGCATACCTCTTTCAAATGGAGCTCCCCGTGGGTTCGCGTGAAGAGCTCGAGCAAATGGTTGAGTTTCACCTCAAAGAGAACGTCCCAATCGGTGCTGCCGAAGCAGTGTTTGACTACAACGTCATCGCCACACACCAAGGGAAGCATACGTGCAATGTGTCGGTGTATCCTGCCGCCATAGCCTCACAGTATGTAAATGCACTGCACGAAGCTGGGTACACACCGCTTTCCGTTGAGATCGAGGGACTGGCAACTGCCCGTGCCTTAGTTGATGAGGATGTGAGCTCACCAACACTGGTGATTGATATCGGACGCAATGATGCGAGCCTGTCTATTAGTACTTCTGGCACCGTAACATTTACGGCGAGCCTCGAAACCGGTGGTGACGATCTCACGCGTGCGATTGCACGCGGCCTCGACATCAGTTTCCAAGAAGCAGAAAAACTCAAGCGTGACCATGGGTTTGCGGACACACCGGAGAGCAAGCACGTGTACGACGCCATGCAGCCAGTGGTGGCACAGATTGCTGAGGCTATAAAAAAACACCTCATGTATTGGCAAATGCACATGAGCACAGGGGAGAGCGGTGCCGGTGAAGTGAGCCGTGTTATTTTGGCCGGTGGCAATGCCAACATTGTTGGCATGGCAGAATACTTAGAGGCGTTGTTATCTGTTCCAGTTGAAGTCGGCAATGTTTGGCACAATGTGTTTGACTTCGAGCAATACATACCAGACATTGAGTCTGCCGAGTCACTTGAGTATGCGACGTCGGTTGGTCTGGCGTTGAGGAGTTTAACGCGAAGTATGTAATATGTTGCATAACCTGCTGACACCATCACAACGAAAGCGGCTACGTAGTGAGTACCGACTACGCCTCGCAACCGTTACCCTTGTGGCAATGACTTGCGCTTTAGTGCTTGGGATTGTTGCGCTTCTGCCAACGTACACGTACTTGGATAGTCAGCTTGATGCAATGCTTGAAGAGGAGATGAGCTACCGCAACGCTGATGGCGAGCTTGCTACTGCGGCGCGCGACACACTTCGTTCAACCGCTGATGTTGTAACGGTCCTTGGTGACGCACTCAGAGTAGAACAAGCAACCGCACTTATTGATGCTGTCCAGGCTGTGCAGCCTGACGGGGTTTTCCTGACTGGGTATCGGTATTCAGTCAACACCGGCGACCTGACTGTGGAAGGTGTAGCTGCTGAGCGCCGTGATTTGATTACCTATATTGAAAACCTCGAGCAGCACGAACGGTTTGAGGACGTACCAACACCGATTAGTAACTTGGCTCAGAATGCAGACTTACCATTTATGTTAAGTTTTCCTGTGGTACCTGTCGGGACCGACTTTTAGATATGAAACGTATCACCCACACACACAAAATCGCCGTTGCCGCTCTGCTGTTGTTTGTTGGTGCGTGCGCACTCTACTACCTTATGTTGCAACGTATTCACGCAATTGCTCTAGAACTTGATGATGCAATTGTTGCACGCAACGAGGCGTATCACTTGAGTCAGAATTTAGACCAGATGCAGTCATTGGTTGAGCGCACCGCAACAAACAGAGATACATTGGCTGCCTACCGTCTGTCTATTAAGGATCCAACAGCGTTCCTTCAGCTTGCTGAAGACGTGGCCCTTGAGCTGGGGGTTGTGCTTGATGTGGAGTCACTTGCGCTGGAATCATACGGAGAAGATGACGCACAGCGTGTCCGTGCTGTATTTGAGGTGCTGGGTTCATGGGAACAGGTATTCTATCTCATGCGATTGCTAGAGCGTATACCATATGCGGCGGCCATCGACCATGTTGCACTGAAAGAAACCGAAGATCTTGAGCTTGGTGTAGTGTGGAAAGGTCAGGTGCGTATGTGGGTGGTTGCAGACGAGTAATATGAAGCAGAAAATCGAGCAGTTAAAGGCGAAGTTCAGGCGAGTGTGGCAGTCAAACGCCTCCTCTTCTGTTGGGTTGAAAACAACCAAACACTGGCTGATTAGTCTTGGGGGAGCAACAGTACTGTTCTTTGCTGCAGCTGCCTTTGGAGGGTTTACGTACTATGGGGTGACTGATGCCTATGGGGATTTAACGCCAACACTTCAAGTAGAAACACTGCCACTCGAACAAGGGGAACTCGATCAGGTTGTGCTCGAATACGCACAGCGTGCAAAGGCGTTCAATAATCTGCGTACAAACGCACCAATAGCACCCGAACCAGTGGTGGATTCTGTTGAAGTGGAAGAAGGTGGTGTCGAGGAAGGTATCGAGGAAGCACTAGAGGTATAGGGGCAGCAGTATTGTTGGTGGCGGTGCGCCACCATTTTTTTATTGTAAACAGGCATTCGTAAGCGGAGCTTCCGAAGGCGGCATTCGGACGTAGTACGCATGCAAGCGCGCACTCGTCCTCACTTGCCTTCGTAGCTCAATGGACAGCTTCTGTAAGAAGTTCTAAGCCCATGGTGGTTGGTGTGTAACAGTGGTATTGTTTTCGTAGCCTACTGGATTAAGTGGGGTTAGAATGGCATGATATAATCTACACATGCCATACAAACATCGCAAAGATCTATATGCAGCTCAAAAAAGACACAGGGTGCGTATTCGCACACAGGTATTAGACTATCTTAGTGAACGCCAGTGTGTTGACTGTGGCGAGCAAGATCCTATTGTACTCGATTTCGATCACTGCAACCCAGATAACAAGTTCAAACCTGTCAGTAAGTTGCTGTCAGGGCACTACTCGTGGCAGGTTGTGTTAAATGAAATATCGAAATGTGAGGTTCGGTGTGCAAACTGTCATCGACGTCGAACATACGAGCAGTTGGGATGTTGGGGAAAAACACGCTCCCGTAGTTAAATGGATATAACTCCGGACTTCTAAGCCGGCTTTGGGGGTTCGATTCCTCCCGGGAGCACAAATTAGTACTTCTTCGGAAGTCAGACCAACAACAGCCCGCGCCGCAGGCGCGGGCGACGGAAACAAAACCTTTCTTTCAGCCACGAAGTGGCTAGGCGAGGGTACGGAAAAGCGGGCGGTTTTGTTACGAACCGCATGGTTCGTTCCGATTTTTTGGACGAAGTCGGCAATTTCGGAGAAATTGTCGGATGAGTTCAAAAAAGTGGCTTGTTTCATGTCTAAAACCCACTCTCGCAAGGGTTCGACCCAAGTATTTCTCCGTAGTTCAAAATCTTTCATTTTGTCTTTCAAAGTGAGGGATGAACGCATAAGAGAGTCTTTCTTTTTGAGGTAGATGTTTTTTGGTATATCTCCGTCTAGGTAAGCAGACACCAACTTTTCCATGCGTTCGTCGTTCGCTTTGATTTGTGCGGAAAGATTTTGAACCTCGCTCCCTGATGTGGTGCTTTCTTCTTGTTCCCACGTTTGTATCTGCTCCAACATCCAGTCGGTATACAGTTCGGGGAGCGAGAATGTTTGAAGCCGTTGTTTCAGTTGTTCTGCTAAGTCTGCCTCTTGTACATAGCTCTGTGAGCAAAGTGCAAGGTACCCCTCGCGGTCGCCCAAGAGATGTATGCGGACGAGGTGGGAGCCAAGTCCGTACGGGTCGCGGGTCACTGTGGTTGTCCGGCACCTGAGGAGTGGGCAACGTATTATGGCGCCGATGAAAAAAAATTGGCTCCAATATCAGAGAAGCCCGCTGAAGGACATGTGCTTGACTGGTGTCTTGCTGAAGGAAATTATCGTTTCGTCGAAGATCCTTCCGCCGAAGGCGAAGCCTTCGTGACCAGCTACCACATCGACAACATGCAAGGTCTCAAGCTCTTTGTCGAAACCTTGCGCAGACACAATCTGGTGTAGGCGCTACTGACCGCCCGCGTGGATTTCACGGTGGGCGGTTTTTTCATGCAACGAAGCCGCTAAAGCGAGCGCGAGAAAGCTGAGCAGGCATAGCGAGCACTTTGTGCGAGCGGCCTATGCGAAGTATTCTCGCGGCGAGCGGTCATTGTATAAACCACGCGTGTACGAAGGTAGCGCCAGTTCGCGACCAGAACGGAGAAACGACGAGTGGTGTTGCGTAAGCAACAAACTTGTTAACGAGTCGTTTTGGAGTGACTGGAGCGAACCCGACCGACAAAACCGTTTCCTTTCCATATCATATTCGCCTAGCGGCGGAGGGGTCTGGGGAGGAGTCGCACTAAAAACGCAAGGAAACGGTTTTGATCGGGCGGACGGCGGAGCGGATGCGGAGCCGGTGGCGCGGCTGAGTCAGTGGTTCTCCTCAAAATAGGTTCGCGCAAAGGTCAGTATTTCTGCACTTGCAACAGAAAACATCCGTCCGTGGTGGATGTTTTCTGTAAATGCTGCACTGGTTTATGTTGTCTCAACCTGCAGGAGACTAGTGCAACTTGTTTTTTTCACGTGCTTCCAGTGTCTCTGCTAGCGCACGGAAGATTTCCTTCTGTGTAACCTGGTCTTCGAACTTTTCAAACATCTTTTCGCATCGATCCTCCGTAAAGTATGTTGCATCGTGGTGTTGCATGAGTTTGCGCACTTCCTCAACCACAGGCTCGTTGTGTTCGATCATACTTTCTGGCAGGCTCTTGCCGCGTACGCCACCATGCACCAGCGCGTCAACATCGCGCATAAAATCAGCATCGCGCTCCTGCTCTCTGCCAACAGCATTTTCAATATATGATCCAGGTTGCTTGTCATGCTCATGACGTGCGTATCCAGATGGTCCAAATGTGTGTGCTTCTTTCATGGTTGCGTGTTAGCTAGTCAATAGTGGTAGTATACGCGCTTCAGTTCACTGGCGTAAGGTGTATTATCGAGTTTCTGTCCGGAGGTTGCATGGTTGCGCTTGTTCTGCGAACGAAGTATGCTGACTTACGTCATTTCATATGCGCGGTTAGCTCAGTTGGTAGAGCGCCTCGTTTACACCGAGGATGTCAGGGGTTCGAGTCCCTTACCGCGCACAGAAACATAAAATGTGTGTCCGATACGAGGCACACGTTTTGTGTTTCTGTGCTACATTACTTGCATCATGACCGAACTCCATTGCATCGTGGCCGGACGCGTTCAAGGTGTCTCGTTCCGAGCATTTGTGCAGAACATTGCACGCGAACTAGGACTTGTTGGTTTTATTGCCAATCTGCCCGATGGTTCACTCGAAGTGGTTGCACAGGGTGAACACAAGGTGTTGAAAGTGTTTATGAACCACCTCTATACAGGTCCAGAAAACGCCCGCGTCAACGGCATCTATGACGAGTGGCGGGAACCCACGAGGGAGTTTCAGAGTTTCGATTCTATACAATAGTATGAACAACAATACGAGTGCAGTGCCGGCGTGCATCGGCATGATTATGGACGGTAATCGTCGTTGGGCACATGCACATGACGTTGCAACGATCGAGGGGCATAAGGCTGGGTACGAAAAGCTCAAGGAGGTGGTGGAGTGGTGTAAGGACAGTGACGTGCATCACCTCGTGGTGTATGCGTTCTCAACTGAAAATTGGAAGCGTGACGATGGGGAAGTACAGTACCTCATGGACCTGATGCGTATGCTTCTCGGAGAAGAGCGTACTCGCATGGAAGAAGACGGTGTGGCCATCCATATTTGTGGAGACCTGTCACGTTTTCCCGGTGACATTCAAACAGCAATCACATCACTGCACGAAGACAATCCTGCAGATGCATCGTGGCATCTATGGGTTGCAGCTAGCTATGGCGGTCGTGCAGAGATAATTGCAGCGGTAAACACACTGGCAGCACAGGGCAGAGGTCCGTACACAGAGGATGATGTTGCGGCGGCTCTCACAACCAAGGGCATGCCCGACCCAGACATCATTGTTCGTACTGGGGGAGAGAAGCGTTTATCCAACTTCTTGCCGTGGCAAAGTACCTACGCTGAGTTCTTTTTTCTCGATACACAGTGGCCAGCCTTTTCTCGAAAGGAGTTTGACGACATCCTCGCTGCATTTGCCGAGCGGAAGCGTAACTTTGGTGCCTAGCATGTATACTGCGACCGATTGGCTCGAGTCACAGCGAGGTGTGGCGAACGACGCACTGAAATCTGCACTAGCAGATACAGCGGACTTACCCATCTATGGCATGCTGCGCTACTTCATGGGCTACGAGGATCAGCATCTGAAGCCCATCGAAGGTGCGGCTGGTAAACGCATACGTTCCAGCTTGCTGCTTGGTACGGCGGAGATGCTGGGTGGTGCCAAGGGCGCAACCGATCTTGCGGTGGCGGTAGAACTTTTTCATAACTTCACACTCATTCACGATGACATAGAAGATAACGACGAGCTGCGACGGGGTCGCCCAACGGTCTGGAAGCTCTGGGGTATCGATCATGGCATCAATGCGGGCGACGCGCAGGCATTCCTTACCACGAAGCATCTCCTGCGCGCAGCGTCTAGTGATGAAGCTGGAGCACGTGCCGCAGAGGAACTCAACAGCCATTTTCAGCAGGTCATAGAAGGGCAGTACCTGGACTTTGAGCTGACTAAAAAACCGTTATCCGATTCAGATGTTACCGAGGAAGCGTATCTCGAAATGATACGCAAGAAGACCTCGGTACTTATCGGTACGGCAGCAGCGGCTGGCGGTGTGGCAGCAGGATGCGATATAAACACACGCGATCTATTGTTCGCATACGGTGAGTCCTTTGGCATGGCATATCAAATAGCTGACGACATGTCGTCAATCTGGGGAGATGTGGCGCGTACAGGAAAGCGAGCAGGAGGTGACCTCGCTGAGCGCAAGAAAACGTATCCGGTGTTACACGCACGAGGTCACAGTAGCAACCCGCGACTGAAAGAGCTGTACACGGGCACTGCACCACTTGCAGACACTGATGTGCAGGAACTGATCGATATTGTAACCGACAGCGGTGCAATTGAAGCAACACGGGCTGTGGGAGAGTCATACGTCGCCAAAGCAACGGAAGCGGCGGGTGCACTCCCAGTCAGCGACACGGAGCGAAAGATGTTGGGTCAGCTGGTTCAGACACTCGTACGTTTCTCACCTGAGCAACATGCTTCCGATTAAGATTCTGTTTGAGGACGATGCGTTGCTGGTCATTGATAAGCCGGCGGGCATTGCCGTGCACGAAGATGGCCACACGGACGGTCCGTTTGTGACCGACTGGATACGCGAGCAGCATCCAGCATTGGTTGGCGTGGGTGAGCCCCAGGCCCTCCAGAATGGGACAACGATCGATAGGCCTGGTGTGGTGCATCGCTTGGACCGTGACACGAGCGGGGTGCTCATGCTCGCGAAGACTCAGGATGCGTTTGTGCACCTCAAAGCGCAATTTCAAAACAGAGAAACAAAGAAGCTCTACCACGCATTTGTATGGGGCGAGCTACAGGAGCCAACCGGTACCATCGACAAGCCGATAGGTCGTTCACGCAAAGACTTTCGTCTGTGGACCGCAAATCCTCCTGCTCACAGCAAGGTGCGCGAAGCGATCACCCGGTACACGGTACTTGCTCGTGGTAGTGGCTGTACGTACGTTGCCATAGAGCCCAAGACTGGCCGCACGCACCAAATTCGGGTGCATATGAAAGCGGTTGGGCATCCGGTGGTGTGTGATAGTCGATATGGGTCAAAGAAGGGTTGTGGTCTAGGATTCGAACGATTAGCACTCCACGCGCACGCGCTCTCGCTCACTCATCCAAACGGTGCTCGTGTAGAATATGAAGCGCCGCTCCCAGAGGACTTTTTGCACGCGGTAGAGGTACTTCAGTCGCAAGTTGGCAATTGACGCACGCTGACCCTTCTGGTACAGTACCCCGCACTATGTCAGACACAGCAGTCATTTCACCGGTCAACACCGAGGCTCGCAAAGAGCTTGGTATTCGTGCTGGTGACACCGTCAAGGTGACGCAGAAAATCCAAGAAAAGGGCAAGACGCGCCTTCAGAATTTTGAGGGACTTGTGTTGTCTGTGAAGCACGGCACCGAGGCCGGCGCAACGTTCACGGTGCGCAAGGTCGCAAGTGGTGTTGGTGTCGAGAAGACCTTCCCACTGTACTCACCAATGATCGACAAAATCGAGATTGTGAAACGTACCAAGGTACGTCGCGCGAAGCTCTACTACATTCGCGAAAAGGCTGCCAAGGAGATTCGTCGCGCTATGCGTAACGCGTTCATGCTTGGTCAGGCTATCGAGTCAGATACAGAGGAAAAAGAGCGCCTAGCAAAGGAGGCAGAAGAAGCAGAGAAGAAGAAGCAGGAAGAAGAGGCCAAGGCCGCTGAAGAGGCGAAGAAGGCTGAAGAAGAGAAAGCAGAAGCCGAGGCAGATGAAGCACAGGCCGAGGAGGATTCCAAGGAAGAAGAGTCAGCAAACGAGGAACAACCTGCCGAAGAAATCAAAGAGGACAAATAACAACAACCCGCCGTCTGGCGGGCTGTTTTGTCACAGTGCCGATAGGTGCTAGGGTGTAGCGAGACTTTGTATGGAGGAGACACAGATGGAAGAGGAAAAGATACTAACACTGGCCGTGCTGGTGTTGCTGCGTCGCAACAACGAAGTGCTTTTGGCACGTAAGACTCGAAAAATCGGCAAAGGATGTTGGAATGGTTATGGTGGCGGAGTAGAGAAAGGCGAAACAGTACGGGCCGCAGCGGTGCGTGAGTTGTCTCAAGAAACCGGAGGTCTCCCGGTCGAGGAAGAAGATCTCGAGCAGGTAGCAGTGATACATTTTCACAACACCCGCAGCGACGGTGGCACACATATCACCGAGATGCATGTGTTCGTCACCGACACCTGGAGTGGCCAAGTGCACGCCACAGACGAAATGGCTACACCCACGTGGTTTGTTGTAGATGAGGTGCCGTACGATGAACTGATGCCATCGGATCGTGACTGGATGCCATTGGTACTAGCGGACAAAAAGATTGTTGCACATGCGTATCTCGGCCCGTTTCAGAAAGAAAAGCAAGGCACAACGACAATTGAGGAAGTTGTGTCATTCACCTAACACACAAGGCGCCGTACAGGCGCCTTTGTTGTAGACAAAGCAGAGTCTGCACGGTAGTATCTATTTCACCATGCGCAGGTGGCGGAATTGGTAGACGCGCTACCTTGAGGTGGTAGTGGGCGCAAGCTCGTGGAGGTTCAAGTCCTCTCCTGCGCACAAAACAAAGGAGCATGATGCACAGCATTGTGCTCCTATTGTTTTGCAGAGGGGGAGGGCTTGAAAACCTTGCGAGGTGTTTTGTGAGCGAAGCGAAACAACAACACCCACAAGGTGTACTGAACCTGTAAGGTTCAAGTCCTCTCCTGCGCACAGAAACGACAAAGCGACGGATATCCGCCGCTTTTGTGTATGTGGCCTTAGTGTACAGGTACCACCTCGGTGATGATTTTCAGGTACGAGCGGTCGGGTGTACTTGTGTCATGCATCTCAACATAGCGCACGCATGCTCTGTATGTACCTGTCTGTCCGGTGTCCCGTAAGTGCTGTAGGATGACTTCTCGCCACTGTTTCTCAGGTATCATGATCCCTCCACTGTAACCCCTGAGCATCCTACACCTGATGCACAAAAAGACAACCTGGCTCGTACACGACGCTTTGCTGACTCGTGTGTGCTATCCCGTATTGCTGTGTGAACAGAATCTGCTACTATAGCTCCACACTCGTGGTGGCTGTAGCTCAGCTGGTAGAGCTCTCGGTTGTGGTCCGAGCGGTCGCAGGTTCGAATCCTGTCAGCCACCCCAAATAAAACACGATGACCCCGTTTGGGGTCATCGTGTTTTATAAGGGTGCAGCTGACAGGATTCGAAAGGCGGAAGCCCGCGTCCGGGGGACGAGAAAGGGCTGAGCCAGGGTCGAGCGCACTTAGGATTTGACGAGTGAAACGAGGAACAATCCTTAGTAACGCGTGACCGAGTCCTGTAACGTTCGGGTGCGTACTGTGTGGCAGGATGAGAAAAGCGGAGGCGTGTCCCGAAGCGACGGCCGAGCAGGGGTCGCAACCACTTAGCATGTTGCGAATACTTGGAGCAACCATACTTAGTGAGTTGGACCGAATCCTGTCAGCCACTGTAAGACCCAGTATTTCTGTGCGTCATAACAAACACAGCCCAGGGAGGGTTGTAAAGAAACATGAACAACACATGTACAGCAAAGATGTGCGAACGTGGTTTCCGCGGCTTTTCAGTGCGTGGACTCATTGGTGTCCCAGCACATGTCTTTGCTCGACGAGGTGTCATGGTTACGTAATAGAGAAGTGGCTCTACGTACCCACAACACCTTGTTGACCCAACAAGGTGTTGTTCTTTTTCAAAAGGAGATAGACATGACTGCAACAACGATTCAAAAACCGAACTTTCGCACAATCCTGCGTCACTACATGCCGGCTATTCGGCGACACTGGAAAGGTAACCTATCGTTCTACGTGTTCTACGGCATCGGTTCCGGACTGTCGTCGCTCTACATACCGGTGCTTTACAAGGACATTGTTGATGTCATAGCAGCCGGTGGAAACAATATCCGTGCCGAGCTCATGGGCATACTGCTTGTGCTAGCAATTGCGCTCATTGTGTATAATGCCATGTTTCGAGCAGCAGATTACATGATCGTCCGGACACAAAGCAAGGTGCTCCAAGAGCTCACTGACTACTGTCTAGAGAAGCTCCAAGAGAAGGACTACATGTTCTACGCAAACGCATTTACTGGTTCACTTGTAGCAAAGGCAAAACGGTTTGTGATGGCATACGAGCAGATTGAAGACTCGCTTGTGTTCACGTTCTGGATGAGCGGAATATCAGTTGTTGGTTCCATCATTATCTTATGGTTCCAGTCCTGGATTCTTGGCTCTGTGTTTGTCGCTTGGATCGCAGTGTACCTTGTAGCTGTTCGCTTCATGGTGAAGTGGCAGATTCCCAAAAGTATTGAAAATGCGGAGCACGACTCGAAGATCACAGCGGCTCTATCGGACACACTGACCAACATTCACACCGTGAAGATGTTTGGTGCAGAAGAGCGTGAGTATAGTTCGTATCGAACGGTTAGCGCAGCACAAGAACGAGCTCGCTACCGAGCTTGGATGCAGGAGGGCTTTTGGAACAGTATGTACCAAGGAACGCTGATTGCGGTGTTCAACTTCATCATGTTGTGGGGTGTTATCGAGCTATGGTTTCGCGACATTGTGAGCATTGGTACTGTGGTTCTCGTTCAGGCGTATGTTGCATCAGTATTCATGAGTGTTTGGCGGATCAGTAAGGAAATCGTGCGCATGTCGACTTCGCTGAGTAACGCGTATGAAATGGTGGAGATGTTCGAGGAGCCGGTGGACATTGTGGACGTCACAGCACCTGAAGCTGTTCGCTTCAAGGAAGGGCGCGTCAGGTTCGACAGTGTCGTCTTTGGTTATGAAGGCAACGATACTGTGTTGCGCGATATCGACCTCTCCATACATCCTGGTGAACGTATTGCTGTTGTGGGCCACTCGGGAGCCGGCAAGACTACGCTCGTGAAGCTGCTCCTACGCTTCGTAGATGTAACCGAAGGCAGTATTGCGATCGACGGGCAAGATGTGCGCGACGTTGCGCAGTCTGACCTGCGTCGTCACATAGCGTACGTGCCGCAGGAGCCACTCTTGTTTCATCGGTCGCTCCAGGACAACATTGCCTACGCGAGACCGAATGCTACACGGGAAGAGGTTGTCGAAGTGGCCAAGCGCGCACAGGTCCATGACTTTGTGTCACGATTGCCCGATGGCTACGAGACGCTCGTTGGTGAACGTGGTATCAAGCTCTCGGGTGGCGAACGGCAACGTGTGGCTATCGCACGTGCGATGCTCAAGGAAGCACCGGTCGTGCTTCTCGACGAAGCCACGAGCTCGCTCGACTCGGTTGCCGAGCGGAAGATCCAGCAGGCATTCGACGAGCTCAGTCAGGGTCGGACCACTATCGTGATCGCTCATCGTCTGAGCACCATACGACATATGGATCGTATTCTCGTGTTCGACAAGGGTCGCATTGTAGAGCAGGGAAGACATGACGAGCTCCTTGCACAGCATGGTCTGTATGCAGATCTCTGGTCGCATCAAGTCGACGGCTTCATTGCGGCCTGATGATGCACCCTGCCGATACGGCAGGGTGTTTATTTGACACAGCGTTCATATGTGGTAGTATCATGTCTGGTAAAAACAGCTGTGGAGGTAACCATGACAGCGAAGAAAGGGGAAAAACAACAGCGCTTGGCGTACATTGCCAAGTTTGAACAGGCCAAGAATGCTCCGCCGTGCCCCGAGTGTAAGGGGACAGACATCCGGCAGGTTGGGCAGAAACAAGTCTGTGCCAAATGCGGTGCACTGGTGGCACCACCAGCCGTGCAACACACCAGCTACCCATTACTACACCGCAACAGGTACACCATGCGGAGGTAGTGGGCAGCTTATACAAAACAACCCCGCCCAGCGCGGGGTTGGCTCTATTTGTGCTAGTGCAATGTACTAAAAAAACCGCCTAAGGCGGTTTTTATGATAGTGACGAGAGGTGTGTGAGTAGTGCCACAAGGAATGACAATCCTATGAAACCGGTTAGTATGTTTGTGGCTACGATGTGCTTCATGGTATGAAATTCTGCAATCACAGCTTATGACGCTCCACCGAGCCTACTCTTACGTTGTGCCCGACAGTAGATGCGATACAATCATACGAATGGAAGAACAACCAACACACAAACAAACACCACCGGAGGCATCTGAGTCTCCAGTGCAGGAAGATACCAAGCATGAAGCACACCCACATGCTCCACGTCGCGTGTGGCTTGGCTTTGTTGCGGTCGGCGTCGTAGCCTTGCTTGTTGTCATCTGGTCAAAGTGGAGTGAGCCTATCAAAGAATTCTGCTTTGGTGAGGACGGCGCATGTCCGGTCGAGATCGACCCAGCACTTCTAGAGGAGGGCGCAGCGTTTGCCGTACCTAACGATGCTTCATTTGAAGACGCCGCAGAGTAGTATGACTCGTGGCATCAGCACGGTGTGGGTACTGACTGCTGTGCTCACAGTACTGGTTCTGGCGATTGTTCTGGTGGTGTTCCTGCGCAATGGCGACGACGTTTCCGAGACAACGCCGGCTGATACGACAGTGCACGTGCCAGAGTTTTCG
>Ga0180436_10003326_pt1 | contig 14827 bp, 8 predicted proteins | sample SS_ome_2_FD_132434 | JGI IMG/M metagenome (GOLD analysis project Ga0180436, IMG submission 132434) | Hypersaline lake sediment archaeal communities from the Salton Sea, California, USA - SS_3_S_2 metaG | ecosystem: Environmental > Aquatic > Non-marine Saline and Alkaline > Hypersaline > Sediment...
ACCGGGACGTGACTTTGACATTTTGCTTCAATTTAGCTATTTTCTATGAGTATTTTAACTATATAACATGGCAAAAAAGACATCTGCTTCAGCGGACCTGGAAAAAATGAGACATTCTTGCGCGCATGTCCTTGCACAAGCCGTATTACAAATGTTTCCTGAAGCTAAACTAGGATTCGGTCCAGCAATCGAAAATGGATTTTATTATGATTTCGAATTGCCGCGAACCTTGATTCCTGAAGATTTGCCATTAATTGAAAAGAAAATGAAGCATATTGTGAAGCAAAATCAGAAGTTTGAACAATATGATCTACCTATGGAAAAAGCAATAAAATTCCTAAAAGATATAAATCAAGATTATAAAGTTGAAGCTGTTGCGGATCTTGAAAAAGAAGGAATTGATACTGTGAGCTTTTTTGAGAATAAAGATCAAAAAGGCGAAGGGACTTTTGTAGATATGTGTGAAGGGCCGCATTTAGAAAGAACAACTAAGCTGAAAGCTTTTAAACTTACTCATATTGCAGGTGCTTATTGGAAAGGTGATGAAAAGAATACAATGCTTCAAAGAATTTATGGAGTTTGTTTTGAAGATCAGAAAGCTCTTGATGCTTATTTGAAGAAGATGGAAGAAGCAAAGAAAAGAGATCACAGAAGATTGGGTGTTGATTTAGGTTTATTTACTTTTGATGATGAAGTGGGGCCGGGTCTACCTTTATGGCTTCCTAATGGTGCTTATGTAAGACATAAAGTAATGGAATTTGCATTTAATTCTTATTTAGAAAATGGATATGAACCTGTTTGCAGTCCTCATATTGCTAATGCAAAACTATGGAGTCATTCTGGTCATTTGGATTTCTATGGAGATAGTATGTATGGATCTTTAACTATTGATGAAGAAGAATATCGGCTTAAACCAATGAACTGTCCATTTCATGTAAAAATGTATAACAATACTGTTAGGAGTTATCGAGAATTGCCTTTTAGATGGACTGAAATGGGAACAGTTTATAGATATGAAAGAAGCGGGACCCTGCATGGATTAACTCGTGTTAGAGGCTTTACTCAAGATGATGCACATATTATTTGTCGTCCGGATCAACTAAAAGAAGAGCTTAAAAAAGCCCTGGATTTAACTTTGTATATATTAGGAACATTTGAGTTTAAAGATATTGAAATGAATGTTTCAATTAGAGATCCAGAAAATCTAGATAAATTTATCGGAGATGATAAACGCTGGGAGCAAGCTGAAAAAACACTTATTGAAGTGTTAGAAGAATCAGGTTTTAAAGATTATATTTATGATATTGGAGGAGCTGTTTTCTATGGTCCAAAAATCGATGTTAAAGTTGCTGATTCAATAGGACGAAAATGGCAATTATCAACTCTGCAGTTTGACTTTAATCTTCCAGAAAGATTTGACATGACTTATGTAGGTGAAGATGGAAATGAACACGTACCGTACATGATTCATAGAGCTTTACTTGGTTCTTTAGAAAGGTTCATTGGGGTTTTAATTGAGCATTATGGAGGAGCTTTCCCTGCATGGCTTGCACCAACACCTGTAATATTATTGCCTGTTGCTGAACCGCATATAAAATATGCTGAAAAAATGCTAGAAAAATTCAAAGAACATGGAGTACGTGCGGAAATCCTATATCCAGATGACACTTTAAGTAAAAGAATTAGAACAGCTGAGCTTAAAAAAATCCCTTACATGGCTGTAATTGGAGACAAGGAAATTGAAGGTAAAGCATTGCAAATAAGAAGCTACAAGACTAAAGAACAGAAGTCGCATAAAGCTGATAAATTCTTAAAAGATTTTGTTAAAGAGATAAAAGAAAGAGCTTAAGCTAAAAGCCTTTCTAATCCTTTTTCTCCTTCTTCAACTAATTGGTCAATGTGCCCTATTTCTTCATGCTTTGATGAGTATTCAAGCATTGCATGGCAAACAGTTGAAAGTCTTTGACCTAGAATTTGCTGATCTTTCGGTAAATCTTCAATTAAATGTAATATATTTGCTATATGACCTGCAACTTCTACCCAACAGTTTTTTTGGTATCCAACAGCTACTTTGCCCACAGCTCTATTAACAAATTCTTTCATTCTATAAACTGCAACTCCATCATAATCCTTTAAAACATCTTCAATGATCTCAAAACGTTCTAAAATAAATGTTTTATGCTTTTCATTCCAGTATTTTTCAAATGCTTTAAGAGCTTTTTTGAATTTTTGACTATATACTTTTGAGCTTTCTCCAATTTTTTCTTTCAATAATTTGAATGTCTCTGGGTCATCAGTTGATAAAATTCTTACAAATTTAATACCAAGACGTTCAACATCAGACAATTCATAGGTTCCTCCTGATTTCTCTTCTATTAATTCGGGTTCTTTTATAAATAAATCAGCAATGTGAGAGACATAATCAAAAAATTTAATTTTTGTACCTAAAGATTTGCGCAGCGCTGCTAATTTCTTTTCATTATATCTTTTATCATCTTTTTTTCTTTCTTCTGCGCTTAATTCAGCTGGAAACTGGATTTCAAGCGGATAAGCTTCCGGACAAGCCCTTATATTTCCATCTTCATCATAATCACAAGAAGTAATAAGAGTTACCTGAAGAGCTCTATGAACATCTCCACTATTCTTATTGATTCCTCCTTTAATATAAGAATTTCTTAAACGATTCGCATCAAAACTTGTGCCAAAAATAGCTAATACTTCAGCTAATTTCCTAACAACATAATGTTTAACTTCAGTTGGATTCCCGGTTTCTAAAACACCTTCCGGAAAAACAACATCAATTCTTGTCCTAACAGAATCCTTAATTTTAGTTGGATCCGGCTCAGTAGCATCATCTAAATATTTAACTAACAGCTTCAAACATGTGCTAACTTTGGTTTTAAGATCAGCTGGAACATATTTACCAATTTGTTCTTTCAAAAATCTTTTTCTGTCAAAATCAATCGAACCAAGGATATGACTTACAGCATAGATAATCATTAACTTCAAATAAGCCATATGTTTTCTTTCCCAACTTGATTTGGTTATACCTTCCTCTGTTTTCCAAATTTCCTGCAATTCTGTTATTGAAGCATCTTTAAGTTCAGTTCTTAATAGTTTAGGAAGCGAACCTGGAAAAATCTTCTTTAATACCTCATCAAAAACACCATCTTCTTTGATACATTTCATTAAATTCTCTTCAGCTTCAGCTTCGATCTCCTCTTCATTTTTACCCTTATGCAAGTCATCATTTCTAAGAGACATCTTCCAGAAACGCAAAACATCTGCTTTGTCTAAAACTTCAGTTCTTTGGATTTGATTAGATAAGTATTGAGGAATTCCATCTCCCCAAAGAGCCTTAAAAACCTCTAAATACTTTTTTGTATGTGAAAGTTTGTCACGACTTGTATTTTCATCAATTATATCTAATATTTCGAGTGTTTCATGAATTCTATGAAAAAGCATTTTATCTGAAGGTGGGATTTTGCTTAATTCCTGATATAGATCACTAGCAATCTTGTCATAATCACCATTCACTACTTTCTCAGAATCTACCTTGTATTCACCAGGAAGTGATAAAAGGTATGCTCTAAATTCTTTCTTAAAAGTCTCATACTTCTCTGCTTTCTTAGCTTCCTTTTCTTCAGCAACATGAACAGACTGTTCCCAGATAGCACTAGCTGTACGTATTAATGCCTCTTGCTCTTCAGCAGAAAGAGATTTTAATACGACCTCGTCTTTAAGCGCTAAATTTCGCATTGTAGAAGCCATGTGAAAATGTTACAGAGACGAATTATAGCATTTTTACCAAAAAAGTCAAGAGTAGTGTCCCGGTCCCGCCCCGTGTCCCGGTCCCGCCTTGAAAACTATTTCATTTCTGAACAACTGACACATTTTTTACATTCCTAAAATGTCATTAAACTCAATTGTATAGGGCCAATCTTCAGGCCTTTCAACTAATCCATGTTTAACTGGATTATTGTGAATATAATTAATAGCATTTGCATAACTCCTAGCAGTAGATTTTGGCCTATGCTTAAATCGACTTTCAAAAACATATCCACTATGTTTATAGCGTAAATTAAAGCTTTGAGCACACGATTGTTGCAGACTTTTCATAAATAACGAAATATTCTTAGGATCATTATCATGCCAAAGTAATAAATGAAAATGATTAGGTAAAATGCATCCAATTGCAATTTTAATTGAATATTTCCGTTTCAATTTATGTATTTTGCTAATAAATGCTAAATAATCCTCAGGCTTTTTAAATAAATTCATTTTATTTACACCTCTATTAACTATATGATATGGCATTTTTGCTCGCAAAGCTGGTATACGCATGCATCCATCATACAAAACAATTATTAACAATTTCTAAAATTTTCTTAAAAAAAATACCAAGTTTTATACTAGGACCGGGACGTGCCCCACGACCGGGACGTATTAATATTCACTATTCACTACTTCTTTACGATCAGCCTCAAATAAAGCCATATCAGCTTTGTTTTTAATTCTATCTTGGGCACTTAATTCGCTTACTCTATCGAACATAAATTTGTGTTGGTCGATTATTTTCATAAACTTTTCTCCACCGTCTGACATAACCATTCGTTCAAATTCAGGGCCCCAGTTTTGTACTGACGCCTCAATTTTCTCTTGTTTTGCTTTTAATCCTTTATTCCCTTTAACAGATGGCAAACGCTCAAATGGTGTTTTTGCCAGTGCTTCATCATCAGAACGTCCATATTCTTTAATTATTGCCTGAATCAATCCCTGCATTTCATCACGGTAATCTTGTAAAGCATGCTCCCCATCCCATACGCAACCAGTATTAAAGTCATTTGCACTAAATCGTTGTAAACGTGATTCCTCTGAACGTCTGTATCTATAATCAAGAATGGCATCATATCTAACATATGATCTAAAAGAAGCAATCATTCTTGCCAAATGTTGATTACTAAATCCAACTTCTCCGTTTTCTTCAAATTGTTTTTCTTCTTCAACTTTATCTTGCAAGTATTTTAGTCTAAGTCCGAATCCGATATATCCATTTTTATAACCCTGTACTGTAAATTTCTTGGTTTCACCTCCGGATGCTGCACATGCAGTTTCAATTTCTGTTTCTTTTAATGCAGGAATAAAGAATGGTGAATCATCGTGATCCATATTTTGGGCTGAACGAATACCTTTTTCAAGACGAATCTGGAAGGCATCTGATGTAAGCACTTCTTTCCACAAGAAATCCCATGATCCAGCAGGTGGATTTTTTGGTACTTTCCCTCCATTTGCACGGATATTATCAACCCAAGGTTTTGTGAGTTTATCAAAATCCTGTCTAACCCATTGTCTTTCGAATATTTCACCTGTTTCAAGATCACGCTTAGGTGCCTGATTAGATGCACTAAAGTAATCAAGTGGTGGGAAGTTATTTGAGTATTCACTAATAAATCTACCAACTCGATCCCATCCCATAATTGTTCGTCCGTGTGGATCCTTTGCACTTGTACCCATCAATAGATAGTACATTTTATGTTGTCCGTTTGCCTTACCTGCTTCAATAATAAACCGAAGCATTCCTTCAAACTCTGATGGATCAACATATTCTCCTCGCATATGCCGTTCTAGTAAGGTTGCAAGTTCTTTACCAATACCACCAACATTCTTTGGATCTGATTCCAATTCTTCGGCTTTGTTGAAAGATTTTTGGATACCATCTTCTAATGCACCATCGTTTTGTCGCTTCCAGTCGATATATGTTGATTCTCCCCATATTGAATCTAATGCTTCAGGGATAAAGTCAATTGCTGAACTTCCTGCAACATCCACACCATTAAATTTAAGGCCTGTGCCTTCTTTAAATGGCATGTAAGGATCCATTCCAGGTAAAGGTAGCGGAATCTTATGATTAATATCTGTATGTTTGTTTATTGCTTTCCATAAATTTGGGTCATCCCATCGGATCTGACCTTTTTCAGCAAGTACATTAAAACATGCTTTAGCCTGATCTGCATTATTGGTTTTATACAATGTATCCTGTATATCTCTTACACCCCATTGATCCATTGCATCTTTAAATTGCTGCATTTCCTCGTTTTCTGATTGTTGGTTTATACGTTCAAATTCAGTTCCAAACCAAGGTATTCCCTTTCCGATTTTAGAATATCTTGCTTTTTGTTTTCTTTCCCAGTTACGTTTTTTATATTCCCAGCCTACTTTAAACATTTCAAATATATCGTCCAAACGTAATAATTCTGTATCTTTAATAAATTGCTTCATCCAACTGTGAGATTGTCGCTGTACATCATTTTGAGTATCTTCTTTTAATGGGACTTTTGGACCTTCATGAATTCCTTCAAGTCCTTTTTCTTTTAATTTTTTTAGTGTATCCCGCCATGTTCCAGTGTCTCTAAAATGCTGAATTGTATCTTGTGCCTGTTTCTCAGCTCTTTCAGCAGCAGATTCTAATGATTCTGTGAATTTTTTCTCAGCTTTTTGCCTATCAAAATATTTTTTAACTTTTTCACCTTCTAAAGCAGGATCATATGGCTCCATATCATATTCATAAACCCATCTCATAAACTGAGGTAATGTGAATTTTCGACCGTTAGTAAGCTGAATTATATTTGGGCCAACTCCAGCAATTTCAAACAATGGATTTCCAGGAGCATCAGCAAACACAACCTCACCTTTTCTTAACTCAATTGGTCTGTGACAAGACTTAATCCTTCCATATTTATTGTTCATATATTCATAGTGCTCATCCATTTTTGCCTGAAGTGCCTGTTGAGTTATCTCTGGCAGAGCTTTTTTCTTTATTAACCATTGGGCAAACTGTCCAAGATCCATTTCATCTGTTGTGTCTTTAAATTGGGGATCATGCGGATCGAATGGTGTATAAGTTGAAACTGCCTGATCAAATTGAACAGTTTTATCATCAAGATATTTTATTGTGACAGTTTTTGCCTGGGGTTTTCGTCTTTGAGATGCCTCATCCAGAACCCAATCATTATATTCTAGCTTCATTCCAGCTCTAAGATCCACATTCATTTCTTTAAGATATCCAACTTTTTCTTTTAATACTTTTTGATTTTTTATTTTAGGAGTAAGTCTGTGTAAATTTACAAAATCCTTAAAATTATCAATTTTTAAACGATAAATCTGGCCTGTTCTTTGATTTTCGATTGCAATATACATACCAGCCATTCGGGTTTTTTGTTGCGGACCAGTCATCTCAGGATCAGCAACCCGTTTTTTATCCATTCCAATATCAACAAGTCTGAACTTAACGTTTTTGTGTTCTTTTACTGCGGGATCTTCATTTTTTGCACCCCAGCTGATTATCTCGCGATCAATACCTTCAAAAACTTCATCTTTTTTTAGATTTAAACCTGTAAGAGATTCTGCCCCACGAATTGCACGTTCATTTATTTCTTTAAGTTGACGTCTGTTATGCATATCCCACATAACTGTTTGAACTTCGTTTAATGTTTTAAACATTTCAAATTCATGAGCTGCAACTCTATCTATAACTTTTAAAAAGTCAGCAGTAGCTTTATTAATTGCAGCTGCTTTCATTGGCTTTTCACTGTTTGCACGCCAATATTTTTTAAGAAGAGGCTGAAGCTTCATACTTAATGTTGCAGAAATCATATCCGGATTAAAACTGTTTGTTTCTCTAATTCTGTTAAACTCAGGAACAATTCCATGAATTATTCCCCATAGTTCCTTCTTCTTCTCTTCATCAGCAACTGCTCCCATAGCATTTAAAAAATCATCAACACCCTGAAATTCCTCCTGCTCTTTATCAATTGCTATTGCTGAGGCATTAACAATTTCACGTGCTTTATCAATTCGATCAGGGTCAATATCAGGCGGAAGATTATACTTCCACTTATCAAGGAGTGAAAAAGAAGACTCAACAACATTTGAAGTTATTGCACTTATTGTTTTCATTGATTCAGCTTCCTCATCAGGTATTTCTTCCTCTTCTTTCTTTTCTTTTTCCTCTTTAGTTTCTGTTCCTTCTTTTGGAGTCTCAGGTTTTTCTTCATCATCAGTGCTACTACCTCCGCCTTCACCAGGGCCAGAAGAAGCAAAGTAGATTGTGCGCGATTCACCAAACAATTTCTCTAATGGTAGAGAATCCGCAAGTTCTGCGATTTTTTGTTTAATGAATTTTAGCATTTTTTATTTTTGTATTTTTTTATTTAAGTTTTGATTGTATGTCAGGAGGAAGTTTATCAATGTCAACTCCGGCTTTTTTAACAAATGTGTGAAGTATTTTTTTACGTCTAGTATCAGCATTAGAAGAACCTTTAATTCCAGCTTTGTCTTGTAAATCTTTATCAGCTTTATCAATTGCAGCTTTAAGTGCATTTTTGTTTGCATCACTACCGTTTCTTTTATAAGCCTGTGCACTGCTATCAACACCTGAAAGTGATCCACTGGCTTTATCTTTAGCTGCTACAATGTCTTTAAATTCCTGATTTTTTCTGATTTTATCTTCGAGTCTTGTAACAGTTCTTTGATTTGGTTTAGACTTTGCTTTTTCTTTCTTTAAAGCATCGTAATCCTTTTGCAAGTCACCGCCTACCAATCCAAATGAGGCTCCATAACTCATATTGTCATCGATGTTCGCAGCAGTTGGAGTTGTTGTACGACCAGTTGTGCTACCTGTTGTTCCGCTGGTTGGTCTTACTGGAGTTGGTGGTTTTGTTCCTAATTCTCTTAAACCACGTAATTCAGTACGACGTAATTGACCTGTCTTGAGGCGTCCAAGTCCTCCTCTTTGTAGTTTTCTTTCAACTTCTCTAACAAAGTTTTGTTGTGCACCAGTACCAGTTCTCCATGCTGCAATCTTTTTTGAAAGTGCTTTCTGAACATCTCTCCTGTTCCAACCTTCTCTACCTAATGCCCGTCTTGCTTCTTGTACTGTTCGAAGTTTGGTAATCTGACGCGCTGTTACTGGTCCTGTTTCACCTATACCACCATATCTATCCTGCAGTCTCTTCATAGGTTCCTTCCATAGCTGAGATGCCTGTGTAATACTAATTCTTCCTTTTGTACCTGCACCAGCCGGAATAAGAGGAAGTAATTTAACAGCTTTAAATACTGTTCCTCCGGCAGTTTTAAGTTTTGATCTGATACCTTCAACAAGTGTTTCTGCATAAGTACCTCTTGCAGCAGCAAACACACCTACCCAAACAACTGCAACTGCACCAAATGAAACCATCATAGTCTGCAAATCTGAAATTCCTGCAGTGTTAACATCCAATGCCCCTAATTGAAACTCATTTTTTATCTGGCCAGAGCTAATATTTTTTAGAGCATCAAGCATTATATAACCAAGTGTCATTGGTACTGCTATCATAATCGGAGCAATTGCATGTTTTATAAACTTATCTTTGAAGTCAAAATCTGAACCTGCCTTTTGCAACAAATCCGGAAACGCCAATGAGATGGCGACGACCGGAGAAAGGGCAATAAATACCCATAAAACAACCATCCTAACCAATAACACAACAAATAAAACTACATATGCTATTGCATAGAGCAAATATATGACGACAGAGAATAACAATGTAAATGACAAATCAGATAAATTGAACTTTCCACCGGAAGCTGCCTGTGTGATTTTATCTACATCAACCACATTCATTAATTGAACCGCCATTACAAGCGAAGCATTTCTCGGGCTATATTGTGCAAAAAACTTTCTTCCTTCTTCTGTAAACACAAGGCTGGAACCTTCTGCTTTACAATGCAAAAGCTTTTGCGCATCAGCACTTAGCTTTAAACTTGTAATTCTTTTATCAAAATCTGCTTTATCACCAAACATAGATTTACATATTTTTGATTCAAGATCTGTATTTTTAACTTTCAAAGTTCCATCTGCTTCTTTACCTACTATTTCCGTATTCTTCAAATCCTCACTAACTGAAGCCGGCAAAGCAAATATTGAAACAGTTAAAACATTTGTAACATCAAGTATTACCTTCATTGCAACAAATGAAAAGTTTACAGCAATAAGTGCAATTACTATTCTTGGTAGAGCTGTCTTTAGCAAAAAGTTGTCCTGCTTTCCGAATCCAATCACGTTATACAAAGCAACTCCAAGCAAAATTACAACAAAAGCAATGTTTACAAGGTTTCTGATCTGAGTCCAAACTTCCAAAAGTCTTTCTTCCATTCCTGCTCCAAATAACAGGTCATTCCCTAATAATCCACCAATTGCAAGCATTACAGGCCAAAGTATTTTTTGCAAAGCCCGCATCACCTGAGTTAAAAGCCCGGCAATTGTTTTAAAAACTTCATCAAAAGTACCAGTTAATTGCGAAGCAGGTGTTATAGCTGAAGTTGATGGTTGTGCATATACAATCACAGGAATTAACAGAAGTGCAATTCCTAATATAATAAACCATTTTTTTGATATGAATTTTTGTTTTTTCATTTTATTTTTAAGTAAATAATGTTATTCCGCCAATTGCACCGCCCAGGCCTGCACCTGCAACTCCATACCACTTCATAACCTGCAATACGGCATTTTTATTGTTTTTACCTTTGTTTCCAACATCTTTATCACCTGCTTGTGCCAAAGCATCACCTTGTGGTACAAATCTTCCATTTTTTAGCACTTCACGTTCTTTGTTAAATCTTGTTTCATATTCTTTTTTTGCTGGTATCGGCCCTTTTATAGGCGGTTCCAATGCTCTTGCTTCAACATATGTACCACCCTGACCACCCTGCAATTTTCTAACCTGATCAATTTCAACTTCTTTTAATCTTTTAGCAGGAGGCTCGACCTTTGCACCTGATGCCAACTGCCCCTTTACTGGCTCGCTACCTTTCTTTTTCTCTTCAGTTTCAACTCTTTCTCCAGGCTTTGCTCTACCTTTTGGCTTCTTAACTGCAGCTGCCACAGGTAATGTTCCCCTCTTTTTTTCTCGTGCAGCCTGAACCATCTTGTAAACCTCTAAGACATTTCGCTTTTTGTTTACAAAATTATCGTGTAATTGATCTTCAGTTAAAGTAAAGTTTTGAGTTGGCCTGTCTGCAAAAGTAAACTTATAAACTTTCTTACCAGGCTTAACTACACTAACTTCCAGTCTTAATTTAACCGGAGTGTATCTATTTGTTTTTTCATCCAAAACCAGATTCACAACATTTCCTTTAGCAATTCCATTATCAACTTTCAAAGGACCTTCAACATGAAGACCTATTGTCATTTCTAAATGCTTTTGCATTAGTGCAGCTTTGTTTGACCAGATCTGCTTATTTAAATCAAGAACTGATGATTTTACTTCAGGTTTACCTTCAACTTTGTCCTGAATTGGATTGAAAGATATCGCATAAAATCCATTATTCTCATCAACTTGTTTTAAGTTTTTAAAAAATTCTGCAGTTTTCTGAACACTTTCCAAAGCTCTTCTTACATCCTCATTCTGATAATAATCAAATTTACCATCCTTTCCTCTAATCAAAGTTAGATCACCATTTTTTAGTTTTCCTTTTTCTGCTTTTGCTTCATCTGAATCCTTGCCGTACTTTTCTTCAATCTTTTTTTCAATTAAGTAGAACTCAAAAGATTTAATTGTCTGAAAGCTGAATTTGTTAAAATTTCTATATGCTTCATCAAAAAATCCACCTTCCGGATTAACAGGAAGCAAGCGCCGTGCAAGAATAACTGGATCCTGCGCTAGTGTTTTTTCAGTATATACCCATGAGAAAAATTCCTTCCAAAAAACATCTCTAAATTCTTTATCAGTATTGATTATTGAAGTTGTTTTTTGAGAATAAGTATCAGCAATGCTTTGTTGATCAAGTGGAGTTAAAGTTTTATCAAGCTTTAGTGCTTTTTGTAATAGCTTATCCTGCTCAACATTTGCAAAAACAGTATCTGATAAGAATTCAAGTATTGTAGCCGTTACTGATGCATTATTAAATTGTTCCATTTTTTATTTTTTCTTTTTAGGTTTTGGTTTAGCTTTTGCTCGTGCCTGAGGCAGGTCTGATCTTGGAATACTTTTAACACCCTGCTTATGTAAAAGTAATTGTCTGTAGGTAAATCTTTGTCCACGAACTTTTTTGGTATTGAAATGCCTAGATGAAGGCGCACCAATTTCCTGACTTATAGCAATTAACCTAACAATGTAGTTTTGAGTTGCTTGCTTACCGTATGCTTTAATTGATTGTTTGATCATCATTGCGCCTTTTTTATTTCCTCTTTCCTCCTGATATGCAATGAACTGCTCAATAATCGGTCTTTTATCTTTTGATACTGATTCTGGTTCTAAAGCTTCAGATTTAATCTTATCCATGTTGTATTTTTTCTTTCGATAAAATCCATTTAAATCTTCAAATCCCTGTTCATATAAAAGCCATCTTTCTAAAATTCTGTGGTTATTACAAATATCAACAAGTTCATCAAAATATCTGTCTGTTACTTTTGGTCTCTCATAAGCAAGAAAAGGATTGTTAAGCCTTTTTGGCTGTGGAATAAACTTACTTAAAGCACCGATTCCCTGTTTTCCTGCTGTCATACCTTTACCTGTAATATGCACACCTGCACCAGTTACCAAAGCTCCAAACATAAAATATGGAGACTTCAAACCAGCCAGAAACTTACCTGGTCCTTCAGTGGCATTAAAATGCGCCATGTAATTTGAAACCATTCCAAGAATACCAATACCTGTAATAATTCCACCTGCGATTGTAGTTCTGTTAAGCATTCTTTCAGCACCATTTATCAGCATTGGTGAATCAAGTTTTTTGGCAATCATTTTACTTACTTTTTGTACTTGTTCCTGTGACAATTTGATATTTGCCTCTTGTGCATCAGTTAATTTAAAATTCTTATCTTTAAGATCTCTCATTAATTCTTCGTATTGTTTTATATTTATTACACCTGACATCACTAAAGATTCAGCAAATCTTGCTCCTTCAGGCTTTGAAGTTCGTTTAGCATACTCCAAAACAGCCTGATATCTCTGATTTTGATCAAGTAATCTGAAAATTAAAGCTGTAATGTTGTAATTAACACGATCTTTTTCTTTTGAAACATCTTTTCTTAGCTTATACATTTTGATTTTATCGCAAATCATATCCCAGTCTTTTTTGCTTAACTTACCTTGCGATATATGTAAAAGCGTTACTCTAAAATCATTATCTTTGCTGTAAGCATCAGAAATATTATCAAATAAAGTCTGAAAAACAGCATAATCAGAACCTTCAATTTTCCTGTTGCTGCCTGCCAAAGCTCTAAATGCATATGCAATAGATTGCTCTAATCCAAATATATTCTTTTTGTATTTCAGATTAAGTTCTCTGATTTTCTTTACTATTTCGCTCCATTTAAAACCTGCTGCAGTCATCTCTTTAACTTTCTTATCAATTTCAATAGAATGCTGTTTATGAAAATGACCAAGTTTTTTATCAAATTGATCAATTATATTCTGATGAATCAGGGATTTTCTGTCTCCACTAACTCCTTTTTTAGTTTCTCTGGCATTAATTGTGGCAGCAAACATATCTTTTTTAAGCTGCTTCAAAGCTAATTTTGCCTGCTTTTTAGCAACTTCTTTTGCCATTTTAACTGTTTCAATTCGTTTACCTTTTCGTTCACTCTTTAGGGCATCTTTGCTACCTTCATGTGGATTTGTTTCTGGAGGTTTAGCCATACTTTAAAGTTTTAATATTCTAATTATTTGATCAGCAAACTGTTCTTCTTTGCCTTCATGCTCTCTGACATGAGCACATAAAAACGTTCTAAGCTCAGCAGGATCCTGATCACCAAGCTCAATTGCCAAATCAGGATAAAACCTTGAACTTGCTTTTATATTTAAAGTTTTTACATGTGGTGGATTATAAATAATCCAAAAACTATGCATGTTTTGATATGGAATTTCATTATCACCAAATTTGATTCCTGTTCTTGAAACCATAATCTTTACATGTTTTGGAGTTTGACCATGAAGCCAGAAATAAAGCGCTCCAATCACAATAATTGCAACAATCATTGTCCAGTTTGCAACAATTACTCCATATGCAATCAAAGCAACAGCAGCAATAGCCGCTAGAATAAACCAGAATAGCCCTTTTTCATGCTGCACATATTCTGGGGCTTCCCAGCTTATTACGTGGTCGTTAAATGCATTTTTATTTTCTGACATATTTTTTATTTTTATTTTTCCTAATATTTTAGCATAAAATAGCCAAAAATACAAGGCTCAAAGGGGGGAATTCCGCATATTTCTAAAAAAGGCATGTGTCATTTGAGCCCTATAACCAAATTGCAGTCATTTTGCAGTCATTTTGCAGTCATTTTGGTTATAGCACCTACATTTTCTCTCTCAAACCACCCCACCAGTGGTTTTTCGCTTCATCAAGCGAAACTTTAGCTAATCCTTCAACTTCAACCGTTGAATCTTCAATAACTTCTCCAATTTCAATAATTTCTTTCACACCATTTTTCTCGCAAATTTCTTTAAATTTAGCTTCATCTGAGACTTCTACGACATATCCACCAGTCTCACTAAATAATTTTACATATCCAGGTAAATCTCCATCTAATCTCACTTTACAACCAAGCTTACCTTCTGCTCTTCCTCCTAGTGCCATTTCAACTAAAGTCACTGCTACTCCACCTTCTGAAATATCATGCGCAGCAAGTACTGCGCCTTGATCAACTGCATCAACCATGCTATAAATTTGCGCTTGTGCTTCAGCTAAATCAGGCTTTGGAACATTCGCTCCAAGCTCACCCATTGCGCGATAAAATTCTGATCCTCCTAGTTCGTCCTTACGTTCACCAAGCATGTATAATTTG
>Ga0180436_10003327_pt1 | contig 14819 bp, 18 predicted proteins | sample SS_ome_2_FD_132434 | JGI IMG/M metagenome (GOLD analysis project Ga0180436, IMG submission 132434) | Hypersaline lake sediment archaeal communities from the Salton Sea, California, USA - SS_3_S_2 metaG | ecosystem: Environmental > Aquatic > Non-marine Saline and Alkaline > Hypersaline >...
CTCTTTCTTCGCCACTTCGGGTGACTCACCTGCCGCGAGCGGGCCGGTCAGGTCCGCGATCGATATGAGGAGATCCTCGCCACCGGGGCTCTCGTTACGGCCATTGGTACCGGGGGAAGGATGTATGCCAAGGCCTTCATCGAGGATGAACAGGTGCCATTCCCGGTGCTGCTCGATGAGGACGGTACGGCTGCGCAGATAGTCGGTACGGGTTCGCTGGGGATGGCATCCCTCTTGAAACCGAGTCAACTGGCTGCCGGGCTCCGGTCCTTCAAGGAGGGCCACCGCCAGAGCAAGGCTGGGAACCGGCCGATGCAGCTTGGCGCCACCGTGGTGATCGCACCTGGCGAGGAGATCCTCTACGAGGACTATGAGGATTATGCCGGGGACCACGCCGACATCGACGAGATCATTGCTGCTCTCGATGGCTGAAATCGGCGCAGGCTGATCTCAAATCCGGTGGATCGAACTCATCGCGGTTTGCTGTCCGCGCGGTTGCGACGATGCTGCGGTGGTCGCGGATCCTGTGCAATCATGCCGGGATGGCGTCTGATGAGCAACCGACCGGCGACCCGGCCGATCTGGACGAATGGCTGGAATACGGACAGATGCCGGGCGAAGACGACGAGCGGGTGCGCTGGGGATGGCTGGGCTGGGTGGCGTTGGCCCTTGGGGTGATGACCCTGGTGGGCATTGTTGCCCTCTGGCCAACCGGGGAGAAGTCGGATGATGCGGAGGCTCTCTCGACACTGGGGGTTCCCTCGCAATTCCACGAAGCCGAGGTCGTTCGGATCGAAGAATCCGGATGCTCCGGCGCCGCAGAGATCGTTTGCACGACGGTGGATTTCCAGCTCAAAGCGGGGCCCGATGTCGGTTTCGTTCTGACCCAGGAGTTCGCTCAGGGTGCGACCGTGCCCGAATTCCGGATCGGACAGAGCGTGGTGATGTCCTACATCCCCGCCAATGCCACGATTCGGCAGATGAGCGACGAACCATGTTCCTTTGATGACACCCAGACGTGTCGCACTCTCTCTTTGGTGATCACCGATGCGGGAGCAGCGGAGATCGTGGCCTATGAGCTGTTTCCCGGTGAGGATGACGGTTCGTACTTCGTTGGGGCCGGGGTCATCGCGGACTTCATCGAAGGCGATGGCGGCGAGTTCGAGGTTTTCAGCGTGGCCCCCGAGTCGCCGCGACGCCAGTACCGCTTTGCCGATTTCCAGCGTCGGTCGGTGCTTCTGTGGCTTACCGTCTTGTTTGCTGTTGTCGTCGTGTGGTTGGGCCGGTGGCGCGGAGCCGCTGCTCTGGGCGGTTTGGTGGCGAGCGTCGGCATACTCCTTCTGTTCATCCTGCCCGCCATCCTGGATGGGCGAAATCCTGTTCTCGTTGCTGTCTTTGGCTCGGCCGGTATCGCTTTCGTTGCTCTCTACCTGGCGCACGGGGTCACCCGGATGACCTCAGTGGCCGTGATTGGAACGATGTGCGCCTTGACCCTCACCGCCGTTCTATCGGCGGTTGTAGTCGGGATGTCCGAGTTCACCGGCCTTGTTTCCGAGGAGAGCTCGCTGCTGACCCTGTTCAACGATGTGGATGTGCGCGGCTTGTTGCTGGCCGGCATAGTCCTTGGTGCGGCCGGGGCGATCGACGATGTCACCGTCACCCAGGCTTCGGCAGTGTGGGAGCTAAAGGCAGCCAACAGAGACCTGACGCTCGGCGAGCTATTCCGCCGCGGGCTAAAGATCGGTCGTGACCACATCGCCTCAATGGTCAACACTCTGCTGCTTGCCTATGCCGGTGCCGCGTTGCCGCTGATGGTCCTATTCGTCCTGTCGGAGCAGTCGCTGGGCACGGTTGCCAATAGCGAGGTAGTTGCCGTCGAGATTGTGCGCACTCTCGTCGGCAGCATCGGCCTGATTGCGGCAGTCCCGTTTACGACGTGGCTTGCCGCCATCACCGCCGACGGCGGCGCTGCCCAACATGGGCATTAGGCAGCGCGGAGAAACGTCGCAATTCGATCACGCATCGAGGCGGAATCGAGTCCATGCGCCTCGGCGTGGTGGTGCCGAGTGCCGTAGCGGCGGTGCTCGATGTTCTGTACTCCGATCGATAAGAGGCGGATAGGGCGATCGGTCAGAGCAGAAGTGACCTCGGCTGCAGATGTTCCCTGGTTATACGGCTCGACCAGAACGATGCCGTCACCCCTGACTGCGCGCGCTAGCCCTTCTCCATCGAACGGGCGCACTGTCGAGGCATACAGAACGGTCACGTCCAGGTCGTGGACGGCGTCCAGTACCGGATCGAGCATTGGTCCGACTGCTATGACCGTGGCGGCACGGGCGGAGCCCTCCCGGATTCTCTTCAGGCTGCGAGTGACGGGTTGGGGCTGAGCGTTGCTGTCGGCGGACAGGCGCAGGTAGGTCCGGTCGTCGCGATTTGCTGCCGAGCGCATCATCTCTTCCACCTCGAGCGGATGACCGGGAACCTGAATCGTCCAACCCGGCAGTGACGCCAACAGCGCAACATCGCCTGGCGCCTGGTGACTTCGCCCTTCTGGAGCAGCGTCAAAGGACGCCCCAATCGAGACGAGAACCGCGCCAAGGTTCTGATGGCCCAGGTCGAGCTTGATCTGCTCGAAAGGCCGTTCGACCAGGAACGGGGCATATGAGTGGGCAAACGGGCGCAGACCGGAGAGGGCCAGCCCGGCAACAGCCCCGATCAGGGCCTGCTCCCGGATCCCGACATTGATTACCCGGTCGGAAACAGGGAAGTCTCCCGCACCGATGTCCGCGACGGCGAATGCGACATCTGGGTTGGTCTCGAGTAGGTCGTTGGCGACAGTGGCAAAGGCCCGGCGCATTGTGAACATCGCTATCTCCTCTCTACAAGCGCAACCAGCGCAAGGGGCCGGTCGGGATGTGGTTCGGCAAGCGCAGTGGTAATCGCGTCGTGGTTGCGACCGTTGACCTGCTGGGTGGCCCAGCCTTCAACTGCGAACCGGGATTGGATTCCCCCGGGCCATCCTTGAGAGGCCGATCGATTGTCGATGACGATCGCAGTCAATCGGTCGAGCCGCCGCCGACCGGCAATTGCGATGGCTTCGTGGTTGGAGCCCTCGTCGAGCTCACCGTCGCCGAGGAGCGTGAACACCCGCGCCGGATTCTTCTGGATGGCGAGGCCGATGCCGAGACCGACCGCGATGGGGAGCCCATGACCAAGCGAGCCTGCGGCTATCTCCACCCCGGGGACGAGAGTGGCGTCGGGATGGTGGCCGAGGATGGAGTCATACGAGCCAAAGGTGTGAAGTAGGGCGGGATCAATGAAGCCCTTTGCGGCCAGAACTGCGTAGTAGGCCATGGGTCCGTGTCCTTTGGACAGCAGGAATCGGTCCCGGCCGGGATGGTTGCTCGTCTCCGGGGTCACATTCAGGATCCGGTCGTACAGCGTCCAGATGACATCGAGCGTCGAAGTGGCGGCTACGTCGTGCTTCTCGTCGCCGGTCATCAAAGACATGAGGCGGGCGAGATCCTGGTAGCCGAGAGAATGGGTGTCATATGTTGTGAGTGCCATGCCTCAGAACTTACAACTTCAAGTGAACTTGAAGTCAAGTGGTAATCTGCCAGACATGGAATCAGCTGATCTTCTGACAATTGGAGAGGTTGCAGCCAGAGCAGGGGTCGCGACATCCACGCTCCGTTTCTACGAGGCCGAGGGCCTCATTCAGGCAGAGCGCACAGCGGGCAATCAGCGCCGGTTTCGCCGCGCGGAACTGCGACGCATTGCGCTCATCCGGGTGGCGCAGAGCTTTGGGCTCACTCTCGAACAGATCAAAGAAGCTCTCGATTCTCTGCCCGACCGCCGCACTCCGACCAAGCGCGACTGGGAGCGCCTCGCCGGCCTCTGGAGCAAGCTCATAGATGAGCGGATTGCTGCGCTGCAACGCCTCCGTGATGAGGCCAGCTCTTGCATCGGCTGCGGGTGTCTCTCACTGCAGAGCTGCAGGCTCTACAACGAAAGCGACCACGCCGCTCGTTTCGGACAGGGCCCTCGCTATCTATTGGGCGATGACCGGGAGTCTTAAGACCCCGTTTGGTTGATGGTGACGCACACGCTTTCCAGGTCACCGCTGGTGGTCGAGTAGCAGTCGGCCACGCTCACCAGGATGGAGGCATCGTTTGCGTACCAGTTGACGCTCCGCATGGTGCCGTCGTCACTGGAGAACGTGGACTCGTTGCGCTGGACATCGTCACCGCCGAGGACCCCGTCGTACGTTTGGACCAGCTCGTCGAACATGGCGCCGGGATACTCGAGTGTGACGGAGATGTCCTCACCGCTGGTGAAGGTCGCGGTGACGTTGCCACCATCCGGGACAGGAACCAGCAGTCCCTCGGGGATCTCGCCGCTGCCAAAGGTCATTACCTCGCCGTCTTCGCCTTCGATGACCATGCTGAAGTCGTCATCGTCGCCGCTGCCGCTGATGCTGATATCGCCTCCGTCTTCACCTTCAATCGAGATGTTGACCTCACCGGAGTCGGAATCGATGTCGATGTCGGAGATTCCGCTATCGCCGCTCTCCAGGATTTGCTCCAATACCTGTTCCTCGGCCGACTGACCTCCGCATCCAGCGATGGCCAGGACCAGAGCGATCAACAAGATGAGCAGTTTTGAGTTTTTCACGTTTGGATCCCTTTCCCCTGAACTTCGTTGTAGTAGAGGGCTCTCACCCCTCCAAAATACGCAACTCTTCCCGTTTTCGGGTGATTGCCTCTCATCATGTACCTTTTCCGCCTCGTTTGCCGTCCTTTTGTCGACGACCAAAGTCCTTTTCCCTCCACTCCTGGGGGATGCCCCCGAGGGGGCTCCAGGGTGACTCGGGGTATCTCCAGGGAGATGCCCAATAGCCCGCTGGCGGCCGATTCCGCATGCTCGTCGCAGAGAGAGGAATCGAACCGGTTTCGTGCCGGCTCGGAAGAGGAGAACACTATGAAGAAGACGGGATTCACCGGCCGGATGGCAGGAGCCGCTGCAGCCCATCCGTGGCGGACAATCGCTATTTGGGTCATCGCTGTCGCTGCTGCGTTTGTGCTCGCCGGCAATATCGACAGCGTACTTACCCAGGATGGTGAACTGCTCACGGCAACCGAGTCGCAGCAGGCAGATGATCTAATCGCAGCGCACTATCCCTCGGACGGCTTCTTCCAGGAGTATGTCGTATTCGAGTCCTCGGCCGGTGTGGGCGGCGATGCCGTGTTCGATGGTGCAGTCGACGAGTTGGTTGCCGAACTGCGAGCCAGTGAGAATGTGGCTGCGGCCGTCTCCTACCGCGACGGTGCTCCCGGGATGAAGTCGGTCGACGGTTCTACCGCATTGATTCTGGTTTCGGTCGTCGGCGAGGGTGATGCCGATGTGCTCGTCCAGCCGCTGCTCGACGTCGTTGCAGCCGCCAACACAGACATACATCGGGTGACCACGGCGGGTGAAGGCTCGATCAACGCCGAGTTCGGGGCGCTCGCCACTGAGACCATGCAGCGTGGCGAGATGATTGGCCTACCCGTAGCGCTGGTCATTCTCGTGGTCGTTTTTGGAGCAGCCGTTGCTGCCGGCATCCCGTTGGTGCTGGCTTTCCTGGCCATTTTTGTGGCGATGGGGATGACGGTCGTCATCGGCCAGGCTTTCGATCTGTCGCTGTTCGTCGTCAACATGATCATGATGATCGGGCTGGCCGTTGGCATCGACTACACCCTGTTCATCGTTCAACGCTTCCGTGAGGAGCGAGCCCGTGGTCGGCTGATCCTCGATGCAGTGATCGTTGCCGGTGATTCGGCAACTCGTGCTGTGTTCTTCTCCGGGATGACTGTGGTCATTGCGTTGTTCGGACTGCTGATCATGCCGGACACCGTCATGCGTAGCCTCGGCATGGGTGCCATCCTCGTCGTCCTAGCCTCGGTCGCTGCTGCCCTGACGTTGCTCCCTGCTGTGCTCGGATTGCTCGGCGATCGAGTGAACAAGGGAAAGATCCCGGGGCTATCCGGTACCGGCTACCACGAGGGCGGCGGCCGCTTCTGGCATCGGGTGACGAGCATGGTCACCGCCCGCCCGGTGGTGAGTATGCTGCTCGCCGGCGGCCTTCTACTTGCGTTGGCTTCACCGTATCTCGGATTGAACACCGGCCAGAACTACATTGATTCGCTGCCGGAAGACAGCCCGGGCCGCCATGCTTTCGCAGTACTCAATGCCGAGTTCGGCGCCGGGGTCGTCACTACCGACATCGTGGTCGACGGCAACTATCGCGATGCCGAGATTGATGCGCTCGTCGCAGCGCTCGAGTCTGATCCTGCCTACGGCGACGTTGCTGTAGTGCCGAGTCCGGACGGGGACGTCGTCCTCGTCGAGGCGGTTACCAAGTTGGATCCTTCGACCAATGCGGCCCGTGCCGAGGTCGCCGATCTCCGTACCACGACCATTCCTGCCGCATTTGGTGCTGCAACCACCGATGTGTATGTGACTGGAGCTGCGGCTTGGATGGTCGACTATGTCGAGGTCATCGACAACTGGATGCCGATCATCTTCGTGTTCGTGCTCGGTCTCAGCTTTGTGCTGTTGATGGTTGTCTTTCGTTCCATCGTTGTTCCTGTGAAGGCGATCGTGATGAACTTGCTGTCGGTTGGGTCGGCCTACGGCCTCCTCGTGGCCGTCTTCCAGAATGGCTGGGGCGCCGGCGTGCTGGGTTTCCAGCAGACCGATGTGATCGAGGCTTGGATCCCGCTGTTCCTGTTCACCGTGCTATTCGGGCTGTCGATGGACTATCACATCTTCCTGCTCAGCCGCATCAAGGAGCGCTACGACATCACCGGCGACAACGACGAATCGGTGGCGTTCGGGCTGGGCTCGACCGGGGCAATCATCACCGGAGCGGCATTGATCATGGTTGCCGTGTTCGGTGGATTTGCTGCCGGTGATCTGATCATGTTCCAACAGATGGGCTTCGGCTTGGCCGTTGCCATCATCCTCGACGCCACGATTGTTCGTTCAGTGCTGGTGCCGGCCACGATGAAGCTGCTCGGCGATCTCAACTGGTATCTGCCGGGTTGGCTCAGTTGGCTGCCCGAGATACACATCGAAGGCACGCCCGACCCGGTCGTTGCCGACCTGGAGACCAGGACTCCCGAAATGGTTTGAACCCGGCTGTCTCCTGCCCGGAGCCTCCTCCACGAGAGTGGGGGAGGCTCACTGGTTCGCTCCAACAGGTACGATCCATGGCGAGGAGCTATGGCTGCGATACAACTGCAGGGTGTCAAAGTGGTTCGCGGCAAGACCCTGGTGCTCGAGATCGATCACCTCGTTGTCGAAGACCGCGAACTTCTGGTTGTGCTCGGACCTTCTGGTGCGGGCAAATCGATGTTGCTGCGGGCCATCGCCGGGTTGGAGCCATTGGCCTCCGGGCGGGTGTTTTTCGACGATGAGGACATGGCCGATGTCAGCACCCCGCATCGCGGTGTGGCGATGGTCTTCCAGGACTCGACCCTTTACCCGTTCATGGATGTTCGAGAGAACGTTGGTTTTCCGCTCCGGATCCGCAAGACGCCCGTGGAAGAAATCGCGGCCCGGGTGGAGGCTGAGGCCCGGGTACTCGAGATCGAACATCTGCTCGGCCGCCAACCGGGGGAGTTGAGCGCCGGGCACCGGCAGCTGGTGCAGGCAGCCCGGGCCATGGTGCGAGTTCCCGAGGTCTTCCTCATGGATGAGCCGCTGGCCCAACTCGATGCCCACCTGCGCGTCCAGCTCCGTCACGAGTTCCGCCTTCTGCAGCGCGGCTACGGCGTTACCACGGTGCTGGTCACCAACGACAGGGACGAGGCGATGGTCATGGCGGACCGAATCGCCGTTCTCGATCAAGGCGTTATCCGGCAGGTTGGATCGCCGCTCGAGCTTTACAAATCACCCCGGGAGCGATTTGTGGCGGGATTCATCGGGACGATGTCCTTTGTGTCGGCAGACCTGTCAGTTGACACACCCGGGTTCTGGGTGACTTTCGGCAAGTTCCGAATCCGGGCGTGGACGACGGCTCTGGCTGGATCTACTTCGAGCCGGGTTGACGTTGGCATTCGCCCCGAGGACGTGGTTTTGGATGATGCCGGTGCGGTGGTGCGCTGCGGGCACGGTTACTACACCGGAAGCAACGGCTTCGTGCAGGTGGAGGTCGCCCCCGACAGCTGGGTGGAAATGCGCACGAATGGCCCACCGCCCCCGGCGGGCACGGAGGTTCGAGTGCGATTCAAAGAAGCACACGTCTTCGACAGCATCACCGGGTTCGTCTTGGGACGCCTCGAGAACTTCGGCCGGTGATGGCCGCTACTTGTTGTACTTGGGCTCGTCGCGCTTGATGATCCGAGCGGCCGACTTGCGGGCCTCGGCGACCGTTGCCTTCTGAGTGAGCTGGACGGTCTTGCCGCCTGGGATTGCTTCTTCGCCGCCACGGATGTGCTTGGCGATCTGATCGCGGACCTTGCCGCGCGCAACGGCGCCGGTGTACACGTTGTCACCCTTGGCATTCTTGATCTTGTACACGACCGCCTTGTCATTTGCCAGCTCGGCAATGGTGGTCTTGTTCAGGTTGCCGGCCTTCTTACCTGCCATTGTGGCTCCTTGGTTGCATACGCGGACCTACGCCGTCCGCCGCACCAACCTACACCGAGCATCCCCGGATTCTGGGGAATTCGGCGGAAACGACCACTCAACCGTCCATGGCGCGGTGGAGGAAGGCGGCCATTTGGCCGCGGGTGACCGGGTCATTCGGGCAGTACCTGGTATTGCCATCGGCTGGGTTGCACCCGCGGGTCACCCCGGCGGTGGCCAACTGCAGGATGTTCTGCTCGAACACACTGTCTGCGATGTCAACGAAGCTGATAGAGCCGATGTCGCTGTAGCCGAACGCCCGCACGAGGAAGGCGGCCATTTGGCCGCGGGTGACCGGGTCATTCGGGCAGTACCTGGTGTTGCCTTCCGCCGGATTGCAGCCTCTGGTCACCCCGGCTGCGGCGAGCTTGTTGATGTCGTTCTCGAAAATGTGACCGACGGTGTCGACAAACCCGGCGTCGGGAGCATCGGCGTAACCCAGGGCTCGGACCAGGAAGGCGGCCATTTGGCCGCGAGTGACCGTCTGGTCCGGGCAGAAGAGGGTGTTGTAGGGCGGGTTGCACCCACGGGTTATCTCCGCAGCGGCCAGCCACTCGATATCGGCAACAAACGTGTTGTTGTCATCGTCGGCGAAGCTGCCCTCATAGGTCTCGATTGTGATGGTCGTCGTTTCGGTGTGTCCGTCGACGGTGACCGAGATGCTGTAATCGCCGGACTGCTGGTACCGATGTGTGTTGTTGTACGTTCCGGCTCCTGTGAAGTACGTATCAGAGTCACCGTCCCCCCAATCCAAAGACCAGATAGCGATGATTGGAACATCATCGAGGGTGACACTTGCCGTGACTGTCTCGCCGACCTCAGCCGAGGCAGGCGCGGTGACCGTCGCCGTAGCGGCTACCGCCGGTGGGGCGATCAACCCAACGAACAGCAACAGCAGTAGCGGAATGAGCGCAAGCCGTTTTTTCATCTGTGCCCCCTGAATCGGCGTATGCATCTGGCTCGTAGGAAAGACGCCCGCACCAGTCATCTGGTTCCCTGCGGATCGCGGCAGCGTCCTCTCCGGGGAGTAGTGTCGACATAACGGTCCAACTCCCCTCTACCTTCACCAATTATGCCAGCTGCGGCCGCTGTGTTGCGGTTAGTCGAACAGCATCTCGATCATCGGGCTGTTGGCGATCAGATCCGCCACCGAGGTCTGGTCGCGGTACCACCACGTCTTGGGGTCGGTGAATACCCGTTTGCGGAACTCGGGGTCGTCGACGGGAGCGGCGGTAGCGGCGAGATCGGTTCCGTCGGGTAGATGCAGTCTCAAGCGCGGGTGAGCCATTACGTTGGCGTACCAATCTCGCGGACCGGGAGTCCCGGTGATGATGTACCGCCCATCGATCGCATACATCCAGATCTCGATGCGGCGCAGCTCCCCACTGTTGCGACCCCGGGTGGTTATCTCGACCGTTTCGACCTGATCGAGGATGCGGCGGGTGCTCGGCTCCAGCATCAGAGCGTGAAGTGCTCGCCCCAATCCAGAGTCATGACTTCGATGTCCGCCTCGGCGAGGACCCGCTTGGCGACCGACGCAATCCAGTGGCGGCCTTGCTCGGCGAGGTAGAAATCGTGGACGGGCACTACGTAGCCGGGGGTGAGCGAGCGGGCGAACTCGAGGCTTCTGGTGGTAGATCCCCACGGGGTGAGCAGTCCAAGTGCGAGCACCGGGGCGCTGCGTGTGGGTGCGTAGCTGTCGCCGGGGTGGGTGAGCACACCGTCGATGGTCCAGGCGCGATTGGGTGGTGCGTCGCCCATCGGGGTGACCTCATGGAGCACATCCTCTGCTGAGGTCCCGGCGGGTAGGTCGGTTCGGACCGGGAGGTCGTACTCGGCCAGCAGATCTGCGACTGCCTGGTTCCCGTGAACTGCGATATCGTCGCCGCGACCCAGCAGCCACTTGACGAAGTCGGGGTTGACATGATCGCCGTGCTCGTGTGTAACCAGGATGCGCTGCACATCGCCGATGTCTTCGAGGTCGATGAGGTTGCTCTGATAGGTGTGGAAGCCGGGGTCCAGCAGTGTCGTGCCTTCGTCGGTGGTTACGAGCAGGCACGAGTCTGTGAGTCTCTTGATAGTGGTCATGAAACCGACCTTAGTGATCTGGCGCCCGGTCAGTCCGTGTTGGGGACGAAGGTGTTGAGCAGAGCGCTGACGATGGAGATGACCACCGCACCCAGCACGGCCGACCAGAAGTTCTCGATCGATAGAGCGTCGGTCAGTGCTGCGGTGAGGCCGAGCATGGCGGCGTTGATGATCAGGGCGAACAGGCCCAGGCTCAGGACGATCACCGGGAATGACAGAAACGCAAGGATTGGCTTGATGAATGTGTTGACGACACCAAAGATCAGCGCCACGAACAAGATGGTCCAGAAGTCGCCGACCAGGTCGATTCCCGTGATCAGCTCGCCGGCAGCCCACAGTGCAGCGGCGTTGACGAGTAGCTTGAGGATGAGTCGCATGGGGCCAGCCTAGAGGAACTGCGGCAGGGGTGATGGCACGGGATAGCAACGCCCTGTTTTCCGATAGGCCCCGGATCGGGCGGAGGAGTGATGGCGTAGGCTGGCCCGATGCTTGTTCGGATCTGGGGCGCGATTGTGATCGCTGCGCTGGCCTGGGGCACCAATGGTGTCGCTACCCGGGCGGCGATCAACGACGGTGTCCCTCCGATCGCAATCGTGGCCATCCGCGTGGTGCTCGCCACGGTGCTGCTCTTGGGATTGCTCCGGTTGCGGGGCCGGCGCCCTCCCACCGATCGCACCACCTGGTCGACGGGAGTCGTGCAGGGGGTTTTCCAGCTCTCGGTCCCTTTCATCACCTTCAATCTGGCCTATGAGAACGCGTCGGCCGGTTTTGTGGGGCTGTTTGCCGCCCTGATCCCGCTCGGCACTGCCATCGTGGCCCACTTCATGCTGCCGGATGAGCCGATGCACCTGATGAAGGCTGCGGGCATGTCGCTTGCCTTCCTCGGCGTTGCCCTCCTGCTGCTCAGCGGCGACAGTGGTCTCGAGGAGGGAGGCAGGCCCCTGGTAGCCGCCGGATTCTCGATGGTCGCAGTTCTGTCGATCTCGTATGCCGGCGTCTACGCAAAGAAGAATGCCGACAACTACGACCCGATGGAGCTTGCCTTCATGCAGTTCACTCTCGGCATCTTCATCATCGGGGCGACGATGCTCGTCGTCGAAGGGCTACCTCCAGCGATCTCGCCGTGGGGCTGGTCGCTCATTGCTTACATGACGGTGGTCGGGAGCGTCGTGCCGTTCTTGATTTTCTTCTGGTTGTTGCAGCACGTGTCGGCGACCAAAGCTTCGCTGGTCGGATACGTCGTTCCCCTCGTCGCTCTGTTTGCGGGAATCCTGCTGCTCGATGAAAGGCTTCAGCTGGGCATTGGCGCCGGGGGAGTCCTCATCCTCGCCGGCGTGGTCCTCACCGATCGCACTGAGCGACGCCGCGTTGCGGCGCACCTGCCCTGAGCGCGACTTGCGATCAAGCGGACTGGAATTCTCAACCAGGCCTTTTGGCGACTCGCGTGTGACTAAGTACCCAGGGCCCTTCGATGGTGAGGGCACTGCTCTCCGACCGGTGGTGGGAGCGAGAGGCGACAGGCATGATTGCGGAGACTTTCACTAAGTCACTTTGAGATGCCGGGCAGGCATCAGGTCGGTACAAGAAAGGTAGAAATGGCAAAGCGGTTCAAGCAACTAGGCATCGTTCTGATTGTGGTCGGACTCGTGTTCGTGGTGTCGGCGGGTGTCGCCTACTCGATGACATCTGATGGCTACAACTCGCTGCAGAAGTTCAGCGAGGCGCAAAATGTCACGTTGAGCTACAACGAGGACGGGCAACTCACGGATCGTGGCACAGTAGAGGGTGCGCAGGCAATCATGGATTTCCTGAAGAACGACTGGGGATACCCGGTCGTCGACGCGGAGATGGATCCGAACGATCCCCTGGTCAACACAGGCAGCGAGTACATGTTCCAGATGGCGACTGTTAGCTATCACGTGCTCAACGGCACCCAGACTGTGGTGCTCACGGAGGACAAGGAATACAACGGTGAGACGTTCCCGGCCGGAACGTATGAAGTCGCGGTGGACGGGCGCTACTGGACGGACTTCGATCGAAGCCATCCGCTGGAGGGTCCGGCCCGGAGCCAGGCCTGGAGCGGCACCGCCCACGGCATCGTCGGTGAGTTGGGAGTGGGCACCGTTACCCACTCTGCGCTGAAGATGGGTCTTGGCTTAGCGGCTGTAGTTGCCGGATTCGGCCTGACCACGATCCTGGCCGGCGCCGGGATGATCTGGGCCGCCGGCAGCGTGGCCTCCAAGGAAGCCCCGGTCTTTGCGGGCGAGGAAGTGCGGGAGACGGCCGGCGTCTAGCGGCGCAGATCTAGGTGATAGCGAGCCCCCGCCTCGGCGGGGGCTCTGCTTTATCTAGTCGAGCCCGGCCAACCAGCGACGCTGCTGACGGGGTGACGCGATTCGGACCCATTCGATGTGCTCATGGGCCGGGTCGGTTGCAGCGTCGAGGTACTGCTGGCGGTACTTCCCGTGCTGGGTCCATGACCAAAGGATGATGTTCTCCTCAGGCTGACGATTGAACAGATTACGGAAACGCTCCCGATTACCGTTCCACAGCTCCTTGCGTAGGATCATCCTCCCCAGCGTGCGCCTGATAATGCGGGGCATAACGACGCGGCGGGGGAGATCGAGCCAGACGACAGTGTCGGCCCGGGCAAGCACCAGATCCTGGACCAGGGATTGATAGTTGCCATCGACCACCCAGCTGTCGGACTCGATCGCTTCGGCAAGGATCTGTCGCATCTCGTCACGGTCGATTGGGGTCCAGTTCTCCAGATGGTGGATGCTGTCCAGCTCGATGTGATCGGCTCCGATGCGGTTGGCGATGGCGCGGGCAAGCGTGGTCTTGCCGGATCCGCTGTTTCCGACCACTGCGATGCGTCGTGGCTGTGACATAGCGGGAAGGATGGTAGGCCTGGGCTCGGGCTCAGCCGCGGGTCAGTGGATTCCGGGTGACGATCGGGAACCTGCTGAGGTCGCGGTCTGCCGTCCATAGTTCTGTCACGCCCGCTCCGACGCAGATGGAGGCGACTCTGGCGTCGTGAACGCGAGGACCTATCGCCTTAGCATCCTCGAGCATCCCTAACAGGATCTCCAGGTGTTCCGGGCCCTCGTGGATGACGGTGTTGGACGGTGACGAGGTCCAGGCCCGCAGCTGAGCTGTCGCCTGGGGAAGAGGGGTTGGCGGGTCGTAGATTCTCGGATGCGTCACGATTGCCAGGAATTCATGCGTACATTGCCACGGGATCGCCCACGATCGCCGCCCTTCAGCCAGCTCCTTGATGGATGAAGCCGCAGGTTCGTGGAATGCCGAGTCGCGTCTGTGGGCGTATACAAGGATGTTTGTGTCGACGGCAATCATCCGCCGCGACCTTCGTAGATGATTGCGCTGACAGCAGACCAGTCGCCCTCCTCGACTCCACGCTGGGTGCCTGAGCCACCATAAGACTCGTCACGCAGCTCAAAAGTCTGTCGACGATGCTCATTGATCTCGCGTCGCAGGCCACGTTCGATGAGGTCGCGCAAGGTCGTGCTGCTTTCGAGGGCTAGCTTCTTCGCCTGGCGCAGCAGATCATCAGCAATCTCTACGGTCGTTTTCGTCAATCCAATGCTGCCCATATTGCTGGTAATGACAACCCATATCTATGGGTCAAGTGAAGATCTGACCTCAACCGTTTCCCAGCCGAAGGTGTGTTCGTTGAGCAGCAGGCCGGGGCTGATGTTTAGAACCTCGCCGGTAGGTCCGACCGCCTGGCCGGCCCACAGGGTCTGGATGGTGAAGTCGTGCAATGCCCGGGTCTCATACTGGAACGTGTAGATAGGACTGTCGGGGGAGCCGGTACAGGTAACGAGATCACCGGTGCAGCGGTTGTCGTACTCCCATTCGCCGTCGCCATCGATGTCGATACGAACCCCGGTGAGCCACACGGTGAGGCTGAGGTTGTACGGGTTGCCGGCGGTGGGGATGGCTACTGAGAAGCCGCCCGCAGTCGGATTGACGCCGGGGGCGACTTCGTACCAGATCTGGTTCTCGAGACCGACGATGGTGCGGAATTGCGGGAA
>Ga0180436_10003330_pt1 | contig 14813 bp, 8 predicted proteins | sample SS_ome_2_FD_132434 | JGI IMG/M metagenome (GOLD analysis project Ga0180436, IMG submission 132434) | Hypersaline lake sediment archaeal communities from the Salton Sea, California, USA - SS_3_S_2 metaG | ecosystem: Environmental > Aquatic > Non-marine Saline and Alkaline > Hypersaline > Sediment...
GACAAACTCTACGAAATCACCGCCGATCTGAAGCAACGCATCTTTGAAGGGAGCGTTGGCGGAACACCCGCCAACCGCATGATTCACAAGGAATCCAATCAACTATTGATCGCTTCCTACCTGATCGACAAGGACAAGAACATCCGCGTCATTCCGCCCACCAGGATGTTTGGCCGCCTGACCGGCAATGCGCGCCACCTCACAGATCCTGCGAGCAAAGTCTACTACGCAACCATGGAAGAAGGTCTTTACGAAGTGGATGTGAACACCCTGGACGTGAAGTGCTTCATTCGCGACGGAAACGGGGGCGCTCCCGATGCCGGCATCAGGAGCAGACTCCCGGGGTATCACGGCAAGGGCCTCTACTCAGGTCAAGGACGGGTCGTTTACGCCAACAACGGAGATCGCGGACCTCGTGTCAAGGTGGACCCGACCGTCAAATCCGGAGCTCTCGCAGAATGGACTGGTGAGGGCGACTGGAAGCTGGTGCACCGCAATCAGTTTACCGAGGTATCCGGCCCCGGCGGCATCCATGGCAACGAGAACCCGGAAAAGGATCCCTTGTGGTCGATGGGCTGGGATGCCCGGTCACTGATCCTGGCTCTGCTGGACGAGGGCAAGTGGTCGTACTACCGGCTCCCGAAAGGCAGCCACAGCTACGACGGCGCGCACGGGTGGAACACTGAATGGCCACGCATCCGGGAAATCGGAGAAAAGGACCTTCTGGCCACCATGCACGGAACCTTCTGGCGCTTCCCCGCGAGCTTTTCCAGGAGGAATTCGGCAGGCATCGCACCCCGATCAAACTACCTCAAGGTGATCGGCGACTTCTGCCGATGGAACGACCGGGTCGTCCTTGGTTGCGACGACTCCGCCCAATCGGAATTCCTTAACAAGCGCCCCTTCAAGGCGAAACACGGCTCGCCCGGACAATCCAACTCCAATCTCTGGTTCATCGCCCCGGAGAGGCTCGACGAATTGGGCCCCGCCATCGGCCGGGGCTCCGTCTGGCTCAGGGACAACGTTCAGGCAGACACGCCCAGCGCCCCCTATCTCTTTGACGGTTACGATCACCGCCAATTGCACCTCACCCACCAGTCCGCCAGCACGGTCTCCTTTGCCCTGGAAGTCGACGCCCACGGAAACGAGCGGTGGAAACCGCTTTGCTCCATCGCCGTGCCGCCCAAGGGATATGTCAATCACATCTTCACGGAAGAGGAGAAGGGCGCCTGGGTGCGGATCCGGACGGACAGGAACGCCGCCAGAGTTACCGCCCACTTTCAGTATCGCAACGCCGATCCGCGCACGCCGGAGAACCATCCGATCGTGGCGGGTGTCGCCACCCCGGACCGGCCCGCGACAACGGGTGGCTTGATGCGTTCCCTGGCCTGCAACAAACTCGGAGTGGTGGCCGCGGACGAAGAAGGCAAACCCACTGGATACTACGAACTTGGTCCCAAGATGGAACTGATCCGCGTGAACGACCCGCAAGCGGCTTCCGCCCTCACCGCCGCCGTCAAACAGCCGCTGCGATCGATCGAAGTCGATGCCGCCTCCGTCGTGATCATCGAGGACGGCAAAAGATACCGCCTTCCGGGAAGCCGGAAGGACGTGAGGACCACGGATGAGAAGGTGACTGAAGCCCCGGAATCCAGGTCAAGGAAGCATATCGAGGACTATCCCGCCGACAGCCTTTCCAAGGGCGCCTCCGTCCCGGCCGGTTCCACCCACGAAGCCTTCAAGGGCGGGAACGCGGTCGACGGCAAGACCGACGAAGACTCCCGGTGGATCGCCGGCGTGAAGGGAGCCAGGCGGATCGGGTTGGATCTGCCGGTCGTGGATCAAACCGCCGGATTCAGCCAGTCGCGCATCTGCCGCGAAGTGGCCACCGAACGTGATCTCCTGAATATTCACGGCACGTTTTACGAGTTGCCCGCCCGCAACGCCCAGGGCATGGCCAAGGTCCGTCCGGTGGCCACCCACAACCTGGCAATCCACGATTTCTGCTCCCACAACGGGTTGCTCTTTCTAACCGGCATCGCGGCTGACGCCAAAGGCGAGCACATCTTCCGAAGCGCCGACGGCAAGGCCGCCGTCTGGGCGGGCGTCGTCGACGATCTCTGGAAACTCGGCAAGCCCCGCGGAAAAGGCGGGCCATGGAAAAACACCCCGGTCAAGGCCGGAGAATACTCCGATCCCTACCTCATGACCGCTTACGACGAAAAGCGCGTCGAAGTGTCCGCGTCCTCTGACGCTGCCATCACGTTGGAAGTCGATCTCGACGGCACCGGCCTCTGGGTTCCCTACAAGACCTTCAAGCTCAGCTCCGGCAAGAAGACCACCCATAGCTTCCCCAAAGGCTTCAGCGCCTACTGGGTCCGCGCCGTCAGCGACACCGGCACCACGGCTACGGTGATTCTCGAATACCGGTAGAAGCACTGGCCGGATTGATTGATTGTGATCGGCCGTTTTCGCGCCTTTCGCGGTTGCTGCCCTCCGGGCCGACGGTCTTCCCTGTTCAGAACATTTCCGGCTTCACCGTCAGGTCTTTGCCGGCGGGCACGTCCACTTCACGCACTTCTTCACCGTATTGCAGCCGGGTCTTGCCTCCTGTTTTCGAGCGGAGCCGGGCCGACGTCAGGCGGCCCTTGTTCCATGTGATGTCGACTTCGAAGCCGCCTCGCGCGCGCAGGCCCGTCACGTTACCCGCCGGCCAGCCGGGGGGCAGCGCCGGGAGCAGGTGGATGCGTCCGGCGTGCGACTGCACCAGTATTTCGCACATGGCGGCGGTGATCCCGAAGCTGCCGTCGAGTTGCAGGGGCGGATGGGTGGCGATCATGTTCGGGAGGAGATTGTATTGGATGAGCCCGTCGATCATGCGGTCGGCCATTTCGGCTTCGCCGAGCCGGGCCCAGATGGCGCACCGCCACGGCCAGGTCCATGAGCGCCGGGCGTCGCCGGTCTGGCCGCGGGCCTCGAGCGAGACAGCCGCGGCCTTGGCGAACTTCGGAGTCTTCGCCGGCGAGATCTGGCGGCCCGGATAGACGGCAAAGAGGTGCGAGGTGTGGCGGTGGTTGTCCTTCGGGTCGTCGCGGTCCACCATCCATTCCTGGAGCTGCCCCCAGCGGCCGATCTTCGGACCGACCAGGCGTTTCTGCATTTCCGCGAGACGGGTGCGGAACTCGGAATCGGTGTCGAGGGCTTCCATGGCCTCGATGGTGTTCTGGAACAGGTCCCAGACGAGTTGCTGGGCGTAGGACACGCCGTCCTCTCGCGGCAGGTGTTTCTGCTCGGGCGACCAACTGTTGGGCACGACCAGCCGGGTCGCCTGCCCTGAGCGCGCCGAAGGGTCGGGAATCTCCTTGAGTTGGTGCATCCAGAATCGGCAGACCTGCTTCATGTAGGGGTAGGCGGTTTCGCGGAGGTATTCGAGGTCCTGTGAGAAGGCGTAGTGTTCCCAGAAGTGCTGGGCGATCCAGGCGCTGCCGACGGTGTTCCACCGCCATCCGCAACCGCCGAAGACATTGTTGACCGTCTGGAAGGTGAATCCCGGCGCGTCACCGAAATAGACGCGGGACGCCTCCCGGTGGAGGGGGGCGGCGGCCGCGAAGTAGTTGAGCAGCGGCAGGTGGCACTCCGACAAGTTGGAGGGCTCCGCCAGCCAGTAATTCATCTGGACGTTGATGTTGGTGTGGTAGTCGCAGTGCCACGGCGGCCGGTTGCTGTCGTTCCACACCCCCTGCAGGTTGGCGGGCAGCGAACCCGGCCGCGAGCTGGCGATCAGCAGGTAGCGGCCGTATTGGAACAACATCTCCTTCAGGTCGGGATCCTCGGCGCCCTGCCCGTGCGCCTTTATCCGCTTGTCAGTCGGCAGCGCCGCCTGCCCGGGGGCGGTGTCGCCGAGATCCAGCTCGAGCCGGCCGAACAGCGCCTGGTGATCCGCGACGTGTTCCCGCAGGAGTTTCTCGAAATCCTTTGCCGCCGCGGCGTCGATCCGCGAGGTGACCTTCTTGTGCGGAGGCTCGTCCATCCAGCCTTTGGCGGGGTCCATCACGTAGCTGGTACCGGCGGCCAGCAGGACGGTCAGGGCGTCGCAGCCCTTGAAGGACAAGATCCCGTCCTTCGAGTCCACCTCGCCGCCGTCAGCCACGACCAGCACCTGCGATTCGAAAGCCAGCTCGTTCTTCAAGGCGCCGGCGGCGGTCAGCCGGGCCCCGTCTGCAACGGTCTTCGCTTCGTGGGCGTCCTCGAGGACGACGCGGCCGGAATACTTGCCCGGCGCGCTCGCGGTCAGGCGCATCACGGCCACCCCGGCCGGATGACTGCAGAACGTGCGGCGGGTGAACTTCACGCCGTCCATGGTGCAGGTCACGGTGTGGACCGCCCGCGACAGATCGAGCCGGCGCTTGTATTCCGCCGCTCCCTTGTGGCCGTCGAGGGCGATACGGACGTCCCCGAACTTCTGGTAGAACCCCATGCCCTCGGCGAGGTAGGAGACGTTGTGCGACTTTCCCTTCTCCTTGCCCACCATGTTCTCGTCGCCGGTCCACAGGCTGTCGACGTTGAACTGCAGCCGTTCCTCTTCCGCTCCCCCGAACACCATGCAGCCCATCGACCCGTTGCCCAACGGCAGCGTCTCGCCATGCCAGCGTTTCGCCGGCTGCCCGTACCACAAGGTCATTTCCGAGTTCTCCCCGGCGCCCGCCGCGCCGCACGCGCAAACGGCCAGCGCGGCCAGAATGGGGATCATGGTAGTCTTGGTCCTGTTTGGTTTCATGTTCTGATGGTGTGTGAGGTCTCGCGGTGGTTGCCTCATTGTCAGGCGATCAAGGCGAAGGACAAGGAAGCAGGATTCAGGGTCCTCGCGGAAAATGCGGCTGGGTGGGCGTCGGGCCGATCGGTGCTACTTGCCCCGGTAGACGCCGTCGTCCTTCTGGCTGCGCGGCTTGACCCAGGACTGGTCCATCAGCTCGGCGAGTTTCCTGGCGATCTCGGGATGCTTGCCGGCCACGTTGTTCTTTTCGGCCCGGTCCTTGCTGAGATCGTACAGCTCGACCTTCCCGGGGGTGTGCTCCATGGCTTTCCACATGCCGCGGTTGGCGGGGTCGTTGGGGTTCTCCTTGAAGCCGGTGTTGCGCCGGATGCCCTTCCACTTGCCCATCCGCACGGCTTCGGCGTGGGTCCACGTGCGGTTCCAGTACAAATACTCGTGCTTCTTCTGTTCTCCCTTGCCCAGCAGGGTCGGGACGATGGAAATGCCGTCGATGTCGTCGGGCGTCTGGTCCGGAATCCCGGCCAGCTCCGCCAGCGTCGGCATCACGTCGGGAAAGTACCACGGCAGGTCGCTGACGGCGCCGGCTTTGATCTTTCCGGGCCAGCGCACGATCATGGGCACGCGGATCCCGCCCTCCCACAGGGTCCCTTTGCCTCCGCGCATCCCTTCGCCGGAGTTGTGGATGCCGTCATGGCGGGCGGCGCCGTTGTCGGACGTGAAGAAGATGATCGTGTCGCGGTCGCGATCGAGTTCCTTGAGCAGCTTCACGATCTCTCCCACGTTGCGGTCGACCAGCGAGACCATCGCGGCGACCACCTTGGCGTCGCGGGGCCATGACTTGTCCTTGTAGAGGTCCCAGGCGGGATCGTCCTCGGGGAACTGGTAGGGGCCGTGCGGCAGCGTCCATGGGGCGTAGCAGAAGAACGGGCGGCCTGCGTTGTCCTTGATGAACTTGAGCGTCTCGTCGGTGATCGCGTAGTGGGTGTAGCGCCCGTCGAGTTCCACCTTCTTGCTGTTGCGGAACAGGTGGGTGTAGTAGGTGTGGGCGTGCCACTGGTTGTAGTAGCCGAAGAAGACGTCGAATCCGTGCCGCTCGGCCGCCCCCTTCTTTCCCTGGTTGCCCAGCCCCCATTTGCCGAACCCGCCGGTGGCATAACCGGCCTTCTTGAGCACGTCCGCCACCGTGACGTCTTCCGGGAACAGGGGGATGCCGCCCCGGTTGTCCCTCACCGGGGTGTGCCCCATGTGGTAACCGGTCATGACCACGCTGCGGGTCGGCGCGCAGACATTGCAGCCCGCGTAGCAGTCGGTGAACTTCATGCCCTCCGCGCACATCTTGTCGAGGTTCGGCGTCAGGATGTGCTTGCTGCCATAGCAGCCGAGGTCGCGGTAACCCATGTCATCGACCATGATGAAAATGATGTTGGGTTTGCGAGCGGCGGCGGCGACGTGCGCCGGCACGGCAAGGCCGATCGCCATCGTCGCTGCGGCGGCGATGGCCAGGAAACTTCTGCAAGTGGTGTGAATCATTGTTGTGCTCCTTTTTGTGTTGTTCGGGTGGGTGGATTTCCTGGATTGCTCTCACCACGCTGAAAGACCGCCGCAAATCAACAGACTGCCGACTCTCGGAAACGGCCTTCAGGACATCACAGGGGGTTCTTCCAGGTCAAGCCCTCAAACCTGGCGAAGTCCGGGTCGCTGGAGCAGAGGGTGGCCCGGTTGACAATGGCGTAGGCGGCCAGGATCGCATCTGAGAGAACTCGGCCCACGGAACTCGACCTTTTCATCAACTCCATCACCGTGCCAAAATGGTTGGGGCCGGGAAGGAGGATGCGGACCTGCGGAAGTCCGAGCCAGCTCTCCACCACGGCCCGCGCATCCGCCAACGGGACGGAGGCGTCCCCGAGGTTCGGGTTGGTCGCGATGCGCACAAACCCGAACAGGATCTCGTGAGGCAATCCGATCAACTCCGATCCGGCCACCGATGCTTGCCACCATTGCTTCGCCTTTCCATGCTGCGCACAATGGGGATTATACGCATACAGAAGCAGATTGAGATCGGGAAGAATCATTGGCGCCGGGTCCTTGCTGCGGGTCACGGGTTCAATTCGCGAACCGTCTCGTCGTCGTCCCACGCGTCAGCCAGTTGGTTGAAATTCGCATCGGCGAGGCCAACAGGGAATGGTTTCCGAAAGAGGGCTTTGATTTCAACCGGCGTTCCCCGCTTCCCCAACGCGGAACGAACAGCCTCGTTCAGGACCCTCTTGAACGGCTTGCCGGTCCGCTCCATTTCTTCTCGCAGCAGGATCTCGGTGTCCGGGTCGATGGTCACGGTCGTCCTCATGCCGACACCATGGCTGCGATTCAGCTTGCTGTCAAGATTGCAGAAGATTTGGCATTCAGGATGCCTGCTCCTTCCGGGTCCGTTTCATTCGGCGGCGATCCACAGCGGGTTGATCCCGAGGCTTCTCGATGCCGGCCGGAAGCCGGAGAACCTCTTGCGCCGGCCCCTTGCTGGCACCCTTGAGCGCCACTCCTACTGGGGTAAGCTTTCAAGCGACCCGCCTTTATCGGGGGGGCAGGTGCAATCAGTCATGGGCGCCGGAGGCGGTTTCGCGGAGGAGCCGCTGAAAGGTCTGCAGATCTTCGAAGATCCTCGCGCGACCTTCGAGCCAGCATTCGATCGAGACGGCCAGATCCTGATCGATGACCGCCAGCAAGGTGAGGGCGCTGGCGGGGTCAATCTTCATTGGTCAGTTCAACTCCATGTTCGCTGATCGCCCTGCGCAGGGCGTCGGAAGCGCGTTCGACCTCCACCAGGTCGACCCTCACGGGCAAGCGCATCAGCAGTTGCCCAAGGCAGGCGAGGTAGCTGTTCGGGCGGCAACCCCTCGGTCGCCAGATCGAGATCGGATCGCCAATCCTGTTTGCGGCCGCGGGCCAATGACCCGAACAGCCAGACGCGCCGGGCGCCCCGGGCCTTCAGGAACCGGGCCGCCTCGCGGGCAAAACGGATTCGTTCATCGTCGGGGCGTTCTTGATCTCCTCGTAGCGATGGCGCCGGATCTGATGGGCGGCCGCTTCCCATTCCATGGACGCAAGCTATGTCCGATGCATCGCCCGCGCAAGGCGCAACGACGCGGGAGGCGAGGTCCCCCCGGTGCGTGTTGCGCGTCTCAAATCGCCCCCCCGGGCGGCCTTTTCATCGCCACTCCTTCTGACTCGAGGCGCTGGGCTCCGGCCAACTCCGCCGGGACGGCAGCGTCCGCCAGCCTTCCCTCTGACCCTCACCGATTCTTGTCCCCCTCTTTCGGGACCGGGGCCAGGCGCACGGTGCGGAATTGAATTTCCCCGCCTTCGGACTGGAGGCCGATGGGGCCCGCCACGGTGTCGAGACCGCGGGCCTGGTTGACCTTCTCTCCGTTGAGCACCGCCGTGAGGTCGCCGCCCTGGAGGGTGATCTCGAACGTGTTCCACTCCCCCGGCGCCTTTTCGGCGCCCTTGATCTTCGACACGCCGGTGAGCTTGCCGGTCACTTCTCCCTCGGCGGACACGGCCCGGGCTTCGTCCCCCGCGACGTTGAAGCCGTGAAATCCGTAGACATCGCCCGCCTTGCCGTGCCGGAGCTGCACTTCCGCGCACTTGGGCAGGGCCCTCGGTTCGCCGGCGATCCGCAGCAGGATGCCGCTGTTGCCGGGCTTCCCGCCCGGCGCCCAGCGGTACTCGACCACCAGACGGAAATCCTTGAACTTCTCGCGAGTGTAGAGGTAGCCCATCGGCTCGCCCTTGCAGACCAGGATGCCGTCCCGCACGCTCCACACATCGGCCATCTTCAGATCCGGCTTGACGAGGAAGTGCTCCCACCCGTGCAGGCTCCGGCCGTTGAAGAGGCCGGGTCCGTGCTTGCTGCGGTTCCGCTTCTCCTCGTCGATCTCCCCCACCCTCCGGCGCACGCGCTCGGGCGAGGTTTGCCCGTTGCCGGTGGTCCGGTCGGTCCCGTACCAGTAGGTGGTGGTGGCGTAGTCGATCGAGGCGTCCATCTTCCAGTGCATGAGTTCCATGTTGAACTTCAGGCTCTTGTTGAAGGGGATGCGGTCGAGCATGCGGGTGCGGGTATTCACCGTCTGCCCGAACCGGTGATTGGCCCCGCTCTCGGGCTGCGCGTGAAACGGTCCGCTGAACCGCTCCGAGGTCCCCCAGGCGTATCCGAAGTAGTCCTCGGTGCCGGTTCCGAAGTGCGAGGGGAACGACTCGCCGTCCACATGGATCTTCTCATCGCCTTCGCCCCACCAGTTGCCCTTGGGTCCCGGCCAGGGCCGGTTGAAGACGACCATGGTGTCGCCGGCGTAGACGCCCTTCCCGCCGACGGTGAGGTAGTTCCATTCCTCGCCCTTGAGGAAGTCGTTGCCGAAGACGGAAATGTGGTTCTCGCCCCGCCAGGTGCTGTTGAAGTAGAGGCTGCGGTCCGTCCACTCCCAGTCCGCCACCCCGATGCCGGCCAGTTCGACCGTGACCGGTGCCGTGCCGTGATTGCGGATGACCACCGCCGCCGTCTCGCGGAACGGCATCGGCCACCAGCACGTCATCCATCCGTCATCCTCGACCCGCCTCCACCAGCCCTGAAACGGGTTGAGACCCGGCCCCGTCCCGAAGAACCCGCCGAGCGGCGCCCATACCCGCTGCCGTCCGTCGAAGTTGGCGATCAACACGGTCGATCGCAGGGCCTGCCGGAGGTCGTCGGCGCTTATCTTCACCCTGAGCCGGCCGATCGCGCCGCCGCCGGAAACATCCCGGGAAAGGAACTCGCCCGGGGCGAGCGTCTTCCTGCCGCCCTCGACGGTTCGCGCGATCGGCAGGGCGTTGTTCCCCGGCTCGATCAGTTCCCGCTGCACCCTGGCCAGCAACTCCGCGTTGGTCTTCAGGCCGGCTTTGGTGAACGTCTTCACGTCCGTGCCCTTCGGATACTGCACGTAATTGATGTTGTAGTAGATGTTGTCCCCGAACTTCCGGGTCTCCCGGGCGTTCTTCCCGTCGTAGGTGACCTTGCAGTGCTTGGCGAAGGGGATCGGAAGGTAGAGATTGCACCCCCGCGAGCGCATCGCGGCCAGGGGCGGCCCCACCGGTCCGCCCGGTTTGCCGCCGATCAACTGATCCCCCTTGCCCTCGAGGGCGGGCTGATCAGAGCCGTCGAGATACACCCGGATCGTCCCGTCGAACTTGTACTGGGTGATCCACCACCGCACGATGGCGCCCGGCCCGTCAACGTCCATCATCACCCACTCGCGCCGGCCGTCCACCTCCTCAACGCGGACGAACTGCGAGTAGTCGTCGGTGGAAAACCACTCCGGTTGGGTGGGATCCTTCGAGACCGGGTTGTAACTGCTCGCCTGTTTGCAGGCAAAGCCGGGCTCGGGGAACTCGGCGATCGCGGCGCGATCGAGCATCCCGGCAAGTAACCCGCCGAAACTCACCGATTCCTCCGCGCCCCGCGTCGCGGCCGGATGAATCAGCAAAGCCAGTAGAAATATGCGCGGCAGTCGGTTCGTCATGGCAGTTTGTCTTGGTTTCCCGGAATCGTCCTCGCGTGCGGCAGGAACTCGATACCAGCTCAGCGTCGTCACCAACCCGGCGCGCATTCCATGCGCCCCCTCATACGCCGCAGAGCCGGCAGTACTTCCTGAACAGTTGCAAAAAATCTCCTTTTCCTGCCTGTCCGGGACCGGAACTTCGCTTCCTTCATGAGCGAAGCAGCCTTCGTAATCCGTTTTCGTCAGCCGGTCTGAAGATTGCGCTCGCTGACCGCTCTGCTCCCGCGGCAGGCGCCGGGTGAGAGTCCCATTTGCCTGCGGAAGAAGGTGGTCAGGCCGTGCAACACCTTCACCGCCTCATGCCCGACGCGCGCCGCATCGGTCCGCACCCTCGAAATCGCCGGATCCGCAAGCGTCCATGAGTCAACTTTCCGGCCCGGAGATCCCTTGACCGGGGGCGATGGTGATCTCGGCGGGGTTCATCCTGGCGGCGGCGACATTCCTGCCAAGGGCGTCCGGGTCAACGGTGTTGCCGGCAACCACGACGTTCCTGCAGGCCTCGAAGGTGAGCATCGCCTTGCGGCCCTGCCACGGCCGGTAGAGGTCGTTGTGCATGATCGTGTTGTTCTTGATCTCGAGGCCGTCCACGCTCAACGCGTAGAGGACCGAGTAGTCGAAGACATCGAACTCGTTGCCAATGATGCGGATGTTGCGGTGGAAGGGGCGCTCCGGGTCGACTTTCGGAATGATCGGCAAAATGCTGATGATCCCCTCGCCGAACTGGTACCAGCTCGTCAGACAGCTCGGATGGAACCTGTTGCCCTTGATGAGGACGTCCCGCACCGCGCCGGACTCGTACCAGCCGTTGGCGTCGCCCGCGATCAGGATGGCGGCGCCGCTCGATACGAAGTCGTTGTCCTCGATGACCACCTTGCCGGGAGTGGAGACCAGCAACCCGCGGGCCCGGCAGCTTCCGAACCAGCAGTTGCGGACGGTGAAATCCGGCGCCCAAGTCAGGTTCTCAAGCGCGTCGCCGGGCTTCAGGTCGAAAGTGACGACGTCGTTGAAGACGACCTCGAAGTGGTCCCGGTCGATCTTGCGGAACGACTTGAGGACGCCCTCGCCGATGGTGGCCATCGACTCGTGGTCGATGAAGCCGACCTTGTCGCCGGGGCGGCCCCACTTCATGCCGGTGCTCATGCCGTGAACAAACCTGCAGACGAGGCGGGCCGGGTCCTTGCGCTCGAGCACCTTCACGCTGGTGCCGTGGACGTTGATCGGATCGTCCATGAGGCCCTCGAACCGGCAGTTCTCGACGACGATGTGGCCGCGGCAGTTGGAGACCTGAAAGCCGTCAGCATGGCCCGACTGGTACCGGCCCTTGGCGTAGTTGGGCATCACATTGGCGCGGCGCAGCGTGATGTTCTCGCTGTACTGCCCGAGGAACCCGAGCCCGGCGGCGGTGAAGAGATTGACATCCTCGAACAGGATGTCCTTCGAACGGTAAATGAACACGCCGGCGTGGTCGCGGGCGCTGTGACGCATGATAAGGATGTTGCCCTCTTCCGGCTTGCGCTCGAACTCGTGGCTCAACCGCACCAGGCCGCCGTCGATCTCCCTCGCGGTGTATTTGTTCCAGCCCCCGCCCAGCGGGCTGTCGCCGCTCTGTTGCGGAATGAGGCGGGTCTCGGCGTCGAACTCCATGCATCCCCACCATGGGCTCTCCCAGCCTTCGCCATGGAAGACGATCTTGCCCCCGACGATCTTGAACGGCGACTCCTCCTTGTTGATGCGGATGTCGACATGGTCGTCGGCGGCCTTCTCGATCTTCGCTTGGGCGACGAACGGGATGTCCCAGTCAAGGTTGAGGCCCCGCACCGTGATGTCGGCGCAGTCTTCGAGGGTCAGCGGCTGCATGCGGCCGTGGAAAACGAACTCGCTGCCGTTGCCCTTGATCGTCAGGCCCTTGATCTTGCGGAGCACGATCGGGCAGGTCTTCGGGTTGTTGTCGGTGGTGTTGGACTCGAAGTAATCAATCTCCTCGCTGTGTTCGGCGCGGAAGTCGTACCGGCCCTTCGGGAAAACCAAGGTGGCAGGGAGTTGCTTGCGGCACGCCTCGATGGCGGCGCGCACCCCCCGGACCGCGTCCCTGCCGCTATCCGGCTCAACGCCGAAATCGGCGACGCTGATCACCTTGCGAGGGGGATCGGGCCGCTGTTGGTAGCGAAGGAACGCCACGCCGTCGGGCGCAATCCGGAAGGTATGCCTGCCGGCCGCCGGCATCTCCTTGTTCGCCCAGAGGTCGGTCAAAACCACCTTGCGCTCCGGGTCGAGGCCGAGTTGGCGGAGGTCCAACTCGATCTCGGCGGGATCTTTCGGGTCGCGGTTGAAGACCCCCAGCCAGCCGCGGCCGGGGGCGCCGCGTTCGGGAGTCTTCCAGACGTCGATCTTGCCCTCGCGGTGCGCGAGCTTGCCGATCACGGCGTTGCTGTTGCAGGCGAGGATGCCGGGATGCTTGAACAGGGAAAGCGAGAACTCGTCCATGTCGTAGAGCACGCCGCCAAGCATCAGCGGCGAGGCGGCCAGCGCCCGCTGGACCATGAAAGTGCGCTTCTGGTCTTCACTGAACTTGCATTTCCAGCCGCCCTTCTCGTTGACGACATAGAGCCGGCCGAACGGCACCATGTCCATGTCAAGAAAACTGCCGGCCTCGGGGCCGGCGTAGTCCTGCATCGCCTCCCAACGGCGAAAGGTCTTCTCAAGGGCGCCGCGGTTGTCCCAGATGTCGCTGGTGATGCGAACCATGTTGGCCTGCTGGTAGGCGTCGCTGTGGTCGACATTGATGTGGTCGCCGGGCGACAGGCTCAGGATCATCGGACGGGCCCGCCGGGCGATCGCCCTGGCCGCCGCGGTCACCTCGGGAGGGCTCGGCACCATGTCGTCGAACTTGATGAAGTCGACCCCCATGTCCGCATACTTCCGGATCAGGCCATCATAATACTCCTGGGCGCCGGGCTTCGACATGTCGACGCCGTAGTTCCACCACGGCTTCACCGCCCAGCCGCAGTAGGACTTCCTGTTGACGATGTCGTCCATGCGGTACTTCGTCCCCTCGACCGGCATGTTCTCCTCGACGGCCCGGCGGTTGATCCCGCGCAGCAGCCAGATGCCGAACTTGACGCCCTTCGAGTGGGCGTAGTCGATCGTGTGCTTCAGTCCCTTCGGGAAGAAGTGCGGGTGGGACTCCGGCCGGCCGAACTCGTCGAGCGCGATGGAGATCCCCTTGCCCCTCCCGGAGAGAAACCAGCCATTGTCGACGGTCACGGTGTCGTATCCGTGTTCGAGCAGGTTCTCGGCGAGGAAGTCGATGTTCTTGTGCAGTTCCTCCTGGGTAACGGCGATGCTGTATCCGGTGTAGCTGTTCCAGCCGCGTGGCGGGGTGAGTTGCCGGGTGGCCGGCGCGGGGCCGTCCGGACTGCGGGTCGGGTGAGCCGGGGATTCCGCGGGGCTACGCGCCGCGCCAATCAGAGTGAAGGCAAGGACGATAAAGGCGGCACGTCGACCGCGGGGCCGGCGAGAAACTCCGCCGGCGCGGCCCGTCAGACTGTGGATGTGTTCTTTCATCACGATGTGAGTGGAGGGTTGCGATTTCATGGCGCGTTGGCGGGATCAGCGGGCGCTTCGATCGTGAATGGGCCCGGCTGATAAACGGAGTCTGACGACTATTCTTGCAATTACCTTCTTGAACTTCGAAACCGGTCGATGCCCGGGAACGCATCCAGACGGGCCCTCGTGTGGAGTGCGGCGGCAAGCGTAGCAGCTTGCCCGTCGTAGCCCGCAGGGCGAAGTCGGGCGACACCGCCTTGGCGGAGCGCGGTCCGTCACCCCATGCGCCGCCGCCGCTTTCCCGCCGGGACGGTGCCGGCATCGGTCCGTTCCACCATCATACGATGAACCGCACCGCGGAATCTCAATACGCAGAATGCGTGACCTCAGAGCTGACCAACCCGAACCCGCCGGAACCGCAGGAATTCTCACCTGACCCCTTTCCCCAGGTGGCAAACGACGCGACAGCACGGGCGCGGCGGCGGCCCCCACGCCCACCCCCCCCAGCAACTCCCCCCGGTTTCCAAGCCACCGGATCAGTCCACCTCAGTCCGTCAACGTTGACGAAATCAGGTGGCGGACGACGCGACGCCACCGCCACGACGCCGTCCCCCATCCCGCCGCCAGTTCCACCCCCGCCGCCGAGCCACCGGATCGGCCCACCTCAGTCCGTCAACGTTGACGAAATCAGGTGGCAAGCGACGCGACAGCACGGGCGCGGCGGCGGCCCCCACGCCCCCCCAGCAACTCTCCCCGGCTTCCAAGCCAACGGATCGGCCCACCTCCATCCGTCAACGTTGACGAAATCAGGTGGCAAGCGACGCGACAGCACGGGCGCGGCGGCGGCCCCCACGCCCCCCCAGCAACTCTCCCCGGCTTCCAAGCCAACGGATCGGCCCACCTCC
>Ga0180436_10003331_pt1 | contig 14812 bp, 10 predicted proteins | sample SS_ome_2_FD_132434 | JGI IMG/M metagenome (GOLD analysis project Ga0180436, IMG submission 132434) | Hypersaline lake sediment archaeal communities from the Salton Sea, California, USA - SS_3_S_2 metaG | ecosystem: Environmental > Aquatic > Non-marine Saline and Alkaline > Hypersaline >...
GGCCTGGATGGGCGCTTTGCTGCCCTGGGCGTCCTGGACCATGCGGATAATTTGGGCCAAGGCCGTGTCCCTGCCCACCTTCGTGGCCTTGAATTTGATATAGCCGTGACCGTTGATGGTGCCTCCCACCAAAGGGTCACCGGCGTTTTTATCCACCGGCAGGGGCTCGCCGGTCAGCATGGACTCATCCACGGCCGAATCGCCCTGGATGATTTGTCCATCCACAGGAATGCTTTCTCCGGGGCGAACCACCACCACATCGTCAACCTGCACCTGGGTGAGGGGGATTTCCGTCTCCACACCTTCCCGGAGAACAATGGCCGTTTTGGGGCGCAGTTCCATCAATTTGCGGATAGCGCTACCGGTTTTGCCCTTGGTACGGGATTCCAGCATCTTGCCCAGTTTGATCAAGGTGATGATGACTGCGGCGGTTTCAAAATACACATGGGTGCCCAGGGAAGGTATTACCAGAAGAATTGTTGAATAAAAATAGGCCACTGAGGACCCCAGGGCCACCAGCACATCCATGTTGGCGCTTCGGTTTCGCAGGCTTTTCAGCCCGCCCAGGTAAAAGTCCCAACCGGTGTAGAATTGTACCGGGGTGGCCAGGGCAAAAAAGAGCCAGTTGACCCAAGGCGCGTGGCTCCAGTTCCCGAGCAGGTGAAAATCTCTGGACATGCTCAACACAAAGAGCGGCAGGCTGAAAATAACCCCTATGATGAATTTGCGGGTTTGGACCCGGATCTCGGCGTCACGAGCAGCCTGCTCTGCGTCTGCCGTGTTCGTGCCCGCTTGTGGAATGACCACGCCAAACCCGGCCTTTTCCACGGCACTGTAGATTTCTTCCAAGGAGACCATACCGGCGATGTATTCCACAGAGGCGCGTTCAGTTGCCAGGTTCACGGCTGCCGCTCTGATTCCGGGAACCTTTTTGTTCAGCACCCTTTCGATATTTGCCGCGCAGTTTGCACAGGTCATGCCTGTCACGGCAAAATCGATTTTGGCATTGCGTACATTGAAACCGGCTTTTGACACCTGGCCGGCAATGTCGTCCAAACCCAGTTTTTCAGCATTATAAGTCACTTTGGCCTGTTCCGAGGCAAAATTGACATTCACGGCTTGAACGCCATCCATTTTGCCCACAACGCGTTCGATATTCATGGCGCAGTTGGCGCAGGTCATTCCGGAAATCGGCAGGGTTAAGGTCCTGTCTGTCATTTTTCGTGTCCCTCTATGCTGGATCCAAGAATCTTGCTCCATGAGTGTCACAATGTAGCACTTTACTTAACCTAACAATCAAAGAGGTGGTGTCAAACTTAACGCTAAGAACCCATGAAACGGCTTGTTGTCGTTTCATGGGTTTTTAGCGTTCGACGATGAACCAGGGGTTGAGAAGGTCTTCCTTGTTGTATCGCAAGGGATCGCCTGAAGCATGGTTGTAAATGCGCGCGCCTGCACATGTCACCACTGCATGGCCGGCAGCCGTATCCCACTCCATGGTGGGGGCCAGACGGGGATAGATGTGGGCCCTGCCTTCCGCCACCAGGCAGAGTTTCAGGGAACTTCCGGCGGGAATGAAGTCTATGGTTCCGAATTCAATTCGTTTTTCTTCGACGAATGCTTCAAGTGCGTCGGTGGCGTGGGAGCGTGAGCCAACAATGGTGTAGGGCGTGTCCTGGGGCTGTTCCAGGGGCAGGGCTTGGCCATGTTCAACAAGGTCGCTGCTGGTGCACTCCCCATGGGAAATGCGCTCACACAGAGCCGCTGCAGAATCCATTTGGTCGATTTTATAGGCGCCCAGGCCCTGCAAGGCAAAATAAAGTACCTCCCGCACAGGTGCGAATACAACGCCGAGAATGGGTTGGCCTGCAGATACCAGGGCGATGTTGACGGTAAACTCACCATTGCGTTTGACGAATTCCTTGGTGCCGTCCAAAGGGTCCACGATCCAGAGCGTATTCCAATCCCGGCGTTCCGCATAGGGGAGGGTTTTGCCTTCCTCGCTCAACACGGGAATGTCGAACTCGACTAGCTGGCCAGAAATGATCTCATGGGCCTTTTTGTCGGCCAGGGTCAGGGGGGATTGGTCTTCTTTGTAATCCACCTGGAAATCAGTTTGATAGATATCCAGAATGGCTTTGCCGGCATCCACGGCTGCCTTGATGGCAGCGCCGAGATGGTTTATGTTTTTCATTAAATAATCCTTATAAATATTATTAATAATTAATAATAAATAATTGTTAACGAGATGTCATCCGTATTCTGGTCTCGTCCGACACCGGTCAATTCCTGATAAAAAGTTGTCACTATTTCCTGGTTTCAGGTGTCGGGTTACGGGTGTCAGGTTAGCCTCTGGCGGTCAGCAAAAAGTTCTAAATTCGATATTGGACGTTGGATGTTCGATGTTTTATCACGAAATTACGAAAGGACGAAACCACGAAGTTGCTCTAAACATTTCGTGCTTTTTAGATTTCGTGTTTTTGTGATTCACTATTTTGACAAACCACAGACCACCGGCTATGGCTCACCATCACACCTTCTTCCCTTCTGGTTTTCTGTTTCTCCTTACTGCCTACGTCCTAATGCATACTGGTCTTCAGCTTGGCCAGGCTCTCCCGCGCAAAGTCGATGGAGGGATCAATGGAAAGGGCGATTTCATAGAAGTAGATGGCCTTGTCCTTTTCTCCCATCTCACGATAATTGGATCCGATGTTGGCATAATCAATGGCCGATCCCGGGTTGAGGTCCAGGCACCTGGCAAAGGCTTCGATGGCTTTTTCATGCTGCTTGAGTTTGAAGTGACAAAATCCCATGAGGTTGTAGATATCGGTGCGCTCATTGTCGCAGGCTTCCCCCTGTTTGAGCACCTCAAGCGCTTCCTCATAGCGGCCTGATTCCTTGAGACCGACCCCCATATAGGAATAGATGCTGACCAGATCCTGGCGTGCCGGATTCAGGGTCAGGGCTTTTTTCAAGCGTTGAATGGCTTGGTCGAATTCTCCCATGCCCAGCAGACAGGTGCCCAGATAAAAATTGAGATAGTATTTTCCAGGAAGCTGGCTGTCGATTTCCAGGAGCTGGCGATGGGCGTCGGCCGGCATGTTGTTTTCGGTGATCAGTTTGGCTGAAAACATGCCCAGGCTGGTTCCCACGGCCCTTTCCCGGAAATGGGCGCCCGGTACAATGGTGTAAAATGCCGGGACCTGCAGGCGATGATGCATGGTGTTGATGACGATCACATCAAAGCCTCTTTCCGCCAGGGCGGCAATGCTGTTTTCCACCTCAATGCGGATGTTATCATTGGAAATATCGGGAAGATCCGTAATATCGAGGGTTTTGGGCGAATTCATGATATATTGAGCATCTTCCAGGCGGGTAAACTTGGGCAGACCGCTGGCCACGTAATTGGAACCAGAATTGAAATCCCCGGCCAACTGGGCTGTTTCCGTGAGGGCCCGGCTGAGGGCCTTTTGCGGGTCCGGCGTCGTGCCGGCAGTCCAGACAATCTCACTTTCTTCAGGGAACGTTTGCGGGTCATAGGCCAGGACCCCCACGGAGGGGATGCCCATTTCCATAGTGAAATCCGATAAGTAGACCTGAATGCCGGCCTTTTCATATTTATCCAGCATTTGTTTCACCAGGGGGTCGGAGGCTGACTCAGGCCTGATCAGGGGCACACTCAGCCGGTTCCGACTGATGAGGGAGGATACATGGCGCTCAACGACCTCAGAGATACCCTGGGAAAGCGCTTCTTCAACACAGTTGCCGGCCGACGGACCGTTGAATTCGTTGATCGCCAGAAACCAGTTGAAGGGGACAAGAACTTTTTCCCGGCGGGTGAGGTTGTAGGCCCAGGTCCACTCTAGGGGCAGGTTTTCAAAGACCCTGCGGGTGACATCCAGATCCCCGGAATCATCGTGCACCGATGCGGCAATGGCGTCGAAGTCCAAGGCCTCTTCCTTCACGTTAGCATAGGTATCGGTGAAGAAGTTACCGGGATTCTTACAAAAACTGAAAAAACTGAACCGTTCGGCCAGTTCCATGACAGCGCTGGCCTCTGACTGCTCGGGCGTGGCACCTTTGCCCATCTGTTTTTTTGTGCCGATTACGGAAACCGCATCCTGGCCGCATTTGCTGAAGAAAACCGGGATGTCGAGCCGGCCGTTGTCGATCCGCTCTGTTTTTTCCAGGATATCCAGATTAACGTCCTGCAGCCTTTTACGGAAGCGCGCTACGGTCTCCTGCGGATCTATAATCTTATCCTGGTCGGTGGTGAATTGTTTGAAAGCGTCTTTTAAATCAATGGGCTCGGTCATGGAATCTCCAAAATTAACATGAAATTGAACGAATGGTCGCCTGGATCTTGCACGGTTCCGAGGCTTTCATAGGCAAGGGGTCCAAGGGAGAAGTCGTAGTTCTTTACTTCAACCCCTTGGCAACACAGCTTTCATGCAAGATTCAGGCATAAACTATAAGCATGATATTAATTCCTGGCAATAATGAAGGATTCGGTTTCCGGATAAAGCAGCAGGTCAGGGGATTCTCATACAGTTTATAGGATTGACTTTATTGACCATTTTTGGTACACACCATGTACGTGAAAATCCGGTTTTCAATACACTGAGAACCAACTGCGCCATCCAAATGCGTTAATTTTATTTCAAACTATAAAATATTTTAATAGCGGCGTCCCCATATCCGTCCCGGTTTACTGGATTGTACGGCAGGTTACACCACCGTGAAAACCAGCGCTGACAATACACATCTAGCTGATATTAATAAATATATTCAATCTGCTACAAGATGCTGCCACAGCCGTCCCATGAAATGTCCAATGGCCTGGCACGACTATTGCTGTATTAACGGGCAGGAGAAATGATTATGCGAAACAAAACAGGATTTACATTGATGGAGTTGATGGTGACCATGGCTATTATCGCTATTATCGCGGCGATAGCAGTACCAAATTTTATGGGATGGTTACCAAGGCACCGCCTGAGCACCAGTACCAGGGATGTCTATAATGCAGTACAGACAGCTAAAATCCGGGCTGTCAGAGAGAATGCCACAACTGTGGTGACGTTTAATGCCGGCGATGGATCCTATGTGATTTTTTTGGATAATGGAGATGGCACTGCAGATGCTGATGCCAACGGGATTCCGGATGGGCTCAATGACGGTGTTCAGAACGGAACCGAATCCACGCTTCTGGAAGGACAATTGGCCAGTGATGTTCAGATAGCTGCGGCAAATACAATTAGTTTTAACGCTCGCGGGTTTCCGGCAGCCCAGGTTAACATCGTTTTGGCAAGTACGGCGACCGACGGCGGTCAGCGTACCATTGGTGTCACGCCGGCAGGAAGTATCAGCGTTACCAATCCCTAACGAACAACATAGCCAGGATGAACTACTATGAATGCGAATAATGAGAAAGGATTTACTCTGATCGAGATCCTGATAGCAATGGCCATAGCAAGTGTGGTGATGACCGGCGCATACCGGGTTTATACCCAACAGGTTGCCGTCAACAACACCCAGACCATTGTACGGGACATGCAGCAGAATATAAGGTCGGCCATGTACTATATGGAAACGGAAATCAGAATGGCCGGTCTGGACCCCTCGGGAAACGCCAGGGCCGGCGTAGAGCTTGCCATGAATGGGCAGATCACGGTTTCGGCCGATGTTGGCGGGGCAGGCTCGACCCCTGGCGATCCCAATGCGTTTTTCAACGGTGCGGTCGATGCCGATGAACGGGTGACCTACCGGCTCGACACCGATGCCAACGATGACGGTATCTGCGACAATCTACCAGCAAACACGATTCCCTGCAATCTTGAGAGGGTGAGCGGGGGCGTGACAAGCGTCGTTGCCCAGAATGTAGATGCCTTGGATTTCGTCTACCTGGGGGTGGATACCACCGATGCGACTTGCGACAACGATTGTCTTATTAACGGGGATGCAGGACTTCCAGGAAGCCCTGTACCCAACGATAGACTGGACGACATCCGTTCCATTCAGATTACCATCGTGGCCCGCGCCGGCGGCGCAGAGTTGCCGGGGTTTATCGTTCCTTTTGATGACAACCGAGAATTCGATGGCCAGCAGGCCGGGGATATTGTTTTGTCGAGTTTTTTGACCAACGACGGCTACCGCCGGAGCCGGCTGAGCAGTGAAATCAGCTTGCGCAACATGGGTCTGTAAAAGGGGGCATTTGAAAAAGATGAAAGCAATCAATCTAAAAAAGCATGCTGCAGAGGGTAATGCCGGCTTTTCCTTACTCGAAGTTATGGCTGCCATGGCCATTTTTTTCCTGGGCATTCTGGCCATAATGGTTCTGCAGTCCAGCTCTATCAGGGGAAATTCACGTGCCCGGGGTGTCACCGATATTTCGGTGTTGGCGTCCGACAGGCTCGAAAAACTGATCGCCTTGCCGTTTGACGATCCCGGTCTCCTGCCAGGCAACTTCCCACAACCCCAGGCTGCCGACGGTCTGGACAACAATTACGACGGCGAATTTGACGAGGATGGCGAAGTAGGGGCCTTGAGCATAGAATGGAGCATCGTAGACGACTGGCCCATCCGTAATGTCAAAACGATTACAGTTACGGTGACCAATGACCACCCGGACGTGGAAAGGGAGTTTACCGTGCAAAATACCAAACCCCAGATATTGTAGGGGGCTTTATTTAATTCGGGGATATTAAAGCAGATAACCGAGGCTATCATGACAAAAGCAGAACATATATTGAACAATGAATCGGGTGCGGCAGTGCTGATTGCCACTATTCTGATCCTGGTTGCCATCACCGTTATCGGTCTGGGCACCATGAACAACTCAACCGTGGAAATGACCATTGCCAGCAATGACCAGCAGCACAAAATGGCGTTTTACAATGCCGACAGCGGTGTTTACAGCGTGCCCAAGCTGGTTTCGAGGACCATCAACGAAAGTCAGGTGCAGGACATCGGTGCTGGGAGCGGTACAGCCGAGGGCCTGAATTATGATCTGAGGGGCCGGACAGATGATGAGGCCGAGATCCACTTCTATCAGCAGATCATGGGATTCAATCTCAACAATGAAGCTGCCATCACCATGCAGCCTGGCATCAACACGATTATCAACGTGTCGCGCATCCGGCGCCGGATCGTTGCCGGCGGGGGAGCTGAATTCGCTGCCGGTACCGAAGGTGTGGGGGTAGGCTCCCAGGGCGGTGTGGCAATTTTCTACCAGATGGACTCCCAGGGATTTACCGGACGGGGGAGCAATGCCAACGTTATTGCTGATTACCGCAAAGTATTGGGTATTGCAGGAGGATTATAAGATGAGAAAAATATTAATCATATCAAGTATGTTTATGTTGTTGATGTGGGTTGGTATTGCGCCCCTTGCGGGGGCTGCCGAACCCAACAAGGCGGACTACACGTCCTATCCGGTGTTCATGGCCAATACCATTACGCCTAACATTTTGATAATAATGGATAACTCGGGAAGTATGGATGAGGCGGCCTATTTGGATGAATACCTGGGGGTGACCACCGGGACTTGCGGTGTTGCCACGGCCTATCCTGCGGCATATTATGACGATGCCGAACAGAGCCTGGGGTCGGGAGCCATGTACCGCGACCTTGACGACCTCTGGCTCGGAGAGACATCCTGGGGGTACAGGAGCGTGGTGGGCGTCCGTTTCCGGAATGTGGAGGTGCCCCAGGGGGCCACCGTTACCAACGCCTATATTAGTTTCAGGGCCTATAATGATTCCTCCACCGCGGGTGCTTCTTTTAAGATCACCGGTGAGGACAGTGACGATGCCTCCTACTACAGCAGCACCAGTTCCAATATTTCCAACAGGAATGATACCAGCGCTTCTGTCCAGTGGGATATCTCCAGTCAATGGTCCCAGGGCAGCACCTATGACACCCCAAACTTGGCTGCAATCGTTCAGGAAATTGTCGATCGGGGCGGCTGGGTCGGCGGTGAGAGTGAGATGGCCTTTATGTTGTCCGGTACGGGTTTCAGGGCCGCGCGTTCTTGGGACTATGGCGACCACACCTCCGGACCTGTACTGCACATCGAGTTCGACGAGGACTGTTCCGCCCCGGATGAAGGGCAACAGTACTATGGCCTGTTTGACCCTGAATCCAAGTACAGCTATGATTCCGGGAACGGGTACTTTTACCGGGATGCCGGCGGAGCCTGGGACGGCAACTGGCTGAACTGGCTGAGCATGCGCAAGGTGGATCTGGCCAAGAAGGTCATGATGGGCGGCCAGGCCATTGATGCGCGCAACGGTGACGGCACCCAGATTCTCACCGGAGAGGTGACCAATGACCGCTACTGGTCGTGGGCATTTGACAGCGGTAGTGTATCACCTTTTGCCGGCACCTACTATTTTGGTATCCAGGGGGGGTACATCTACGTGGATACAGACAGTGATCCTTACAGCAGTGATTACAAGTGGCGATACAGGATCCGTGTACTCAAGGAGGAAGCGTTTGAACCTGAGGTATTTGTGGATGGTAATGCTGGAGGCGTCCTGCAGCGTATCGGCGACAAGGCCCGCTGGGGGTATGCCTCTTTTGACTACGACGACGGTGCTCACATCCGTTATCCTGTTGGCACGGATACGGATGATATTGCTGCTTACCTGCAAAGTGAACCCATGAATTCATGGACGCCCCTGGCCGAATCCCTTTACGTAACCCTCCAGTATTTCAAGCAGGAGGCCGTGGCCAGCGGATATGGTATCGATACCACTGCATCCGGTACATTGAACGATACCTGGGACCCCTACAATGCCGACGGCGAAATTGTGTGGTGTGCCAAGAGCTTTGTAATTCTGCTTACAGACGGGGCCTCCACCCAGGATTTAAGCATCCCAAGCTCTTTAAAGAACCTTACTGACAGCAAGGACACTTTCATTACAGCGTCCACATCGTTCAGCAGTGACGGATCTGATTATCTCAAAGACGTAGCCCACTATATGCGCACCAATGACCTTAGAACAGGCATTGAAGGGGACCAGAATGTCAGTCTGTACACCGTGTACATGTTTGATGACGATCCCAGTGCCCGCGACCTGCTAAAAGAGGCAGCCCGCCATGGCGGATTCGACGATCGCAACGAGAATGGCTGGCCGGACGGACTCAAGACCAGCGTGCCGGCGGATCGCAAGGAGTGGGACGAGAACGAGGACGGCGATCCAGACACCTATTATGAAGCCCATGACGGGTATGTGCTGGAGTCGCAGCTCATTGCCGCCATCAACGACATCCTGGCCCGGGCTGCTTCAGGTACGGCCGCCTCGGTGCTGGCCACCAATTCGGAAGGCGAGGGCAACCTGGTTCAGGCCTATTTCCGACCCAGCAAGATTGAAGGCACCAGCGAGGTCAGGTGGCTGGGCTATCTGCAGTCGCTCTGGGTGGACCCCTGCGGCAACCTCAGGGAAGATACCAACCAGAACAAGAGACTGGACATGAATGAGGATGTCGACAAGGACGGTGTTCTCGACTATGGCGAGGATATCAACGAAAATGGCGTGCTGGATGTAGCGGACGACCTTATTGTGAGCTATTATTCAGATCCCTTGACCTCGGATACGGTAATTCGCCGCTATACCCAGCACTGGATCTACGATCATCCCCTGGACTGTGAGGAGGCGGATGCCACATCAGGTGACTATACTTTTGAAACCGTGGCCCTGGAATCCATCCAACCCATCTGGGAGGTGGGCAAGGTATTGTCGGAAAGAGAGCCTGCCACCCGGAAAATCTTCACCTACATCGATCCGGACCTGGAGCGCGATGTGGATGACGGGGACCCCGCGGATATGGATCCGTTTGATTCCGAGGGCGACTTGGTCAGTTTTGATGCGGCTTCGGCCGATGCCATCAAACCCTACCTCGGGGTGATGGACAATACTGCCTGGAGTTATCTGGGTGCTGCCCACGATACCCGGGTCAGCAATCTGATCGAGTACATCCGTGGTACGGATTTTGACGGTCTCCGGCCCCGAACCGTCAACGGCAATGTGTGGAAGCTGGGTGACATCGTCCATTCCACACCGGTGACCGTGTCCAAGCCGGCTGACAATTATCACATCATCTACGGTGACGAGTCCTATCAGGCGTATTACGATGACAACCGCGAACGTGAGGCCGTGGTATATGTGGGCGCCAACGACGGCATGCTGCACGCGTTCACTTCCTACTACTACAACCCGGACACAGGGCAGTACGAAAAGCCCACGGGCCGGGAGACCATTGGTGAGGAACTGTGGGCCTTTATTCCTCAGGCACTTTTGCCGCATCTGAAGTGGCTGCCAGATCCAATGTACGAGCACACCTACTATGTGGACTTCAAGCCCAAGGTATTTGACGCCAAGATCGGTGCCCCAGAGACGACGGGTGGTGATCCCACCTGGCGGACCATCCTGGTTTGCGGGCTCAATTACGGCGGCAAGGAAATCTGGGCAGAGGGTGAATTCAAACCAGGCGAGGGGAACACCACGCGTTATTTCTACCCCAGTTATGTGGCCATGGACATCACCGATCCGCAAAACCCGGTGCTGCTGTGGGAGCGTTCCTACACCAACCTGGGCATGACCGCGGCAACACCCTCGGTCATCAGGATCAAGGAGGATGAAAACGATCAACACGGTAAATGGTATGTGGTCTTTGGCTCAGGGCCAACGGATTACGACGGCACCAGCAGCCAGAATGGCTACATCTTTGTGGTGGATTTGAAAGACGGCGAACCAGCGGATCCCTCCCGGGCCAGTGATTGGCAGTATGATACCGGGGTGGCCAATTCCTTCATGAATTCACCGTCATCCCTTGACTATCAACTGACCAACAATGTTGACAGTATCTATATCGCGGATTCTGCGGGCAATGCATGGCACATCAGCACGCACTACCCGTCCCTACCCGACGCTGCAGCGGTTCCCAACGACGATCCAGCCAACTGGAACCTGTACCATCTGTACCAGGGGACACAGCCAATCACCGCTGCTGCGGGGCTGAGCGTGGACGATGCTAACAATGTGTGGGCCTATTTTGGTACCGGCCGTTATATTGCCGCTGCCGACCGTTTTACGGCTGATCAGGAATATCTGATCGGTATCCGGGATCCCTATTATTCCGGCCTGTCGACCGTGCTGCCCCTGAGCATTGCGGATGGCGACCTGTTCGATTCAAGTGTTTTCAACATTTATGACACCCGGTATGTGGACGGTGGAACGAGTGGTGGCGCAGAAAATGTTGAGGACTGGTATACCCTGCTTGATTTTGCCCGCAACGTTGACGGAGACTCAAGAGACTACCATGGCTGGTATCTGCCTCTGGAGTCGGGTAACCCGTCTGAGCGGATTATTACCAAGCCGGCGGTGCTGGGCGGGGCCCTGTTTGTACCGGCTTTTACGCCCAACAGCGATATTTGCGGGTATGGTGGGGACAGTAACTTTTACGCGGTTTACTATGAAACCGGTACACCCTATTTCAAGGAGTTGCTGCCGGGTAGTGCCTCAACAGCGACCTACACAGATTCGAGCGGGAATACGGTTACGGCCATGAAGATTTCCGCTAAGGTTCATCTGGGGGGCGGCATGCCGCCGCCGGCCGTGGGTATTCATACTGGTCGGCAGGAGGGTGCCAAAGCTTTTCTGCAGATGAGTACCGGTGAGGTCATCGAGGTGAACATAGACACCCCGTTTAATATCAAGAGCGCTTTGATGAACTGGCGTTACTAAATACCGGCAAAGGGTTTAGGTTCTTCGATATGAACCCCAGAACAAAAGGAAACAATACAATGAAAGCCAAACATTATCTAAAAATCAGTGTCGTGCTGATCACCATCATGGCCCTGTTGTGGACGGCAAGTGCGGTTGTGGCGGATGACAGACGGACGGATTCCGCCGCTGAATCCCAGGGCAAAGTGGATATTGACAGGATAGAGACCAAAAGAGCCCGCCTGACCATCCAGGCCAAAGAGCAAGACAGAATCCTGACCGATATGTTGGACTTTGCGGTCACAGGCCAGACTGAATTTGTGACCAAAAAAGGTATTCTGATCAGCTTCGACGATCTTAAGGTGCCGTGCAGGGCGGTCATTCATTATGAACCGTCCACCACGGCCCGGAGCGGCAGGACAGCCTGGCGGGTCAGTATCCAGAAGGTTTTAAAGAATGCGACAGACAAATTTACAGATCCGGAACCATATTAACTCAAGAAGGAGCTGCTGACATGACCATCAGAATTACGATACTATTGCTTTTTCTGTTGTCGCTAGCGACGTTTTCATCGGCAGAGATCTATAAATATCGCGATGCAAACGGGGTGCTGCGCTTTACAGACAACCTGCAGGAGGTGCCCAAGGACCAGCGGCCTCATGTGGAGAGCTATATCGAAATCAAATCCAAGGCGCCTGAGGAGGCAACAGCGGACAAGGATTCTGATAAGGCACCTAAAGACAGCGCAGGTCGTCAGGCTGCCGCGTTGCAGGAAGAAAAGGAGCTTCTCGACACTGAGTACGCTCAGCTAGAAGCGGAGAAGAAAACGCTGGTGGAAGCATCTGAAAAAGAGATGAGCGCTGAAGAAGATGCGGCCTATCAAAAGCAGGTTCAGGAGTACAATGCGCGTGTTAAGGCGTATGATGAGAGTCGTAAGGCCTTCTCACAGAAGGTAAAGGAATTCAACGCGAGTCTGAAATAGGATCTGAATTTTGTACGGGATGGGTTGATTTATCCCTGGATTTCAGATAAGAGAAGTGCGCGCAAAAGCGTTCTCAATAGGTGTAAAATGGGGATGTAGCTCAGATGGGAGAGCGCAGCGTTCGCAACGCTGAGGTCAGGGGTTCGATCCCCCTCATCTCCACCATATAACTGATATTATTATATAAAACGTCATAAAAGGCCCCTTTGTACAAAAAACTTGTACAAAGGGGCCTTTTATGTTTGCAGAAACTTCCAAGACCAAATCACCATCCTACCTTTTCAGAAAGCCAGCAATAATCAGATCATTTGTCTATGATATGAACTCCAATTTCAATTGCCGGAAGATTTTATTGACTTGATGTTGGACTAGAATGATATAGATAGAGACAAGGCTAAATATATTCTACATAATTGGTCTATTGATTCTCTCCTTTTTATGCCATGGTGATACAAAGCCGGTGTCGCTGCGCCAGACTTGCTTTATAAAATTTATTCCTGGAGAATACAACTTATTGGTGAATGCTTTTTAGGGATTATGCAGTTTTATAATATATTGTGTTGGTTACAATGATGAACAGGATTGTTTTCTTATTTCTCTCACCATTTATTTTTTGGACATACCTTTACGGATGTGCCACTGCACCGGCCCCCATATTGGCGTCCTCCGGTGATTCGGATCTGGCTGAACTGCTGGAATCGATCCGTGTCGAAGAACGGTTACCGGCTTTGGCTGCAGCGGTAATCATTGAAGGTGAAATATATAAAGTTGCTGCTGTTGGAACACGTAAATTCGGCTCAGAAAATTGGGTTTCCGTAGACGACAGTTTTTTAATAGCGTCCTGTTCAAAAGCATTCACTGCAACGCTGGCTGCTATTTTAGTCGAGAATGGCGTTTTAAAATGGGATACCACCATTAAAGAAGCATATCCTGATCTTGATATGCGAAGTGAATATGAGAATGTGACCTTGATTCAACTTCTTTCGCACAGGGCCGGTTTGCCGGAATGGATTGGTCATCAGACCAGTAAAACTGTTAACGATCAGTTCGCTGCAAATTGGTGGGTAGACCGTAAGGCGCCAAGAATAATGAGGTCCAAGTATTTAAAAGCAACTGTAAAGCAAGGATTGGCCGATGATCCCGATCAATCCGTGTACTATTCAAATAGCGGATATATAATGGCCGGAGCAATGCTTGAGAAGATCAGTGGGAAAACATATGAGCAATTGATGATCGAGAAAATTATCAATCCTTTGGGATTGCATACGGCTGGGTTTGGCCCCCCAGTAAAAGTGAGTTCCACCTACCAGCCTTCCGGGCACAAGGCTGTTGGCTGGTCCCCCGCACCTATCAGCAGGGACTTTCCTGTATACATGGCCCCGACTGCTGCTATTCATGTTTCAATAGAAGATTGGGCCAAATTTATCCGTTTTCATTTAAATTCTGAAATAAATGGCAGAGTTGTTTTGAGTGATGATGCATTGAGGAGGCTTCACACGCCGCCGAATAATGCAAATTGGAGGAAAGATGCAGAGGAAAACGGATATGGTGTTCCCTCATTAAACTATGCATTGGGCTGGTACACGCTGGATATTGGTGGTAAAAAGGGGTTGCTATGGCACCCGGGTGGAAATACGGGATTCATCGCTCAGGTTATCATGGACCCGAATCATAATAATGCGGTTATGGTAGTAACAAATGTACGTGAGAAACACGAACACCTGTTTCATGCGATGAGCAAAATTAAAGAATATTATTCAGAAATAGCTGACTTGCCGGGAATCAAGTAGCCTAAAATTGAAATGATACTTCACAAGCCTCCTTATTTCCCTTCTATTGTATTATTCAATCTATACAGGCACTCTTGCAGATAAGATCGCAAAGCCAGCCTTTCACAAGAAAGCCTCCCAGGAACGTCTTGCTGCACACTATGCGCGATGATTTTCAAAAAGAGATAAATAAGGCATAAATTCTGAAAATCAAAGCAAAACAGGGAATCAGCATATTTGCTAACTCCCCGTTATTACTGCTAAGTAGTGGTCGGGGCGAGAGGATTTGAACCTCCGACCCCTTGAACCCCATTTTCGGAATGTACCGGTCA
>Ga0180436_10003332_pt1 | contig 14808 bp, 10 predicted proteins | sample SS_ome_2_FD_132434 | JGI IMG/M metagenome (GOLD analysis project Ga0180436, IMG submission 132434) | Hypersaline lake sediment archaeal communities from the Salton Sea, California, USA - SS_3_S_2 metaG | ecosystem: Environmental > Aquatic > Non-marine Saline and Alkaline > Hypersaline >...
CACCTACACGGTGACGGCCACCGACGGCGCCGGCAATAGCGCCTCGGCCTCGGTGAGCTACACGGTCGATGCCACCGCCCCGATGCCCCCTATGGTGATGGGCGTGACTTCGGCAGGGCTGGGGACCATGCCTCAACCTACGCTCGCCGAGATCGAACTGACCGGCCTGGCGGAGGACAATGCCCGGCTGCAGATCTGGGTGCAGGCCCCCGGCGAGAGCGAGTACACCTTTGTGGGCAACACCGTGGCCAACGAATGCGGCCACTGGCGCTACAGCTACAGCTATGGCGTCCTCGGTGAGCACAGCTTCAAGATCGGCGCCCGCGACGCGGTCGGCAACTGGATGTGGTCCGACGTGCTGACGCTCGACCTGCAGGGCGGCCAGATCGAGACGCTGGTGCTGCAGCAGGGTGTGGACGGCTACCAGGGCGCCAGCGATACCTGGTTCGTCTCTTGGCCGCTGGACATGCACGACGACGATACCAGCCTGCGCCTCCGCCCTGGGGCTGACCGCGGTGGCATGGTCCGCTTTGATCTGGGTCAGATTCCCGCCGAGAGCCAAGTATTGGTCGCCAACCTCGGGCTCTATGTCACCGAGGCCACCAACGCGCAGCCGCTGGACATTGACCTCTATGCCCCGGGCAACACCTGGCAGATGATGGACGCCAACACGAACCCGATGGACGGCCTCGACCCAATCGGCAGCGGGACGCTGCGCGGCGCCAAGCAGTGGTCCGGCATCGACGTGACCGCCTTGACCCAGAGCTGGATCAGCGATCCCGACAGCAATCAGGGGATCCTCATCGGCTCGCACCAGAGTGGCTCGGTCGAGTATGCCCTGGCATCCAGCGAGCATCCGCAGGAGTGCCGACGCCCGCTCGTCGCGGTGATCTATTCGGTGGTACCGGACCATATTCCGTCCGAGCCTGCTCACCAGACCTATTTGCCGCTGACCATCAGCGTGCCCGCGCAACTCGAGCCTCGGCGCTAGCCGCTCCGCTGGCGAGTGCACCCCCGGGGGCTAACCCTCGGGGGTGCTGTTTTGCCTAGCTCTCGGGGATGGCTACCAGTTGGTCGATTCGTAGCCGGTACAAGCCGCCGACCGTGCCAATCCAGACCGAGCCGTCCTCCGACGGCATCACCCGTCTGGCACCGGGCAGGTCAAAGTAGAACCAATCAGCATTCTCCGGCAGACGCCGCGAGATGCCCTTTTCCGTCGCCATCCACAGTACCCCGTCCGCCATGGCGTTCACGTCCCACATCTGCATGTCTCGTAGACCGCCCTCGGTGGAATCGGTCGTGAACCGCGTCCAGCGGCCATCGGCCCGACGCCGCGCCAGCCCCTTGGCGGTGGCCATCCAGAGCACATCCTCCGGCCCGACCGCCACCGCGCGCACGTCTTCGCTGAGGAGCCCATCTGCCACCGTGTTCAGATAAAAGGTGCCGTCGGCGGCAAGCTGCCCCAAACCCTCGGCGCAAGCGAACCAAACTGTACCCTGGCCGTCGATGGCCAGATCGCGGGGTGGGCAGCCGGCCAGAGAGGCCAGATCGGCCACCTCCTCCAGGCTGTCGGTCTCCTGACGCAACAACATGCCCGCCTGCGTGCAAGCATAGACAGAGCCCTCGGGGCCGACGGCTAGAGCCACTACTGCCTCGTCGAGCAGCGACTCGCAGCCGGTAGCATCACAATAGGTCAGCCCCTGGTTATCCCCGACAAAGACAGCCCCATCCTCGCCGGCCACCAGCGCGAACGACTCGCCATCGCGCATCAGCCGCGTCTGGCCGTCCCTTGGAATGATCGATACGCCGCCAGTGGTGGCCACCCACAGCTGGTCCTTCTCGTCCCAAGCGAGATCGCGGACCTGGCTACCCAGTAGCGGCGCAGGCACCCGCCAGGGGCCGATGACCGTTCCACCATCTGCAGACGCCTGCCATAGCCCCCGTGATGTGCCCAGCCAGAGCGTGCCCTGCGCATCCCTGCCAAAGCTCTTGACGTCCACGCCCTCCAGCGGCAGCGTCTTCCAGGGCGTACCGGGGTGATGGAAGGAAAACCCGCCCTCACCGCAGAGCCAGATGGTACCGTCGGGATCGACGACCACACTGTGAACCTTGGTGGGAATCGAAGGATTGAGCGCATGGAGATAGCCGGCCCAGCGATTCTCCTCCCAGTGAAGGCAGCAGACCCCGCCGGCTTCCTCGGTGTCGCCGCCATAGGCCAGCCACATACCGCCCGTCTTGTCGACCGCCAGATCGTTGATGGCATAGCTTCCGGGGATGTCGGCGAACAGGCTGTGATCCTGCCACCAGACGTCGCCCTCCTCGCAGGTGCTCACCCCCTGACCGATCGCCCAGACCTGACCCTCGTCCGAGATGTCGATCAGCCAGGTGCCGCGAGTAATGCCGTTGTACTCGGTATAGAGGCGCCAGCGCGAGCCATCATAGGAGCGGACGCGGCCCTCGAGCGTCGTCAGCCAGATCCAGTCGCTCTCGGGACGGCTGCTCCACAGGCGGGGATCGGTCTGGCGAGCGCTCAAGAGCGCCTCATAGTGCGTCTCGACCGCCTTCTGGCGGGTGGCATAGTGGCGCCAGGCAGCATCCTGGAAACAAGACCAACCGTCCTGATCGGCGTACCCCACCCAGATGCGTCCCTCGCCGTCCAGTGCCAGGCCGCGCACAGCCTGTGAGGCCAGGCCGTCATCCAACGTCCAGAGCCGGTAGGAACCGTTTTCTTGCCAGCGGATCACGCCGCCCTGCACTGTCGCCCAGATCACCTCGCCGTCGTGCAAAAGCGCGCTGATGTCGTTCGGGTCGGACCAAAACGCCAGTGGCGCGTCCTCCAGCGAGATCGGAGCCAGAGCTATCGTGGGGGTCGGCCCGATGCGCGTCGGCGTGGGATAGGGCGTCGGGGTGGCCGCAGGACGGGTGCGGGTGGGTGTTGGCGTGATCGTGGGCGCGAGCCGGGTGGGGGTCGGTGTCACCCAGACGGCGGCGCAGCCGGTCATGCTCAGCATCGCGGCAAGCAGAGCGACCATCAGGCCGAGGAACAGCGCGGCGGAAAGCGTATTGCGTCTCACCCGACCAGTATAGAGTAGCCGCAGGCACGCGCCAAAGTAGCAGGGGATGGCGCCAGATCCTCTTGGGTACTTGACAGTAGAGACCCAACCTGCTATTATTTAGCCGGCTGATATTTAGCCGACTATAGGAGATGCCATGACCGACAGACACGAGGCAAGGCTTAGCTGGGCGATCGGCAGACTTTGCCACCTGCATCACAATCGCATCCACGCCCTGATGGATGACCTCGGCTTGTACCGTGGCCAGGGCCGCACGCTGGATCTACTGTGGCGCGAGGATGGCCGCACGCACAGCGATCTGTCGCAGTCACTGGGTGTTCAGCCCGCCACCGTCAGCAAGATGATCCAGCGCATGGAGCGTGCCGGGTTCCTCGAGCGCCGCGCCGACCCCGACGACCAGCGGGTCTCGCGCGTGTTCTTGACCGAGAGCGGGCGACAGATCAAACAGCAGGTCGATGCGCGGTTCGATCAACTCGAGCGCGAGGCCATCGATGGCCTCTTGCCGCAGGAGGTACTTTTGCTGCGGCGGCTGCTGATGCGTGTCAGCGACAACCTGCGGAGGCAACAGAAAGCAATTCTGGACAAGAAGGATAACTGCCTACTACAACCGCACTCGAAGGAGAGACCGTGAGTACGATCAAACGTTTCCTACCCTACGTCAAGCCCTATTGGAAGGCGACGCTCATAGCCCCGCTGTTGATGGTCCTGGAAGTAACCATGGACCTGCTGCAGCCCACCGTGCTGGCGCGCATGGTCGATATCGGCATCGCCCAGCTCGACCTGAGCTATGTGATCCAGATGGCCCTGCTCATGATCGGCCTGGCGCTTGTCGGTGCCGTCGGCGGGGCGGGATGCTCCATCTTTGCCATTCGCTCGGCCTATTCGTTTGGCGCTGATCTGCGCAGCGATGTCTTTCGCAAGGTCCAGTCGCTGTCGTTCGGAAACCTCGACAAGCTCGAGACCGGCAAGCTGGTCACCCGGTTGACCAACGACGTGCAGCAGGTTCAAGAGATGCTGTCCATGGCGCTGCGCATGATGGTGCGCGGGCCATTGATGATGGTCGGCGCGTTGATCATGGGCGCCATCACCAGCCCACGGCTGGGCTTGCTCTTCTTGGTGCTCATGCCGCTGATCTTTGCCGTGATGATCTGGGCCATCACCAAGGCGCAGCCAATGTTTACCAGGGTGCAGCGCCGACTCGATCAGCTCAACACCGTGATGCAAGAGAACCTGTCCGGCGTGCGCGTGGTCAAGGCTTTTGTTCGAGAGGGTACCGAAGAGGCCCGCTTTGGGCAGGCCAACAGCGCCTACTTTGGCATTTCGGTGCGGGCTATGCGGCTGTTCTCGGTGGTCATGCCGCTGGTTATGCTGATTACCAACCTGGGCGTCGTCGCCATCCTCTGGTTCGGGAACATCCAGATCAACCAGGGGAACCTGCAACTCGGATCCCTGCTGGCCTTTATCAACTATCTCTTGACCGCTCTGCGCACCATGATGATGGTGGCAATGATTCTGATCATGGCCTCACGCGCCCAAGCCTCGGCCGAGCGCGTCATTGAGGTCCTCGATAGCGAGCCCGAGATTGAGCAGCAGCCCGACGCATTGTCGGACTTTGACCCCGAGGGGCATGTGGTCTTTGACAATGTCACCTTTGCCTATGATGGCGACAATGGCGATCCGGTGTTGCGCGAGGTCAGCTTTCAGGCTGAGCCCGGGCAGATGGTGGCCATACTCGGAGCGACCGGCTCGGGAAAGACGAGCCTGGTCAACCTGATCCCCCGTTTTTACGACGTCACCGCCGGCCAGATCACCATCGACGGCCAGGATGTGCGCGGCGTCAAAAAAGAGGCGCTGCGAGAGAACATCGGTATCGCCCTGCAAGAGGCCGTGCTCTTTTCCGGGAGCATCCGCGAGAACATTCGCTACGGGGAACCTGACGCCAGCGATGAACAGGTCGTGGCTGCGGCCAAGGCCGCGCAGGCCCACGCGTTCATCAGCGAGCTACCCGAGGGGTACGACACCGTCCTGGGGCAGCGCGGCGTCAACCTCTCTGGCGGGCAAAAGCAGCGCATCGCCATCGCGCGCGCCCTGCTGATCGAGCCCACTATCCTGATCCTCGACGACAGCACCAGTGCGGTCGACGTCGAGACGGAGGTAGAGATTCAAGAGGCCTTGGCCAACCTGATGAAGGACCGCACCAGCTTTGTGATTGCCCAGCGCATCAGCACGGTGCTGAACGCCGACAAGATCCTGGTGCTCGAGGACGGTTCGCTCACCGCGGAGGGTACCCACGAGACGCTGATGCAGTCGAGCCCCATCTATCGCGATATCTACGAGTCCCAGCTAGGAAAGGGGGCTTTGGCCAATGGACAAGCCTAAGAACACGCGGCAACAGCGCCCGAGCGGCGAACCCAAAAGGAATCGGCGCTTTCGCGCCTTTCAGGAACAAAAGAACGTTGTCGGGCGCCGTGGGCCAGGAGGGCCGCGCGGACCCCGTGGCGGCGGAGCCCGCGCCAAGGATGCCAAGGGCGTCCTGCGTCGTCTCTGGAGCTACCTCGCACGCCAAAAGGGGCGTCTGATCATCGTATCGTTGGCGGTCGTCGTCTCATCGGTGGGCACTGCGCTGGCGACCTTGCTGATGGGGCGCGCCATCGACCTGTACATCGCCACCAATGACGTGCCCGGACTGGTGGGCATGCTGGCCTGGATGGTAGGGGTCTATTTGCTGTCATCCGGCGCGACTTGGCTGCAGCAGTACCTGATGGTGGACGTGGCGCAGATGACCATTCGCGACCTGCGCACCGACCTGTTCGCCAAGTTGCAGACCCTTTCGCTGCGCTACTTTGACCGGCGGAGCCACGGCGACCTGATGAGTGTCCTCTCGAACGACGTCGACACCATCAATAACGTGCTCAGCCAATCGGTCACACAGTTGATCTCGAGCTTTCTCACGATCGTGAGCGTCGCCGTGATGATGCTGGTGCTGAATGTCTGGCTGGCGCTGGTGACCATGATCATCATTCCGCTCATCCTGATGCTGGCAGCGTTTATCGGCAAGCACACGATCCGTGGTTTTCGCGAGCAGCAGCAGACGCTGGGCGAATTGAACGGTATCATCGAGGAGACCATCACCGGGCAGCGCGTGGTCAAAGCCTATGTGCGCGAGGAGGAGGTCACCGAGGACTTTGAGGATGCAAACCACCGCTTGAGGGGTGCGGCTATCTATGCCCAGACCTATGCCGGTCTGATGGGGCCGCTGACCAACCTGGTCAACAACTTTGGCATGGGCATCGTGGCCTTTGTGGGGAGCTGGATGGCCGTTGGTGGCCTTACCACTGTGGGAGTCATCGCCAGCTTTGTCAACTACTCGCGGCAGTTTGGCTTTCCGCTGAACCAGCTGGCGCAGCTCTACAACACGGTACAATCAGCTCTCGCCGGCGCCGAGCGGATCTTCCAACTGCTCGACGAGCAGCCCGAACTGGAGGACGCGCCCCATGCCCTCTCGCTGCCCAGCGTGCACGGCGACGTCGTCTTTGACGATGTCTGCTTTGGGTATGACCGCGATGTCCCCGTGCTCAAGCATGTCAGCCTGCGCACCGAGCCCGGTCAGACCGTGGCGCTCGTCGGCCCTACCGGCGCCGGCAAGACCACCATCATTAACCTGCTGACCCGCTTTTATGACATCGACAGCGGCAAGATCCTGGTCGACGGCCAGGACATCCGCGACATCAAAAAGGGCGACCTGCGCCGCACGCTGGGCATCGTGCTGCAGGATACCTTCCTGTTCACCGGTACGGTGATGGACAACATCCGCTACGGACGGCTGGACGCCACCGATGAGGAGGTGATCGCCGCTGCCAAACTGTCCAATGCCGACGTGTTCATTCATCGCCTGCCCGACGGCTATCAGACCGAACTCTCGGAGCGCGGCAGCAACCTCAGCCAGGGACAGCGGCAGTTGCTGGCCATCGCGCGGGCCATGCTCGCCGATCCGGGCATCCTGATCCTGGACGAGGCTACCAGTTCGGTCGATACGCGCACGGAGGTGCACATTCAGCAGGCGCTGCTCAAGCTGATGGAGGGACGCACCGCCTTTGTCATTGCGCACCGTCTGAGCACCATCCGCGGCGCCGACCAGATTCTGGTCATCGACGATGGTGAGATCATTGAGCGGGGTACCCACCAGACTCTCCTGGCGCAAGAGGGTTTTTACTACAACCTGTACATGAGCCAGTTCAAGGGCAAGGTCGCCGAGGCGCTGGAGCAGAGCTAGACACCAAGCCACGCCGAAATAGCAGCAGCCCCGAGCCATCAGGCTCGGGGCTGTTGTCTGATTCTATCCTCTCACCCGCTCCTTGAGCGCCAGCAGGTAATCCCGCGACTGTGGCGAGATCCCGCCGTCCTGATAGATCTCTAGGTTGAAAGAGGGCACGATGCCTCGCCCGATGGCGGCCACCGAATCCTCCAGAAACTGCTCCAGCGGCACATTGGGCGTCGGAATCGGGGATTCGGGCTGGTCGTGCACCCAGTACCCCTCCAGCACAAAGTTGGTGTGCGCCTGCAAGCCGGCCTGCGGACCGCCGCTGAACACGCCGCTACGGTCGGCTGGCAAATGTCGCGTCTCGGTCAGGTATCGATAGGTCTCGCCGCAGAAATAGTCCTGATAGTCGGTAAGGCGCGGCCAGATCCAGGGATTGTAGCAGACGACGCGCCCGGGATGCCCTGCCTTGGCCGCTTGGCCCATTCGGAAAAAAGACGGATTGAGCGGATAGTAGACACAGCCGTCATCAAACCACCATCCCGCCAGTCCGGAGCCATACCGCTCGCCTGCCTCGCTGATCTGCGCGCACCAGTTGTCCACAAAGCGCTCCGTATCGGTCGGAAAGCCGGTGCGCTCCCACCAGCCGTCCGGCTCTGGGGCATGGCCATGGCCGTTGTGGTAGTAGAGCATCAAGCGAATGTCGCGCGCGCCCAGCGCCGCGATCAGATCAGCGACCAGATCTCGCTCGCTCGTGCGCCCTGGCATGATGGCGTCGATGGCCGCGATCGGCGCGGGAAAGTAGAACTCGGCGTGACTGGTGGTAAAGGTGACATGCTTGGCGCCCAGTTCGTGGACCATTGCGGCAAAGCGCTCGACGTCAAAGGCAGCCACAGCCTCGTCGTAGGGCAGTTGCGCGCCATGCCTCGGCTGGCTCTGACTGGTCCAATGGAGCTGCAGGCCGTATAGACCCTCTCGCATCCAGGTCGTACCGGCGCGTAGCGATGCGACCTCGCTGCGCACGCGCTCCGCAGTGGCTGGACGGATGATCTCGAGCGAGTACAGTTCCAGGTCGTGTCCCGGTTTGGGCGCCTCGAGCGTCAGCGTGTGGCAGCCGGCGCTCAGGTGCAGTTTGCCCAGATCGATCCGATCCCAGTCTCCGTCGATGGCCACGCACAAGGTTTGGCCCTCGCAGGTCAGGCGGACCTCGGCGCCGTATCCTTGGATCAGCGCCGTGACGGCATAGTCGCCTGCCGGTGCATCGACTTGCCAGCCAAGGCTGTCCTGGGCCTGGCACCACTCGCTGACCGGAAAGTGCTTGGCGCCATTCACGGGCGACACCACGCGGAATGTGCCCCGGTGGTCGGCGGCGTCGCCCATCAGCACGGTGGGGCGGTCATCATAGATCGCGATCGGTGCGGGCATGGAGCCTCCTTTGCACGGTGATGGAACCCTCTCCGGCATCATAAGATGGGCGAGGCGCCGCGTCAATGGGTCAGATCGCTTTGAGCCGGTAGCGGCGCTCTTCCAGCGGGTGCGACGAGACAAACTCGGCGCGCCAAAGAGTCGGCCGGCCATAGCGCTCGGCCAGATCGTCAGCCAGATGCTCCAAGGGGCCGTTGCGCTCCGCCTGGGTGGCGAATAGCGAGAGTTGCTGCCCTTCCTCGGGGGCATACCCCTGCGCGCGCAGGGCGATCTCTTCCAGCGGCTGCTGCACCGCCTGTAGACAGCGCCGCGCCGCTCGCTGCATCTGTACCCGATCCCCCGATTTCAGCGCCAACACCTCTTCGCCGCGCGTCGCCGCTTTTAGGCCACGGCTCAACGGTTGCCATTGCACCGCGAGCTGCGTACAAGCGTACCCCCCTTGGCGTAACTGGTCGAGCAACGCCTGGCAGAGCTGCTCCAATACCCCCTCCAGCGCCTGGCCGTTCTCCAAAGGCGGATCGAACTGGCGATGTACCGCGATCTCTTGCCAGGGTGTCGCGCTATCCAACGGCAAAGTCTCGCCGGCCAACAAGCGCCATAGATGCAATCCCACGGCGCCAAACTGTGCCTGCAGGGCCACCTTGCCCAAATCTAGCAGATCGCCCAGCCTGCGCATGCCCATCAGCTTGAGCCGACGCAACATCTCGCGCCAGGCTGCGCCGCTACGCGCCAGCTTTCCCTGAGCCTCGGGGGGCTGCTTGGGCAGGACCGTCAGCGGTAGCGCCTTGATCATCGCCTCCTCCTGCTCGCGAGGCACGATCCAGCAAACGCCATGCTCTTGAGGACCATGTTGCGCCAACAGCAAAGCAGCATAGCGGTGGCTGGCCGTTACGGCACGCGCCGCATAGCCCACCTCGCCGACCAGCGAACGCGCCCGCTCGGCAACGGCCCGTTCATCGCCGATCAGGGTCTCTAGTCCACGCACCCCGAGATAGACCGCGTCCAGATCGCTGCTGCCTACCTCGGGCGTCAGACTCAGCAGCGCCTGGATCAAGCGCTGTCCCTCTTGCTCATAGAGCGCCACATCCTCCGGTAGCGCCAACGCCTGCGGGGCGTAAGACTGTGCTCGCGATAGCCACAATCCCCGACCGACGCCTTGCTTGGCGACCTCGCGGCTGGCATCGACAACGATGGGGCGTTGTCCGCGGCGATAGAGGATCAGGTCGCTGCGCTCCGGCGCTTGCGTCAGGCGACGTCGACGCAACTCGCACTGCACGCGGAAATGGGGCAGGGACAGACAGAGCACGCGCGGCGCTTGGACCAGTTCCATACCGATGGCTCCTCATGCTGAGAGGTATCTTGGATAGAACATATGTTCTATCATTTCTCTTGAACTGTCAAATCCGCTCACCATAATGACCCTATCCATCACATCCAGAGGGAGAACGCATGTCCGGCACCATCGGCAAGGTCACGGCGCTGATCACGCGCCTCAAGGGCGAACAACGCCAACTGCTGCTCATCCAACATCCCTATGCCGGCATCCAGATCCCCGCCGGCACCATCGAGCCGGACGAGACGCCTGAACAGGCCGTCCTGCGCGAGGCCAGCGAAGAAACCGGCCTGAGCGGCCTGACTGTGGCGGCCTACCTCGGCAACGAACAGGTCTCCCTGCCGCCAGATCAGCGCGCCATCCTGCGAACGACCACCATCTATGCCCGCCCTGACGAGACCAGCTTTGACTGGGCCCACTTGCCACGTGGCACCGGCGTTACACTCACTGGCCGTCGTCAGGGCGCCTGGCGCCAGATATGCTTTCAAGAGCCAGATCGCGTACCCGATCCGCAGTATGTCAGCATGGAGATCATCGGCTGGGTGCCGGAGGAGATGCTTGCCAACCGCCGCACGCGCCACTTCTACCTGCTGAGCGGCGATTCGACATCGGATGAATGGGATACCCGCGCCGACTCGCATACCTTTCACCTCTTCTGGGCGCCGTTAGGGGACCTCCCCGCGATCATCCCACCCCAAGACCGCTGGCTTGACTGGCTCAGCACGGGCCGGCCACTCCTGTCACCCTGAGCGGAGCGGAGCCGGAGCGATGCCGGCGGTCTTTGGCGTTACGCGCTGTAACTGTCTCCCAGTTCAAGGGTGGTGGCGTAGATTCCAGCCCGCGGCTGCATTCGCTCCGCGATGCCAAGGATCGATCGATCTCGGGATCCCGCGGGCAGCAGAGCGGCCGAGCCTTCCAGGTTGATCAGGTCCCAGGGCTCGAGATCGGGCCGGAGGGGTATCCGGGCCGTGTCCAGACGTCGCGAGGCCGCGGCCAAGGCGATTTGGCGCGCCGCCGTCTCGGCGGCCACGCTGTCGGACCCTATCCGCTCGTCATAGCTGCGCCAAAAGAGCCGCAGGCCGAGTTCCATCGAGAGCGTCGCGTCCTCGTTCGCGTCGGCGTTCCCGCTCCCGGCCGCGTGAGCCACGGTCCAGCTCGGCACCGAGGACCCCAAGCGGGCCGCGAATATCTCGGATTGATCGCCCACGTCGGCCGGGCTGGCCGGCGCATAGCCGGCCACATTGCGACAGTACAGGCTCCCGTCCGCCTGGAAAAAGGCGACCGCGCCCGCGAGCCGGAGCAGGTATCCCAGTGTGGTTAGTAACGTCCTGTTGGGTTGCAGAACAAATGTGCTAACTGTCCGCGCGAAAGCAGCATCTCCGTCGTCGTCGTATCCCAGGCCGACCGTGGCGAGCACCTCCGCGAGCAGCCAAGCGAATGAGCGCGAGTAGTAGTAGATTGGCTCGCGAGGGATGACCAGATCAAGCAGGCCGAATCCGTCGACGGCGGTGATGAACACTTTTCCCGCGTTCCTCCCCGCGCCATAGCCGACGTTGGTGATGTAGTAGGGCTCGAGCTGCTCGGTTTCGTCGCCGGCGCTGGTGGTGTATCCGCGGCTCAAGCGCACCTCCGCCAGCGGCAAAAGGGGCTGGGAGAGCGAGCGGGTAGCGAGCGACGTCAGCTCCGCCGTTGCATCGAGCAGCGTCAAGGACAGCTTTCCGGGCCTGCCGGCGGGCTGGTTCCGTTCGTAGTATTGGACGGTGAGATCGCTGGTGTATCGGCTGGTGGTGGTGGTCAAAAAGTCGTCCGAGTATAGGACGTTGTCCTCGTCCGCGATCCATATGCGGTTGACGTCCTGCTCTTTGCACATTGCGACTCGCGCCTGGGTGGTGACGGTGGTATCGAGCGCGGTTTCGTCGCCAAAGTGCTCCCAGTCATAGGACCGTCGGACAACGGCCTGTGTCCAGTCCCATGGCGATGTATTCTGTCGCGCTATCCAGGTGGCGATGATGTTCGATGGCGTCACGAGGACGTCCGGATCACGCGACGCCGCGCCGGCAGGCGTAGCCTGCCCGCCTCCTGGCGCGGCGTAGTATGGTCCGCTCCACGTGCCGGCGGTCAGATCGCGCCAGCCAAAGAGGATGTGGCCGTCCTGCGCGCTGACGATGTACAGGCGGTTCGACGTGCTGCGGTAGTCCGCGCCGACTCCGTAGCGGTTCGATGGTGTGACGCCGCTCCAGTCGACGGCCGCGCTCCAGGCCGCGCTCCAGGCGGCGACATAGTAACTTACCTTGCTGTTGTACTGGATGACAAGATACTCTCCGCCGGCGGCGATGCGCGTTCCCACGTCGGCCGACAGCACGGTCGCTTTGCTGCCCCAGGCTGTGCCGTTGGTCGATGTCTTGACGATCACGTTACCGGTGTTCCCGACATAGAACAAGCGATACTGCTTGTTTGCCAGTCGGGCGAGCGCAACGTCCCCGCTCGGGTGTCCGTCGGTCTCGGTGGTGGTCCAGTTGGACCAGTCCGCTTGTGCTGCGGTGTTCGGTGACGACACGACGCATGTCCGCACGTTCCCGGAGGCGTCTACGATGGCGCGGATGATGCCGCCGGTGGTGTCGTCCTGCACCATGGCTGTCTGGCAGGCTGCGCTGCCGGCGCCCTCGTGCTTGATCTGGTATCGCGCTCGTGTGTTGGCGATGGCGCACTCTATGCATGGCACTCCGTGCAATGATTGGGCCGCTGCGAGCAGCGTAGCGCTGATGGTGCGTGTCATGCGACGATCTCCCTTCGGTCGATGTCGCGTCGAACGGCCATGAGTCGGGCCGTTCGACGTGGCTGTGTGTGCTGCCGGCGATGCGGCCGTCCTGCCGGTTGTCCTGGATGCTTTGCTGCCGGCGGTGTTGATGGGTTCTGGGGTTGCTAGCCAAAAAACGTACAACAAAAACGAAAAGGGAAAAAGCGCCCCCCGCGTTTTTTTGGTCAACCGTTTTTCTCGGGCGTGACTGGGCAAGTGGACGCCAGCTCGTTTGTGTTACTGTCAAGTAGGCGCCGGCGGGCTAGGGCTTGAGCCGCCCGACGACAGTAGTCGTCGTGGCCGAACGGCCATTAGCGGGCCCGTTCGGCTGGTTATGGGTGTAGTCTCCAGAATTCGGCGACGGTGTAGGTCTCGGCGCCCATGCTGCTGGACGGGCCAAAGCCGTAGGTGTTGGCCGTTTGGCCGCCTCGGTGTTGCACTTCGAGCGCTTGGGCGGCGGCGATGGTAAACTGGCCGATGATGAATGAGCGGGATTGGACGCCTCCCGACCAGGCTGACGGGTTGGTGTATGCGGTGGTGCCTTGCAGGACCAGGGCGGTGGCGGTGACGTTGTATAGGCGGGCTTGGTGGCTGAGGACGTCCCAGGCCGGGCAACTGATGTGGCAGCGGTAGACGCCAGCGGCGAGGGTGATTTGGTTCGATGAGAGCGAGCATAGGCCGTCAGTGTCGGCTTGCTCGGTGTTGAGGGTGCGTGTGCGCCATGCGCCGGTGGTAAAGGTGCCGCCGTTGGTGCCGCTGCTTTTTTGGTCGATGACGCACACATAGCCTGCGCCTCGTGGGGCTGCTCCGTAGGCGCCCAGGATGACGGCCGTTCCGTCGTCGAACGTCTGAGCGAGGACGGTAACGTCGGCCGCGAGCGTTTCGATGGGGCAGGATTCGAGAACGGGGCAGGCGGTGAATAGGGCGGCGGGGTGGTCTAGGGGCCGGATGTCGGCTGTTGCATTGCTGGTGTCGACGGTTTCGACAATGGCTCGGATGAGCATGGGTCATATCTCCTCCGACCAGAGTACTGGTCGTGTCGAACGGCCATGATTCGGGCCGTTCGACGTGCTTAGATTGGTTGGTTCCATTGGACTCGGGGGTCGTGGATCTGGTTGGCGCGGGCTCTGATGGTCTCTAGTGCGTCTTCGAACCGCTGCAAGCGGTCGGCGGCCCATTGCATCCAGCGTAACGGCGCGTGTTCGCTGGCGTTGACGCTCGCCATGCGGGCCTGGGCGAGCTGCTCTGCGGCGTAGGCGGCGGCTCCGATGACTACGATCTGCTCGCCTTCGGCGTCCAGGGTGGTACTGCTGGCGCTGTCCAGGTCCTCTATTTCGTGAAAGGTTGAGTAGATGACGCGGATTTTCTCGGTGGCGGCGCCTGATGGCTCGTCGTCGACCTCTAGGCGGAGCTTGCTGTCGAGTATGGACCACTGGGGACGGTTGGGCGGGTATTCGGGGTCGCTGTCGTCGTAGGGGTACCAGACGTCGTTTATCCACTTGAGGCCGGTGAGTGTTGCCAGCGAGTATTCACGGACTCCATCGGATGACGAGAGGGCGGCCGCTGTGCATTGAGGGTTGACCTGAGAGTAGCGGATGAGCGCGCGCCTGATGAGGGCGTCTAGTTCGGCGGTGGACCATGTGGCGTTGGTGCTGTCCATGAGATCGGCCTCGACGCGGTCGCGGATGGTTGCGAGATTGGCCATGGTTGGGCCTCCTGGGGGGCTAGCGCGGAGCCGCCGCAGCGGCGAGAGCGCAGCGAGCGCCGACCGGCGCGGCCGGAGCGCGGGCGAGGGAATAGGGCGCACACAAGGTGCGCCCCCTATCGTTAGTCGGGCGATTGGCTGACCAGGATCGGCTTCCAGGCCGTACCGGTACAGAAAAGCAGGCGAGCGGTGGTGGTGTCCATGACGATCAAACCG
>Ga0180436_10003333_pt1 | contig 14808 bp, 15 predicted proteins | sample SS_ome_2_FD_132434 | JGI IMG/M metagenome (GOLD analysis project Ga0180436, IMG submission 132434) | Hypersaline lake sediment archaeal communities from the Salton Sea, California, USA - SS_3_S_2 metaG | ecosystem: Environmental > Aquatic > Non-marine Saline and Alkaline > Hypersaline >...
GTACCCTCCTCGGTGATTTGCCCCGACGGATGGAAGCCGTATAAATGCGTGATGTGGCGGTGTTGCGCATCCTGGGGCGTGAAATCCTTATACCATTCCTGAAGTGCGCCATCCTCATTGATCTGCGGCGGGTAGAGCCGTGCCAGCGCCGCTTCGCAGCGTTTGGCAAACGCTGCATCGATGCCGAGAATCTCGGCCGTCTTTATGGAGGTGGTCAAGGAATCCTGCACGAGTTGCATGTCCCCGGTCGAGGCCTTGCTCACCGACGCCCTGAACGATAGCACCACGCCGATGTGGCAGCAGATCGCTCACCTCTCGCGCGGTGGCACTGAGGTTCCCGTGCGCTATTGCGCGACTCGGCTCGGCAGTCGCGACCACCTCATTGCCGTCGGCCGCGACCTGCAAGGCTTCGCTGCCCTGCAACAGCGCCTGGTTGATGCCCAACAATCGCTGGAACGCGACTACTGGCGGCTACGCCAACTGGAGACTCGCTACCGATTGCTGTTCCGCTCATCATCGGATGCAGTGATCGTGCTCGATCCCGCCACGGGCAAGGTGGTCGAGGCCAACCCCGCCGCTAGCCAGCTCCTAGCCGCTGATCCAAGACGGCTCGTCGGACGCCATTTCCCGGACGGATTCGATGAGGCTGGCACCCGCACCATCGACTCCCTCATCGCTGGCGTGCGCGCCGCGGGCCGCGCTAGCGATGTGCGAGCACGTCTGCGCAGCGGTGCCGAACTCAGTATCTCCGCCGCCCTGATCCGTCAGGAGAGCACCTCATTGATCCTGCTCCGGCTAACGCAAATCGCTGGCTCGGCGAAAGAGGCCAAGGAGACCTCTGAGCCAGAATCCCGCCTTGCCAAGATCATGGAGCGGGCGCCCGACGGCATCGTCGTGACCGGCCCGGACGGCCGCATCCTCAATGCGAATACCGCCTTCCTTGATATCACTCAAGCTAACAGCGAAGATCAGGTTCGCGGCGAATCGCTCGACCGCTGGCTCGGACGCCCCGGCGTCGACCTCAATGTGCTGCTCGCCAACCTCCGCCAGCATGGCGCGGTGCGTCTGTTCGCAACCACGATTCGCAGCGATTATGGCGCCAGTAGCGAGGTCGAGATCTCGGCGGTTGCCATCCAGAACGGCGAGCAGCCGAGCTTCGGCTTCATCATTCGCAATGTCGACCGCCGCGTTTCCGCCGACAGCGGCAACGAGCAGGCCTTGCCACGCTCGGTCGAGCACCTGACCGAGCTGGTTGGACGGGTGCCCTTGAAAGAGGTGGTGCGCGAGTCTTCCGATATGATCGAGCGCCTCTGCATCGAGGCCGCGCTCGAGTTGACCGGCGACAATCGGGCCTCGGCAGCTGAACTGCTCGGGCTCAGCCGCCAGAGCCTCTACGTCAAGCTACGGCGTTATGGGCTGAGTGATGTCGCCAGCGAGGGCGGCAGCGACCAGCCCGCCCGAGAGCCCTAAGGCACCGCGGCAGCGCCTAAGGCTCAGCCCCCGCACACCCGAGCGGTTTGACCCTGATCAGGGTTCTATTGCGGCACGGCGCCGAGGCCCTAGGCTTCAGGCTAAACTTGCGCGATTTCCGCTCGTACCCAACCGATTGAGATCCGAACACCCAAGTCCATGATAGAGCCGGCTACCACAGCGAACCGCCTTCAGCCCTCGGCCATCCTCGAGGTCCTGCACCCAATCACCTGGTTTCCACCCATGTGGGCCTTTGCCTGTGGCGTGGTCTCCTCGGGCGCCTCCATCCTCGACCATTGGCTGCTGCTGCTGGCGGGTGTCATTCTGGCCGGCCCACTGCTGTGCGCGACCAGCCAAGTCGTCAACGATTGGTACGATCGTGATGTCGACGCCATCAATGAGCCCAACCGCCCCATCCCATCCGGTCGCATCCCGGGCGACTGGGGCTACAAGCTCGCGATCATCTGGACCCTGATGTCACTGCTGCTAGCACTGGTGCTTGGCCCCTGGGTGTTCGGCGCCACTGTCGTCGGCCTGCTCTTGGCCTGGGCCTACAGTGCGCCGCCATACCGGCTGAAGCAGAACGGCTGGTATGGCAATGCCGCGGTCGGCTTTTCCTACGAAAGCCTGGCTTGGATCACCGGTGCCGCGGTCATGATCGGCGGCGCCATGCCCGATTGGCGCATCCTCGCACTCGCCTTCCTGTACGGGCTTGGGGCGCATGGGATCATGACCCTAAACGACTTTAAGGCGATTACAGGCGACAAACAGATGGGCCTGCGCTCATTGCCGGTGCAGCTCGGCGTGCGCGGCGCCGCTTGGACGGCCTGCGTTGTGATGATCCTACCGCAGCTGATCGTGATTGGCCTGCTATTCGCTTGGATGCAGCCGGTCCATGCCGCCGCCGTCGCTGGACTGGTGATGGTCCAGATCACGCTGATGGTCCGCTTCCTGGAAGATCCCATCGCCCGCGCGACCTGGCTGAGCGCACTCGGCGTCACGGTCTATGTCAGCGGCATGATGATCAGCGCCTTTGCGGCTCGAGCCGTCATCGTCGCAATGCCCTAGCGCCAGAGCCCCGCACAGCCCGCAACAATAGATAACCCCAAAGGTGAGACAGATGGCGAATTCCGAGACCTATGATGTGGTCGTTATTGGTGGCGGCCCGGCCGGCGCGACCGCGGCCACCGACCTAGCCAAGCGCAACCGCAAGGTGCTGCTGCTTGATCGCCCCGGCCGCATCAAGCCTTGCGGTGGCGCCATCCCGCCAAAGGCGATCGAGGAGTTCGAGATCCCGGATGAGCAGTTGGTGGCCAAGATTGACTCTGCACGCATGGTGGCGCCGAGCGACCGCCACGTCGACATGCCGATCAACGGCGGCTATGTCGGCATGGTTGACCGCGAGCCCTTCGATGAATGGCTGCGCGAGCGCGCCGCCGGCGCCGGCGCCGAGCGCCGCAACGGAACCTTCACGCAGATGTTGCGCGACACGGATGGCACCGCGCTGATCGAATTTCGCCCGGCCGAGGCCGACCAGCGCAGCCAGACCGAAACCCTGCGCGCGCGGGCGGTGATCGGCGCCGATGGCGCCATGTCATCGGTCGCCAAGCAGTGCGTGCCTGGCGCCAAGGAACTGCCGCATGTCGCCGCCTATCACGAGATCGTCCGCTCGCCGGCACCAACCTCAGGCACCGGCCTACACGACTTCGACCCAAGTCGTTGCGATGTCTACTATCAGGGCAAGCTCTCGCCCGACTTCTACGCCTGGATCTTCCCGCACGGCGAGACGACCAGCATTGGCGTTGGCACCGAGCTGAAGGGGTTCTCGCTGCACGATGCGGTCGACCAACTGCGCAAAGAGACCGGGCTCGACCAGTGCGAGACCCTGCGCCGCGAAGGTGCGCCGATCCCGCTGCATCCACTCAAAAAGTGGGATAACGACCGCGATCTGGTACTCGCTGGCGATGCCGCTGGGGTGGTCGCGCCCGCCTCCGGTGAGGGCATCTACTACGCGCTCGTTGGCGGTCGCCTCGCCGCCGATGCGGTTGAAGAATTCCTGCTGACCGGTGATTCCAAGGCGCTCGCCAAGGCCCGCAAGCGGTTCATGAAGGCCCACGGCCGCGTGTTCTGGATTCTCGGGATCATGCAACGCTTCTGGTATAAGAATGACAAACGCCGGGAACGCTTCGTGAGCCTCTGCGATGACCCTGACATCCAGCACCTGACCTGGGAGGCCTACATGCACAAGCGTTTGGTCAAGGCCAAGCCAGCCGCTCACCTGCGCATCTTCTTCAAGGACATGGCGCATCTGCTTGGTATCGTCTCGCCCTGGCAAAAGGCGCCTCGACGCGCGGATTGATCAACGACAGGGCAGCTGTTAAGTTTTGTTGACATTCAGTCACGTCAAGCTAGACTGACACCTAATCGGAGCCGCCTGCCGTCAAACGGTTATCGCAGGCGGCTTAAATGGCTGGCCGCGACCAATCCCATTGCGCGGCGATAGCACCCGACAATCGATACCTAAGGGGCAGGCCCCCGAGGAGACTCAACCAATGGCAGACAGCAAGCACCCATCGGGCCTTACTCCCGAGCAAGCCAAAGAGTTTCACGAACAATTTAAGATCACCTACACCGCCTATATTGGCATCGCCGCGGTCGCGCACCTGATGGTGATGCTCTGGAAACCTTGGTTCTGAACAGGAGGCGATCGTGTTGCAACAGCTCTTAAACTACAAACCCTCCGAGCATGACTACCGCATCTGGCTGGTGGTCAACCCGGCGGTCTGGCTGATCCCCATCTTCGCCCTGGTTCTCGTCGTCGCTCTCGCGGTCCACGCGATGGTCTTCTCGATGCCAGAATACAGTTGGACTAAGACCGATGACGTGAAGCCAGCGCAGACGATTGCGGCAGCGCCCTCGGCGCCGACGCAGCCCGGCCACTGAAAAGCACGAGACTACTGACCTGGATGCCTAATCGATCGCGGCCGTTACGCACGGCTGCCGATCAGAGTTGACCATGCGCCTGCAGCCCGCTACCGACCCCATGTCAGCGCCCGATCAGGCTGCGATCAGACCACCTACCTTATCGGTCTTCGCCTCCCTGCCGCCGCTCTTCAGGCGGGATCTGCTGACCCTGTTCGCCAACGCCTCAGAGAAGCCGCTGGTTCGGCTCGACCATCTCGGCCTACGGCTCTTTCAGCTCAACGATGCTGAGTTGATCCGGGAAGTGCTGCTCGATAAGGAGCGACGCTATCGCAAAGGCCGTTTGATGCGTCGGCTCAGCGCCCTGACCGGTGAGGGGCTGCTGATCAACGATGGCGAGCGCTGGAAGAGACATCGCCGTCTCGCCAACCCCTCCATGTCCGGCCGCCGCCTAGCCGGGTATGCGCCGGCAATGGCCGACTCGGCTCAACGCTTGGTTGGCCGCTGGCAAGCCCTTCCAGCGGGACAACCGGTCGATCTGATCGCCGAGATCTCCCGCGCCACGCTGATCGCCCTGCTGCGGACCGTCTTCGGCATCGACTACGATGCGCGCTACGCCGATGTCAGCGAGGTCATACACCGCCTACTCGATGCCCTGGTGCAGCGCGGCAGCAGTCTGCTCGCGCCGCCACTGAGCTGGCCCACGCCAGCCAACCGGGACTTCCGGCGCAAGATCACCGAGGCCGAAGCGATCCTAGACCGCATCATCGACAGCCGTCGCCGCCAGCTCGACGCGGCTGAGGACCCAAGCGACCTGCTCGGCCAATGGCTGCGCCAGCGCGAGCAAGCGGCCGAGCATTTCACCCCGGACGAGATGCGCGACGAACTCATGACCATGCTCATCGCCGGTCATCATTCGCTCGCGATCGCGCTGAGTTGGACGCTCTGGGAGATCGCCGGCGACCCAGACCTGCAGCAAGCGCTCCGCGCCGAGGTGGACTCGCTGGAGCAGGCGCCAACCGACGCTAACGCCATATCGGCCTTACCCTTAACCCAAGGCGCCTTCCTCGAGGCGCTGCGTCTCTACCCGCAGCCACCGATCCTGCTCCGCGAGGCCCGCGACGACCATGTCCTTGGCGGCTACCGCATCCGCGCGGGTGATCAGCTCATCATCAACATCCTCGCCATCCACCTCGACCCACGGCTCTGGCCGGAGCCACATCATTTCCGGGCGGATCGCTACCCAAAGATCAATCCGGACCACCTGATGCAGGCGCATCATCTGGGCTTCGGAGGTGGACCAAGGAGCTGTATCGGACGCCGCTTCGCCTTGATCGAGGGCACCCTGCTCCTCGCCCATCTCCTGCGTGGACTGCAGCTCGGTCGGGCGACCCCGGGTCCGATCGAGCCTCGCTTTGCCGGCATGATGGTACCCTCGGCGCCCCTGCTGCTGCATGTAACGCCGAGGTGAGTGAAGCAGCCAAGGCTGATATTCCAAGCACTGGCGCCGCGGCGCCGGTCGCGCCGACGCTCGCTGGCGTCAGCCGCACCCTGCTGATTCCGCTGCTCGCCCGCGCCGAGGCCCAGTCGCTTTGGCCGGGGGTCGCATTCGACGACGCCGCGGCGCGCCGCCTGACGGCCCAGCTTGCGGTCGATCGCGCCGAGTTGGGATCAGATCCTTTCCCGATGCGGCTTTGCATCAGCCGCTCACTGGCGATTGAGAAAGCGCTCGACGCATTATTGCGCGAGCCGATCGAGCGCACCCTGGTACTGATCGCCTGCGGTCTCGATACCCTTCCCGTCCGGCTAGACGCATCACTGGAACCAGCACAGCGGGCGCGCCTGCGCCACTGGGTCTGTGCCGACCTGCCACCGGTCATGGCGCTACGCGACCAGCTCCTGCCAGCCGCGGAGCCCATCCAGCATGTCCGCGCGGCACTGCCCGATCAGCTCGATGAGGTCGCCGCGGCCCTCGACGGGACGCGCCCAGTGTTTATCCTGGAAGGGGTTTTACCCTACCTCACTACCGAGCAGGTTACAGACTGCCTCGCCGCACTGGGCAGACTCGCGCCCGCCGGCGCCGATCTCCTGATCGATAGCTACCACCCGGCCCTGCTCGCCTTCTCACGGCTTGGCAACACCTTTCGGCGGATGCGCGCAAGCTTCCGCTTTGGCATTGCCGACCCGCAAGATTACGCCGGGATGGCCGCGCGCATCCAGGTTCATGCCCAGCAAGATCTACTGCGTCCCCTGCCCTGGCAGCACCGCAAGCGCGCCTGGCTACCATCGCTCGTCGCGGGCGGCAAGCCACTGGCAACACTGGCCCAGCTCGAACTCAGGCCAAGCAGCGAGGATGCCATCTTCCTTTAACGCCGAGGCATCCGATAGGGCAACAGCTGCTGGACCCAAGCCGAGCGGAAGCGATCCAGCGATAGGCTCTCATGCACGGCCTCGATCGGGCGGCCCTGCAGGTGTGACGCAATCACCGAGCGTGAATAGAACGGCGTGTCTTCTAGGGTCTTGACCACCCGGGGCGGATGCTTGGCATCGGCTTGACTCGAGCGCGGCATGCGCCAGATCGGCGTGCGCGCGAGGCGATGATCCGGCGGCGCCTCAAAATGGCTCAAGCCACCATCCGCACCGAAGTGGAGCCCAAGCGAAAGCCTGTCTCCCTCGCGCCGATCGGCGTGATAGAGGATCAGACTCTCATCGCCACCGAGACTGGCGCGCGACCAATCCCAATAGCGGAACCCATCCTCCAGCGGCTCATCGCCCCAGTTGCGGTCCAGATAGGCATGGCCAGTCCAGCTGATGGCTGGACGCTCCAGACTGACCTCGACGCGGGCGCTCGGCGCGATCGGTCGCCAGCGGTGCCGCCCGGCCTGATCCAGCTCGAAGACCTGCTCATTGATAAAGCTCGGCGTGACCTTGACCTCACCGCGCACGCGCTGCGGGATCGGCGTGCCGATCTCATCGATTTCTACTCTTAGGGTGCGATCAGCCCCCCACTGCAGGGCACTGGGTCCGATCTGCAAGCGCGAGTGACTTTGCCTGAGCCCGTGCTGACGCCGCTCGGTCATGGTCCAACGCCGCGCCTGGCCGTAGAGACAGACGTTCAGCGAGCAATAATCGCGCGGCTCATCGCGACCACGCCGCCGGCCCTTGAAGTAGTAAGGCGAGAAGACGCTGCCAATGAAGGCGATCAGGGTCAGTCCATGGAGACCATCATCGCTGAGCGCATCGACATACCACCAGGCATAGCCACGCGGCGGAACCTGGATGCTTAGGTCAGGTCCTTGAGGATCGCCTCCGCCGCCAGGCGCCCCGAGATGGTCGCCATCGGCACCCCCGGCCCCGGATGCACGCTGCCCCCCGCCAGATAGAGTCCCTTCAGTCGCGAGCGAGCCGCCGAGCGGCTGAACGGCCCCCGCCATCCATGCGAGGTGCGGCCGTAAAGCGCCCCCCCAGTGGCCGGAAACAGGCGCTCGAACTCCGTCGGCGTTGTGATGACCCGACGCTCCGGACTGAGGTCGGCCCTGAGGCCACAGCGGCGCAACAGGTTGAAGGTCTGCTCCTCGCATTGCTCGATCTCTTCGCTAGTGAAAGGTTTGATATCGCCCCGCGCGGGCGCATTGACGAGGCACAGCAGCCGCTCCGGCCCCGCGACCTCGGCATCGTCATCGCGATCCTGTGCGCAGACATAGACCGTCGGCTCCCTGGGCAGCTCGCCACGCCCAAAGATGGCCTTGAACTCCTCGGCATAGTCGCGGCAAAAGAACACATTGTGGCGCACCAGTGGGAAGCCACTGGTCTTGGCATGAACGCTGAAGGTCACCGCCGATAATGAGCGCGCGGAGCGTGGATGCGCTGGGGTGGCGCGGCGCGCTGCCGCCCCAAGGGACCCAGCGGACAACGCCGCGACATCGGCGTTGCAGAGCACGGCATCCGCCTGGATACGCTCGCCGCTCTCGAGCCGCACGCCAACGACATGCTTGCGCTCGACGAGGATCTCCTGAACGCCGGTCTGATAGCGCAGCTTAACGCCTTGCTCCCGAGCAAGCGCGGCACAGGCCTTGGGCAACTGATGAATGCCCCCATCGAGGGTCCAGACCCCAGCCTGCTCTACATGGGCGACGATCCCGAGCGTTGGCGGCGCCTGGAACGGCGAGGAGCCGACATAGGTGGCATAACGACCGAACAGCTGGCGCAGCCGCGGATCAGGGAAGAAGCGGCCCAAGTCCTGCCAGAGCGTCGAATAGGGCTTCAGGCGCGCCACCGGAATCAGGCCAGAATCGAGCACCAGCGAGAGCGGGGTCGGCTCCGCGAGTTGGATGAAGGCGTGCTCCAAGGTGCGGTACATATCGCTGGCGCGCGCGCAGAAGGCGCGAAACAGACGTGCCTGCTCGGCACCAGCAAAGTCGCCAATCGCCTCGGCCGAGCGATCGATGTCGGTGTAGAGGTCGAGCCGCTCATCCTCACTCCAGGCATGGCGCGCTAACACCTCGACCGGACGCAAGCTGAGGTAATCATCGAGCCTAGCTCCAGCCGCAGCGAAGAGCTCCTCGAACACCCAGCGCATGGTCACCACGGTCGGCCCCGAATCGATAGGCGCACCCGCGACCTGAACCTCACGCATCTTGCCGCCCGGATAGTCTGAGCGCTCAAATAAGGTCACCCTTAGACCCTGGGCGGCGATCCTGATCGCGGCCGCCAGACCGCCAATCCCAGCGCCAATGACAACGACGTGCGGCTCAGCCATTGGCTCCCCGGGACCTTAGGCAGGCGCGAGCAGAAACCATCAATGCCGCGGCGAGAAAAGCGCCGTGCGGAACAGGATAACGGCTGGCGCAATGACGGGAATGACTCAACAACTGTCTCAACTAGAGGTTTTTCAGTACCATATCAGCCGCCAGACGTCCGGAGATCGATGCCATCGGGATGCCTGGGCCGGGGTGGGCACTGCCACCAGCGGTAAACAACCGTTCGATCTTGGTCACCGCGCCAGGACGATCGAACGATCCCCACCAACCATGATTGACGCGACCAAAGACCGCCCCACCAGAGGCCGGATAGGCACGCTCGAAATGGGCGGGTGTCGTCACCGCGATGTCTTCGCGCTCAGCCAGTGTCAGCCCGCAATGTTGCAGCAAGGCGGTCACCTGCTCGCCACAGCGGCCAATCTCCTCCTCGGAGAGAATCTGGGAATCACCCCGTGAGGGTGCATTGACCACGATCAGCATGCGCTCGCGCTCGGTGGGCTCTGGTGCCGAGGGGTCACCGCGATCCTGAGCACAGAGATAGACGGTCGGATGGGCGGGGAGTCGGAGATCCTCGAAGATCGCCTTGAACTCATCCGCATAGTCGCGCGGGAAGAAGACGTTGTGATACTGCATCGGAAACCCGACCGGGCGCGCAAGCAGATTCCAGGTCACCACCGAGTGGGAGCGCTTCTGAGGCGGAATCGGCGCCACCGCAGCCTTGGCTTGCTCGCCGAACAGACCCGCACCTAGCGCGGCCGCATCCGCGTTGCAGATCACCGCATCGGCTTCGAGCTGCTCGCCATTTTCCAAGCGCACGCCGCGAGCGCGCCCGCCTTCGACCAGGATCTCGGCCACGGCCGCACCGTAGCTCAGCTCAACCCCCTTCTCGACAGCCAGTTCCGCCAGGGCCTCGGGCAAGCGATGGATGCCGCCTTCCACCGCATGCACGCCACGGCTTTCAACGTCGGCCACCAGCATCAGGGTCGCCGGCGCATGGTAGGGGGAGGCGCCGACGTAAGTCGCATAGCGGCCAAACAGTTGCCGCAGGCGCGGGTCCTTAAAATAGCTGCCGAGCGCTTGCCAGAGCGTGAACACGGCCTTGATCCGCATCAGTTCACCGAGCCCGTTCCAGCCAAAGCGCGCGAAGATGGTTACCGGCGTCGGCTGTTGCGACTGGATGAAGGGGCCGTCCAAGGCCGCGTAGACGCGCTTGGCATGGGCGGCGAAGCGACGAAAACCGTCCGCCTCCTTAGCCCCGGCAAACTCGGCGATGGCCCGCGCGGAGCGCTCGTGATCGCCGAACAGATCTAGGCGCTCGGTCTCACTCCAGGCGTGACGCGCGAGAACATCCGCCTGATGCAGCTTGACCCGCTCACCCAGGTCAGCACCGGCCTCACGAAAGATCTGCTCGAAGACCCAGGGCATGGTCAGCACCGTCGGGCCAGTGTAGAAGGCTTGATCGCCAACATGCTGCTCACGCAGCTTGCCACCGGGGTGATGACCACGCTCGAGCACTCTGACATTCAGACCGCTCAAGGCGAGCTTCAAAGCCGCACTCAAACCGCCCATCCCGGCACCGATGACAATGACCTGTTTCTTGCGCGACGGCATACGCTGAGATACTCGAATTTGCTAAGTTGACACAGGTGTCTACTAAACTAGACACGCGAGACTGTCTAGATTACACGACAGCCGGCGGATTGGCCAACGACACCTGACTCTCGCACAGCGCATGCTGATCCGACAGCCGTTCAGATAGCCGTTCAGACAGCCGTTAAAGTCGCCGACAAGAGCCAACCGCCCCCCTTCAGCACCTCATCATCAGTAACGAGGAGTCGCAGACCCGATGAAGTATACCGCTAGACGTACCTGGCCCGAAAAATCCAAATCCTGGGAATACCTGGGTGAATCCGACAGCCTTGAAGAGTTCGCCCTTGCCTTCGCCACCGACAAGGCACTCCCGGTTGACACCGAATTCGTCGTGATCGAGAAGGCCGGTGCCGAATCCGAGATCGAGTTCTTTAAGGTGACGCGAACCTCTCCTTACGGCCTCGTCACCGCCGCGCCCCGGGTCGAGAGCGAGACGGGCTCAAGCAGCACCACCGATACCGCCGCCGCTTCCGCTAAAGATGAGCAAACCGACAACGACGGTGGGGACGATAACTACGGCGGAGTCGAGGCCATTGCTGGCGCTTGGCGCGGGGTCATCGCCAACATCTTGATGTTCGTCAAGGCTGGCGGAGCGGCCTTTCTCTTCTTTTTGGCCGCGATCTTTCTTGCCAAATGGCTTTTCAACGCCTGGTGAAGCCTGATGAACGCCTGGCGAGCACTGGTCGCGAGCACTGGTCGCGACTGCTGAACGCTTGCTAAGCGCTTGGTCAAACAAGCAGATTCGGCACAGCCAGCGCCCTGAGCAAAGATTTCTGTAACTTTCGCTTGACACTGAGAAGTGTCACGCTAAACTAACAACCCATGCACCGCAGCTGATGTTCGGAAACGCACCAGCAACCCCACAGCAGATGCGGTTTTCTAGGCACTCGTCTCGATGACGCGCGCCGTGACTCGACCCCGTTAGATCGGAGGAACTCTCAATGGCCGAAACGAAGAACCTGTCCGGACTGACCGACGCACAAGCAAAGGAATTCCATGAGCATTGGAAGCATGGCACCTGGAGCTGGGTGATGATCGCTTCTGTTGTTCACGTGGTAACCTGGGTCTATCAGCCCTGGTTCTAAGCGCTAAGCGCCTCGATACCTCGAACGCATTTGCAGCTGATTGCGCTGCAGTCGCTAACGTTTATTTAGGAGAGATTCCATGCAAGTTCCTTATCTGATGGCTGACCCGACCGTTGCAAAGCCCGATCATCCAGAAGAAGACTGGAAGATCTGGACCGTCATTAACCCAGCGACTTGGATGGTTCCGTTCTTTGCCATTCTGTTCGTGCAGATGTGGTTGGTTCACACCTATGCACTAAGCCTGCCAGGCTACGGCTTCAAGGATTCCGCGCAAGCCGCTATGGACGCTCGTACCGCTGCGGTTGTTGAGCAGGTCCAAGGTCAGCAGATCGCTCAGGTCCAATAAGACCCTGCTTGATGCAGAGCGGCCCTTCTCAAACCGAGCCGCTCATAGGGCGAGATCAAGACTCGCCCGCTTAGGCAGCAAGCCAAGGATCAATACACAGGGAAGTGGTAAACAGCGCCCGCAATGGGCGTTGTTTTGTTTAGTGCCTTAGGCCTGTGCGAGCCCTTGCGCTCGATGCCGCATCAGCAGGGTACAGAACAGAGCGCCCACCAAGATCGCGCTTCCAGTCGCCACCAGACCGATCAGGTTCTCCGCGACCCCTAAGCTCGGGTCATAATCACGATACAAGGCCACAGCCAGCACCAGCACGAAGCCGATCAGATCGGAGCGCCCTGGCGTCAGGCGCTGCCTCCAAACGCTGGGCATGGTATGCAGGGAGAAGTGCAAAAAGGCCAGCAGCGCACCGATGAGATAGAGACTGTTGATGGCCCCATGCTGCAGAGGCCCCCAATGCTCGCGCTCACTGCCGAAGAAGGGGATGACGCAGCCAAGCGCCAGCAGAACCAAGGCAATGGTGACGAAGCCACGCAGACACCGCGAGCGAAAGGCGTCGACATAACACATCATCAGCATGGCCGCGCCCAGATAGATGGCCGCCTTGGTGATCACCTGCGCATCAATAACGCCCAGACTGAATGACTCAGGCACCAGGTAGACGCCGACTAAGATCGCCGATGCGGCGATGACAAAGACTAGGATGAATGGAATAGGCCGGCAATCGGCCGCGGATTCTGGCATGACGGACACTCTCTCGTGATGGTAGTAGGGCTGTGCAACCACTGCTGCGCACAGCCGCTCGGTAAACACTGATTGGGGATTAACGAGTTAGGGATTAACTAGCGCTACTCTGGGGTCCGCGCACGGCGTCCCCACCCTTTTGGCGTCCAGGGGGCGCCGACATACATGATCCGCCACCAATCGACCAGGGTTGTCTCCATCGCGAAGAAACGATGAATCACCGCGTCTGGCAGCAAATAGAAGCGCTCCATCAAACGCCGCCGCTTATCGCCGTGGAACCAGCGGAACATCAGCAGATTCAGCGCCGCCAAGAAGATCGACTGGACACGCAGGTAGCGCGTCAAACGCCGCCAATCTCGACCAAAAAGGTCATCGACCGGCGTCTTCGAGAGATGCTCGGCTAAGCGCGAGGCCGCGGCCAATGAATAGCCTGTGCTCGGATTGAACCAGCCCCCGGCATAGCCCGCTAGGATCGGCGCTTGGGACTTAGGATGAAAGGTGCTGAGCGCCGGCATCGGCAAGACACCCACCTCGGTGCGCAGAACCTCCTCAATCTCCAAGCCAAACGCAGGCGCCTCGGCCAAAATCGCGGCGCTGATCGCATCGACATCCAGATCCGGGCGATTGGAGAAATAGGTATCCTCGATCAGCACCCGATCCTCAGCGAAGGGCAGGATATAGAAGAAGCGAAAACCATCGCGCTGCTGACAACGTGAATCCATCAGGATCGGCACTCGCGTCGGCGCTGCACGGCTGAGACGGCATTCGAGACCAACGAATTTCTGATAACCGCCACCAGGGCTATTAGCGCCTTGCTCCGGTCCACGTGCATCGATCACCACGCGGCCGCGCAAGCGCGAGCCATCGGCAAGCTCAACCTCCCTCGCCCGCACCTGGCGTACATCGGTCTCGAGCCGCAGCTCAATCCGCGGTGAGGCATCGGCAACGGCGCGCACGACCCGATCGAGGTGCTCCGAACTCAGCGATCGATAAGCACCCTTGACCCAGCGCGAGGATTCCTTGAAAAACAGCTGATAGCCCGGCCATTCATACTCGATCAGAGGGGTGGCCCACGCGAAGGCCGAGGTTGGCAGATCGCGGGCTTGAAAGGACCAGATATGGTTGCCACCGATTCCAGTGTCGCGCTCGAGCAAGATGATCGAGGCATCTGGCTGCCGCTTGGCAAGCGCCAGCAGGATGAGGGCATTTTGGAGGCCACCGCCGACAAGCAAATAATCGGCGTCGACCCGCGGTTGTTCCTGGGTGGTCATGGCTATGATCGCGGGATTCTAGAGCGCGGAGTGGGGAAACAGGGAAGGAGACACGAATCGCAAGCGCGGCACGGACTTCGACCGGCCGATGCCCACGAGGGTGTAGATTACCATGCTAACGACAGGCTTAACGACAGGCTCGTAGCACCCTGGCGCTCGCGCCGATGGTTGCTTGATGACCGTCAGCGCCCGCTGCGCAAGCTGTCGCTAGACTTTCAGGCAGTCCCTATCCCATCCCTCCCATTCCTGTCCGGGCTCGGATCATGCCTGCATGCGGCGCACGTCGGCCGTGGCATCCCCCATCCCGGACACTGCCTTATCGTTCCGGAGAACAGCATGCACCGTCGCCACTTCATTCGTAATGTTGGGCTCATCACCGTCACCGGCGCCGCGCTCGGCGGTGCTGGCTTGTACGCCATCCAGCCGCGGCGCTCTACCCTACCCTTTGCCTCCGACAAGAATGCAGAACTGCCACTGAATCCAAGCACCAAAAAGCGGGTGGTGGTGGTCGGCGGCGGACTCGCCGGCATTGCCGCGAGCTATGAACTCGCCAAGCGTGGTTTTGA